>NPIF01003252.1_pt2 | contig 38924 bp, 27 predicted proteins | sample 8637461 | NCBI WGS metagenome assembly NPIF01 (sample SAMN07420641, study PRJNA396082) | bioreactor metagenome | isolation source: sample BR12 brine-fed electro-methanogenic bioreactor BR | place: Japan: Kochi | collected 2016-12-09
CCGCCCGTTTCGTGTCGTCGAATCTTGTCGTTCACGAGACTGGGAGTGCGTGGGTCCGGGGGTGCGTCGAGCTCGAGACGGCCGCAGGTACCGTCGCCTTCGCCTCCTTGATCCCGCGCCGCGACGACTACGTCGAGCACTCTCCGGAGGCTGGAACGCTACTCGTCGCCGACCCCGGGGCGCGTTTCGCTCGACTCTTCGCAGGGTGTCCAGACGCGCGTTACCGCGTCCTCTTCTCGCACCTTCCGCAGACGCTGCTGAGACGGAATCTGGGCGAAGCCGCGGAGATCGACCTCGTCATCGAGATTCGCAACACGCTCGAACTCACGGAGCCGGTCATCGTCCACGGGATTCCCGTCCTCTCGCTCGGGGAGGGGGGACGCCTGGTAGGACGCATCGCACTCGGAGAGGGCGCGGCACCGCTCGAGGTCCGCGGCGTCCCGGTGAGCCTCCCCTTCCCCGTCGACCCGGTCAGCGGCGAGTTGATCGCCGAGTCGCTAGCGCGATGACGGGTTCGCTGCTGCGAGGCGACTGAGGCACTCGAGCGCACCGTCTGGCGGGCACGGTGGCGGTGCGAGGTCACCGAAGCTGTCTCGCGGCACGTCCCGGGTGTCCTGTCCGGTCTGGACTGCGCTGGCTGGGCGGCAACTCTGAGGAAGCGGAGCCTGCCCTCCTCCGGCGGCCCCACCGCCCCCGGCGACGTAGCCCAGCGATCGCAGGAGCGCTTCTGCCTCCTCCTGCCCCTCGCGGGGCAGCATGGCTCGCGGGACTCCGAGTGCGGTGAGCGCATCGAGGCGAGCGGCGAGGGACTGGCGCAACCTCACGGTGTCCTCGGGGCGAAGGGCCGCGAGATCCGCCATCTCACCTGGGTCCGCGTCGAGGTCGAAGAGGCTCTCGCTGCAGCTTCGGTGGTCGAGCACGTACTTGAGCGACTCTTCCCGCCAGGCGGTGTAGCAACCGCGACGCAAGGTGCGTGTCATGACGGGAGGTGTATCGACCGTCTCGGCGCCGTGGAGCGGGAGTGGCGGCACCGCGCCGAAACCCTCGGAACCGACACCGGAGACATCGAGCAGGGTCGCGCCGAGACCCGTCAGAGAGACAGGGCGCGAGACCTGGCCGGGCGCGACCCGTCCCGGCGCGTGAAGAACGAGCGGGACGTGCACGAGCACTTCGTCGACCCGGTTGGTGTGACCGAGCCAGCCGTGTTCGAGGAAGGCCTCGCCGTGGTCGGCCGAGACGGCGACCACGACCTCTTGATCGAGCGCATCGGCGGCATCGAGCAGCTCGCCGAGATAGTCGTCCCAGTAGCGAACCTCCCCGCGGAACTGAGCCCTCAGGTAGGCGGCGCCGTTCTCGTCAACGGGAGCGGGCCACCACTTGAGGCACTGCACCTCCGTCGAATGGGGTTCTGCCCCCGCCGGGAAGCTCTGATCGAAGGGAGCCGGTGGGTTGTAGTCGTAGTGAGGATCCCAGTAGTGCACCCAGATGAAGAAGGGCTCCCCCTTCCAGCGGTCGATCAGGTTGCGTACCTGGCCACTCAGTCCCGGCGATGAGATCCGCCGGTGCCCGTAACTCTCGAAGACGAAGCGCTCGAACCCGCGGTCGAAACCGTAGGCCTCGCGCAGGGTGACGGCCGGAACGACGGCGCCGGTGCGGTAGCCGGCGGCCTTGAAACGCTCGGCCAGCGTCTCCACCGAGCTGGCCAGGGCCCGGTCGTGGGTCTCGACCCCGTGAGCGAACGCCGGCAGCCCCGTCATCAGGCTCATGCACGAAGGCGTGGTCCACGGCGCTGGACTCGTCACACTCTCGTAGACGAGCGAGTCCTTCGTGAGCGCGGCCAGTCGCGGGGCGATCGGCTTCCCGTCGACCTGGGCCACGGCCGTGTCGGCCCGGAGCGAATCGACCGTGATCAGGAGCACGCTGGGCTGAGGGTCCGTACAGCCTGCGGCGAGTAGCAGGAGCGTCACGGCGAGGGTGAGCTGAACACGCATCATGATCGAGGCTTTCTGCGGAAGTAGTTGAAGTAGAAGCCCGGGATCCGCTCGCTGACGAGCTCGTAGCGTTCGTGGAACCGCGCGTCGTTCCAGAGCTCGCGCTCACTGACCGACATGTGCAGCGCCGCCACGCCTTGCTTGTCGAGCGGAGCGCTGGTGATCCGAGGCCGCATGAAGAGGATCAGCATCGGGTCGCGCTCGAGGACGTAGGCGCCGTCTCCCTTCTCGTGTCCGGCCGGACCGGCTCCCATCGCTGGCATCACGCGCGCTGCGATGTGCCTGTCGCAGAGGCCATACATGTCGATGGTCGGGAAACGGGTGAAGTACGGGACGACGCCGGCGTTGCCCGTCGCGAGTACCGTGCCGGCCGGATACGCGCTGGCGAGCCAGCGGCCAGCCGCCTTGTGGACGACGAGCACGCGGGCGCGCCAGTCCGCGAAGTCGCGGGTTTGGCCACCGAGACCGTAGAGCGAGAAGCTGGCGATCCCGATAGCGGCGAGCGCGAGCCACGCGCTTGCTTGCTCACGACGCCACAGGGTGCCGATCTTGACGGTTCCGACAGCCGCGAGTGCGGAGAAGAAGAGCGAGGGGAGCGCAAGAAACCGATACGTCGGCTTGTAGTCCCCGCCGACCTTGACGACGTAGAGCAGGTAGATGATTGGAATCGCCCAGGTCGCAAGACTCGCGAGGCGTCCCGGTCGGACTCCCTTCGAGTCGCGTTTCCGCCACGACCATGCGGCGAGCAGAACGAGAACGAGGAGCGGCGCGGCATCGATGGCGTAATCGCCGAGATAGGCGATGCCGCGGCCGAGCGCGGCGAAACCGCCGCCAACCTTCGCGTGGAAGGTGTTGGGGACCCAGTCGCCGTAGAAGGCCCGCCGGAATGCCAGGTGTACTCCGACAGGAAGCGCGAAGGTGCCCCATCGCATCCAGAAACGCGAGCAACGCAATGCCGTGCGAGGCCGGGACCCGAGATCGACAAGACCGAGCAACCCGGCGACGAGCACGCCTTCCGGCCGCGTCAACGCCGCGAGCGCGAGCAGGATTCCGCTGCCACGCCACGGCTCACTGCGTCCCCCGCCTGGCTCCCTCTCGGCCAGGAATGCCGTCAAGCCGAGGAGCGCCAAACCCGCGAACAACGCGGTCTCGAGTCCCATCACCGACTCGGCGACGAGATGAGGAAGGCTCGCGACCAGAACGGCGGCGAGCGGTCCCGCCAGACTGCCCGGCGCGAGGCGCTGAGCCAGAAGAGCTGCGCCCGAGATCGCGAGCAGCCCGGACGCGATGCCGAGCACGAGCAGAAAAATCTCCGGATCCGCACCCAGCGCGAACGGCAACGCACCGAGGACGGTCCACAGGAAGTTGGTGTAGCCCTCGACCTTCTCCCCGACGTTGTAGACCAGACCGTGCCCCTCTGCGAGGTGTTGAGAGAAGCGAAGGCTGATGTAGGCGTCATCCTGGAGGCAGTCGCCGAAACTCAGCGCATGGGCGACGTAGAGCGCACCCGCAGCGAGGAGGAGAGCGATTGCGATCCACCGCCGTCCTCGACTCACGAGCTCCCCTCCACCTTGCCGATGCCGTCGATCACGGCTTGCCCGAAGCGCTGCGCAAACGCACGGAGAGTGGTTGGGGTGGCAGGAGCCTGGTACATGGGCTCCTGGCGCACCTCGACGACGAGCCCTATTCCGGCGCCCGGCTCCGCGCGTCGCAGCATCGCGAGCGCCTCCTCCCACTCGCCGGCGAACGCGTGCTGGCGAGCCTTCTCGGCGAACGCGGAAGCGGGGGGCTGCTCTGTGGCCAAGAGAGCATCGAGGATGGCATCAGCCTCTGCGCTCTCGCCGTGGCTCGCCAACAGGCGGGCGCGGCGAACGCGCAGCCGCGGGTGCCCTGGTCGCTTCTCGATCGCGCGATCGAGCTCGATCGCAGCGGCGCCGCCGAGCCCCTTGCGCCCGAGCAGATCGACACGCTGAATCGTGTCTTCCACGAAGCGTCCCGTGTCCTTGACGCTGGCGACGAACGCCGCGGCAGCGCGACCTTCCTCTCCGATCGCGAGGAGTGCGTCGCCGGCTCTCGCGTGGGGATATCGGTAGTGCGGGTCGACTTCGAGCGCCGCGGCATAGGCGCCGAGCGCTTCTTCGTAGTCGCCGAGGGCGTGGGCACGGTCTCCGAGCTTGGCGTACACGGCCGCCTCGCCGGACCGGCTCTGCTCGACCGCTCGCCGGTACACCTGCCGCGCGCGATAGTCGTTGCCGGTGCGTGCGAGGAGGTCCCCCCACCACTCGAGGAGATCCGGGTCGTCGATCTCCGCCTCGGCGACCGATTCGACGAGACGGGCGGCGGTGTCGGCCGCTCCGGCGTCGGCGAGCGCGGAGGCGAGGGCGAGCCGCTCGCCGTCGGTGGGAGTGCCCTGCGCGAGGCGCTGGAGGAGTGCCATCGCCCGGGAAGCCTCACCGATCGCTCCGAGAGCGCGTGCGGCGTCGAGTCCCCTGCCGACGTCGTCGCCGGAAAGGTGCTCGAGCTCGTCGGCGAGCGAAGCGCTCACGCCCGTTCCGTTCTTGGCGCCGAGGAATGCCAGCGCGGTACGGGGTGCGAGCGCGTTCGGGGCCTTCTGAGAGGCGTCGCGCAGCCGCTCTATCGCGGCACCGGGTGCCCCGGTGTTGGCGAGCGCGCGGCTCTCGCGCATCGCGCGCAGCAGCTCCGTCTGTTCGCTCACGGCGGTGAAGCGCTCCCACCCGTAGAGCCGGGCGGGCCAACACGAAGTGGGCCCCGCGCCGCTTCCGCGGGGTTCCGGCGCGTCCGTGAGCCAAGCGTTCAGGGATGTGAAGTCTCGTGGGCGCTCGGGCGGCATCGGGCTGAGGACGGCCGGGACCTGCAGGACGTGATCGCCGAACGAGAGCCCGTGGCCGTGTTCTCCGTCGGTTCCGAGGCCCACGCCGTGGAGCGATGTGATCGCGATGCGCGTCGAATCCGCGAGGCCAAGCTGCTCGATCGTGTCGACGACGTAGCCCAGGGCGTCATCGACCTCGGAGAGCGCGCGCGCTCGCGGATACGAGCCCGGCGCCGCTGCCGCAGCCTGCTCGAGCTCCCCGAGATGGACCCAGAGAAAGTGCCGGCCGTGCTCGCTGTGCTCTCGCAGGTATTGAGCGAACTGGTCGCCAAGCAGCCGCGCGGTGATCCAACCGCCGCCGCGTGGGCGAGCCCGCTCCACCTCGTCCGGAAGACAAGGAGTGTCGCCCCGCCCCGCGGGCGAAAGACGCTCGTCGAACCCCCGCAGAAGTCCTGCCCTTGCGTCGAGGTCTCCTTGCCCGAGCAAGGCGACGCTGCGATAGCCACGTTCCCTCAAGGACTCGGCTATCGTGCGTTCGCTGCGCCCAATGCGAAGGAGATCACCGCAGACGACGGCGCCCCCGGCCGGGGGCTGGCCTGTCAACAGCGTGGCCAGCGCCAGCCGCGTGTCTGGGCTCGGGCTCGCGATCGTCTCGCTGGCTTGCGCGGCCCACAGAGCGCTGAGACGCGGCATCTCTGCGGGTGTGACGTCGGCAGACCGCAGACTCGTGACGGTGACGAGGATCCGGTAGCTGGACTGCTCGCGGCATGCGGTGGTGATGCCGAGTCCAAGCGCGACGAGGAGAGGGAGAGCTGCCCAGCCGAGGTTCCGGCGGCGGAAGCGGGCGATCATGGTGCGGTCCTTCGCAGGGTGTGGAAAAAACGGGAAGCCGCCAGAAGGCGGCTTCCTCGTGGACTAGCTACGAAACGCTTCGCTCAGCGACGACGCAAGGGACGCTGCTGGCGAGTCGGACGCGTCTGGATGTTGCTGGGAAGCTCGATCGAGGCCTCGGCCGGTCCGGCCGTGGTGATCTCGTCGTCGACATCGATCGCCTCGAGCTGGTAGAACAGGCCCTTGACGTTCGAGACGCGACGCAGGTTGATCCGATCGACGAAGGAGTAGCCGCTGGGCTCACCGTTGGCGGAGAGGAGCGGCGAGACGCGGGTGTACGGACCCTCGGGCGCGAGCGCGCGGGTCACGTAGAAACCAACCACGCCATCCTCGAGCTCGGTGCGCCAGCTCACCTCGACGGCGGTGCCGCCCAGGTGACGCGCCTGCAGCTCGGCGATCTCGACACCGAAGGTGCCGAACGCGATGCACTGGCTGTTCGCGGAGAAGTAGCGCGTGACGACGTCGGTCGCCGTGTTCGGGTAGCGCAGCTTCATCGCGAAGAAGACCGCCTTGTCCTCACCGGCACCGAAGCCGAGGTCGGCAGTGTTGACGGTGGTCGTGACGCCAGTCACGGTCTTGAGGAAGTTGGTGTACTCGGCGGCGGTCGGAGCGGCGCAGGAGCCGTCCTTGACCACGTAGTACAGGTCGTACTGGATGTCGGCCGTGGCGCCGGAACCGATCTTGGTGGCCGGCTCCCACTCGAGGGTGATGACGTCGCCGCTGACGTCCGACGGCAGCGGCACCGGGATCGGGCGCAGACCGCCGATGGGGCTCAGCGTACCGAGCGGAGTGTTCGGGACGTCGGTCCCTGCGGCGTTGACCGGGTTGGCGGAGCCGACGCAGGACTGGTCGTTCGGACCGCTCTGGCAGTCACCGACCCAGCGGTCGGCGTTGTCAGCGAGCTGGACGTCCTTGGCCATCCACGCGTAGTAACCGGCGTGGTCAGCACCGCCCGTGCCCGTCTCGGCGTCCCAAGCGGCCTGGTACACGCCGAAGTTGCCGTCCCAGTTCGTGATGTTGTCGGCGAAGCCGAGGTAGCCGATAGCATCCGTGGTCGCGTTGCTGCGCCACCGCTCTTCGCAGTAACGCCCCTCTTCGATCCACGTGTGCGCAGCGCCGGCGCAACGTCCCGGTCCACCCGGGCTGATCCGGGCGTCACCTTCGAGGAAGTAGCGGACGGCGACGGGCTCGTTGGGGAAGCGGTTGCCGTCGTTCTCCTGGTTGACAACCGACTCGATGATCTTCGCAGCGGCGAAGGAGTTAGGCACCAGCGCGAATAGGAGCGCCGCGCCTGCCATCAGAATCAGGATTTTTTTCTTCATTCGAACTGCCCCTCTACGTTGGACGCGACGTGTCGTCGGATCAGTAGTGCGGCCAGGAGTAGGTGAACTCCTGCTTCGAGTAGATCACCACGCCAGCGCCGAGTTCGAGTGGGAAGTTGACACCACCGATGTCGAACCACTCCACCAACGTCAAGTCCGGGTCGAACTTGGCGACCGAGGAGACGTTCGCGGCGCCCATGTCGTCGAACAGGGCCTTGGCCGTCGTGAACGTCTGGTGGTACGGAGCGGCCGCGTTGAAGGCGTTCTGCCCAAGTGCGTACGAGAACGTGATCGAATAGTTCGGATCGTGCGAGCCGACGATCACGGGCGTGATCGGCCCCGACGCGTCGCTGCGGGAGACCAGCGTGTAGGCCTCGCCCTTCCGAATGGTGAAGTTCACGCCGCCGATGCCGAACCACTCGGTCAGCGTGGAGTCCGGGGTGATCATTCCCACGGAGTTGATGTCGTTGCCGCCGTCGTTCACGTCGGTCAACAGGGACTTCGCGTCCGTGTAGTTGTTGTTCCACGGGAGCGAGAGGTTGAACGCGTTTCCGCTACCCGGGACGCTGGGCACGAACTTGAAGCCCATGTTGGAAGCGATCGCAAACCCGCCCATGAGGAGCGCCAAACCGGCGATTCCCGCCAGAAGCCCTCGGACGGTGCGGATCTTGTTCATAGAGCCCTCCTAGTTCCGATTACTGCGTTTTGCCGCTGAGCGTTCATCCTGAACCCCCCAGCACCGCCGCCCGATCCCCTTCGGGGCTGCCTATCGGGTAAGCGGTGGTGGAGTTCCCAGTCGGCCAGTCTGTTGTTACGCCGAGCCGCCGTCGCTGTCAACGGAGTTTCCGGATCTCCGTCCGCCACTTTGTCCGGCGCAAGCTCCTTTTCCATTCCAGGCGCCGCCGTTCGGCACCGTTCATTCCTGCACTCGGTCAGTCGATGCGGTAGAAGACGACCGTTCCCGGCTCGGGAACGGTGCCATCGTTCTCGTCGACGTAGGAGCCGCCGCGGGCGACTTCCGTCTCGCTGGGCGCCGCGGGGCGCGGGTCGTAGCTCTTCTTCACCGTGAACGCGCGCTTCCCGCTCGCCGCCTCGATGACGACGGCCCCTTCCGCGTTGGTCCCGATGAGGAACGCGGAGGAAGAAGCATCGGAACGCCAGTCCGTGGGGGCGACGAGAATGCCAAGTGAAAACAGGGCGATAGTGACGCTTGCCGCGATGGCGGCACTTCGCGTCCCCCACCCGATTCGCGTCGATCGGGACGCCTCGATCTGCCCGCGCACCGTCCGGGCCAGTCTCCGGCTCTCGAACTCGGTCGGAGCGGTCTCCTCGCGCCACTGCTCGAGCCCGGAGTCGATCAGCTCGTCGATGTTGCGCTGGGTTTCGCTCATGGGACTCTCCTCGCGGTGTCTCTCAACACAAGGCATACCCACGCCGGCGCGTCTCCGTTCATGCCCAGGAGAAAAAAAAGTGCACCCGCTCGACGGGCCGTGAAGAGCGATCAATCGCGAACGAGTTCGGGGAAGTGCTGCTCGATCCAGCGCGCGACCTTCCGGCGCGCTTCGCCGGACTGCCGGCGCACCGTCACGGGGCTGATACCGAGCGCCTCGGCCACGATCTCGGTCTCGAGCCCCTGAACGTCCCGGAGCAAGAAGACGTCGCGCTCGCGAGGCGACAGAGCGGACAGCGACGCGCGCAGGGCCCGCTGCAGGTCCGCCCTCGTCTCGGTCCGAGGATCCGGGGCTGCGGGCTCGCGTGCCTCACCGAGCTCGGCCTCGCGCCGCCCGGGACGGCGAGCGCCGTGACTCCGTGCCGCGTTGAGGGTGATGCGGACGACCCAGGCCTCGAAAGGCCTGTCCGGATCGACGCGATCGAGGCTCCGGTAGAGACGAAGGAAGACCTCCTGCGCGACGTCGCCGGCATCCTCCCGGTGCGCGAGAACGCGGCGCGCCAAGCCGAGCACGAGCCCGCCGTAGTGTTCGACCAGCTTCTCGAAGGCACCCGTGTCTCCGGACTGAGCCCGGCGCACAAGCCGACTTTCTGGTGAATCCGCCGCCAACGCTCGCCTCGTCTCCCCAAGGGCGCGCCATTATACTGATCCTCGTCGCTCGCGTCGTCGTGTCGATCGGAGGGTCCGTTGTTCCGTCGTGTTCTCGCCCGCGCCCGCGGTCTGCAGAGTCCGCTTCTGGGACTCGTCCTGCTCCTGCTGCTCGTGAGCTGCCCGCCCCGAGAGAAGGCGCCGCACATTGTGCTGATCACTGTCGACACGCTTCGCGCCGACCACGTCGGGCCGGGGGCTCGTGTCGAGACGCCCGCACTGACGGCGTTCGCCGCTCGAGGCGTCCGATTCACCAACGCGTACGCCCCGTTCGGGCGGACGACGCAGTCGGTCGCCACGTTCTTGACGGGCCAGCACCCGCTCGAACACGGAGCCGTGGGGCTCGGCTACCCGCTCGACGAGTCGGTGACCACCCTCGCTGAGCACCTTCGGGAACAGGGGTACCGCACTGCGGCGTTCACCGCGAATCTCCACCTTCAGCGCACACTCGGGTTCGCTCAGGGTTTCGAGCTCTACTCGAGCCCAGAAGCCAGGTGGAGCGGAAATCACGGCCCCGCACAGACCGCCGAGGCGCTCGCGTGGCTGGAGGAGGCCCGCCGGGACGATCCCGACGCGCCGATCTTCCTCTGGGTGCACTACCTCGATCCGCACTGGCCCTACTCCCCACCGGCCGAAGACGCAAGGCGGCTCGACCCGACCTGGCAGGGAGTCGACGACCTCGCTCGACGCGTCGCGACCAACGAGCTCCCACACGGCCGGATGATCTTCTTCGCCGACGAGGAGCTCAGCGAGAGGGAGATCGAGCATACGCGGCGCCTGTACGGCGCCGAGGTCGAGGCGATGGACCGTTCGCTCGGCGCGCTGCTCGAGGGCTTGGAGGATCGTGGGCTAGGCGAAGAGAGCGTCATTGCGTTCACTTCTGATCACGGTGAGTCTCTCGGTGAGCATCGGTATTGGTTTGCGCACGGGGAGTACGTGTACGACGGCACGTTGCGTGTGCCGCTTCTGTTCCGCGCCCCCGGAGTCGAGCCCGGCCGCGTCGTGAAGACGCCAGTCGCGCTCCGGGACGTCCCCGCGACGCTCCTCGAGCTGGCGGGCCAGCCGCCCCTGCCGGGCGCGGAGGGTCTCTCGCTCACTCCCCTCTTCGCCGGCGAAGGCGAGGATCTCTTCCTGCGGCGCCCGCTGCTGCACGTTGCCGACCACGTCCTCGTCCGTGAGGAGAACCCACGCCGCGCGGTACGCGGTCTCGAGGGACGCTGGGTAGCACTGCGCCTCGGGCACTGGAAACTGATCCGAATCCCGCAGGTATCGGGCGACTTCGAGTACGAGCTCTACGACATCGAGGCGGACCCGAACGAAGAGGTGGATCTCGCTGCCGAACGGGAGGAACTCGTCCAGCGGCTCGCGGACCTGCTCGCGACGAACTGGGCCAGACTCGGTGGGGACGACGCGGAGAACGAGACGGAACTCGATCTCGAGAACGAGAAGATCCTGCGCTCGCTCGGTTATCTCTGAGCCTTCGGGTTGACCTCTCAGCTCATTCTTGGAGACGCACCGTGACACTGATCTCACGCCCGCCTCTCTCGTGGCTCGACACGCTCAGCCGCACAGTGGAAGAGAAGCCCTGGACCCCCTGGCAACTCGCAAGCCTGATCGCCGCTGTCGTCGTCACGCGGAACGTCTTCGAGATCGCGGTCGCCGACAATCCGGTGTTCCAGGGATTGGCGTTGTTCCTGCACTACCCCCTCGCCTATGTCGCACCGTTCCTCGCCCTCGTTCTCGTGCTGGCGTTCTTCGCGCGACTCGCCCCGCTGAAGGTTGCCCGCGTGATGAGCGTCGCGTGGACGTTGACCCTGCTGCCTCCCCTGTTCGATCTCCTGGTCCATCGCGGTGTCGGCCGGCCAGCGATTGGGTACCTGCGCGCCGACCCCGCCGATCTCGCCTACGTCTTCGTCCACTTCTTCGACCCGACGGTCGCGCTGACTGGCACGACCGCTGGAATCCGGCTCGAGGCCCTGATCGCGGTGCTCGCCGGTGCGCTCTTCGTGTGGATACGAAGCCGCTCCTGGCTGCGCGCCCTCCTCGCAGCGCCAGCGATCTACCTCTGCTCGCTCTTCTTCTTCACGCTGCCGACGCTCGTCGCCGCGTTGTTCCGCTTCCTTCTGCCCGGCACGACCGTGTCGCTCCTGACGGGGGGGCAAGCCTATCTGCTTCGGCCTTCGCTCGAGACGAGCGGAGACAGCGTTGCCATCTTCTGGCTCGTGCCGCTCGTCCTCGTGCTCGAGCTGGCCTGGCGGCGACTCGATGGAGCCCGGGAGGCGTCGGGTGCGCGTGCTTCGGAGGCTCGCACGGTCGCGGCGCTCTACGCCGGCGTCCTGCTCGTGGGTCTGACCGTGGCACTGATGCTGCACTTCCCGCCGGGAACGAGGCTGCAGCCCGTTGCTTTCGACTTCCTCGCCCCGCTCGGCGCGCTCCTCGCACTCGGCCTCGGAGCCTCTCTGGCGCTGAATCCGAGATGCCTGGTCACGTTCGGTGGCCAAGCGCGCGCGGCGTTGTTTCTCGCCCTCAGCGCAGGCTTGGGACGCAGTGTCACGGCAGGGCTCCTCGTCGCGCTCGTGCCGCTGCTGCTCCTCGGGCTCGACTTGCTCCCCGCGGGCTGGCCGCGCCGTTTCGCGAACGCGCTCATCGTGCCGCTCGGAGCGGTCGGCGCCGTCCTCGCGGGGGTCTCACTCGTCCTTGCCGACGAGGGCATCGCGCGCATGCCGGCGTTCCCCTTCCCCGCCATCATCGCGGTGGCCTTCGCCGTCGGTGCGACGCTCGAGTGGGAGCGCCCGGCGTGGCTTCGCAGCGCTCTCGCGGCCTTCGCGCTCGCCATCGGGGTGGCGATCAGCGCATGGTCGATGCCCGAGTTCGAGTCGTCCCGCGTCCTCGCGATGACAGGGCTCGCGGCCGTCTTCGCCGCAGGCGCCGTGCTCCTCGGCGTCTTCGTCGAGAGCGTGCCGTGGTCTGGTCTCAGGCGCTTGCCGGTCGCGACTCTCGTGCTCGCACTCGTGCTCGTCGTCTCGACGCGGGCGCTCATCGAGGACCGGCCGGCGGTTCGAAAGGCATTGCACGAGGCGCTTCGCGGCAACGCTCGGCTTCACGTCGTCATGGGGCTCGAGCATCAGAGACGAGGGAACTGGGGTGGCGCCATCGATCGTTTCAAGCTGGCGCTCGCCTCGGAGCCGGAATATGCGGAAGCGGCTCGCCTACTCGGTCTCGCCCACATGCAGCGGGGCAACAAGGAACGAGCCGAAGCCTCATTGCGACGCGCCCTCGAGCTCGGCCCCGAGTCCGTGTCCAACGTCACCAATCTCGCGGCCTTGTTCCTCGAGACCGATCGGCCCGGCGAAGCCTTAGTTGTGCTCGACGCTCTCCCAGTGGCTCACCGGCGCGATGCGGCCTACATGTTCAACCGCGCCGCGGTCCTCGACGCACTCGGCATGGTCGATGAGGCGCGTCAGGCCTGGGAGGAGTTCCGCACCTTCGCCGAAGGCAGGCCGGACCTCCGTAGCGACCTGACGGAAGCCCGTCGGCGTCTACGAAAGCTCGGCGCGACTCCCTGAATCCGGGTTGCGAGGACGGACCCCGGGAGTGGGGTGCCGTCCTCGCAGGCACGAGATGCCTCTACCAGACGGACTCGTCTTGGTGGGAGTCCTCGGCCAGGACCTGATAGCAGTAGTAGCCTTCGCTGGGCTCCGGAACGAGGAGCGTGACCTCCGGGATGACTTGTGGCACATCCGCGGCGAGGCGGTTGGCGGCCGCGCATTCGGCTCTCGGGAGCGTCGAAGCGCGCCCGTAGACGTTGTATCCCGTGATCGCGATGCGGCTCGACGGGTGGCCTGGCGAGCTCATCGTCCGACTCACCGCCGTCCATGTGAGGCGAAGCTGCCCGCTCTCCCGCGTCAAGCGAAGATCGTCCACGGACGCGGGCAATCCCGAGCCTGCGGCTGAGCCGAGGCCGTCGCCGTCACGCGCGACGATCAGGTAGTAGCGTTCCTGCCCTGCCGAGGCCTGGTTCTGTCCGTTGTCGAGCCAACTGATCGCGCCCGCTCCGAGCGAAGCCCAGCGATGAGATGCGTCCGCTGGGAAGTCCGGGTTGGTCGCCGAACCGTACACTTCGACGCCCTGCACCGTCGACTCCGTCCCCCAGACCGACTGTGAGGGCGTGCTCCACTCGAGGCGCAGATCGGCACCCGCCTTGAGCACGCGAAGGTCGTCGACCGGCTCCGGCGGGTTGAGACCGCGGACGAGATGCGGGGTCCCGGTCAGCGCGTCCGAGAGCGGACCGGCGTTCGAACAGTTCCTCGCTTGGACGGCGACGTGATAGAGCACGCCGTCCGTCAGCCCGAAGAGCGTCGTGTCGAGAGCAGGCGCAGCGACGTCTTTGTACGCGTCGAAGCCCGGCTCGTCGTCGCGGCGCCAGGTGACGCGGTAGACGGTGACATCGGACTCCGGCACTGCCTGCCAGCGGACGTGGAGCTGCCCGCCGCGCTCGAGATCCTCGACGGAGACCATGACGGGCTTCGACGGCGGGACCGGGTTCTCCGGCGTGGCGCTCCAGCACCCCTCCGCCGGACCGCCTCCCCCGACACAGCTCGCGTTGTCGTTGGACCAGGTGCTCTCGAATCCGTCTCCATCGACGGCAACCACGTAGTAGTAGTGGGGCGTGCAGTTCGAAAGGCCGGTGTCGGTGTAGCTCGTGCTCGTCAGGTTGTCCGCGACGGCGACGAAGCCGCGCGTCGGCGAGAGCGAGCGATAGAGCCGGTAGGTGCTCGCATCGCCAACGGCCGACCACTCGACCTCGATCGCGCGATCACCGGCCGGATCGACGCGAATCATCGTCGGCGCGGTCGGGGCCGGCACGGCGAGGCGCGTCGCCGGATCGGCGAGCAGAACGAAGGAGCGGATCTGAACGATGTCGTTGAGATCGTGCATCGATGCGCGAAGGCGCGCGTCGAGCTCTGCGACGAGGCGCTGCTTGTCCTTGCCGTAGAGTCCCTCGTAGAACGGCTTGAGGATCGTGTCGAGCTGGAAGGAGCTCGTCAGATGGGCGGGCGCCATCCCGCCGACGGCGCCGCCGTTCGGCCAGAGGACCCACTCCTCGAGGTGCGTGAGCCACCCTTCTGTCGCGGTGGGGCTCGTGTCGTGGGAGAAGTGGCCCGTCACGCAGTTCGCCTGGATCGTGAAGGTCAATGCCGAGGTGTTGTTCAGGTCCTCGAGGTCGTCCGGCTCGTCGAACTTGGTCACGAAGAGCGGGCAGGTTTTGCCCCAGGTGGTGTATCCACCGTGCCCGGCGTAGCTGAGCACGGCGGCTCCCCCGTTGACGCAGGAGTCGATGCGGGCATTCGCCGGGCCCGGATGATTGGGGCAGTCTTCGTCGACGGAGGCCTCGTAGACCTTGTCCGCGGTCTGCGGGCCGCTGGTGAACCACAGGTCGTGAATGTCGTCGTGGATCTGGGTGAGGATGCTCTCGTCGCGCTCGGAGACGAGGCACGCCTTCCCTGCCCACGACGAAGGCTGCGGGCCGATCTCGTAGTCGACGAGTTTCTTGAACACCGCCTCGGCTTCCGCGACGCTGTGGGGCGAGATGCGGCCGACGGATGCATCGGGTACCGGGTCGCTACCGACGACGGCCGCGAACCAGGTGTCCGAGGGGTAGAAACCGAACTGCGAGTTCGACGAGATGTCGAACATCATCGGCGGGATGCTCTGACGCGAGCTCGCGTGCCCGTAGTCGTTGTGGTAGTCGCGCGTCCCGTCACCGACGAAGAAAACGTAGCGCGGCTTGACGGTCCAGTTGGCGAGGGCATCGGCGATGAAATCCCGGATGGCGCGCGGGTCGGCGATCCCGTGGCGGTACTCGTCGTAGACGTCCCGGACGTCGACGACGGCACTCTCCATGCTGAGCTCTCGGTGAGCGAGGAGACGGTTGAACTGGGAACCGCCGCTCATGTCGAGGAGCTTGGCGTCCGCGATCACCAGCCAGTCCGCCCGATTGCCGGAGTCGGCGAGTGTGCTCGCGAGGCCGGTATCGAGGGAGTTGGCCGGCGTGTCCTCACGCGCCGCCACGGGGGTCTTCATCCCCGCTGTGGACGCGACGGCGAAACGGCGCGTTCCGCTGCCGGCCGCGTCGATGTCGAAGGTCGCGACGCCGCCAGCGAACGAAGCACCCGTCTGCCGCTCGAGTGCGTAGAGGCTCTGGCCGAGCGTCGAGGTGCCTGCGTCCTTGAGCTCCCAGATCTCCGGGACGCCGCCGAGTCCGGACACGGCGACCTTGGCGGGGCTGCCAGCGCCGACCGGGAACTCGAGCTGGTTCCCGGCCGCCGTGAAGTCCCGGTCGTAGTCGAGCTCGATCCAGTTCAGGGCGACGATGTCCTTGGTGACCGGCTCGCCGCCTTCCGTACGTCCGAGCGGCAAGCGAACACGAAGGGTTGTCGTAGCGGAGAGCGGCGACGACGGCGTGTAGGTCACCGGGCCGCCGTCCACGCCCTGGGTGAACTCGATGTATCCATCCCAGTCCGCGACGTCGATGATGTCGCCCCCGGCGATCGAGAGCTCGCTGCGGTGGAAGTTCCGGGTGTACTCGAAGCCGAGCTGCCGGACGCGCAGCGCGATCTCTCCGCCAACGTGCCCGGGTGTCGCGAGGGCCTGGTCGACGCTGCTCGCGCCGTTCGGCACGTTGAGGAACGGGTCGACGTACCAGTGGTCGAGGCCGTCTTCGGGGATGAAACCCAGGAACTTCGGGTTTTCCTCGTGGCGGACCGTAGCGCGGAACGAGGCGAGAGGGGTCTCGCCGTTCACGGGCGCCGCGGATCGTTCAGCGGGACGCGCGGGCGTGTCCGCGAGCGCGAGCCGATAGACGTTGGCCTCGCCGATGTCGCCGGATTGCCACACGCCGGGGTCGGCCGGGAGCGCCAGGGACTGACCGTAGAACAGGATCGCGTCGCCGTCAGGAGGACGCGTGCTCGGAGAGTCGAAGGTGCCGTCACCTTCGTCGTCGACGAAGAGCGGCAACTCGATGCCCTGGTTGGTGAGCTGGTAGCGTTGAGTGCTGTTGCCGGTCAGGAAAGCCAGCAAACCGGGGAATTCGGCCTGGTGGGCTTCCACCCACGCGTAACTGATCCGGTACACGCCGTCTTCGGCGATGTCGAACTGCCAGGCTGGGAAAGTCGCGGCGCGGAGCCCGGCCTTCTCCCGCGGCGACGCCGGCCAAGCACGCCCGACGCTTGCCGCTCCCAGCACCGACGCGGAGAAGCGCTCGGTTGCCAGGTCTGGTTGTGCGAGCGCCAGCGCCTTGCTGAGCCCCCCGACACGGCGCACGCGAAGCGTGATTTGCGTGGCGTGGCGGTAGCGACCCTCCTCGAGGTTCACCTGAACAGGGGCCAGGAGCAGCGAAGTGAAGCTCAGCGCACGATACGCGCCGTCTTCGTCGACGATCTCCAGCGGCGTGGCGGGCCAGGGGCCGGCCAGCACTTCCGGGAGAAGTGCGGTTTCGACCGAACTGGCGTCATCGGCCGGATAGGCGGCCCAGTCCGTCGGGAGCAACCCCGTCGACCAACGTACGTCGATGTCTTCGATCAGCAGTTGGCCCCCCGGCGGGCGCGCGATCCGCAGACGGCGTGCGGGAAGATCCGGGGCTCCCGCGATGCCGAGGCGGCCGAAACCCGCGATCTCGGGGACAGCCCCGCCCGGCGCGGGGCGCCAGCGGGGAGCTGCGGTCTCGATGACGATCCTCAGCAGCTCGCCGTCCTCCTCGATCGAAACCCGCGGGCCATCGCTCGCGAGAGCCACGCCAGCGACGGAAGACGCCGCGAGCAGGCATGCGACCAGAGTGAACACACGAGCGCAGGAGAGAGCTCTCTTCATCCCTGATGTCCTCGTCCCGTTGTCTCGGCGGGCGCGCGAAGAATCAACGCGCCCCGCAGGATCGGGTCCTGTTTTCGGGCGCCCGCCCGCCAGAGAGTCCCACGCGCGACAAAGATACCGCCCGAGCCCTGCCTCGTCAGCGAAACTGTCGCCTCTTGCGGTGACGAAACCGCGGCGTCGGACGTAACGAAACGGATGCGAAACGCATGGATCAAGCCAGTAGTGCAGAAAATCCAGCAAGAAACGCAAAAGAGATGGGCGGCCCTGGAGCCGCCCATCTCATCTCAGCCGAAAAGGCCAGGCGCGGAGCCCTTCGGGCTCACGCCTTCTCGCAAGACCTAGCTCTGAATCGGTCCATCCGAGCAGGTCGCGGCGTCTGTCTGGGCACAGCCCACAGCACGCGCCTCGACCTTTTCCGCGTAGATCACGCGAGGCTTCTCGTAGGCCTTCTTCATGAACGTTCCTCCTCGTCGAGGTCCGGGATCATTCCCGGGGCATTGCAATGCGGTACGTCACCTGCCAGGACTGTCCGGATCAGTCCCGGTGCGGGCTGAGGTTAGATCGCCTGCTATTTACGCTGCCTTGGCCCGCCTGGCAAGTGCTTCCTACGCGCTTTTCTCGCCCGAGGCATTCTCCCCACCCTCCTGGCGGAGCTCCTCGAACGCCTCGAGCTGGCGGAGCTCCTCGAACGCCTCGAGTTTGGTCAAACCCGAGACTCGGGCGGCCGGGTAGAGCGCGTAAGCGTCGCCCATCTCTCGCTCTGCGACCGCTGGGCAGAAGGACGCGAATCCGCCCTCCGGTTGGTCGGCGAGCGTCCGAAGTGGCACTTCCCGCGCAACTTCCCGCACGTGGTCGAGGGTTGCGTTGGCGCCCTTCGGCGCCTGCCAGAGCGCGCCGAGGTCCTCGAGCTCGAGGATGTTCGCGATTCGTCGCCGCCACGCGACACACGGGAATACATCTCCGTAAGGATCGATCGCGATCGAGGTCAGCCCCGTACCGCAGTTGTGTGACATCTTCTCGACGGGGCGCCGGTTGAGCCCTCGTTTTCCGCGCCGGACCTGGTCGACGAAGAACGCAACTAGGAATCTCTTGTCCGCCGCCATGCCGAGCGGCCCGGTGTCCCCGTCGTCGGTCGGGACGATGTTCGTGTCGTAGGTCACCGGATAACCGAAGCGCTCTCCGAGCTCTTCGACCGCGCGGAGCTGATTCTGGTTGAGGCGGGTGATCGGGGTCTTGATCGAGACCTTGACGCCGAGGGAGCTCAGGTTCTCGAAGGCGATCATCAACTTGTCGAAGGAGTCGCGGATGCCGGTCAGGCGGTCATGCGTGGCGGCGTCGGCTCCGTGGAGGCTGATCTCCGTGTCGAAAGGCGCGAGAGCCGCGTAGCGCTTGGCTCGCTCGAGGTCGGCGAGCAGGACGCCGTTCGTGTACGCCTTGAGCACGAGCCCGCGGTCGCGCACGTGCTGCGCGATCTCGAAGAACCCGCGGTGTGACAGCGGCTCGCCGCCCGAGAGGATGACCGTGAACGAGCCGGCGGCCTTCAGCTTGTCGATCGTCGACTTCCACTGCTCCGTGTCCATCTCGGCGCGCTTCTTGGGCGCGTTGTAGCAGAAAGAGCACAGGAGATTGCACTTGTAGGTCAGCTCGCACAGCGCCGTCATCGGACGCGCTTCGGCGTACGCGCGGTCCTTGAGACGCGTCAGCGGGTTCGTGCTCAAGTCGTACCTCCCATTCCCTTCCGCCCAATGCGGCAGCGTCGCCGCCGAGTTCAGACCACCTCGAGCGCGCCGCGCTCGCTGAGGTCGCCGAGCAGCTCGCCGAGGTCGGCGAGGACGGCCTCGCGGGACGGCGCGTCGAACTCCTCAAGGATCACGTCGGCGATCTGGCCGGTGCTGCGTTCGCCGTCGAGCAGCTCGAGGACGCGCAATCCAACACCGTTGAGGACGAGCTGCCAGGCGCCGTGCGGGACCACGAGCAGCCCCTCGTCGCCGAAACGCGAGAAGGAGACGTCCGGGTGCCGGCGGTAGACCCGCGTGTCGAAGCCCTCGGGCAGCGCGTTCTTGTTGTCCGTCTCAGACATCGTTTCCTCTTCCCGGGCTGAGTATACGGCGGGGCCCGGAGCCCAACAATTAAAACCAGAAGATTAATTCCTGTTTCACAAGTGCCAGCCCTGCAACACTTAGCTAGCGCACGTACCCGAGGCTTCGCAACCTCTCGAGGCGTTCGGGCTCGAGCGTGAGCTCGGGGCGGGTTGCGGGAGCCACGCTCACACGCGTCCGGATAGGTACGGTGCGCGCGCCCTCGGGGCCAGCGAGCACTGGGTCCACCTGGCCCCCCATGCGGTCGTCGACGCTGTATCCGGAGGCGGCGAGCCAGGTCGGCGCGATGTCGCGCAGGGTGAGAGTCTCCCCCTCCCCCGTCCCGCCTGGCCAGAGCGAGAAGCCGTGCTCACCCGGCGCGGCCCTGCCGGGCAGCGCGACGAGCGTGACGGGGAGCTCGCGCTCGCCGAAGAGCTCGCCGAGCCTCGCGTCGACCGCGCGGACGTGCTCTTCGAGCGCATCGAGAGTCCGATGGAGGTCGAGGCCCTCGTGGCGTGCTCGCTCGCGCACGATGTCCGTGCCGGGCAAGTGGATGAAGAGCGCTGCGAGCTCCGGGTCCCCGAGGAGCTCCTCGCTCGCCTCGAGCGCGAAGAGGTCCGCTTCGAGAGCGACGAGTCGTGCGCTGCGAAGCGGCGTGTCCCGGTCGAGGCGGGCTTGGGCGCGGGTGTGCGCGCGATCGAACCAGGCCTCGGCGCGCGAACGCGCGAGGCCGGTCGGCTGGATGGCCTCCTCGAGCCCATGACGCTTCGCCGCGGCGACGAGCGCGGCTTCGCTGACGACGTAGCCGCCGGTCCGTCCGGGCTCGGCTGCCGGGCACGTGCCCCACCACTGCACGACGCACGTCCTGGCCGCGTCCGCGGTGATCTCCCAAAGAGTCGGGACGGCGCGCGAGTCGGGCCGAGGGAGACGCCGCTGTGTCGGGAGGAGGCGCATCAGGAGGTCGAGCGGAGCTCGGGCGACACCACCCCGCGGCGCTGCGACCAAGGTCCCGGCGAGCTGGGTGACGCTCGTGTGCGCCAGGCCGTGGACTTCGGGAGCGCATCCCGTCGCGACGGTCGTCCACTGCGCCATCGGGTCATGGGGGCCCGCGGGGCCCTCGACACGCCGCGAAGCGCTCCGCTCCTCGAGCTCGGCGAGCCAGGGGCTCACATTGAGGCGGAGAGTTCCGGCTGCCAGCTCCTCGCTCAGGCCGTCCCAGCCGATCATCACCGCGCGCGGCGGCGCGGCGTCGCGTCTTTGGACGGGCTCGCCTTCCGGGGCGGCGCTCTTGGCGAGCCCCGCGCCGAGCGCGGCGGCGATCACGGCCGTCCCCGCGGCGGCACCGAGCCAGAGAAGGAGGCGCGGGCGGCCGAGATGCGGGACCCGCCCGGTGCCGAGTGCGGTCTGTACGAGGGCGGCCGCGGACACGACCCGCCCCGCGACTCCGGCTCCGAGTCCGAGCAGCACCAGCGCGGCGAGGTCCGTGAGCCGCACGGCCTCTGCGCGGGTGGCCCACCACGCTCCGAAGTAGAGCGCCGTCCCGCCCGCGACCACGAGGCCCGCGATCAGCATCACCTTGCGCGCGGAGAGTTCCGCGAATCGCAGCGAGATCAATCGGACGGCGATGGCGACCGCGAACTCCAGCGCAGCGACGAGGAGACCCGCCGCCGGCGAGAACACGGCGGCGTAGACGGCGGCGTCGGGCCACAAGGGGACGCTGCCGCGCCCCTCGATCACGAGGCTCCCGGCGAGCACGAGGCCGAGGACGGGGCCCGCGATCAATCCGGCGAGGAGAGCGGCCCCGAGCATGCCTCCGAGCGAACGTCCGGTGCGGTGCCGCGAACCGAGGAAGACGCGCTCGAGCGACGTCTCGAGGTAGCCGCGTTCGAGGAGCGCGGCGCGGACCGACTCGTAGCCGCTCTTGCTCTTGCCCTCGCTCATCAGCGGTCCCGCTTCCCCACGTAGCGTGCGATCTCTTCGAGCCAGCGCGCGCGGCTCCCGAGCGGCGACAGACCTTGAATCGCGGTCTCGACGAGTTCGTCTGCGAGACGCCTCGCGCCGTCGACACCGGCGTAGGTGACGAAGCTCGCGCCCCCCTTGTCCTGCCCGCCGTCCTTGCCCGTCCGCTCGGGGTCCCCGACGGCGTCGAGCAGGTCGTCGACGACCTGGAACGCGAGTCCGAGGTTCTTCGCGTACGCGCGCAGTGCCGCGCGTTCGCCGCGCTCCGCACCACACAGCCGCCCGGACTCCACCGTGCAGGCGATGAACAGGCTCCCCGTCTTGAGCGCGTGGATCTCCTCGAGTCCGGCGAGCTCGGGGCGCGAGTCTCGCGCCCCGAGATCGAGCGCCTCACCCTAGATCATCCCCGCCTCCCCGACGGCGTCCATGATCGCCAGCAGACTCGGGGCGGTCTCGTCCCGGCCGAGAAGGCGCCGGCGCGAGCCCTGGGCGAGGTGACGGTAAGCCGCGCTGAGGAGCCCGACCGTCGCCAACATCGCCGTCGACTCTCCGAAGACGCGGTGATTGCTGCGGGCACCTCGACGGAGCCTGGCATCGTCGAAGGCCGGGAGATCGTCGAGGATGAGCGACGCCGCGTGGACCATCTCCGTGGCGACGGCGAGCGGGAGCACGGTCTCGGCCTTGGTGTCGAAGATCTCCGCGACGGCGAGACAGATGATCCCTCGCAGCCGCTTCCCGGGAAGCAGCATCGTGTAGCGCATCGCTTCGACGAGCCGCGTGGGGTCGGGATGACGGGGTGGCAGAGCGTCCTCGAGTGCCTGCTCGACCACGTCGCGACGAGTGGACAGATAGTGCGCGAGATCCAACGACCCCTCCCAGGTGCCGCTCCCGGTGCCGCGGTGCGGTGGCGGAGAGCTGATTCTGCGCCGCTGCGCCCGGGGTCGCCACCCCTCGTCTCTGCCTTGGGGTTTGCCTCGGGGCCTGCCTCCGCTGCCGCGAGAACCTACATTGAGCACCGTGAAGGAGCACAGCCCCCACAGGCGGCAGAAGTGGACCGCGATCGCTGTCGCAGCGCTGATCGTCGCACTCGGTGCGGTTCTTCTCGCACCCTACGTGCCGAACGTCTTCGAACGAGAGCCTCCCGTCGAGAACGTGAGCGCAGCGCCACGGCCGCCCATCCCCCCCGTCGGACGCGGCGAGCCCGGCCCCGAGAACCTCGTCCCGATCGACCGGAGCCGACTTCACGTCACGGCCGCGGAAGGAGGCACGCTGAGCGCGCCGGGTGGCGGACTGCGCCTCGAACTCCCGCCGCGAGCTCTCAGACAGGACACGACTCTCGAGATCGTCCGCTTCGCGGTCGCCGAGGGTGCGGCGGTCGATCACTTCGCCTACGACCTCCAGCCGGACGGGCTCGAGCTCGCGCGCCCCGCGCGGGTGCACGTCGACGCTCCACTCGGCTTCGCCCCCGACGAGCTCGAGCTCGTCGTGTACGACATCCCCGAAGGGCGGTGGCTCCCCGAGCCGGATCAGGCGCGGAGTCCGGATGGCTCCGGTGTCGACGCACTGATCAGTCACTTCTCCCTCAGGAGGATTCGCGTCCGGCCGGGGATGGACTTCCTCACCGACGAGCAGAAAGGGCGCGGCACCTTCTACCTGGAGTCCGACGCGGGGAACAACTTCGAACGTCTGACCGACGGTCGATGGGTGCCGGTCGCCCAGCGGAGCGCAAGCTATCGCGATCTGATGCGACTCGGGCGGCTCGGCAGGATGGACTTGATCACTAGCGGACGGCTCCGCGCGATCACGGCGGCCCGCCCGCTGCCGACCGTCTTCCGCGACCGGCGCCGTACGGTCGCGATGCCTCCGGGCGCGCCCGCGGCGCGAACCGGGTGGGTCAAGCTCACGCGCCTCGATGCGCGGGGCGAGCCGACGGGCCACGAGGTGATCGCACGCCTCAGCGACTACGGGCCGGGTCCGGCCCCGCGCGCGGCTGGCGTCATCGCAGACCTCTCCCGCGCGACGATGGAAGCGCTCGGTTTGCGTTGGGGTGAGCACTTCGGAGTGGGGGGGGATAACCCGGACCTTGCTTGGATTCGAGTTCCGGTGGATGGGGAACGCCCTCCCCTGCGCTATGTGCCGCTCGCCGTGGAGGCTTATGACCCGCAGCCGGTGCGCTCCAGAACTCGCTGTCTCTGGTAGGTAGAAGCCTGAAATGTCGTGAGGGGACGGTCGGCTCCACTGGGACGATCGACTTCTCGCTGTTCTGTTGGCTCGGGACCCGGAAGAAGTCGATTGTCCCGCTCGGCTGGATCGCCCGCCGCGGGGTTTGGATCAGAACGGGAGTTCCAAGGCTTCACACAGGAAGCGGACCAGGGGGCGCAGGTCTTTGCAGGCTTTCGTGAACTCGTCCGGGAAGTCTGGTTCGAGAGCCTTCTTGTCTGGGTAGTCGCGGGACGCGACGTAGTCCTTGCGCTTGAGGTCTTCGGCCAAGGGGTGTTCTTGATCGAAGCCCCGGGGCATGCGCTTGAGGGAGTCACCTCCCAGCTCGTAGAGGTCGCGGAAACGCTTCGCGCCGATTGCGCGCTTCCAGGCCTTCGGGTCGTCGACGATCGCTTCGCGGATGCTCGCTAGCGTGGCACTGTCCGGTCGCCAGATGCCCGCCCCGACGAAGACCCGCCCTGGCTCGAGGTGCAGGTAGAAGCCCGGTGCGTGGACGTCCTTTCCAAGGACATGCCGGAACTGGGCGGCCGCGTGGGTCTTGTACGGTGACTTGTCTCGGGAGAAGCGGACGTCGCGGTGGATGCGGAAGATCGAACCGCCCTGCGGGCGTGGGTCCGCGACGAAGTGCCGGCTGATCTTCGCGAGCGGCGAGGCGAAGTCCGCGACGAAGGCCTGCAGTGGTTCGCGGACATCGTGCAGATAACGCTCCCGGTTCTCCTCGAACCACCCGCGCTCGTTGTGCGCGCGCAGATCCTCGAGGAAAGCGAAGAGCGTGGGGCGGAAGTGAGTCCGAGTGGTCATGGCGAGCTCCTTCTCGCCATGATGAACCAACACGACGCGGGGAGAAACGGCTCGACCGTCGTCCGGGCGGCACGGTAGCGCTTGCGCCGCGAATGAGAGCGGCGGTACGGCAAATTGTCGGCACGTCGTACGAATCTGTCGGGACGCCGGCTCCCCGGGGCCTGCTTGCGTCCGCCGGAGATCGGAGGCTAACCTCCGCTCATGCGCTCTCTCGCCTCCAAGCCGCGACCCCTCGCGTGCCTCGCCTTCGGCCTCGTTGGCGTGCTCGTGTTGTCGCTCGTTGGAGCGACGGCGCTGCACCCGCTCTCCCACGTCCTCGTGCTCTGTGGGGCCGAAGGCGGTCACCTCGAGGTCGAGGCGGCCCGGGACGGGCGCTGCGGCTTCACGCATGCCCATCGCGCTCCCATGAGCACGGCCTACTTCTCGAGCGAGTCGCAAGGCGGCCACGACTGCGGGGTCTGTGAAGACACGAAGCTCGCCTCGGGCCACGCGTGGAATGCCGCGCCCGCTGGCACCACCCCTCTCCCCCTCGTGCCCGTGGCCGCGCTCGCGCCTCTCGAGCGCGCTCAGCACCGCGAGACGCCCCGGCCCACTCTGGTCACCGCGCCCGGGATCGCATCGACCGTCCTTCGCTGTTAGAGCCACTCCGATCGTGCTGACCTCGCCCGCCCGCGGGCGATGAACTCGTATCAGCTCACTTCGGAGTCCTCATGTTCACGGATCTGTTGCGTGCCGCCCGGGCTGGCGGACGCATACCCATACTCGCTCTCGTCCTCACGGGCGTCGCGCTCTCGCCGCTGTCCGGCGCGCTGGCGGATGCCCCTCCACCCCTCACGCTCGAGCGCGCCCTCTCGCGCGCTGCCGAGCGGCACCCCTCCCTCGCGAGCGCCCGCGCGCTCGAGGACGCCGCGCTTGCGGAACGCCTCGTCGCGCGCGCGCGGCCCGCTCCGGAACTCGAACTCGAAGTGGAGAACTTCGGAGGCGCCTTCCGAGGCGCGGAAGCCGAGGGACGCACGCTGACTCTCTCGCAGGAGTTCGAACTCGGTGGCCGTCGACGACTTCGTCGGGAAGCGGCGCACTGGGATGCAGAGATCGCTGCCGCGGAGCTCGAGGGAACCGCCCGCGAGCTCGAAGCCCGCGTTCGCGGAGCCTTCACCACCACCCTGGCCGCGCAGCGGAGAGTCGCGGTCACCCGCGCGCGGGAAGAGCTGGCGATCAAGGCGGCGCAGGCTGTCGAAGCACGGGTCCGCGCGGGCAAGGCGCCAGCCCTCGAAGGGTGCCGTGCGCGCATGGACGCTTCGGCCTCCAAACTCGACCGCCTCGCGGCCGAGCGCGAAGAGCAGGCCGCGCGGCAGGAGCTCGCGGCGACATGGGGTGGATCGAGCGCGGAGTTCGGCAAGCTCGACGGCGCGTTCCGCGAAGAGCGGAGCGCGCTCTCGCGAAGCGAGAAGCGGGCCCGGCTCGAGCAACACCCACGCCTGCGCGCCGCGCGCGCCCGCCACGCGCGCGAAGCGCTCGGCGTCCGTGAGGCGCGTGCGAGCCGCTGGCCCAACCTGACGGGCTTCGCGGGGATCCGGGAGCTCGCCGACGAGAGCGAGGCGACGTATCTCGTCGGCCTCTCGCTCCCGTTGCCTCTCTTTCAGCAACGCGCGGCGAAGCTGCGCTCGGCCCAGGGACGCCGCTTCGCGGAACGCTCCCTCGTGCGGGAGGTCGAGATCGAGCTCGCAGCCACTCTCGAGTCGCTGCTCGATCGCGAACACACTCTCGAGGACGAACTCACGCTCGTCGCGAGTGCGCTCGTCGACGGCGCTCGCGATCACGCCGAGTCCGTCCTCGCCGGCTACGAAGCCGGGAAGCTCGACTTCCTCGCCGTGCTCGATGCCCAAGCGGCCCTGGCTGACGCCGAACTACGCCAACTCGATCTCCTCGAGGAGCGAAGCCTCGTGCTCGTCGGGATCGAGAGCCTGAGCGGCGACGCACCCTCCTTCCTCTCCTCCGCGCCCGCCCGCCAGGAGACCCGCCGATGAACCGCACCCTCGAGATCCTCCTCCTGCTCTCTCTTGCCCTCTTCAGCGTCGCGTGTGGACGCGACGAGTCTCTCCCGGCCCCTCCGGAGCACGAGCCCCACGACCACGGCGCCGGAGCAGAGGTCGTCCACCTCGCGCCCGCCGAAGCGCAGGAGCTCGACATCGTCCTCGACACCGTCGGGCCCGGCACGATCGAAGAGAGCGTGGACTTGCCCGGAGAAGTCGCGCTCAACACCGACCGGAGCGCCGCCGTTCTCGCCCGCGTGACGGGGATCGTCGTCAGCGCGCCGCGCCGCGCTGGGGACAGCGTCCGCCAAGGTGAGGTCCTCGCCATCATCGAGAGTGAGGACTTCGCCGAGGCGCAAGCGTCGCTCCTCGCGGCTCGCGAGCGCGAGCAACTCGCGGAGGCTGTCTTCCAGCGCGAGACGGGTCTCGTCGCCAAGGGAATCAGCGCGGAGCAGGATCTGCTGACCGCACGCCGCGAGCGCGCCGAGGCCCGCATCGAGCTGCGGCGGAGCCGGCAGGCGTTGCTCGCGCTCGGCCTCGACGCCGCTGCCATCGATGCGATCGACGAGGAGACGCTGGCGCGCGGCGCGCGTTTCGAGCTGCGCTCGCCGCTCTCGGGGACGATCCTCGAGAAGTCTCTGGCACTGGGCGAAGCCGTCGCCCCAGAGCTGCTCGCGTTTCGCATCGTCAACCTCGAGACCGTCTGGGTCGACCTCCGGGTCTACCAGCGCGAGCTCCCGCTTCTGAGCACCGGGCAAGAGGTGACGATCTCGACGGCCCACGAGGAGGAGCCGGCACGCGCGCGGATCGCCTTCGTGCGCCCGATCGTCGACGACTCCCGCCGCACCGCGCTCGCTCGCGTCGTGCTCGACAACAGCACGGGGCACTGGCACCCCGGGTGTTTCGTCACCGGCCGCGTGGAGGTCGGGACGATCGAGCGCCCGCTGACCGTGGCCGCGAGCGCGCTCCAGGAGAGTGAGGAGCACGGGACGATGGTCTTCGTCGTCGATGGCGACGCCTATGCGGCGCGCCCCGTCACCGTGGGCCGTCGCAGCGCCACGCGGGTCGAAATCGTCTCCGGCCTCGCCGCTGGCGAGCGCTATGTCAGCCGCGGTTCCTTCGCGTTGCGCGCCGAGCTCGAAAAGGGCGAGTCGGCGGGCGGCCACGTGCACTAGGGGGGGCTGACGATGATCAAGTTCTTGCAGGCTCTCCTCGGCCAACGGGTCCTCGTACTCGTCTGCGCCTTCCTTCTCGCAGGCGCGGGCGCGCTGTCCTACCGCGAACTGCCGCTCGACGCCTTCCCCGACGTCTCGCCGAACCTCGTCCAGGTCTTCACGCTCACCGAGGGGCTCGCGCCCGAGGAGATCGAGCGCCTGGTGACCTTCCCGGTCGAGACGGCCATGAACGGGCTGCCGGGAGTCGACCACATCCGCTCCGTGTCGAACTTCGGCCTCTCGGTCGTCAACGTGTACTTCGAGGACTCCGTCGACCTCTACTTCGCGCGTCAGCTCGTCGGAGAGCGGCTCCAGGAAGCGCGTGAGCAGATCCCAGAGGACTTCGGGGAGCCTCAGCTCGGCCCCATCTCGACGGGGATGGGCCAGGTGCTCTTCTACTACCTCGAGGACACGACGGGCCGCCTCTCGCTCACCGAGCTCCGCGAGCTGCAGGACTGGGTGATCAAAGTTCATCTTCAGAACCTGCCCGGTGTGACCGAGGTCCTCGGCATCGGGGGCTTCGAGAAGCAGTTCGAAGTCCAGGTCGACCCGCACGCGTTGCGTCGTTACGGCATCACGCTCGCCGAGGTCGTCGACGCCGTTCGCGCGAACAACATGAACGTCGGCGCGAGCTTCATCGAGCAGGGCGGCGAAGAGCTCGTCGTCCGCTCCGTCGGTCTCGCGCGAGGGACGGAGGACCTCGCCCGCAGCGTGGTCCGCGCGACGGACGGGACTCCCATCCGCCTCGGCGACCTCGCCAACGTCGAGATCGGCGGCGTGGTGCGACGCGGCGTGCAGACCCGCGATGGCGGCATCGAGGTCGTCGCGGGCCAGGTGATCAAGCTCTTCGGGACGAACTCCTCCAAGGTGATCGCGGACGTCGAAGAACGACTCGCCGAGATCGAGCGCACCCTCCCCGAGGGCGTGCGGATCGTGCCCTACTACGAACAGAAGACTCTCGTCGACGCCTGCATGAGGACCGTCGTCAACGCGCTCTTGCAGGGGATTCTGCTCGTCGGCGCCGTGCTCTTCCTCATGCTCGGCGGCGCGCGTCCGGCCCTCGTCGTCGCAGGAGCGCTTCCCTTCGCGGTGCTGTCGGCCATCCTCGGCATGCGCGTATTCGGGCTCTCGGCGAATCTGATGTCCTTCGGTGGGCTCGCGATTGCGATTGGCATCCTCGTCGACGGCACGATCGTGATCGTCGAGAACGTCGAGCGGCGCGTGCGCGAGACCGGCAACGGCGCGAGCCTCCGCGAGACGGTGGCTTCAGGGGCGGCGGAGGTCGCGCGTCCCGTGCTCTTCGCGATCGTCATCCTCGTCGTCGTCTTCACGCCGCTCCTGACCTTGGGCGGGGTCGAAGGCAAGACCTTCCGTCCGCTCGCGCAGACGGTGGTGCTCGCGCTCGGGGGAGCCTTGCTCTACGCGACCGCGCTCTCTCCCGTCCTCGCCTCCCTGCTCCTGCGCAGGAAGGCCACGAAGCGCGTCCCGCTCGGCAGCCGCCTCCTCGGCACGGCTGAGCGGATCTACCGTGCGCTTCTCGCGCGCTTCATCGCGTGGCCCATCGCCGCGCTCATGCTCGCCCTCGCGCTCCTCGGAGCAGGGTTCGGCGCGCTCCCCTTCCTCGGCTCCGAGTTCACACCGGCGCTCCGGGAGGGCAACATCGTCGTGCGCGTCAGCATGGCGCCCTCGATCGCTCTCAGCGAGAGCCAGCGCGTGATCGCGCGCATCGAGCGCCGCCTGATCGCGTTGCCGGAGATCACCCGCGCGGTGACCCGCATCGGACGCGGCGAGGTCGGTGCCCACACCGACCCGATCAACAGTGGCGAGGTCTACCTCACGCTCGCTCGGGAGGAAGAATGGGAGGTCGACTCCCAGCCGGCGCTCGAGGAGCGGATCCGCGAGAGTCTCGAGGGCTTCCCGGGCATCCACGTCAACCTGACCCAGCCGATCGCGATGACGGTCGACGAACTGCTCGAGGGTGTACGGGCCGAGCTTGCGCTCAAGATCGTCGGGGACGACTTGGCGCGCCTCGAGAGCCTCGCCGAGCGCGCCGCCGCGCTCCTGCGCACCGTACCGGGCGCGGCGGACGTGCAAGTCGATCCGCTCTCGGGAGCTCCGCAACTCCTGCTCGCCGTCGATCGGGACGCGACCGCCCGCTACGGCCTGACCATCGAGGAGGTTCAGAGCCTCCTCGCCGCCGCGGTCGGCGGCGTCCCGGCGGGTGAGCTCTTCGAAGGAGACCGGCGTTTCCCGATCCTCGTGCGCTACGAGGAGGGGGCGCGCGGGACCCCCGAGGAGATCGCGAGGATCCTCGTCCCGACCCCCGAAGGCGCCGAGATCCCGCTCTCCGAGCTCGTCTCGATGCGCCGCGTCGTCGGAGCGCGTCAGGTCACGCGGGAGAACGGGCGCCGGTTTGCCAGCGTTCAATGCAACGTGGCGGGCCGGGACATCGGCTCGTTCGTCGAAGACGCGACGGCGCTCCTCGGGGACGAGCTCGCGCTACCGCCAGGCTACCTGAGCACGTGGGGCGGACAGTTCCGCCTCCAGCAGGCCGCGAACCAGCGCTTCCTGCTCGTCGTCCCGCTCACGCTCCTCGCCGTCGCGGTTCTGCTTCAGGTCGCGCTCCGGCGCCTCTCGAGCACGCTCCTGATCCTGCTCAACATCCCCCTCGCGCTGACCGGCGGGTTGATCGCGCTTGCACTGAGCGGGCAGAACCTGTCTGTGCCGGCCTCCGTCGGCTTCATCGCGTTGCTCGGCATCGCGATCGGTAACGGGATGGTGTTGATCACCGCGCTCGATCGCGCCCGGGCGACGACCGAGGCGTTCCTCGACGCCGCCCAGCGCCGCCTGCGCCCGGTGCTCCTCACCGCGCTGACGACCGGGCTCGGGCTTCTCCCCCTCCTCTTGTCCACCGGCACGGGGAGCGAGGTGCAACGTCCACTCGCGACCGTGGTCATCGGTGGGCTCCTCAGCTCGACTCTCCTGACCTTGCTCGTCGTGCCGTCGCTTGCGGCGGCGCTGCGGCGGAGAAGCGGCGCCTGAGACAGCGGGGCGCGAGGTGTGAATCGGGGTGGCTGCCCGCCCGGTCACTCGCCACGGTGCGAGCGGGCGGCCATCCCCAGCTTCCGCGGCCGGCGTTCGGCAGGCTAGACTGAGCGCGTAATCCGGAGCTTACACATGAGCGAACTCGAACGGCTGAGCTTCACGATCGAAGCCCCTCTCCTCGACCGGCTCGAGAGAGCCCGCGTTGCCGCTGGCTACGAGAACCGGTCGGAGTTTCTACGCGATCTGATCCGCGCGCATCTCGTCGAGCGCAGTTGGGATGACGAGCAAGGCGATGTCGTCGGCACGATCACCCTGGTGTACGACCACCACAAGCGTCAGCTCGGAGAGAGGCTGACCAGCCTCCAGCACGAGCACCACGAGGAAGTGCTCGCGACGACGCACGTCCACCTCGACCAGCACACCTGCACCGAGGTGATCCTCGCGCGCGGCAAGCCTGAAGTGCTGCGCCGCCTCGCCGATGGGCTACGGAGTCAGAAAGGCGTCCTGCACGGCGAGTTCACGATGACCTCGACCGGACAGGGCCTGCGCTGAGGGTCCCTCCCTACCCTGGTAGGACGACGATCTCCGTCTGCGGCGTCGAGAGCCACTCGGCGCCGTCTTCCGTCACGACGACCATCTCCTCGACCGTGACGACACCGCGATCGGGCACGCTGAGCCGCGGCTCGATCGTGAATACCATCCCCGGCTCGAGCGGACGGGTCGGCTTCGAGCCGTACTTCGACCAGGTCGGGCCGAGCAGCGCGAAGCCGTCGTGGGCGAATCGCCCGACCTGATGACCCACCGCGGCGGGGAACTCCTCGAAGCCGCCGGCGACCACGTGCTCGCGCGACGCAGCGTCCGCGGCCGTCCCAAGCGCGCCCGGCTTGATGCACACCTTCGCGCGGGCGATCGACTCGACGATCGTGTCCATGCCGTGGAGGACCTCGGATGGCGGCGCCGTCTCGCCTTCCTCGAGGACGTAGAAGCTGCGCTGGAGGTCGGAGCAGTACCCGTCGACCACGACGCCGAAGTCCATGTTGAGGACGTGCCCCCGCTCGACCACGCGCTCCGAAGGCGGGTAGTGGGCGCCGGCCGTGTTCGGGCCGGTGAACACCGCCGGGCACCACGGCTCCGGCCACGCGAAGTCGAGCCCGCGGCGACGCACCTCCTCCTGCATGAACGCGGCAATCTCGCGCTCGGTCCGCCCCGGCCGGATGAATCCCGCGACCTCGGCGAAGATCTCCTCGGTGTGACGGATGGCTGCCCGGATCGCGGTGATCTCGGGCTCCGTCTTGCGCTCTCTCAGCGCGGCGATCAGCGGCTCCGCGGAGACGATCCGGTCTGCCATGCCCAGGTCGTCGAGCAGACGGTGCATCGTCAAGAACATCCCGTGGGTCAGACCGTCGCAGATGTCGCTGTCCACCGAATAGTTGAGCGCAATCTGTGCGGGCTCGATCTCGCGCATCAACGCTGCGAAGGGCTCGTCGAAGTCCTTGACGAAGCTCTCGACCCGGTCGTAGGCCCCGGTGTCGAGGACGGTCGGCGCGTCGTAGTGACCGACGAGCGCGGAGGCACCGAGCGCTTTCGAGACGACGAACGCCGAGTGCCACGTCACCTCCGCTCCGAGAAGGAACGGCAGGCAAGGATCGCCCATGATCGCGCTCTCGCGCACGAAGGTGATCCAGCAGTCGATATCGAACTCATCGAGCAGGGCGCGAGCCTGTGCCACCTTCTGGCGGACGAGCGTGGAGTCGGGTGTGGTCATCGGCTTTCTCCTGGTGAAGCGGTGTGGTCAGAGCTCGACCTTGACGCCCAAGTCCTGCGCGAGCGCCTGCTCGACAGCGCGAGCTGCCGCGAAGAGGTCCTGGACGCCATGTCCCACGGACTTGAACAGCGTCACTTCGGTGGGGCTCTGCCGTCCCAGCGAGGGGTCCCTCGCGAGCTCCCCGAGCTCGACGGTGGCGCTGAGCGAGAGCTCTCCGCTCGAGATCAGCGGGATGAGATCGCCGGCCTCTTCCTCCGCGGCCTCTCGCTCGTCGACGACGACACGTGCTCGACGCACGGTCTCGACTGGAATCTCGCACATCGAGGGCTTGTAGGCCCCGATCGCGTTGATGTGAGCTCCCTCCCGCACGTCGCTGTCCGCGAGGACGGGGGCGCACGCGCCGGTCGCCGTGCAGACGACATCGGCCGCAGCGGCTTCGGCGGAGCTCGAAGCGGCGCGAACCTCGATCGCGAGCTCCGCGCTCATCGAAGCCGCGAACTCCGCGGCGCACGCCGCGTCGAGGTCGAAGACGGTGGCCTTCTCGATGGGGCGCACCGCGTGGACGGCGCGAAGCTGCGTCCGCCCCTGCGCGCCCGCCCCGAAGATCCCGGCGCTCCGCGCGTCGCGGCGGGCCAGAAGGTCGGTGGCGGCGCCGCTCGCGGCCCCGGTGCGCAACGAGGTCAACGTCGCGCCGTCGATGACGGCGAGCGGCGCTCCACTTCGCGCGTCCATCAGGGTGACGAGGGCTTGGATCATCGGCCGCCCCGCGGCCGGGTTGTCCGGGACGATCGAGAGGAACTTCAGGGAGACCCGCTCTTTCCCGGGCGCATGGCACGGCATCGACATCACGGCCCGGCCGGCGTCGTCGAGCGCGAGATGCTGACGCAAGGGTGCGTCGATCTCTCCCGAGGACAGGGCGGTGAAGGCATCCTTCATCGCCGCGATCGCGTCCGGCATCGGTAGGGCCTCGAGAAGCGCGGACGACGAGAGTACGAGCAGTTCGCTCACGCTGGTGTCCCTTTCATCGCAGCACGAAGCCGTCGGCCAGCGGGTCGTCCTTGCCAATCACGAGCTCGGAGAATCCCGTGACGTGGGCCATCCCCCGCACCTCGGGCACGATCGCCGCGTGCGGGCCGAAGCGGGTCTCCTCGAGCACGCGGCCTTCGAAACAGGTGCCGAGGATGCTCTCGATCGTGATCGACTCCCCGACCGGCAGCTCACCCCGCGCGTGATGAATGGCGAGGCGGCCGCTCACGCCGGTGCCGGTGGGGCTGCGATCGACCTCGCCGTCCGCGAAGATGCAGACGTTGCGGCTGTGGTGCTTCGGGTCGCGCGCCGCGCCGACGAAGATCGTCCCGTAGAGGAAGCCGAGGTCGGCGTCCCCGTGGTGGACGATCTCCCGCGACTCCATCACCGCCCGCTTGATGCGCATGCCCACGTCGATCAGGTCTCGGAAACCGTTCGCCGAGAGGTCGAGCTCGAGCGCTTCGGCGTCGACGTAGGCGTAGAACGCGCCCCCGAAGCCGAGGTCGTAGCGGATCTCCCCGAGACCGGGCACGTCGACGCGGGCGTCGAGCTCCGCAGCGTACGAGGGCACGTTGGCGAAGCGTACCGCCCGCACGGCGCCGTCTTCGATCTCGGCGGTGGCGACGACGAGCCCTGCGGGGGTGTCGATGCGGACGACCGTCTCCGGCTGCGTGATCGGAAGCAGGCCGCCCTCGAGGGCCACCCGCGTCACGGCGATGATGCCGTGGCCGCACATCGTGCTGAAGCCCTCGTTGTGCAGGAAGAGCACGCCGAAATCCGAGCCTGGCTCGGCCGGAGGCGTGATCAGGCAGCCGTACATGTCCGCGTGCCCGCGTGGCTCCCACATCAGCGCGGTGCGCAAACGATCGTGGAGCTCCTTCGCCTCCCGCCGCTTGCCGAGGATCGGCCGAGCGGAGAGCTCGGGGAAACCGCTGACGATCACCCGCAGGGGCTCGCCGGCCGTGTGAGCGTCGATCACCTTGATGCGTGCGGACTCGTCTCCGCCGCGCCATTCGCGAAGGCGCGCGAGCCGCGCCTGAAACTGCTCCGACATGGGTCCTTCCGAGCGCAGACCGCCGGGGGGCGCGCGCGACGGGTGCCCTTCCCGGGCACCTCGTAGCGCAGAGAGTACAAAGTGCCAGCCACCCGGGTCAACGGTGGCGGTGGTCTCCACGATCTCGGATCATGGGCCCCCTGGAGGTGGTGATGGCGACCCAGCGGCCCGCGCTCGATCCCGTGTCCGCAAGTGCACTGCTCCGCGAGCACTTCGGCCTCTCGGGCAAGCCAACTCCTCTCCCCGCGTGGGAAGAGCAGAACTTCCTCGTCGAGGACGGCGAAAAGCGCGCCGTGTTCAAGGTCGCCCCCCCCGAGATCCCGCCCCTCGAGCTCGAGGCCCAGGTCGCCGCGCTCGAGAGGCTCGCCTCCTCCCCCGTTGCACACCTCGTGCCCAGGGTGCTCCCGGCCAAGAATGGGTCTCCCCTCGTCGCCGTGCGCCTGCCGGACTCTCGCACCGTACATCTGAGAGTCCTCACGTGGCTCGAGGGCAAACGTGCCGTCGACGCCGGGACGATGGCGCCCCCGCTGCTCGAGAAGCTCGGCGCTCACCTCGCCGAGCTCGACGGTGCACTCGCGGGCTTCGAACACCCGGGCGCGCGCCGCGAGCACCCTTGGGATCTCGCGCGCTCGCGTGAGGTGATCCTGCCCCTCGATGCGGTGCGCGATCCGCGTCGTCGTCAGCGCCTCGCGGAGATCGCCGAGCGGTTCCGGGCCCGCGTCACTCCCCTGCTCTCGGATCTGCCGCGCAGCGTGATCCACAACGACGCCAACGACTACAACATCCTCGTTGACACCGACGAGCAGGGTGAGCCGGGGATTGCGGGGCTGATCGACTTCGGCGACATGCTCGAGACGATCACGGTCGCGGAACTCGCGATCGCGTGTACCTACGCGATGCTCGGCCGGGACAACCCTCTGGAAGCCGCCGCGGCTCTCGTGCGCGGCTACCACGGGAGACGCCCGCTCAGCCCAGCCGAGGCGAGCGTGCTCTACGATCTCGTAGCGGCCAGGCTCGCGACGAGCGCCGTCCACGCGGCACGTGGTAGGGAGCGCGAGCCGGACAACGATTACCTGACGATCTCCGAGCAGCCCGTCTGGGCCCTGCTCGACACACTCGAAGCCCACGACCCGGACCTCTTGACGCGCGAACTCGCCGCCGCCGCCGGGGGGCTTCTGCCGGCCCCGCGCAGCGCCGACGAGATTCTCGCGATCCGGCGCCGCCACCTCGGCCCGAACCTCTCGATCTCCTACGACGAGCCGCTCAAGATCGTGCGCGGCGAGGGCGCCTACCTCTTCGACTCCCGGGGGCGGGACTACCTCGACCTCGTCAACAACGTCTGCCATGTCGGCCACTGCCACCCGCGCGTCGTCGAGGCGGCCACGCGCCAGATGGCGTTGCTCAACACGAACACGCGCTTTCTCCACGACAACCTCGCCGAGTACACACGCCGCCTCGCCGACACGATGCCCGGCGAGCTCAGCGTCTGCTTCCTCGTGTGCAGCGGGACGGAAGCCAACGACCTCGCGCTCCGCCTCGCCGAAGCGGCCACCTCCCGCCGGGAGGCCATCGTCGTCCAGCACGCGTACCACGGGCATTCCCCGGCGCTGATCCCGCTCGGGACCTACAAGTGCGAAGGGCCTGGTGGCCGCGGACTAGCGGAGCACGCCCGCGCCGTTCCCCTCCCCGACACCTACCGCGGGCCCCATCGCGGGTCCGACGCCGCGGAGCGCTACGTCGACCACGTGCGGCAGGCGGCCGACGAGCTCGCGCGCGAAGGGCGGCCGGCGGCCTTCTTCCTCGCCGAGTCGCTCGCCGGTTGTGGCGGTCAGATCATCCCGCCGGAGGGCTTCCTCCCGGCCGCCTTCGACGCGATCCGCGAAGCGGGGGGCGTGGCCATCGCGGACGAGGTGCAGGTTGGATTCGGCCGCGTCGGGAACGCGATGTGGGCCTTCGATAGCTTCGGCGCGCGTCCCGACATCGTGACGCTCGGCAAGCCGATCGGGAACGGCCACCCGATGGCCGCCGTCGTCACGACCCCCGAGGTTGCCAAGGCTTTCGACACCGGGATGGAGTACTTCAACACCTTCGGCGGGAACCCCGTGTCGTGCGCGGTCGGCCTCGCCGTCCTCGACGTCATCGAGGACGAGGGGCTGATCGAGAACGCTCGGCTTCGCGGAGCCGAGCTCCTCGATGGTCTCCGTGCGCTCGCGGAGCGCCACGCGATCATCGGAGACGTGCGCGGGAGAGGACTCTTCGTCGGGGCCGAGCTCGTGCGATCGCGGGAGACCCGGGAGCCAGCGCCGGATGAGGCGGATCGGGTGATCCAGGAGCTGCGGCGCCGCGGCATCCTGCTCTCGACGGATGGGCCGGATCACAACGTGCTGAAGTTCAAGCCGCCGATCGTGATCGGAGCGCCGGAGATCGCGCGGACGCTCGCCGAGCTCAACGAGATCCTCGCCGGGTGAGCGCTTCCGCGCGACTCTTGCACTCGCGGGCTCTTCGTCCTCGAGCCGGTCATCTTGTCCGGTTTGCGGTCGAAGCGACCGGACACACCGACCCGCTGGCTCGAAGTTGATCCTCAACTGGTTCTTACCCAGTAGGTTAGAAACGGTACTGTTATTGCATTCGTCATTCTTCCCCTCGAGACGGCAAGGTGGAGGTGACGAGCGATGGCGAGCAGCGCGAAGCTCCGAAACATCCCCAGAGTGGCACTGCTCATTCTGGCCGCGCTGTGCCTGGCCGCTCCTGCGTTTGCCGGTCCTCGTGACAAGGAACACATCGCCCCCGACCTCGCTCGGATCCTCGACGGGGCATCTTCGGACGCGGAGACGGTCCGGGTGTTGCTCAGCTACGACGCGGCGCTGGCCGCGGGCGGTCACGGCAGCCCTCCCGGCTTGGCGCTCGCCCTCACCTGCGTCGAGCACGGCGGGCAGGTCGCCTGGAACGACGCAGACAACGGGATTCTCGCGGTCGATCTCCCGCACGCACGGCTCGAGGAGAGCCTCGAACAACTCCTCACCTACCCCGAGTTCGTCTACGCGATTCCCAATCGTCGCCTGCTCCCCGCCGGCGCCAAGGACAAGAAGGCGAAGGGCAAGAAGGGCAAGAAGGACTCCGGGAAGCACCAGGGTGCCGCGGGGGCGAGCGGCACGGTCCTGCCCGCGATCGAGAGCCATGTGCGCCAGGTGACGGGCGCGAACTCGACCCTCTCGGCTTCGGGTGACTCGCTCCGTGGACGCGGCGTCGCGGTGGCGGTGATCGACTCGGGAATCGACGAGCACGCGGTCTTCACGGATGCGGATGGGAAGAGCCGGATCCTCGTTCGCGAGGACTTCACCAAGGATCGAAGCGATCGGGACGACCCCCATGGCCACGGCACCCATGTCGCGAGTCTCCTCGCGGGCGGGACGAGCGCGGAGCTCCCGAGCGCCGAGCGCTACGCGGGCATCGCCCCCGAAGCGCAACTCGTCGACCTGCGGGTGCTCGGCGGGGACGGCGTGGGCGATGCGGACTCGCTCCTGCGCGCGCTCAAGTGGGTCGAGAAGAACGCGGATCGTCACGGGATCCGCGTGATCAACCTCTCGGTCGGCATGGTCCCGCACGAGTCCTACGAGAAGGACCCGCTCTGCCGCTCGATCGCCAAGCTGACGCAGAGTGGGGTCGTCGTCGTCGTCGCGGCGGGCAACCAGGGGCGGGACGCCGAAGGGCGCGAACTCTTCGGCGGGATCCTCTCGCCGGCGACGTGCCCCGAGGCCATCGCGGTTGCGGCACAGAACACTCTCGGCACGCCCGAGCGAGACGATGACACGATCGCGAGCTTCTCCTCACGAGGCCCGTCGCTCGCCCATCACACGAAGGACTTCGATGGTGACGACGAGCTCGAGGCGGACGAGACTCTCTTCGACGCGGTCGCCAAGCCTGACCTCGCCGCGCCGGGAAACCGCATCGTCGGAGCCCTCGCGAGCGACTCGCTCCTCGCGCGAGACTACGCGGAGTTCGTTCGCGACGAGCGCTTCTTCGAGATGTCGGGCACGTCGATGGCCGCTCCCCTCGTCGCGGGCGCGGCGGCTCTCCTCGTCGAGTCGCGTCCCGATGCTCCGCCGGCGCTGATCAAGGCGCTGCTCATGCGCGGTGCGCGCCCCCTCGAGGGCTACGGAATCCTCGCCCAAGGTGCGGGAGCGCTCGACATCGAGGATGCGGCACGGATGCTCGCCGAGATTCCCTCGAAAGAGAAGCTCCAGAAGCCGAAACGCGGACGCGAGATCGTCACCTCGATTCCCCACGCGGACAACGGGGATGTCCGCCCGGTCTACGTCGATGGCTGGTTCTTCGGCTCGGGACTGGCCTTTGCCGGGCCGATCGAGGTCTACGCGGGCGAGCAGGGCAAAGGCAAGGGCAGAAAGCCCATCGCGGAAGCCTCCGGAGTGCTCTACGCGACGGGTGATGTCCTCTCGGAGCCGGACGCCGCTCCGCTCCATCTGGCGTGGGAGCATGGACGCCTCTCGCTTCCCGACCCGGGACTCGACGCCGAGCCGTTCGAGGCCCACAAACGCTTCAAACGCAAGAAGAAACGGCTCTACGGACTGCTGTGTGGACAGTACGCGATCTCGGCGACCGGACTGTCTGCGACGCGGGGCGTGCTGTGGGCGGACGGGGTGCTCTGGGCCGACCGGGCGCTCCGCGCACGCGGCGTGCTCTGGGCCGATGGCGTGCTCTGGGCCGACG
>NPIF01004029.1_pt3 | contig 38793 bp, 35 predicted proteins | sample 8637461 | NCBI WGS metagenome assembly NPIF01 (sample SAMN07420641, study PRJNA396082) | bioreactor metagenome | isolation source: sample BR12 brine-fed electro-methanogenic bioreactor BR | place: Japan: Kochi | collected 2016-12-09
AAGGGTCGGAACCCCTTTTTAACTAAAGACGCAGGGCAGCTAATAGTGAAGAAATAGTTGACCTGCGAAAGGCATTTCGCCAGGCCTGACGGCCGGATCCCCGGTTTAAACAGCCTAACGGGACGGCTGTGCGACCGGGAAAAACAGCCGGAACGCCACGCCGGCTGGCGCCTCCAGTGTGACCGCCTCGGCGTGACCGCCGTGAAACTCGCTGATCAGGCGCACCAGGTAGAGGCCCAGCCCCAGGTGCGGTTCGTCGCTGCTCTTTTTGCGGATCGAGACCATGGAGGAAAACAGCTCCTGCTCCATCCCCGGGGGGAGGGGCGGGCCGCTGTTGCAGACACTCAACAGCACCTGTTGCTGATCCACTCTTTCCAGGACCAGCCGGATCGGTGTGCCAGCCAGGTGGAAGTCCACCGCATTGCTGATCAGTTTATCCAGCGCCTGGCTGATCAGGTCGGGCGCACCCTGGATCATTACCGGCTCTGCACAACGCTCCAGCTCAAACACCACTCCCGGAAAGGCACCTCGGTAGCCGTCCAGGGCCATGTCCAGCAAGCCGCCCAGATCGAAGGGGATCAGCTCGGTCTGCACCAGTTGCTGCTCCAGCCGGGTCGCCTCGCGCATGCGATGCAGGATCAGGCCGAGCCGTTCCACACCCTGCCGGGCCCGGCGGATATAGCGCTGCTGCTCTTCCGTCACGCTGTCGCTCTGCAGATTCTCCAGCGAGGAGCTGACGATGGTCAGTGGCGTGCGGAACTCGTGGGCGAGTCGTGAGGCCATCGCCTCCAGATAGCGGTTGTATTCGGCCAGTCGATTCAGCACACCGGAGAAGCTGCGGCTCAGATCGCCGATTTCATCCGCAGAACGGTCCGGTTCCAGTGTGCCCAGTATGCGTCCATCCGATGTGACGGCCTTGTCGACCCGCCGACTGAGCCGGTGTATCCGGCTGGTCAGCAGGGTGGCGAAACCGAGAATGGCCAGCCCGATGAACAGGAACAGCACCAGGGTGATGCCGCTGATCTGCTCCAGTGCCCGGTTCTGCAGGGTAAGGATCTGATTGGTGGTCTGCTCCACCAGCACCGCCCCGGTGACACCGTCGGATGAGCGGATTGGCCAGGCGGCGGAGAGAATAACCGCCCGTCCGTCCGGCGTGCTGCGCCGGCGTGATTGCGGCTGGCCCGCCAGTGCGGCATCGATCTCGGGACCGGTCAGGCGGGCGGTGCGGGTGAGGTCGTCCTGAAAATTGGTACTGGGCTGATCCAGCACCAGTCGCAGCAGGGGTTGCAGGGGGGAGATGTGCTGCGGGTCGGTCTCTCCGGTGATGGATTCCGGCGGCTGCAGGTGCCCCCGTTTGGCCAGTACCAGGTGCTGGTTGTTAATCACCCAGATACGGGCGTTGGCGTGTTCCAGACCGCCGATCAGGCGGCCGATCTCCGGGTCGGGCCGGACGATACGACCCAGCGGGGGCGGTTGGCCCGGGCCGGTGGAGTTCACCCGGCGATAGGGTGCGGTGTCACTCGCATCGTTCCGGTCCGCCACCGTGATAGCAATATGCTCCCCGACCAGGTAGTGGGGAATCTTCAGTTCGAGCGTGTAGCCGCTCTCGGAGGTCTGCCAGCCACCCCGGATACGGTCTTCCCGGCCGATGGGAAAGGGCGCTTCGCTGTCTGTCGGCATCCTGCGTACCGTGACGTAGCCGGGGCCGGTGGGGGCGATCCGGTAGCGCACCGGTTCGCCTGTCCTGGCGGTGAGACGGAGCTCCACATAGTCTCCCTGGTCCAGCCGGCTGCTGCCCGGCGGACGATAGCGTACCTGCCCATCCCGCACCCGCAACAGCAGGTAGAGATAGTCGCGGTGTTCGCCCAGAATGCTCTCGAACAGCCAGTCATCCTGCTGCGGATAGCGTTTTAGATTGCCCAGGTAGGGTTGCCACTCCTCGCTGTAACCATCCGGCTGGATCGGCTGCTCCAGTTGGTTCACATACTGCAGCGGTTCGGCCGGCCCGCCGGTCAGCTGGCGGGCGGAGCGGGTCATGGCGCTGCTGTTGTGCAGGATTGCCGCCACCGCCTGGGCAGTGCCCAGCAGCATGGTCTCCTGGGTCTGGCGCAGGAACCGCTCGGTCTCCTGCAGGTAGCGGTAACCGGCCCAGGGAATTGCCAGCAGGGCGAGCGCCACCAGCAGCAGCTTGAAGCGGATACTTTGGGAGAAACGGCGTTGCTGGCTCATTCCGACCCGGCGGCGCTGCTGTTTTTCCAGCGATAACCGATGCCGTAAACAGTCTCGATGGCGTCAAACTGCGGGTCGCACTCTTCAAATTTGCGCCGGATGCGTTTGATATGGGTGCTGATGCTGGTGGCATCCACCAGGATATTGGCCGCCTCCATCAGCTGATCCCGGCTGCGTACATGGCCCGGTCGCTGGCACAGGGCGTGGACAAACCAGAACTCGGTCAGGGTCAGGTCGATCGGGGTCTCCTGCCAGATCACCTGCAGCCGGTCCAGGTCCAGCCGCAGGGGGCCGCGTTGAATGATCTTCTCCTCCTGGACCGGCTGGCTCATCACCTCCATGCGCCGGAACAGGGCAGAGATCCGGGCGGCCAGGTGGGCCAGGCTGATATCCTTGGTCAGGTAGTCATCTGCGCCCAGGCGCAGGCCGGAAACCGCGTCCAGTTCGCTGTCCCGGGCGGTGAGAAAGATGATCGGCAGGGTGGCGGAACGGGCGCGCAGTTCACGGCACAGGGTGAATCCGCCCTCCATCTCATCATTCAGGCCGATATCCAGTATGGCCAGGTCAGGCAGCCGCTCCCGAAAGGCGTCATCGGCCTCCTGGCGCGAGGCGTAACCCCGCACCTCGTACCCCTGACGGCGCAACAGGTCGGCATAGTTTTCCCGGATGGCGGGTTCGTCTTCAACGATGGCTATCAGTTTTTTCATGGTGTCGGTGTGCGTTTTTGCACTGCACTTTACACCATCTGGGGGCTGGCAATAAGGGGTGGAGTGGCGTGTGGTCCGACGCTGCCTTGAAGGCCGCTGCTCCGCTGGCCGCCTGAAGCGATGTGTGTCCGGTCAACCCTGGCCGATTATTCCCGGCACAATGCGTTTCGTCCGGCTAGCGCATCCGAAACAGCGCTCCAGCAGGAAGCCGGCAATGGCGTCCGGCTGGTTCAGGTTGAGTACCGGGATGTGGCAGGGCTGGGTATTGAGCGGGCCGTCGGTGGCGATGGCGATAACGTCCGGGTCATCCGGGTACAGGAGCCGTTTACCCAGGCTGGGCCGGTGCAGTTCGATCTTGGGAAAACGCTCTTTCTTGAATCCCTCCACCAGAACCAGGTCCAGGCTGGCGGTATCCAGTGCCCTGAGGAGCTCGGCCAGGCGGGGTTCCCGTTCGGTTTCATCCAGTTCGGTAATCAGGGCCATGCGGTGACGCGATGCCACCAGCATCTGCTCTGCGCCGGCCTTGCGCAACTGGTAACTGTCACTCTGCTGATGATCCACCTCGAACTGGTGATGGGCATGCTTCACCGCACCGATACGCAGTCCTTGCTGCTGCAGTATCTGCAACAGCTGGGTCAGCAGGCGGGTTTTGCCGGTCCCACTGAAGGCACTGAATCCAAAAATCGGCAGCGGAAATTCAATCATACGTCTACTGTCCTGTCCTGGCGTGCCGAACAACGGGGCAGCCTGTTTACGGGTCGACTCAACGATAGAACGAGCAATAAGGGTGCCAGCCGGTTCACCGGCCCGGCCCGCGACCCGACCGGATCGGTGCACCGTCGCATAAATCTGAAAAAAGTCGCCAGAACGGGCGGTTTCTCCCGGCCAGCGGGTCCGTTTGTCACCGGTCTGGTCGAGCCGGAAGCCAAATCGTCCGGAGGTATGGCCAGATTGTCGTAATTTGCTCACTGGCATTTGTGACAAAATGTCCCATACTTGGGAGACGCCGGGCAGTTATTGCCCCTCTGCACCGGGCTGGCTGCGCGGCCAACCTTTTTTAAGAGCGATTCAGAAAAACAAGATGTCCGCAGGGACAGATCGACGCTCGTGCTTATTCATTCCCGGATTCCGGATTCAAGGTGGCAAACAGTGTTAAAGCGTCAAGTGGATCCACAGCGGATCGATGTAGATACACGTATGACTTCGGTACTGATAGTGGATCACGAACCGGAGTCCCGCAGTTTTCTTCAGCGTGGTCTGAAAAAGTATTTCAGCCTGGTGGAGACCGCCGACAGTGTCGCCGCCGCAGAAGTACTGAATGACCGCTGTTATTTTGACCTGATCATTGCGGATATCCGCCTGCCGGGGCGTGACGGCGTTGAGTGGGTGACTTCGCTGCGCGGTCAGGGCACCGCGACCGGCGTCATCTTCATGACCGCCAATGCCGACCTGGGCACCGCTATCGCCGCCCTGCGGGCCGGCGCCGAAGATTTCATCATGAAACCGTTTCGCATGGAGCAGATGCTGGCGGCGGTAAAACGTTTTATGGATCGCCAGAAGATGCAACGGGAGAACTACGTGCTGCAACGTCAGGTGGATCACCTCTACGACAGCTCCGGCATGGTGGGCGAGTGCGAGTTGATCCGCAATCTCTGCCAGGTAATCAAGCGGGTCGCCCCGATGCCATCCACCGTGCTGATCGAAGGCGAATCCGGTACCGGCAAGGAGCTGGCGGCCCGGGCGATCCATCAGTGGAGTGGGCGGCCCGGCAGTTTTGTGCCGGTGAATTGTGGCGCCATCACCGCTGAGCTGCTGGAGAGTGAGCTGTTCGGTCATATCCGGGGCGCTTTTACCGGCGCCCACCAGGCCCGGGAAGGGCTGTTCAGCTACGCCAATGAGGGGACCCTGTTCCTGGACGAAATCGGCGAGATGCCGCTCTCCATGCAGGCCCATCTGCTGCGGGTGCTGGAGGAGCGTACCGTGCGCCCGGTCGGTTCCAACAAGGAGGTGCCGGTGGCGGTACGGATCATTGCCGCGACCAACCAGAACCTGGAGGAGCGGGTGCGCAGTGGCGAGTTTCGGGAGGATCTCTTCTATCGTCTGAATGTGCTCTCCATCCGTATGCCCGCACTGCGGGAACGGCTGGGTGACATTCCGGTGCTGACCGACTACTTCAGTCAATCCCTGGCCGCCGAACTGGGGGTGGAGAGACCGGAGTTTTCCGCTTTCGAGCTGGCCTGCCTGGAGAACTATGACTGGCCCGGCAATGTGCGGGAACTGAAAAATGTGATCGAGCGTTGCCTGCTGCTCAACTGCAGCCCCAGTCAATGCCTGGTGGGGGGCAGTCCCGGCAACCCGCCGGGTCACGCCGCGACTGCTGATGAAAGCGACCTGCAACTGGAGAGCGTGGAAAAAAGACATATTCTCCGGGTGCTGGAGAGCGAGCGGGGCAACAAGTCGGCCGCCGCCCGGCTACTGGGTATATCCCGAAAAACCCTGGAGCGAAAGGTCCAGGCGTGGGGGCTGAACGGTTAGGGTGCCCGCCGTCCGCCCGCTTGATCCGGCCGGCGGGGCAGCAGGGTAAAAATCCACATTCGGTTGGCCCTGCTGCCGGCGACCGGATATTATCCATGCAGATATCAATATTGTAGGCGTTTGATAAACGGTACTGTTATGACCGATGAGCATGGATTGATTGCTGAAGACGAGCTGGAAGACCTGGGCAAAAAACGCCGGGATATTCTTGAACAACACAACAACCTGCTGGACCAGAACAGCTACCTGGTCCGTTGGGGACAGGTGATCGCGGCCATGCTGGCGGCCGGTGATATGTCCCATGATGCGTGGCGTGAGCACTGCTCCCGGTACCTGCAGGGCGAATCCCTGGAGGATGCCCTGAAGGGACTGGACCATCTGGAATAGGGATTCCCCGGATTACTCATCGCCCCACACCAGCTGGCCGGCCTGTTCCAGATCGTAACCGGTCAACAGGTCAGCCATGGCCTGGCAGGGTTGTGATTTAAGCCGCGCCAGCAGTTCCTGGAACAGCTTTCGGAACCAGATTTCCCGGGGCAGGACCAGATCGAACGAAACCATCCCGCAGGGAATATAACCCAGACCATATCCGGTTGCGGTGGCCCGGGTGCCCGGTGCTATGTCGGCCAGGCGCATGGCGATAGTGGCTGCCGCTTCCCGTTCCGAAAGCGCGCTGGTTAAACAGTTCAGCCGATCCTTGTCGATACCGTGATGGCTGAACAGCTCCAGCAGAAACCGTTGTGCCCCCGATCCGTTCTGGCGCAACACCCAGCGATAGCGTTTCTCAAACAGCTGTTGCGGATCCTTGTTCCGTGCCGCCAGTGATGGATTGACCATCAGCCCCTGCTCCCGTCTGAAGGCCCGAATCAGCACCCACTTGCGATGCTGGGAATACTGGCTCAACAGGGCCGGGTGGCGGATATGACTCTCCGCTTCCGGTCCCCAGTGGATGGCGCAGGTGTCCACCCGGTTGGACTGCAGCAGATCCAGTCCCAGGCGGGTGCCGGTCGGGGTATAGCTGATCAGGGCGTGCGCGCCCCGTTCCCGGGCAAACGCCTGTACCAGGTGGTAGAGCAGTGGATCTTCGCCGCCGGAGATCACCAGTCGGTCACTGAGCAGGCCGCCATGGGTGGAGTCCAGCATCCAGCGATCCACCAGCTCGCGGGGAAACATCCATTTACCGGTCACCTTGGTGGCCGGGATGCCACCCTCGTTGACCAGTGCGTAGATCTTCTTCTCGTTCAGGTGGAGATATTCGGCCACCTGTTTGACGCTCATGAACGCATCGCTATGGGAGGACGTTGCAGCCACCATCAGTGAACTCTCTGGCTTTGTCGGATGGACCCGGAACCATCAGGCAAATTTCATACCGTCTGTTTTTCAACCCCGCTGATTTTCCGCCATTCTGCTCCCCGCCGGGGCGGTTGCGCGCCTGCTGCCGGGCCGTGGCGACCTGAAAGTGGGCCTATTTGTACCAGTCTGCCCGGGCAGTTTGGACAAATTGCCACAATCCTGCCCGAATTTGCCAGCGGATTGCCCGGCCTGTGAAACCCTCCTGCCATCCCCCTCCTGTTTAATCACTGCCAACACAACAAGCAACCGGCGCAAGTCAGGATGACGGCCTCACCAGGGAAGGTGCGCTGGGCCAACCAGGAGTAGGGGATGAACAGACAAGTTGTAAATGTATTGATGATCGGGATGCTGCTGGCGGGCAACGCCGGCGCCTATGGGAGTGATCAGGAGAGCCCGCAGGGGCTGGAGCAGTGGCAACAGCCCTGGAACGGGCAGGCCGGGGGTGAAACCCGCTATCCGGAGACCTGGCAGGGTGCCGGCATCGGTGCCATTGCCGGCGCCATCATTGGCGGCCCGCCGGGATTTATTGTGGGTGCCGCGGGTGGTGTTCTGGCCGGTCGCAACCAGGGACTAGAAGCGGATCTGCAGAACACGAAGCAGGCGTTGCAGCGGCTCAGCCAGCAGGAACAGGCGAAAAGCGGGCGGCTGCAGGAGCTGGCCGGCCAGCTGGCCGCGGCACAAGCGGACTATCAGCAGCGGCTGCAGGCCATCGCCCGGGGGTTCACCCAGCGTATCCATTTCCGTACCGGTAAAACCACCCTGGAGCCGGAAGCCCAGCAGGACCTGGCCGACCTGGCCGCCATGCTGCAAACCCAGCCGGCGTGGCACATCGTGCTGCATGCCCATGCCGACCGGCGTGGCAAGCCGTCCACTAACCAGGCGCTGAGTGCGGCGCGGGCCGAGGCGGTCAGTCAGCAGCTGGTGCTGCACGGCGTAGACCCGGCGCGCATCGCCCGACAGGCCCACGGGGAGAGCGACGCCCGTTATCCCGCCGAGGACCGGGAAGGCCTGGTGTATGACCGCCAGGTGGTGATCCGCCTGGGTACCGGAGGTGCCTTATGACCCCGCTCATCCAGCCGCTCAGCGAGCAATTTCTCTACTGCTCCCCGGAGAGCATGAGCCGGGAGCTTTATGAACTCCGGCCGGGGCGGGTAAAGGGCCAATATCAGAAACAGAAAAACAACAGCGGAGTGCGTCATGGCGGAACAAAAAGCAATTAATCATCTGGGTCGGGATATGTGGTTTACCTCGCTCGCTTCCCTGCTGGCGGGGGTGGTCACCTCACTGCTGCTGGGTTTGCTGGTTTTTTTCCTGATGAGTCCGGTGGAGGCGGCGGAGGGTGTTAGTTCCCCGGCCGCCGGGACGGTTGAACAGAACCCGGCAGAACCGGGTCGACTGCAGCGGGGTTCGCTATTGCTGAAACTGGCCAGTGGCGGCGTGGTGGTGGATGCGCCGGTGCTGCAGACCGATGTGGAGATGAACATCAGTGGCATGATCGCCCGGGTGCTGGTGCGCCAGCAGTTCCGCAATCCCGGCACCGAGTGGGTGGAGGGCACTTACCTGTTCCCCCTGCCGGAGCATGCGGCTGTGGACCGGATGCGCTTGCGTATCGGTGAACGCCTGATCGAGGGAGAGATCCGGGAGAAGGGGGCGGCCCGTAAAGCCTACCAGGCGGCCCGGCGGGCGGGAAAAAAGGCCAGCCTGCTGAGCCAGGAGCGACCGAACATCTTCACCACCGCGGTGGCCAATATCGCACCGGGTGAGACGGTGCAGGTGGAGATCGAATATCAGCAGACCATCGCCTACAGCCAGGGTCAGTTCAGACTCCGTTTCCCGCTGGTGGTGGCACCCCGCTATATCCCGGGAACCCCCGTGGGAAGCGAGGCTGTGACCGGCTTTGCAGGCAACGGCTGGGCAACAGCGACCCCGCAGGTGCCCGACGCGGCGCGCATCACCGCTCCGGTGGTGGATCCGTCTGAAGGCCCGCTCAACCCGGTCTCCATGACCATCCGGCTTGATCCGGGCATGCCCCTGTCCCGGCTGGAGAGCGTCTATCACCCCATCACCCGGCAGCGGGATGGGCAGGGGGTCTACCATCTGGCACTGCGCGATTCAGCGGTGCCGGCCGACCGGGACTTTGAACTGGTCTGGGTGCCGGAGACCGGTCGTGCTCCCCAGGCGGCCCTGTTCAATGAGCAGTGGCAGGGTGAAGATTATGCGCTGTTGATGCTGATGCCGCCGGTGGCGCCGGATACCCTGTCACAAGCCATGCCACGGGAGGTGATCTATGTGATCGATACCTCGGGTTCCATGCACGGTGCCTCCATTGTGCAGGCGCGGGCGGCGCTCAAACTGGCACTGCAGCGGTTGAAGCCGGCCGATCGGTTCAATGTTATCCAGTTCAATCACCAGACCTCTGCCCTGTTTTCCCAGGCGGTGCCGGCTAGCGCGGGTAATCTGCGCCGGGCCCGCGCCTATGTGGATCAGCTGGTGGCGGATGGCGGCACCGAGATGTTGCCGGCCCTGCAACGGGCGCTGGACCAACAGGCGGAGCGGGGTGTGCTGCGCCAGGTGGTGTTTCTCACCGACGGCAGCGTGGGGAATGAACAGGCCCTGTTCAGCCTGATCCATCAGAAACTGGGCGACAGCCGCCTGTTTACCGTGGGCATCGGCTCGGCACCCAACAGCTTTTTCATGACCCGGGCGGCCCGGTTTGGTCGCGGCACTTTCACCTATATCGGCAAGGTGTCGGAAGTGGGTGAAAAGATGGCGGCCCTGTTCAGCAAGCTGGAGACGCCGCGCCTGACCGATATCGCGATCCACTGGCCGGAGGATCAGGCGGTGGAGATGTGGCCGGCCCGTATTCCCGATCTCTACCAGGGAGAACCGGTACTGGTGGCACTGAAAATGGCCGGACCGAATCGGTCCATCATCCTGACCGGTAACGCCGCCGGCACGCCCTGGCGGCAGCAGGTCACCCTGCGGGGTGGATCAGCCCGCTCCGGTGTCCATCAGCTCTGGGCGCGGCGCAAGATCGCTGACCTGATGGATGGCCTGGCCCGGGGGGTGGCAGAAACCGCGGTGCGCAAGGCGGTTCTGGAGGTGGCGCTGTCCCATCAGCTGGTGAGTCGTTACACCAGCCTGGTGGCGGTGGATAAAACAGTCGCCCGTCCGGCAGATAAACCGGTGAAGAGCAAGGCGGTGCCGACCAACCTGCCGCAGGGGTGGCGTGCCAACAAGGTGTTTGGCAGCCTGCCGCAAACCGCTACCGCCGCCGATTTCAATCTGCTCCTGGGGGCGCTGCTGCTGACGCTGGGCTGGTTCAGCCGGAGATGGCCGGATGGAAAGCGGCTCCGGCCCAGCTGACCTGACTCGACGGGCGGTGTTCCGGCCGGGGAGCACCGCCCGCTGTCGATCTCTCTAACCCGGCATCAATAAGGAGACCATAATGGCAAAAACAACGGGTTCAAAGCGTGGTGGTGGCGTGAAAGGCGGAGGCCGTCCGGCCAACGGATTTCCCGGAGGTAACTGGCCAAGCAAGACAGGCGCCCCTTCGGGGGGTGGGCGGGGTAACGCCCCGGCGAAACCGGACAGGTGATAAGCGGGATCCGGTTTTCACATTCTACTGAAGCCGTGGCGGCGCGGTGGGTCAGGCGAATCAACGGTTCACCGCGTCGGCCGGCCATGGTGACTTTCAGCGGGAGTCTATGGTGTCCTCTGTTTCATCCAGATTAATCCAATCGATCATCATTATCGTGCTGCTTGTGGGCAGTTGGCAGGTTGCCGAAGGTGGTTATATCAAGGCGAAGGCGTGGCTGGCCCAGTATCTGTTGCAGTCGGCCTGGGAAACGGCCCGGGCCGGCGGTGAGCGGGTCCGGCCCTGGCCCTGGGCCGATACCTGGCCGGTGGCCCGACTGCAGGTGCCCAGGCTCGGTGTGGATCAGATTATCCTGGCCGGGGCCAGCGGCCGGACCCTGGCTTTCGGACCGGGACACCTGGCCGGTACGGCTGAACCGGGCGGTGTCGGAAACAGCGTGGTCAGTGCACACCGGGATACCCATTTCCGTTTTCTGCAACAGTTGCAGCCCGGAGACCGGCTTGAGTTGATCACCTTGCAGGGGGCGCGGCTGACCTATGCGGTCGCCAGTGCTGAAGTGCATGACAAAAGTGACTTGTGGTTGCTGGATCAGGGGCAAAACCTGCTGACCCTGATCACCTGTTATCCGTTTGATGCACTGCTGCCTGGCGGCCCCGAACGGTATGTGATCCGGGCGGTTCCGTTGCAGGAGTCGGCACCATCAGCCCCGCTCCGGCCCGCTGACGGCCTGACCAGTCAGCAGCGGATATACATGTAAGTGGGACGGGGCCTGAACGGCTTTTGTCGGGAGGTCGCGTGATGCGATCGGTCAGAAGATGGTGGGGCAGGTGCTGTTCCGGAACAACCTGCCTGCCCGCACTAACGGCCTGGCTGATTCAGGGTCAGGATTTGTAGGCCTCGAACTCCGGATGGGTGGCGATAAAATGTTTCAGTACGTTTTGCAGAAGCTCTGCATGGTCCGGATTGTTGCGCTCCCTGGCGTGCTGAATGTCCTCTACAATCATGCGTTTGATGGCGACTGTCCCGTCCGGCAGACGAATAAGATACTGGGCTAATTCCAGTGCCACAATCTCCGGCACATGTTCATGCTCGGCAATGGCCTTTATCTCATCTTCATCCAGATCACAGAGGCCGACGCAGTCTTCAAAGGTAAGCATGGCTAGATCCCTCCAGGTTGGATACTCTCACCCGTAACTATGGCACTAAGTCACATAGTGTGCGTTGATTCACATCATCGGAAATTACGCTAGCCGCCGGTTGCGTTCATGTGCCGGAACAGCACCGGCTGGCTGGTGAGATCAAACTCGTGTCCCCTGGGTTTAATCTGCATGGATTCGTGTATGGCGGCACGCAGGGGCGCGTCATCCAGGGGGTTGGCCCGCAGCACCCGGCGCAGGTCCATGGAGTGCTCCTGACCGAGACAGAGCAGCAGCCGGCCTTCGGCTGTCATGCGCACCCGGTTACAACTATCGCAGAAGTTGTGGCTGTGGGGCGAGATGAAACCCACCCGGGTTTCGCTGTCACCGAGCCGGTAATAGCGTGACGGACCGCCGGTGGTCTCCGTGGTCGGCACCATCCGGTAAACCTGTTGCAGATCCCCCAGGATCTGGTCACTGGAGTAGTAGGCCTCGGCCCGGTCATGCTCGCTGATCACCCCCAGGGGCATCTCTTCAATGAAGCTGATATCCAGTCCCCGCTCCTGACAGAAACGGACCAGCTCCACCACCTCGTCGTGATTGCGGTTTTTCAGGATCACCGCGTTGATCTTGATGCGATCAAAACCGGCCTGCCGTGCGGCCTCAATACCATCCAGGGTGTTCTGTAACTCCCCGGTGCGGGTAATGGCGCGGAAACGCTCCGGCTGCAGGGTATCCAGGCTGATGTTGATCCGGTTGACGCCGGCCGCCTTCAGCTCCTGGGCGTAGCGGGGAAGCTGGGTGGCGTTGGTGGTCAGGGTGAAATCGTCCAGCCCTTCCAGCTGCCCCAGGGCTTGAAAGAGTTGCAGGATATTGCGCCGGGTCAGGGGTTCGCCGCCGGTAATGCGGATCTTGTTGACCCCCAGGTCCACAAAGGTTTTGCCGACCCGGTAGAGCTCCTCCAGGGTAAGCAGCTGGGAACGGGGGACAAACTGCATATCCTCGGACATGCAGTAGACACAGCGCAGATCACACCGGTCGGTCACCGAGATGCGCAGGTATTTGATTTCGCGCCCGTACCGGTCGATCAGTCGGTTCGGGTCCGTGCTGTGGTCGCGGTCGATGTGCCCAGATGATTGCATAGTCTCTCCTCTCGGGAGAGTGTAGATTCCGCACCGGCCAAATACCATAGTTGATTACTAGGGTTATTTCGCCGGGGTAGTCGGTGTGGGGCGATTCGGGCCTCAGAAGCGCCGGTTCCGGGGACGCCGCCGAGGCGGTCAGTCTGGATCCTCACTCCCGGAAGACCGCAGGATGGTGCCATTTGTCCCACTGTTCCTGACCGGCTGTGACATTTTGCCGCAATTTTTCAGGTCGTTGGGTGTCCCGCACGATCCGCCGGATCTGGTCGCTGCTGATTCAGTGGCTGAATCGGGGGACTGGTATGGTCCTTGCCTGATTGTTGGGATTGATGGCGGACGCGAGGTGATACGGAATGTCTGATCAGGGCACCGACAAGTTGGCCGAACCGGCACCGGCGGTATTTTCCCTGTCGGTGGTGATGCAGCGATCGCCCGCCAGCAGCCCCTGGCAGCAGTATGTTTGGGAAGCGGCCGGGGTGACCGCTACCCACTGGGAGGATGATGTTCCCAAAGCGGTGCATCTGGTGCATCAGGACGGCGAGCTGCGCCACTACCTCTACAGTGGCTTCCGGCTGCAGCTCTATGCCGATGAGTGCGAAAGCTATTACCACAATCTCTGTTCCCCCTCGCCACGCATATTTGTGCTGGCGCGCGAGGATCAGAAGGCCGTGCCCGTACCCTTCCTGGTCAGTCTCAGTTTTGACGAGGCCAACGCCTACCAGGAGGGGGACGAACTGGTCTACGCGGTGGCCATTCCGCCGGAGCTTTACCGCTGGTGTGAGCTGTTTGTACTGAACCATTTCGTGCCGGAAAAGCGGAAGAAACGCCGGCGGACCGAGTGGCATCAGGATCAGGACGGGAGTGTCGCATCATGAGCCAACATGAGAAAGAGCAACTGGATAGCGAACCGGATGACGGTTTTGTCTCGCGCTGGTCCCGCCTGAAACAGGCAGCCGCCGCGCCGGCGGAACCGGTGGCAGAGCCGGTCGCCGGGCAGCTGCCGGCGGAACGGGAGCCGGCGCCGCTGACCGATGCGGACATGCCGCCGCTGGAGAGCCTGGATGAGTCATCCGATTACAGCGGCTTCCTGTCGGAGCAGGTGAGTGAGGTGTTACGCCGCCAGGCGCTGCGCAAGCTGTTTCATCTGGAGTCCTTTAACGTCTGTGATGGCCTGGATGACTATGCGGATGATTTCACCAGTTTCACCAAGCTGGGCGACATCATCACCGCCGATATGCGGCATCAGATGGCCATGGCTGAGGAGCGACTGAAGGCCGCTTTACAGTCGGAAGGGGAAGCGGACGAAGCCGAACCGGCCACCCCCGCGGCCCAGGCCGGGTCACTCTCCGAACAGCCGGAGCCGGCGGAGAGCAGCGCCGACGAAGCCAATCCGGAACCACCCCCCGACCTTGACCAGGAGCTGGTACAGCATCATGAATGAAGCCATAACCGACACAACCCGGATACGCAATCTGCGGGCCCGCGAGGCCGCTCTGGAGGCCATTGCCGGCCTGCAGGCCAAGGCCACCGACCTGGTTGACTATCAATCCCAGGGTCGGGTGGTGGTTATCGGGGGCAACGAGGCGCTGGAGTTTGCCACCCGATTGCGTCCACCCCTGCACGCCCAGGTGCTGTTGACTGACGGGGAGGAGCTGCCCGGTGTGCCGGTGATTCACCAGGGTGGCCGAACCCTGCGTATCGACGGACACCTGGGGGCGTTCCGCCTGCAGCTGGGCGAGCCGGGCAAACCCAACGCAGAGCTGCTGACGGCTGATCTGATCCTGGATCTGGGGGCAGAGCCGCAACTGGCCATGCCGATGAAACCACCGGGCTACATCTGCAGCGCCATCGATGAGCCCAGCCTGGGGCAGGCGACTGAACAGCTCGCTGAACTGGTGGGAACTTTCGACAAGCCGCGTTATTTCGATTACGACCCGTCCATCTGTGCCCATGGCCGATCCGGCCAGATCGCCTGTACCCGCTGTATCGATGCCTGTCCGGCGGAGGCGATCAGTTCGCTGGCAGAACGGATCAGCGTCGATCCCCACCGTTGCCAGGGGGGCGGCATCTGCGCCACCGCCTGCCCCAGCGGAGCGATCCGCTACAGCTATCCGCAACCGGCAGACACCCTGGAACGGGTGCGTCTGATGCTCAACAGCTATCGACAGGCGGGCGGGTCCAATCCGCAGCTGGTGATTTGCGCGGATGCGGACGGTGAACCGCCGGCACTGGCGCCGCACAGGCTGCCGCTGCAGGTCGAAGAGCTGGCCAGTGTCGGGCTGGAAGTCTGGTTAAGCGCGCTCGCCTATGGCGCGGAGTCGGTGCTGCTGTTGGAACGCAGTCCCCTGCCGGAACGGGTGGCACAGGCCGTCAAACAGCAACTGCTGAGCACGTCAGAGATCCTGGTGGCGCTGGGGTATCCCGACAACGTCATCCGGCTGGTGGGTGAATCCGACCTGGCCGATGATGACGCGACCGGCGGTGTGACTATTGCCCCGGCCAACTACGCCGCCCGTGGTGGCAAACGACAGGTCGCCTACTTGGCGATTGATCACCTGCATGGGCAGGCGCCCCGGCAGCGTCCCCTGGTAGAACTGACGGTGGGGGCGCCCTTCGGTACCGCCCAGGTGGAGGCGGACGCCTGCACGCTCTGCATGGCCTGCGTCAGCGCCTGTCCCGGCCACGCCCTGCTGTCGGGACAGGATGAACCCCAGCTGCGCTTTATCGAGGCCAACTGTCTGCAGTGCGGTATCTGTACCCGCACCTGTCCCGAGGATGCCATCTGGATCACCCCGCGTCTGCTGTTCGACCGGGAAGAGCGCAACCGCATACGCCTGCTGCACCGGGAGGCGCCGTTCTGCTGCAGCGAATGCGGCAAACCGTTTGCCACCCGCTCGGTGATTGAGAACATGCTGCAGAAGCTGGAGGGGCACTGGATGTTCCAGGACGGCAAGGCACGGCGTCGACTGACCCTGTGTGAGGATTGCCGGGTGGTGGACATTGTGCAGGATTCCGAGGCCATGTCCCAGGGTGTGAAGGGCGAAACGCTCCAATAATCGGTTCGGCTTGGTTGTTTTACTCCCTATCGGTCATTTTTTTGCCGGGCCAGTTGGCCCGTCCATTGCTCCATAGCTACTAACGAGGAAGATGTGATGGCAAACCAGGTTGAGGCTATGCGGACACAGGCATTGGAACAACAATCACAAACCGATAGTGCCGCAATCACCCGGGGTGACGGTGAACCAACCCCGGAGCAGCACTACCGTGCCGGTGCCTACGCCCTGCTGGCTTCACTGCTGGGTGGGCCACCGGATCAGGAGCGCCTGGCCTGGGTCTCCGGCTTTGCCGAGGTGGACCAGAGCGGCGACGAGATGGTGCTGGCCATGTCCATGCTGGGACTGGCTGCCCGATCCTGCACGCCCGAGACCATTGATGATGAATACCACGCCCTGTTTATCGGTCTGGGGCGGGGTGAACTGGTGCCCTACGGCTCCTGGTATCTGACCGGGTTCCTGATGGAGCGCCCCCTGGGACGTCTGCGGGACGATCTGGCGGCGCTGGGATTCCAGAGAGATCCGGCGGTGCATGAGCCGGAAGATCACGTGGCGGCACTCTGCGAGGTGATGCAACTGCTGATCAGTGACGCGGTATCCCACGAGCGGCAGGCGCAGTTTTTCAATACCCACATGGCCGACTGGTTTAAACGTTTTTTTACCGATTTGAGCGAAGCCCAATCCGCCGTGTTTTATCGGGCGGTGGGCCGTTTTGGTATCGCCTTCATGGATCTGGAGCAGCGTTATCTCGCCATGCAGGTTTGACCGACCCCTACTGTCTGCCCACTACGGGAGGAGATGTAATGAAACAGAATCCGAACAAAAAACCTGACGCCGAGCGGCGCCAGTTTATCAAGGGCTCGCTGGCGACCGGTGTGGGTATCGCCACTGCGGCGGTGTTGCCGGGTACGCTCGTGGCTGCCGGGCAGGAGGGTTCACCGGATGAACCGAAGGCGCAGAAAGGGTATCACCTGACGCCGCACATCATTGAATACTACAAGACCATGGCTAGTTGATCGGCACTCGCAGCCCAGCAGGGGGAATGCAATGAAACTGACAAAAAGATCTGACCAGATATCCACGCAGTCGGGCGCCGAGAACCAGTCGGGTGCCGTGCCGGGCCGGAGCGCCCTGAGCCGGCGCGCATTCCTGCGCAACTCGGGACTGATGGCCGGTGGTGCGGTACTGGCCGGCAGCTATGCGCCCGGCATGATCAAGCGGGTGCAGGCGGCCGAACCGGAGAAGGGTGGCAAGGTTGAGAAGATTAAGACCATCTGCACCCACTGCTCGGTGGGTTGTGGCGTTATCGCCGAAGTGCAGAACGGTGTCTGGACCGGCCAGGAACCGGCCTTCGATCACCCCTTCAGTCACGGTGCCCACTGTGCCAAGGGTGCCTCGGTGCGGGAGCACGGTCACGGCGAGCGGCGCCTGAAGTATCCGACCAAACTGGTGGATGGCAAGTGGAAACGCATCAGCTGGGATGAGGCGATCAACGAGATCGGTGACCGGATGGCCCAGATCCGGGAGAGCTCCGGACCCGATTCGGTCTACTGGCTCGGCTCCGCCAAGCACAACAATGAGCAGGCCTACCTGTTCCGCAAATTTGCGGCCCTCTGGGGCACCAACAACGTGGATCACCAGGCACGTATCTGTCACTCCACCACCGTTGCCGGGGTAGCCAATACCTGGGGCTACGGGGCGATGACCAACTCCTATAACGACATCCATAACTCCAAGGCGATCCTAATCATCGGGGGCAATCCCGCCGAGGCGCACCCGGTCTCCCTGCAGCATGTGTTGAAGGCCAAGGAGGAGAACAACGCGCCGCTGATCGTGATCGATCCCCGCTTTACCCGCACCGCGGCCCACGCCACCCAGTATGTGCGCCTGCGTCCCGGTACCGACGTGCCGCTGATCTGGGGATTGCTGTGGCATATCTTCAAGAATGGTTGGGAGGACAAGGACTATATCCGCCAGCGGGTCTATGGACTCGATGAGGTGATGCGGGAGGTGGAGAAGTGGACCCCGGACGAGGTGGAGAATGTGACCGGTGTACCCGAACACGAGGTACTGGCGGTGGCCAAGACCATGGCGGATAACCGGCCCGGCACCTTCATCTGGTGTATGGGCGGCACCCAGCACACCGTGGGTAACAACAACACCCGGGCCTACTGTATCTTCCAGCTGGTGCTGGGCAACGTGGGGGTTGCCGGCGGTGGCACCAATATCTTCCGGGGTCATGACAACGTGCAGGGTGCGACCGACTTTGGCGTGCTCTCCCATACCCTGCCCGGTTATTACGGTCTCTCTGAAGGGGCCTGGAAACATTGGGCCAAGGTCTGGAACGTGGACTATGAGTGGCTCAAGGGTCGTTTCGACCGGGAGGCCCGGGCCGGTGAATACTCTGGTGAGGAGGAAACGGGCGATAGCAAAAAGTTGGACGGGATGCATAACAACGGTATCCCGGTCTCCCGCTGGATTGACGGCGTGTTGGAGGAGACGGCCAACATTGCCCAGAAGGACAACATCCGTGCCATGGTATTCATGGGCCATGCACCGAACAGTCAGACCCGTGGCAAGGAGATGAAAGCCGCCATGGAGAAGCTGGACATGATGGTGATTATCGATCCCTATCCCACCGTGTCCGCCGTTATGCATGACCGGACGGATGGCGTCTACCTGCTGCCCGCCTGTACCCAGTTTGAAACCTATGGCTCGGTAACCGCTTCGAACCGCTCTCTGCAGTGGCGGGACAAGGTGATTGACCCGCTGTTCGAATCGCTGCCCGATCACACCATTCTGTACAAGTTAGCCAAGAAGCTCGGGTTTGCCGAAGAGCTGGTGAAGAACATACAGGTCAACGGCGAAGAGCCGCTGATCGAGGATATTGTGCGGGAGTACAACCAGGGCATGTGGACCATCGGTTATACCGGTCAGAGCCCGGAGCGGATGAAGCTGCACCAGCAGAACTGGGGCACGTTCGATTACACCTCACTGCTGGCGGAGGGCGGTCCCTGCGATGGGGACTACTACGGTCTGCCCTGGCCCTGCTGGGGCACGCCGGAGATGGGACATCCGGGAACGCCCAATCTGTATGACACCAGCAAACCGGTGGCGCGGGGCGGACTCAATTTCCGCGCCCGTTTCGGTGTGGAGCGCAACGGCGTCAACCTGCTGGCCGAAGGCTCCTACCCGGTGGGCAACGAGCTCAAGGATGGTCACCCGGAATTTACCGCCGACCTGCTGAAGAAGCTCGGTTGGTGGAACGACCTGACCCCGGAAGAGCAGAAACTGGCAGAGGGCAAGAACTGGAAGACCGATCGTTCCGGTGGTATCCAGCGGGTGGCAATCAAACACGGTTGCGCCCCGTTCGGTAATGCCAAGGCCCGAGCGGTGGTCTGGACCTTCCCCGATCCGGTGCCGATTCACCGGGAGCCGCTCTATACCAGCCGGCGTGATCTGGTGGAGAAGTACCCCACCTACGAAGATCGCAAGTCGTTCTACCGGCTGCCGACCCGTTACGCCTCGATTCAGGCCAAGGATTACTCCAAGGAGTATCCGATCATCCTCACCTCCGGGCGTCTGGTGGAGTACGAAGGTGGTGGCGATGAGACCCGCTCCAATCCCTGGCTGGCGGAACTGCAGCAGGACATGTTCGTCGAGATCAATCCCCGCGATGCCAACAACGTGGGCGTGCGGGATGGCGATGATGTGTGGCTGGAGGGCGCCGAAGGGGCCCGGGTGAAGGTGAAGGCCCAGGTGACCCGGCGGGTCTCCTCCGGAGTGGCGTTCATGCCGTTCCACTTTGGCGGGCATTTCGAAGGCAAGGATCTGCGCTCCAAGTATCCGGAAGGGGCTGATCCCTATGTGCTGGGCGAAGCCTGTAATACGGCCATGACCTACGGTTATGACTCAGTGACCCAGATGCAGGAAACCAAGTGTAGCCTGTGCAAGATCAGCAAAGCGTAAACAAGAGGATAAAACAATGGCCCGCATGAAATTCTATTGTGACGCTGAACGCTGCATCGAGTGCAACGCCTGTGTCACCGCCTGTAAAAACGAGAATGATGTGCCCTGGGGAGTGAACCGTCGCCGCGTGGTCACCATCAAGGATGGTGAACCGGGTGAACGTTCCCTCTCAGTGGCCTGCATGCACTGCTCCGATGCCCCCTGTATTGCGGTCTGCCCGGTCGACTGTATCTACGATACCCTCGACGGGGTGGTACTGCATGACAAGGATATCTGCATCGGTTGTGGTTACTGCTTCTACGCCTGTCCGTTCGGTGCGCCCCAGTTCCCCCAGGAGGGGGCGTTCGGTTCCCGGGGCAAGATGGACAAATGTACCTTCTGCGCCGGCGGTCCCGAGGAGGACTTCAGTGTCGAGGAGCGACGCAAGTACGGTTCCAACCGGCTGGCCGAGGGTAAGCTGCCACTCTGTGCCGAGATGTGCTCCACCAAAGCGCTGTTGGCCGGTGACGCCAACGTGATTGCGGATGTTTACCGCGAACGGGTGGTCAACCGGGGTGCCAGTGTACTCAACCGGGGGGTCTCCTATCGCAATGCCGGATTCCGTGCCTCCAGCGGCATGGAAGGTAAGGGGAGTAATAAAAAATAGCGCCACGGCAGGGGCATCGATAGGCGGGACTGATGCCGGACAAAACGTGTGTGCCGATAACTGTCGGGACGGGCTGCGCCACCGTGTGGATTTCGCAGCCCGATTACCGAGTACCCAGGGTTGCAGTCAGGAGGGCGTAATGAGCAGGGAGTTGTTCCCGCAGAGAGTGGCCGATACGATGCGTGGCAGGGGGTGGGCGCTGTTGTGCCTGATACTGTGGTTGCCGTTACTGACATCCACCGTCGTGGTGGGGGCGGAAGGGGTTGAGCGGGCCCAATCCATCCCGGTTCCCAATCCGGGCGCCGAACTGTGGCGGGAAGTTCGTCAGCGGGATGGTGTGCTCACCGGCCGGACCCAGGTGGCGGGGGTGGACAGCGGCGCCCTGATCAACCCCTACGGTGAAACCTGGCGTAACTTCCGCATGCAGCAACTGATCCCCTACGGCGGTTATCTGCTGGCCGGTATGTTGCTGCTGTTGGCCCTGTTCTATTTCATACGAGGGAAGATCCGGGTGGATGCGGGCCTGGGGGACAAAAAACTGTTTCGCTACAGTTTGTATGAACGGGTTATCCACTGGTTCATCGCCTCGGTGTTCCTGTTTCTCGCCCTCACCGGGCTTATCCTGCTGTTTGGCAAACCCCTGTTGATTCCCCTGATCGGGCAGGAGATGTTCTCGCTGTTCGCTTCGGCCAGCAAGGAGGGGCATAACCTGTTCGGCCCGGTATTCGCCGTGGCGCTGCTGCTGGTCTTTATCCGCTTTGTCCGGCGCAATATCTATCAGCGGGGCGATCTCACCTGGCTGTTGAAAGGCGGCGGCATCATTGGCAAGGGCCATGTTCCATCCAACTTTTTCAACATGGGTGAGAAGAGCATGTTCTGGCTGCTGGTGCTGGTGGGTGCCGTGATCGTCGGCTCCGGCCTGATACTGGTGTTCCCCCTGTTCGGCCAGGATCGGGTCACCATGGAACTGGCCCATGTCTCCCACGCCATCACCACGCTGTTGATGATCGCTGTGATTATGGGGCACATCTATATCGGCTCGGTGGGTATGGAGGGTGCCCTGGACGGCATGACCACCGGCTATTGCGACCTGAACTGGGCCCGTGAACACCATGCTCAGTGGGCCGAGCGTTGTGAACAGAAGGGGGAGGTGGTGATGCAGGCCGAAGTCGCCCGCTTGAGGGGTGATGCCGGACTCCGGCTGAATCCATCGGTCGATGCACAGGAGACCAGCCGATGATCGGTAGCTTTATTGACGGACCGTTCTGGTATTTCTCCCTGGGTGTGTTCTGCATCGGGGTGTTGTTTCGTCTTTTCAGCATTTTGCGCAGCGGACTCAAGCCGGATCTGGCGTTACCCCGTGGCAGCGGCACCGGCGGTGCCCTGCGCAACCTGTTCAGTCGTTTCATACCCCGGCGTGATGTGGCGACCCGCGGCCGGCTGACGCTGGTTGCCGGTTATCTGTTTCACGTGGGGCTGTTTGCGCTGCTGTTTTTTGCCCGACCCCATGTGGATTTCTACGCTGAACGGATTACCGGTTTTGGCTGGCCGGCGTTGCCTTACTGGGCCTTTATTATCAGTGCGGAACTCGCCTTTATCGGTCTGCTGCTGCTCTGGCTGCATCGTCTGCTGCACCCGGTGACCCGGTTGCTGTCCACCGCCGATGACCATATCGCCACCGGCCTGGTTTTTCTGGTGATGCTGACCGGTTGTCTGGCATTGGCCCAATCGTTTGAACCGTTGCGACTGTTGCATCTGTTTCTGGCTGAACTGCTGTTGATCTATTTTCCGTTCAGCAGCCTGATGCACACCTTCACCTTCGCATTCAGCCGCAGCTATAGCGGCGCCGTCATGGGGCGCAAGGGCGTCAACGCCTGAATCCGGGAGCAATTATGGAGCACGATTTTGCAAAAGGGGTGGCGGAGCTGGATCGACAGATCGACGCCAGGGTCGCCTCTTACTTCTCTTCCTGCATTCACTGCGGGCTCTGTGCCGAGGCGTGCCTGTTTTATACCGAGACCGGTGATCCCCGTTATACGCCTATCTACAAGCTGGAGCCGATGCGTCGGCTGTGGAAGTCGAAACACACCTTCTGGGGCAAGTTCGCCGTCAAGCTGGGGTTGAGCAAACCGGTGACGGAGCAGGATTTCGCCGACTGGGAGGAGCTGGTGTACGACAGCTGCACCATGTGCGGTCGTTGTTCCATGGTCTGTCCGGTCGGTAATGACATCGCCTACATGATTCGCAAGGAGCGGGAGGGTTTCTCTGCGGCCGGCTATTCACCCGTGGGCATGCAGGAGGCAACCCACCGTGCCCTGACCATCGGCAGCCCCATGGGGGTGACCCTGAAGACGTTGCGGGCAGCGCTGGCCCATGTGGAGAAGGACACCGGATTGACAATCCCGGTGGATCAGCAGGGTGCCGACTACATGACCCTGTTCTCCTCCATGGAGATCGTCAACTTCCCGGAATATATCGAGAGCCTGGCGCGCATCTTTGACGCCGTCGGGGTCTCCTGGACCATCAGCAGCGAGGCGTTCGAGGCGACCAACAGCGGCATACAGATCGGCAGCCACGAAGCGGCGGCGGAACTGGTCGGTCGGGTGGTAAATGCGGCGGAAGCGCTGCAGGTGAAATATGTGATCAGTCCCGAATGTGGGCACGCCTACAGCGCCATCCGCTGGGAGGGGCCCAATCTGATCGGCCGGCCCTACCGCTTCCAGGTTATCCATATTCTGGAACTGCTGGACGAGCTGCAAAGGTCCGGGCGCCTGCAGTTCACCGGTCACACCGATACGCCACTCACTTTTCACGATCCCTGCCAGATCGTGCGGCGTGGCGGGGTGGTTGAATCGCCCCGGGATCTGCTGGGCAAGGTGGCCAGCGGTTTCGTGGAGATGGCGGATCACGGCACCATGAACTGGTGCTGCGGTGGTGGCGGTGGTGTGAGTGCCAATGAGCGGGCCGAGGAGTTGCGGCTCAAGGTGTTCGATCGCAAGCGCAAACAACTTGATGAACTGGGGGTCAAGACCATGGTCACCGCCTGTGCCAATTGCCGTATTGTGCTTGAGGAGGGGATCGAAGATCGTGAAATGGATGTGGAAGTGATCGGCCTGACGGAACTGGTGGCCGAGCATCTGAAGACGGCGGAAAAGTCCATCGACTGACAGTTCTGGCGGCCGCTGTCGAGTCATGCGGTCGTGCTGTTTTTGTATTGATTTTTATCAGGTTATTGCTGGTGGCAGATCCCCCATTTCCGCAGGTAATAGCTGTGATTTACCCAACCCTGTTCAGCTGTTTTTCCGTCCGGACAGCCTCCCGGTAATTGCTGTATATCGCTCAATATGTGTGTCATATGACACAACCATCACAATGGGCGTTTGCTTTTGTGATCGGTGCTCTGAAAAAGCCCCTGACCGCCATTTCTTTTACCTCCCAACTCTCTAGACTGCCGCCTGTACGGCGTCGCGCGATGTCCACTCCTTGGCCGTTGCGCATAGATGATGGACTTAGGGAGAATTTGCAGTAATGAATAAAAACAACAGTAGTATTAATACACCTCCTTTCAGGCGACGTTTGCTGGTATTGCTGACAGCCTTTCTGGTTCAGGGTACTGCCCTGGCTGAGGATGCAGCTCCCAGTATTACGGTTAGCGCGGAGCCGGTCACCGACGGCGAGGCTCCCGAGCGGATGTCTATTGACCCCGGCGTCGTGAAGCGCGCACGGGCCACCACCAGCGACACCGCCAACATGTTGAAAAATATCCCCGGTGTGACCACCTATGGCGCCGGTGGTGTCTCCAGCCTGCCGGTGATCCATGGGCTGGGTGATGATCGTCTGCGTGTCAAAGTAGATGGTATGGATCTGATCTCGGCCTGTGGTAACCACATGAATCCGCCACTCTCCTATATCGATCCCACCAGTGTCAGCAACGCCCAGGTGTTTGCCGGTATTACTCCGGTCAGTGTGGGGGGTGACAGTATTGGTGGTGCGATTCTGGTTGATTCTCCCGATCCTGAATTTGCCCAGCCCGGCGCTGGTCTGCTGACCAGGGGTGAAGTGGGCGCCACTTACCGCAGCAATGGCAACGTACGCGGCGGCAATGTGAAAGCCACCATCGCCAATGAGAATCTCAGCCTGACCTACCGTGGATCCACCATCAAGGCGGATGATTACAAAGCGGGTGGTGCCTTCAAGCCGGCTGGCCCGGCGGCGGCTGGTCGGGAGTGGCTGGATGCCGATGAGGTCGGTTCCACCTACTACGACTCCACCAACCATGCGTTGGATATCGGTTTCCGGAATGGCAATCATCTGTTTGAACTGACCCTGGGCCTGCAGGATATCTCCGACCAGGGCTATCCCAATCAGCGTATGGATATGACCGGCAACGACAGCACCCAGATCAACTTTGGTTACAAGGGGGATTTTGACTGGGGTAGCCTGGATGCCCGCGTCTACCGGGAACATACCCGTCACAAGATGCAGTTTGGTGACGACAAACTGTTCTGGTACGGCTCCAATGCCGGCGCCCCCTTTGTGGACGGTGTACCCTGTACGCCGGCTCCCGGCATGAATGGCTGTGCCGGTGGCATGCCGATGGATACCGAGGGTGACAACCGGGGCGTGCAGCTGAAAGCCGAGATCCCCCTCTCCTTGCGGGATATGCTGCGGGTCGGTGGTGAAGTTCAGCGTTACCGGCTGGATGACTGGTGGGAGCCCTCCGGTAAGGGTATGTGGCCCGACACCTTCATCAATATCAACAACGGTGAACGGGATCGCTTGGCCCTGTTTGCGGAGTGGGAAGCCCAGTGGACGCCACAGTGGTTGACCCAGTTTGGTGTGCGGGGTGAACGGGTCAGCATGGATGCCGGTGAGGTGCAGGGGTATAACACCACCTCGGCGCAGTATGCGGCGGAGTCGGCTGCCTTCAACGCGGCTGACCGGGACAAGACCGATAACAACCTGGACCTGACCGCTCTGGCCCGCTTTACCCCGGATCGGAATCGTACCATCGAATTCGGTTACGCCCGCAAGACCCGATCGCCCAACCTGTATGAACGTTATGCCTGGTCGACCGGTGGCATGGCCATGCGCATGATCAACATGGCGGGTGACGGTAACGGCTACGTGGGTAATCTGGACCTGGAGCCGGAGATCGCCCACACCCTGAGTGCGACCTTTGACTGGCACGCCGCCAATGGCGAAGACTGGGGTCTGAAGCTGACCCCTTACTTCACCTATGTGGATGACTATATCGATGCGAGACGTTGCGTCTCGGCCAATGCGAACTGTGGTGCCGCCAACCAGACGGCGACCAACCAGTTTGTCTACCTGCAGTTCGTCAACCAGTCGGCCAGGCTCTACGGACTGGATATCTCCGGCCACTATCCGTTGGCCAAGGGCACCCGGTTTGGCCGCTTTACCGCCCGTGGCGCTTTGAGTTACGTGCGGGGTGAGAACCGGGATACCGGCGACAACCTCTACAACATGATGCCGCTGAATGCCCGGCTGGCGGTTGAGCAGCAGTATGGTGGCTGGACCAACGCCATCGAGGTTGAGCTGGTGGACAGCAAGGACGATGTCTCCAGTGTCAGGAACGAGCTGGAAACCGACTCCTATGCCCTGATGCACCTGCGCGGCAGTTACGAGTGGAAGCAGTTACGCCTGGACTTTGGTGTGGAGAATCTGTTTGACAAGTTCTATAACCACCCGCTGGCCGGTGCCTATACCGGGCAGGGCAAGACCATGTCCGGAACCGGTGTGGCCTGGGGTACCCCCGTGCCGGGTATGGGACGCTCCCTGTATGCCGGGTTGAACTACAGCTTCTAGGGCTGGCAGTTAAACAGGCAGGAAAACAGCGCCGGCTTACGCCGGTGCTGTTTTTAGGGGAGATCCGGCGTCCTGCGCCGGACTACTTTAACGGGTTGACGTAGCTAAAGCGTCCACGCCGTACCCACGGAATTCCCCCCGTTTCCCGCCAGAGCAGGGGGGGCGCATAACCCGTGGCGCTCAAACGAATGGGCACCCGCTTCCATTTATTATCCGGGTTTCCGGTCAGAGATGGTTTAACAGCCGCTGGTAAATCTCCTTCAGACCGGCCGGTTTGCTCATGTAGTCGTCCATTCCGGCCTCCAGGCAGCGCTCCCGGTCACCCGGCATGGCCAGGGCGGTCAGGGCGATGATCGGTGTCTTGGCCAGCAGCGGGTGCTTGCGTAATTGACGGGTCACCTCCAGTCCATCCATGTCACTGAGCTGAATGTCCATAAGAATCAGGTCAGGCAGGTGGGCATAGGCCAGTTTCAGGGCCTCGGTTCCGCTGCTGGCACTGATGACCTTGAACCCCTGTAGTTCCAGGAAATCATTCACCATGGTGCGGTTGGCCGGGTTGTCTTCGGTCAGCAGCACGGTTTTCTCCGCCAGGGCGGCCGCCTGCGGGCTCGAATTGCTGGCCTGTTCCTGGGGCAGCTTGTGCTGATGTGCCTGGTTATCCTCCGGGCTCCAGGGCAGGGTGATGGTAAAGCGGCTGCCGGCGCCCGGTGTGCTCGCCACGCCCACCTGTCCGCCATGCAGTTCGGCCATGCGCTTCACCAGTGTCAGGCCGAGCCCGGTACCGCTGTAGCGCCGGGTCGAGTCGTTGTCCAGTTGCACAAAAGGCTCAAACAGGTAGGACTGCTGCTCCCGCTCAATACCGATACCGTTGTCCCAGACGCAGATCTCGATAGCCTTGCTGTCATCCCGGGCGCGGATGTCCAGGCCGATGGTGCCGCCGTCCGGGGTGAACTTGATTGCGTTGCCCAGCAGATTGACCAGCAGCTGTTTCAGGCGCCGACCATCACCGTGGATCAGTTTTATGGCCGGATCGATATGCTGCTTCAATTGATGATGCTTGCTGTTGGCGGGTTGCCGGACCATTCTCAGGCTGGCCTCGGCAAGCTGGTCGATCGGCAGGTAATCCCACTTCAGCACCATCTTGCCCGACTCCACCTTGGCCACGTCCAGGATGTCGTTAATCAGGGTCAGCAGGTGCCGGGAACTCTCCTGGATAGTGGCCAGTGAGCGTCCCTGGCCGCTGTTTACCGGACCATAGAGTTGATCCTGCAACATCTCTGTAAGTCCCATGATGGTGGTGAGCGGTGTACGCAACTCGTGGCTCATGGTGGCCAGAAACATATCCTTGGTCTTGGCGGCGCGGGCCAGTTCCGCATTGGCGATATTGAGTGCCCGGGTGCGCCGTTCCACCCGTTCGGCCAGTTGTGACTGCTCCTGTCTCAGTTTGTCCTGGGATATGGCCACGCTGTCCTGCATGGTTTTCAGTGCCTGAAGCAGTTCGCCCGCTTCGTCATTGCCGTGGGTCGGTATGGGACCGTCCAGATCCCCTCGGGATATACGCCGCGCCACCTGGGTGGCCTGGGCAATCGGCCGGCCGATCAACCTGTCGGCAAACCAGAGCAGCATCATGAGGGTGAGTGTCAACACCCCGATGGCCGCGAACAGAATGCGCTGCTGGATTGCCGATTGCTCCCGGCTGATCTGTTCCAGCCGGCGGTTTTTGTATGCTATGGCGGCATCCACCACCTGGCGCATCAACTCTGTCGGCTGACGATCTATGCCCCTCACCTCCCGGTCGATGTCCACGTAACTGCTGCTGGTGATCCGGTGATTGTTTTGCAGTGCGTGCCGATACTGTTGACCCAGGGTGGCGTGTGCCTGCTGGAAATTGTATGCGGCGCGCCAGGAGTCGCTCTCCGGCTCAAGCAATTTCAGCAGTTGCCTGATGCTCTGCTGGGTTAATGCCTCCTCCTGTTCAAAGAGTTTGAAGTAGCGGTTGTAGAGCGCTTCCTGATGACCCCGGATCAGTATGTTTTTCCACTCCTGCACCTGTTTTTTGAAATGTACCTGGGTGGCGAGACTTTCGGTGACGATGGTGAAGGTGTGCCCGGTTATTCGGTTGGCATCAAGTGTTGCCTGCCTGAAACTGATGAAGGCGGAGTAACCCACTGCCAGGTTGATAATGAGCGCGCTGCTGATGGTGATGAATAGCTTCCAACGGATATTCATGGTGTGGTGGGTATCGGGTCCGGAATAATCGACCTCATAGTGTACAACGGAGTGACCCGGTCAGGCTGTAAAAAGTGCTAGACTGGCGCCTGGTGCCTGGCTTGGTAGAACATTTTTCATGACAACCCCCATTTCCGACCTCAGCAGATTGCTGGAGACCATGGAGCCTGTGCAAACGCCGGGTGTCTACGTATTTACGCTGCTGCCGGATGGTACGGCTATTGATCCGGAGGCTGTGGTGGCCTCCATACGGGAGCCAGAGGGCATATCGGTGGTGGTGGCGGAAGAGACCGCCATCCGGCTGGGGCTGCCGGTTCAGTTTCGCGCTGCCTGGATAACGTTGAAGGTGCACTCTGACCTGGCGGCGGTGGGCCTCACGGCAGCTTTTTCCAGCGCCCTTGGTGAGGCGGGCATGAGCTGCAACGTGATTGCCGGTACCCACCATGATCATATCTTCGTGCCCTGTGAACAGGCAGAACGGGCGCTGCAGGTGCTGCGGCGTCTGCAGCAGGCCGCCGGTTAAGGCAGAAGCCACCCGCTTCAGGGTGGGGGTAGATACCCAGCTGCCCCGATGGCGCTGTTCAGGGTATTACCCAATTGAATCTGCTCTGGCTATCCACATAATCTTCAGCATTGCGGCGAAATGATTAACAGGGCTGACTGACATCAGAAACAGTGCCGGAAGAGGACTGACAGGGAGATTTACATGAGGTTTACAAGGGGTGGGCTCGGGATTTTGTTTGCATTGTTCGCGTCCGGAGGGCTGGCCCAGGGGCCGGAAGAGGCGGCCCGGGAAGTGGAAAAGGCGTTGCATCTGACGCCCGACCCGGATAATGGCAGGAAGGTTTATATGATCTGCACTGTCTGCCATCGGCCTGAAGGCTGGGCAAGCCCGGATGGCATGTATCCCCAGATAGCCGGTCAGCAGGCCAGTGTACTGATCAAGCAGCTGGCGGATATCAGGGCGCGCAATCGGGATAACCCCACCATGCGACCCTTTACCTCACCCCGTTTGCTGGGTGGGGCGCAGGAGATTGCCGACGTGGCGGCCTATATCGCTGGACTGCCGATGAATCCCAACAATATCGTCGGACCGGGTTTTGATCTGGCACTGGGCGAGAAGCTCTACAAGGAGGAGTGTGCCGAGTGTCACGGTGCATCGGGTGAAGGTGACGCGGGAGACCACATACCCCTGATCCAGGGGCAGAACTACTTCTATCTGATCCGTCAGTTTGACTGGATACGTTCCGGCAAACGGCGCAATGCGGATCAAAAGATGGTCAGGCAGATCCAGCGTTTTACCCCGCGCGAAGAGTATGCGGTGCTGGACTATGTCTCCAGGATCAGGCCGCCGGCAGAGAAGTTGGCACCGCCGGATTGGCAGAATCCCGATTTTCCTGATTTTGTCCGTTCTCCCCGGCAGGGTATGCCGGCCTACCAGCCGCCACGCTAGTTTGCCGACCCATAAAAAACGGGGCCGGTTCGGCCCCGTTTTTTTTCTGCCGGCTGGTGATCAGCCGAAGATGTCGTGCGTGATGTTGTTGAACCAGCTGTGGGCGTAAGCCACTTCCCGCTTGAACACCTCCGGACTGGAGTCACCCGGTGTCAATCCGCCGGATACTGAGGTGATCTTGGAACGGTCTTCCGCCAGTCGATAGACCGCTGCCACCGAGAAGGCGTAGTCCTTGCCCGCAATGGAGTAGCAGGTGTTGACATAGGACGGCGTGCCCGGCTCCTGGCCATTCAGCATGGCCACGATAGCGGCGGCGCAGACCTTGGCTTGGGAGTTGGCGGAGTAGCCCGATTTCGGCATGCCGGTGGCGATACTGGCATCACCCAGTACGTGGATGTTGGCGTGGATCTTGGACTCGAACGTGCCCAGATCGACCGGGCACCAGCCGCCGTCGTTGGTCAGACCCGCAGCGAAGGCGATCGCACCCGCTTTCTGGGGCGGAATCACGTTCAGTACGTCGGCTTTGATCTCGTCGCCAAATGCGGTTACCACCGATTTGCTGGCGGCGTTCACTTTGACCACCCCGGCCTCTTCCTGCTGGCCGTGCCATTCGATCATGGCATTGTCGGTACCGTAGCCGTACATCTTCTTCCAGGCACCCATAAACAGGCCCTGTTTGGAGAACTTCGGCTTGGGATCAAAGATCAGCACCTTGGATTTCGGCTTGTGCTGTTTCAGATACATGGCGATCTGGCTGGCACGCTCATAGGGTCCGGGAGGACAGCGGAACGGGTTGGGCGGCGCGGCGAGCACCACGGTACCACCATCCTTCATATCCTCAAGCTGCTTGCGCAAGGTGGCGGTCTGGGGACCGGCTTTCCAGGCGTGCGGGATGGTCTCGGCAACCTTCTCGTCATAGCCCTCGATCTGATCCCATCTGAAATCGATACCGGGTGCCACCACGCAGCGGTCGTAGTTGTAACTGCCGCCATCATCGGTCTTAACCACACGGGCCTTGGCATCGATGCCGGTGACCCGGGCATGCACCACTTTGACGCCATGTTTTGCCAGACCGTCGTAGCCGAACTTGATGGAGTCCATGCTGCGCTCACCACCCAGCACCTCATTACTCATGTAGCAGGTGTAGTAGTTGCGGTTGGCCTCGATCAGGGTGACTTCGGTGCTGGGGTCAGCCATGCGGATATATTTGGCCGCGGTAGCGCCGCCGGTACCACCACCGACAATAACCACCTTTTTTGATGCCCCCAGTGCAATGTAGGGCATACCGATCATACCAGCAGCGGTTGCAGCGCCGGCAGTTTGAATAAATCCTCGACGTGTAATCTTCATGTCTCTAGTTCCCCTATCTTATTTCTGCTGGCTTGCGTAGTAGTTGAGCAGGGCGATGATACCGTCGCTGCCTTCCCGCTCCAGCAATTGGGATAGTTTCTTCTTCATCTTTTTGGTGGCTACCCGATCACCCGCCTTATAGTCAGCCAGGGTCCAGTTGACGTAGGGTGTCCACTGACCCGCCAGCACGCCGGCATCATCTTCTGCGGACTGGCCGCCGTCGGCATGGCATTTCTCACAATACTTGTCGTGCAACTTGGCACCTTTCGCTGCCAGGTCGGCATCGAATGACTGCTTCGCCTTGACCATGGTTTTACCGGCATAGAACTGCGCCATGGCCTTGATCTCTTCTTCTGTGTAGCCCTTGGCGATCCGGTTCATGACGGTTGCCGGAATCTCACCGCTGGCAAAGCCCACCATGGTCTCTTCAAAGTAGTCCGGAGAGAGTCCCGCAATGCTGGGTGATGCGGGGCCCATGCTGCTGCCGTTGGTCCCGTGGCAACCGGCACAGGTATTGGCAAGCATGGCGGCATCTGCGCCCATCATTGTTTTTGGTTTATCGGCTGCCGTGGCTGAGAACGCAGCGCCAACTGCGAGTCCAGCGACCAGTGCGGCCCTCGTTAAGGTTTTATACGCCATGATACCTCCTTTGGTTTTCAGGCTTTTTCAACAAGAGGATTTAGTGCCTCTTTATTTTAACGATGCGGGATATCCCATGGTTCGGTTTTTCCTGCATCACTTTGTACGACATGAATTCACAGTTTCATGCCTGGGTGTACCGGCATGCCGGATACAAATCTACGGGTGTTCCGGGTGCGTCCGTAATTGCTCTGCCAGCAGCGAGATGACCCGGTTGTTGCGTTTCCTGCGGGCAATATCCACGGCACTGCGCCCCTGTTTATCGGTCAGGCTGAGATCGGCGTCGTTAATCAGCAGCAGCTTGACCAGCTCCTCGTCCCGCAGGGTTACCGCTTCCATCAGCGCGGTGATCCCGTCGTTGTCGGCCATGTTTATATCCGCTTTGTGGCGCAGTAACAGTTCCACCGCGGCCAGCTTGCCCCGGCCCACCGCCCAGATCAGGGCCGTGGCCCCGTCATGGTCCCTGGCATTTACATTGGCCCCCTTGTCCAGCAATGTTTCCATCACCGCCAGTTCGCCCTTGTCCGCAGCAATTATCAGCGCTGAACTGCCCTGCGCGTCACGGGCCTCCAGGTCGGCGCCCCACTCAATCAGTTTGGTAGCGGTTTCAGCATGACCCTTTTCGGCGGCATGCATCAGTGCCGTGCGTCCGTCGCTGTCACCCTGGTTGGGATTCGCACCCTTGTAGAGCAGCTGTTCAACGATATCGGTCAGACCATAGCGGGCGGCGATGGCGAGAGAATCCCAGCCGGCCCGGGTTCTGGCATTCAGATCGGCGCCCCGTTCCAGCAGCATGGCGGTCAGGGCGGCATGGCCATTCTCTGCGGCGAAGGTGAGGGCGGTGCAGCCGGCGGTGGCCTTGGCGTTAACGTCTGCTCCGCGGGTCAGCAGGTAGGCGGTGGTTTCGAAATTGTCATTCTGGATGGCCATCATCAGGGCCGTAACGCCGAACTGGTTGGCACTGTCCACGTCCACCCCGGCGTCCAGCAGGCGGGCCACGGTATCAATATCACCAATACTGGCGGCCAGTCGATACTCAATTTCCTGGGGGCTATCTCCCGCCACCGAGGATGAGATGATTAACCCGTTTAGCAGTAGAGCGAGGAACCAGTTCAGCTTCATGATCTCAAGCGTCTCCCTTCGTTGGAACCGTTGTGGATGATCAACCCCTGTTGTCCGTTTCTTCTTCGTCGGGTTCATCCGGCTCCATGTGGGCTATCCCTTTATGGCAGTCGATGCATGTCAGACCCTCGTCCACTGCCTTTGAGTGACGCTTGCGGGCTATGCGACTCTGGGTGCTCAGATCCATCTGATCGAAGTTGTGGCAGCTGCGACATTCCCGTGAATCGGTGGCCTTCATCTTGGCCCATACCCGGTTCGCCATGTCCCAGCGGTGCGCTTCGAATTTCTCCCGGGTGTCAATGGTACCAACGATTTCGTGGTACACATCCTTGACGGCCACAATCTTGGCCACCATTTTGGGGACGAACGCCTTGGGGACATGGCAATCGGAACAGGTCGCCCGGACGCCTGATGTGTTCAGGTAATGGGCCGACTCCTTGTACTCTTCAAAATTAACCTGCATGGAGTGGCACGAAGTGCAGAACTCCATTTCGTTGGTTGACGAAAGTCCGATATTGAACAGGCCGGTGAAGATTATCCCTGCCACAAATACCAGCCCAAGGATAACAGTCATTTTTGTTCTGGAGGTGCTTCGACCACTGGCGCTGCCTGCCATACACAATCCTCGAAAATATCCTACACCTTTGGATTGGAGCGATAGTGGATAACAGGAATAATCAGGCGGGGTCTGTTTTTATTACTCCCACCTGCTTATACAGCACCTGATCACCGCTCCTTATGTCTCTCTGAATTCAGAGATTCTCTTTATTATTCATAATGATGGTACGGGATATTCTGGGTTATTGCAAAGCAGCTGGTGGTTTTCCACTATATGGCGCGCGCTCCTGAAATGGAGCGCAAAGACCGGTTTGGAAATCAATTATCATCTTGATTGATAAGGTGATTTTTTTATCGGCAATTGGGAATTTTCTGGCTATTGAAATTTATTGTGCCCGAATCAGAAAATTGAATGGCTGATTTTTCACGGTTTCAGGTCGTTTCAGGCGGTGAGTTTTGCGTACAGTAGCGGCAGTTCACGCGGTAGTTGGGAAGGTTTGTGGATGACCACATAACTGCCGGTGCCGAACAGGTAGGGCAGGTAGTCATTCGCCTGGGCATCGATGGTGACGCAGAAGGGTTGCAGCCCCTGCTGGCGTGCTTCATGGATAGCCTGGCGGGTGTCTTCAATGCCGTAACGGCCCTCATATTTGTCCAGGTCGTTGGGTTTTCCGTCAGTCAGGATGAGCAGCAGCCGGCGACCGGCGGGTTGTTCCCGCAGAATGTTGCTGCTGTGTCTGATGGCGGCTCCCATGCGTGTGTAGTAGCCCGGCTTAATGGCGTCGATACGACCCCGGACAGATCCGCAATAGTTTTCATCAAAGGTTTTCAACTGATGCACCCGCACCGGATCCCGTTTGCGGGAGGAGAAGCCGTACATGGCGAACTGGTCGCCGGTGGCGGAGAGACTTTCGGCGAACAGGAACAGGGAGTCACGAATCACATCAATGACCCGGCTGTGGTTGTTCACCCAGGTATCGGTTGAGAGTGACAGGTCGGCCAGCAGCAGACAGGCCAGGTCGCGGGCGCCAACCCGCAGATCCCTGTAGAGACCATCGCTGGTGGCGGTGTAACCGGCGGCCCGATCACTGGCAAAGCGCAGGTAGGCATCCAGGTCGATCTCGCAGCCATCCTGCTGGCCCCGGTGCCAGATGCGGGCGGGTGCCAGGTGCTGAAACTGGGCGCGCAGTTTTTTGGCCGTTCTGCGCAGCCGCTCAGGCAACTCCATGGGTTGGGCGTCGGCCGCCATCATGGGCAGGATGCGACAGTGATCGGGCAGCAGTTTCTGTTTCTTGAAATCCCACTCGGGCAACAGCATACCTTCACCCAGCACCCGGTCGTCATTCGCTTCCGAAGGCAGGTCCAGGTCAAAGCGCAGTTTACCGGCCGACGCCTTGGCGTCCCGGCTGACGCTCAGGTTGTCCATATCCTTGAGCGCGTCGACCGCGCTGTCCAGGTCCTCGTTCTCTTCCGAGCCCCGGTCCAGGTTCATGAATTCGCCCCAGGTAAAGATATTCTCCATACGGATGGTGATCAGCCCCTGATCCTGCTTTTCCGGTTTTTCAGCGCGCTCGGCCGTGTGCCGTTGCTGGTCGTCGATCTCCCTGGTCTCGCCCTGGCCGCGTCCGCCTTCCTGGTCGGCTGTGTCGGCGCTGCCGGGCGCCGTGATGGGCGGGAAGGGGTGTAGCCAGAGAGGCACCGGTTGCGGCGCTCTTTTTGCGGCCGGCAGCCGGTCGACACTGCCCGGCTTCAGCAGGGCCTGACGAATGGCCGTTTCCTGCTCGGCTTCTGATGGCGGTAGGCGATCCACCGGCATGCGGTGTGCCAGATGTGCCTCCACCAGCTGCTGGTAGCGGCTGGTTATACCGGGGTAATCGTGCAGAGTTTTCACCGTCAGGCGCTGGTTCTTGGCGATCCATGGCTCTTCTTCCTGGTGATCCCCGACCGCCAGCGCCGCCAGCCAGGTATAGAGGTAACGATTGAGTTGTTTGTCCGGAAAATAGTCGATTGTGGCGGGCAGTCGCAGTGAGCGTTCATCACGCCAGGCCAGTTCCACCCGTTTGTTGCTGCCGGCTACCCGGGCCAGCAGTCCCCGCCGGGCACCGTGCAGGCTGGCGGGTGCGGCGGAGACCTCCAGGCCACCATCACCACCCAGGGCGCGGAACAGTATGCCGACGGTCTGTTCGATCTCCTCCAGATGCACCGCCGCGTCCGGATAACGGGTGTTCGCCATGCGGGTAATGAGGCGGTGCCAGAGTTCACCAACTTTCTCTTCCATAGCTAGGATTCCTGATAGCCGGTGGGGATCGGGGAGGATGAGGGCCGCTCTTTTGCCATGGCCGGGGGCGATTTCTGTCTGCCACCGGTCTCGCGTCCCGTAACAACCGGCAACGCCTGCTGATCGGCGACCCACCTGAGCAGGCCAGGGCGCTGCTGTTGCGCCTGCACCTGGCTGCAGGCGGAGATGCACTGGGCACACTCGGTACAGGTGAACATTTTGCGTTTCACCGAGCGTGGTTTGAGCCGCATGGGGCAGACGTTGTCGCAGGCGTTATTGCAGTCCGAGCAGAGGCTGGCCCGCTTGCGGTCGAATCCCACTACCATTCCCTTGTCATTGGCCATCCAGGCGAGGCTCTGGAACAGGCCCACGGCGCAACCGAAACGGCAGAACAGGTGCCGGGCGAACATGAATTCGATAAATAATAACAGGGTACCAATGGCCAGGAAGCGCATCTGGTTGGGGGTCAGGGAGAGGGTCAGCAGATTGTGGTAGATCTCCGCCGGCGGCAGTAAGTAGGTCAGCAGGGATAAGGCCCAGAGAAAGGCAAAACAGAGGGCGGCCAGCACGGTGACGGGCCAGAAACGCCGGTCCGGTTTCTGTATTGTTCCATCGGCCTGTAGCTCCGGCAGTGGATTCTTCTCCCAGATGCTCGGTTTACCGCTGGCCCGGTACATCAGTTTGTTGATGGTCTCCACCACTGAAAAGTGTGGGCAGAGCCAGCCGCAGTAGAGTCTGCCATAGCGCCAGGCGGCCCAGATCAGGCCTCCGCCCACCAGTACAATGGGCAAAAACCCACGGAATATCAGATTAAACGCCGCCTGGCCGGGGCCGATATGGCCGCTGATGAAGGCATCCAGTCCCAGTGTCCAGTGCTGACCCAGGAAGAAAAAATGGTTCCGGGTCAGGTCAAAGCGAAACAGGTCCAGGGGCGGGGCCAGTACAAACAGACAGAAAAAACCGGCCTGGAACCAGAACCGGTTGATCTGCTGACGGGTGGCGCGTTTGATCAGGCCCATGAAACACTACTTCCCGAAAGCGATCTGGACAATTTCCATCAGTGCCGTGGTGGTTTCATCGTCATCCGTCAATGGCTCAACCATGGCGGCACGACAGGCCTCGACAGGATCATAGCCCCCCAGAATAAGGGTGGCGGTGTAGACCAGCAGTCGGGTCGAGGCGGCTTCTTCCAGGTCGTGGTCCTTGAGCGCACGCAGGCTGTTGGCCAGGTTCACCAGCCGTTTGGCAGTGGCGCTATCGATACCGGTCTCACCGATAATCACCTCCTGCTCCAGTTCGCTGTTGGGAAAATCAAACCGTGCCGCCACGAAACGTTGCCGGGTACTCGGTTTCATACCCTTGAGCAGATTCTGATAGCCCGGGTTGTAGGAGACCACCAGCATGAACTCGGGCGGTGCATGGAGGATTTCGCCGGTGCGTTCGATGGGCAGGATGCGCCGGTCATCCGTCAACGGGTGCAGTACTACCGTGGTGTCCTTGCGCGCCTCCACCACCTCATCCAGATAACAGATGGCGCCTTCCCGGACTGCCCGGGTCAGGGGGCCGTCGCTCCAGTAGGTACCGTTGTCGCCAATCAGGTGCCGACCCACCAGATCGGCGGCGGTCAGATCATCATGGCAGGCTACGGTATAGACCGGGCGTCCCAGCTTGGCGGCCATGTAGTTGATAAAACGGGTCTTGCCACAACCGGTCGGTCCCTTGATCAGCATCGGCAGCTGGTGTTTGAAGGCGTGTTGAAACAGCTCAACTTCGTTGCCCTGGGGTTTATAGAAGGGTGCTTCCGGCACCAGGGTATGGCTTGCGGCCTGGGGTGCGTTACTCATGCAATCAATCCCGTCATTAGTAGTGGTTCAATAGGATAAGGTGAAGGCGGTGGCGATCAGAGCGCCGGGGATGATCAGCCAGACTGACACAGGCCAGCGCCACAGTCCACGCAGTTGGCCCAGTCCCATGAAATAACTGCCCACCAGGTGGCCCTTGATGATGGCGATGCCCAGCACAAACAGGGAGATATGGAGACCGCCCAATCCCTCTTCACCGATGGTGTAGGTCACAAAGGTGAGCACGATCAGGATGCTGTATACCCAGGTGCTGGGGAGTATGCCAAGAAAAGGTTTATTGCTCATGGTCTACCTCAGCGCATTACATAAACGAGTGGAAACAGAATCAACCACACCAGATCCACCATGTGCCAATAGGAGGCGCCGGTTTCGACACCAGTGTGCTCCTGTGCCGAATAGCCCCCCCGTCTCGCCTTCAGCGCCACGGCCGCCAGGATCACCATGCCCATGATGACATGCATAAAATGGAAGAAGGTGAGGGACAGGTAGAACATGTAGAAGGTGTTGGTGCTGAGATTGATCCCCAGCTGAATGTGGTGACTGTACTCGGCCGATTTAACCACCAGGAACACCGCCCCCATCAGCATGGCGGCGACCAGCCAACGGGTACAGGCGATACTGTTGTTCTGTTTGATGGCCGATACCGCGCGTACCACGAAATAGGAGCTGGTAATCAGGGCCAGTGTATTGATCAGCGCCGCCTGACGGTCCAGATGGAGCTGAAACTCATTGAACAGGGCCACATGGTTCATGCGGGTAAAGGCGTAGGCGCCAAAGAAAACCGCGAATACCGACAGCTCCGCCAGAATGAATATCCAGATCGCCAGATCGCCAGGAGGATAGCGATTTGGCTGATCAGTCGCCTCTGGCACCTGGTCAGCATTGAGTGTATCTACTGCCTCTGTCATCGATTCAACCCCATGAATGATTGCCCATGCACCCGGATGGTTTGCCAATTGACCTTTGTAAATCAGTCGGTTAACGGGTAATTAAAGCTAATCTACCAGAACCGCCACGGGTGGCGACTTGATCAATGTTAAATAGGCGGGGAAATATCCAACTATTTTTGTCAAGTAAAGATCTTTCGCCCGGCCTGACGGCCTTC
>NPIF01001174.1_pt1 | contig 38791 bp, 40 predicted proteins | sample 8637461 | NCBI WGS metagenome assembly NPIF01 (sample SAMN07420641, study PRJNA396082) | bioreactor metagenome | isolation source: sample BR12 brine-fed electro-methanogenic bioreactor BR | place: Japan: Kochi | collected 2016-12-09
AAAGACAGTTGCAGAAGAAAACATATATTGGTTGGAAGACCGAGAAATCGATGCTAACCAAGGGGTAGATGTGGCATAATTTTAAAAAAATGCATGATTTTTTAAAAAAAATGGATATCAAGTCATATGAAAAATGCTATAATGCGGATACTGTATTGACCAGAACGATTCCCCTTAAGTGCTTCAAGATGATTACCAGGTGGTATCTTTAAGTCATCAAGGCGACCAGCGATTTCAAGCTGCCTCAGTTTCCGACGTGCCACCTTGGCAATGTTGGCAAACTTTCTTACATTATTGCCCTTTGATAACGATTCAGCATATTTACATTTAAATGATCTGATCATTACACATATAATAACGTGCCACGTGATTAATGTCAAGCGTGACTATTGGATCAACAGGTAGTTGAGCTGATTCCATCAACTTGAGAACCAGTACACTGGAAAAGCTGGCCAGTGCAATGAACCTGGCGGTAGAACAGCTCACCGATCAATCCTGAGCACCATGGATGTCGCCTCAACCGGGCAGACCGTCACGCAAAGACCGCAGCCGGCGCAGGATTCAACATCATATGCCATTGTGCCATCCTGCAGGACCCGGGCACCGAATACGCACCGTTCCACACATTCCCCGCAGTGAATGCACGCCTCTAAATCTGTTTCAGCGGCATATTCTGAATGGACCATGATATCCTTTCGGTCATAGCGCGTCACGATCTGCAGATCATGGCAGCAGCACGGGCAGCAGCTGCACAGGGCAAAGATTTCATGATCCGGCATGTACAGGCTCAGATGGACCAGTCCGCTCCGGTTGGCCAGTTTTAATATGCCGGCCGCCTCCGCCAGATTCACATGCCGGGCCTCACCCTTTGCCGCCAGTTTGTCTCCCACCTCGTTGAGCAGCAGACACACCTCCAGGGGACTGCTGCACCGCCGGTAATGGGACCTGCACTCGCAGTTCTGGACGGCCACGGATTTTGCCCGGCCCAGGATTTCCATGGCCTGCTCTGTGGGAAGCACCCATTGTTTTGTCTGAAAAGATTCTGAAACCGGAATGACCTTTAATGCATAGGAAATCCGGCCGCTGCCCAGCCATTTGTCATATCTGGCCATTCTTTTTTCCAGAAACGCATCCCCCTGTTTTTCCTTTTCCATATGACCCATTCCCTGTCTGTGACATTACCTGATTTTCAACTGTTTTTTTTACCCCTTGTGGGTGCCCGGCGCATACCCCCGGGATTCTTAAACGCCGCTGGCATCCTTCCTGCTGTGTTCAGTCACCAGGATCACCTGGGGGCAGCCGTGCCCGGATTGATTCACTTTCAGGGTATTTCCGGGGTCCTGTGAAGCGACGGGTCCGTTTAAAGTTTTTTCTGCAGCTCGTCTTTCGTGATTTCACAATCGCGCAATATCTGAGCCAGAAGACCTCGTCCAATTGTTTCCCCCCGGTGGGTTGGAACAACCGTGCATCGGCCGTCTTTGTGCCGCAAAAAATGATGGCTGCCTTTTTTGCGAATTACCTCGAATCCGAATTTCCGGAGTGCCCGGATGAGGCTGCTGCCGGTTATCGACGGAAAAGTGGTCATGAGGTGATGACCACTTTCTGGACGCCGATAAATTCATTGGAGACAGGGGCCTCTGTCTCAAGGCAAAGTTCGATGGCCTCCTTTACTCTTTTCATCAGGGTATCAAGAGATTTGGCCTGGGTATGGCACCCCCGAAGCGCAGGCACTGTGGCAACAAAGAAACCATCTTCGTCTTTTTCAATTATTACACTGAATTCTTTCATTTTAATTCTCCCGGGATTGTGTTCTTTATATCCCATTTTATAAGCGGACATCGGGGCAGCTTACTGCAAAATTATACCACACATCAGGTCAAATCCGTTTGCTCCGCTTTCATTTCGAATGTTTCTGAATGCCGTAACATTAAATTCAAGGGTGTGGTTTTTTTCGATTCATGGGTTTTGTATTCAACAACTGAAACCGAGTGAATCTCAAGATACGAATTCAGCCATGTGATCCTTTCAGCCATCATGACCGGTACTTCCACCGCAGACGGGGTGTATACATAACCTCGCCCGTGGATGAATCGGCCACATAATTCTGAATCCGCCGATAGTTCCCCGGATCGGCTTCTGGAACAGTTTCGTCTTTCCATAGGCGTTCAGCCTGATCCTGGGTCAGCCTTGTTCCTTCGATATGGGTGGTATGATGGGCCTCTTTGATCAGGGCCTGGGTCCCCATATCCCTGACCCAGTCGTCGGATAACCTTGCGGCATCCAGAAACCCCCGCGCACGCTCAATCCAGGTGATGGCGGATGTCATGCGGTTGGTGATGGTGAATATGGGGTTGAATCCTGTCATGGATTACTCTCCCCAGAAATGCCTGAAAAATTCATAAAGGGCGTTGAGGTCTTTGTTTTTTAAATTTTCGATTTCCATATTTGATTTACTATGACCAAAGTCTGCGTTTTCGTGCGTGGTATTGTATGCTATCAAATCTTGGCTCATTGGTGATTCACGAGGCGTCAAAAAAGTCAGAATCGATCTCCTTCACTTCGTACTGACTGTGAACCTGAACACCGACATTATACTCATACATGAGATCAACAAGCCGCTTTCCGTCCACAAGAATAATCGTATGATGCGCTTCGCGTGCTTTCTTTATTGCCTTTTCATCAAAGCTGCTCGTTGTCACGAAGACGCCTTTTCTTGTGTCTCCACTCATTGCGCCGATGAAGTTACGAATGTCGGTTTCCCGGACTTTGTTGTCAGTGTACCGTTTTGCCTGGATGTATATCTTCTCCAGTCCAAGCTTGTCTTCGTCAATCACACCATCAATTCCACCATCTCCGGACTTAGACGTCTCGGTGAAGTCGCCATATCCCATTCTCTTCAGCAGAATGAGAATGACTTTTTCGAAATAAAACGGGTCCAATTCTCGCAGCTTTTCCAGCAATTCAGATTTTGCCTGGCCTTCTATCTTAGAAAAACCTGCGTCTATGAGATCCTGTGGAGATTGTTCTGTGGCAGGTGGAGCTTCTCCTTGTTTGGTCTTCTCCTCGGCGTAGAAGTCCATCAGGTTGGATTCAAAATCTCCCAGCGTTATTCCCTGGGTGCAGGCTTCCTTCCCTTTCTCAGTTATCTCAACCATGCCGCGTTTGGGATAATGAACAAGACCACCCTTTTTGAGATAGGACTTGCCCCACGCAATCCGGTTTTCAATAAGAAGCTCACCACTCTTCGTCTTCTGCTGCAGCAAATCATCAGGCAGGTTCGAGTAATACTTCTCTTGGACGCGCTTCAGGAGTTCTCGATGGCGAAGGACCTCTCCCGTTCGCAATATCTCTAAAATCGGCATGAAAGTTTCATTGAACTTCGGTAGCTCCATCTATTTCATCTCCTACGTAACGCGAAAATCACCGGCTTGTTCGGTGTATTCTCTGGTTAGAAATTAAGCATAAAGTATCATATCACTGTAAATCCAATGGCCGTACCGAATATGAAATAATTCACCTGTTGCTGGAACGTTATAAAGAAAGGTCAACCCACAGGTGCGTCAGATGAAGTTCGCTATCGACACGGTTTACAACTGATGAATGCTCAATAACTCGCCCATCGGATTTTTTCCGCTTAAGCTGTTCATGTTCTGTCCATGCCGGATTAAAATGCTGGTTGCATAATTCGCAAATCCACGTATTGACTTTCTTTTGCCAATCGTCAGATGTTCCATCTTGAATATAACCTATCATTCCCGCATGATTGAGTTTACTACCGTGGATGGAAAGCTTGAAACGTTCTATGCCGCCGCAGCGTATATGCTTCCCGCTCTTTTCATGCCCTATGACATATTCGCGACATCGCTTTTTGGGCAACTTTGTTGTGAGCCTTTTCCCTTCAAAAACCGTAATCATTGGGGGATCGATTGCAGTATCATCTATCTTAAGATAAATGCCGATATCAACTGCTGGACTGCCTCCGTGGGTTTCATCTTCCATATGTTCACTATTCGCAAAGAAAAATTCATACGCAGCAGTATTGGTAATAAAACGAGAAAGTCGGCCGTTAAGGGCATTTTCGTTGTCAATTTCAGTTTTCAAGATGGATTTCACAAATATGGGGAGGTTTGCCTTGATAAACGTAACCACCATGCCAAATTGTGCATTTTGAGACGGGCCAATTAAAGTGCCGGTACCTCCAAGCATCCGTTCAGTAGAGTCTTTTATCATGGTGTTCAATATCCCTGTTCCAAAAGATCGAACAGTGTCTCATCGGCATCGCGAAGAGCAATAGAACGTAGCCAGTATCTTTTTTGATTCGGTTTCACCATAAAAAACACGTTTTGTTCGTATATGCGAAGGATGCGGTTTACAAACAGACGGCGGCCTTGTTGGCTGTGTAGTAAATTATCAAGGAATGGCACTACCTTTTTCTTTTCAGGGATTTCAATCTGCGGAGTGTCGCCATAACAGAATGGGTAACAGATAAACGAACCGAACGAAATTGGTTCTAAAGGACTGAATTGTTTGTAAATGGGGTTGAGAATGCTACAATACATTTTGCCAAAACTATCTAAATCGGATTCATCCGTTTTAGATAGAATTACCGCCTTTTCACCGTTGCGCCTGAAATCAACAAGGTAGTTGTCAATATCATCGACAAGTGCTTGTTCCCAGAAATTCAGATCTATATCCTGCATATCATCTGGGTATGGCAATGCCATGATATCTCTTGTAAGCAATGAGCTTGATCGCCCTACCAGTATTCTTCCGCTAACCAACATGGATAGAATTCCATAGAGCTTAGAATCGTTCAACCGTTGAGCAAGAATTTTTAAATGCTTCTGCTCATTCACTGGTGCATGTACTCCAACAATTTGGTTGGTGAACACCAATTCTTTATCACTACAAACTGCGGGGATAGCCAATCCATCATCGACTATTTCTCGGATTAGCACATGTGGCGCAGAGAAAATGCGTTGAGTAATCCTTCGTGGTTCTTCAAAGAAAAGTTCATTGACACTTTTCACGGAGTCCCAATCAATGCCTTCCCTTGTCAAAGCTTTTGGTGGAATAATGTCTTTTCCCGTTATCCAGGAAGCAAGCTTAGGAGTTCTTTTTAATTCAAACCGGTGCTTCAGTTCTTGTGGTGACAAATCCACCATTTCTTCCGGGTTGGGCAGATCATTTAAATGTCTTCCGCACCCGACAATAAAACCTTCACCAAATTGCCAACCTTTATTTTCCCGTTTTCCTTCCAGATATTCACCCAATGTTTTGACACCTGGAATAAGACGATCCATCATTCGGTGAAGTCTTCCACCGCCAAGCAGATTGGTTTTCCATACATATTGTTTCCGTTTTACGGATTCACGAGATATCCAGTGGAAATCATAGGGATCCAGTTCAAACAAAAGTTTTTCCTTGATCGCCTTGGTTCTGCGGAAGGTTATATGCAGGATTTTATCTGTGGTTGCGGGCATGTTGAAGCCTATTATTGCAGCTGCCGCAACCTTTGCTTTGAAAAGCACCCCTTCCAGCGGAGTAAAATCAAATACTTGATTAATGGCAAATTGCTCAAACAGGTAGCTGCGGAAAGGCAGTGCGTGACCGTTGTAAAGCAGTGCCCCCGCCGGTTGTATCAGGCAAACCGCTGCGTCCTTACGGGCAAGTCGGAAGGATTGCTCAAGAAAAAGGAGCGCAAGTTGAGTATCCGGAAGATTGGGGCGAACTTTGGCTTGAGTTTTCTCAATTCGTTTAGCGGCATTAGTTGTCAGCTTACTGTCAAACGGAGGGTTGCCAATAATCAAATCGAAGTGATTATTGAATTCCCCGGATTCAATGATTTCAAAAAAATCCCTATCCTGGAGGTTGGTATATTGCAGGTTGTCGAATTTGAGCTCATTCCATATGATCAACGGTTCCAATTCGTCACAAAGCGCAACACAGAGGCTGAACGCCGTAACCAGAACGGCTTCAGGAGCTTTGTCGATTCCGAAAATGTTATTTTTGAGGATTACCTGTAAATCACTATAAGTCGGCTGTTTCCAGTCGTTGGCCAAACGCCAGCATTGAATCAGGCGTTTGAAAGCGCCAACCAGAAAAACACCTGAACCACATGCGGGATCGAGAATTTTTTTGGAAAGTGTCTGTGGTTCAAGAGGCAAACATTGATCAATAAGGAAATCGACCATCATTGGCGGTGTATAGACCACACCATTACTGTCCTCTTTCTTTGCAAGGAACTCCTCGTAAATGTTGCTAATTAACTCAACCGGAAGATCCTCAAACGAATAAAGGGGCCAAAAAAGCATCTGGCCTGCTGGTTCCTGATCTCCTTTCAAGAAAAGTGCAATCGGTGATAGATCGGCCTGATACAACTCCTCCTTTTCACTATCTGTCAACACGAAAATGTTGCCGTTAAAATGTCTGCTCAAATAATCAAACAACCTAATACAACTCCCCTTTTCCAGGAAAAGCGATTCAATATCATCATTGTTCGCATGGGAAAATTGACGCAGGAATCCTTCTGAGAAAACCCGGTTTCCTGCAGAATCCTGGCGGTCATTCAAATATTTGACCAAAATCGCCATAACCAGGATGCGGTTGACAGTTGGCTCTGACAAAATTTCCAGTGAGAGCAGATCCAGTCTGAATGACTTAAGGTAAGTAAGTAGCTCGAAATAAGCGGTTTTTTCAAGTATGAAATCATTCTTGAATTTTGTATTTTCCCAGAGTGTTCCGGCTGCAATTTCCCGAGAGGCAAACGCCCGGTCGGCGGCCATTACCTTTTCAAGTGGGCGGAACGGAGTGAAGACAGGCATTTTAGAGTGTTTCTCAATTTCAGGTTTCTGCCGGCAATTGAGAATTTTCACCTGCCCGGCGGTCAGGATAAATACTAATGGGGGAGTGCCCGCATTCCATAGGCGGCGGTGTATCCCGGCGTAATGGGCTTGATCAAGGGAAAGCGTAGTGTCGTAGTATATGTAAATCTGGGGAATCGGGGAGCGATTGTCATCATCAGGAAAAATACGGAAGAAAACTGCATCAGCCTGAAAACGCTCTGCCTGTTCAAGTGCAATACGTATACGTGGTTCCACTTCATCTTTATCAGCGATAAAATAAAGGCTCGACAACTCCCCTTCAGGGCGGAGCATTTCCATACGGTTCAATTCATTTCTGAAAGTCTTGTCTATCGAGCTGTTCATATTATGCTTATCTCTGGTAAGGGTAAAACAAATGTATTTAGTGTACTCGAAAAATTCATATTTTATTCTTGAATAAAACGGATTTTACCAGACCAATTTAATTAGAGGTCATTCACAGCTTTTACAATCTCGTCCAATTCGTCTTTATGTGCCTGTATCGTAACTTTTCCCTTCAACTCTTTTAATAATTTCATCGCTTGTTTTTTGGGCCTTGATAGAAACAATTCAGCTTTTACTCTTTCGTTATCTCTGAACATCTCTGCCAATTCCATTATTCTCTTTGAGTTTAATGTTTCAATAAACTCTGTCAGCATGTTGTGCGCTTCTGATCGACCCCAATAATTACCACACCATACAGCCAAAATTTCCTGATAAACCTCAGTAAATGCAATCGAAGGCACATGAGGGCCAAACTGTCTAAAAGTTTTAGCTGCTCTTTCTTCTGCGGCCCATCCATAACTTGTGTCTTTGGCCTTTGCCAGCTTTTTTGCGGCCCGACGATAAATTGTCGCCCTAGCACCAGTTGGAATATATTTTATACCTGTAACTTCAGTAAGAAAATCCAGTATTCTGACTGCTGCACCTTGATCGTCACTTTCATCGGATTCGGGATTTAGTCTGTATCCATGATACCTCAACCCTGCTGTCTTTCGCAAATCATCACTTGCTCGTTCCCACAAGGAAGGAAAAAGCTTCAATAAATTTTCAAGCGCTGGTTCTTCACCTTTACATAAAAGGTCAAGCATAAAACCAAACGCAACTTTAATATCTGCAATCCTTAGACCATTTATTTGATCTATTAAAAGATCTAATTCTTCCTCACCTAAAACAGAATTTTTGATTGGGTCAAATAGACCAGAAACAGAATGGCCAGGATCTGGGAGTTGAGATTCAAAAAGGCTTTTCTGAAGTATTAAAACCAGACCAATGACATCTTCTTTTTCAACTTTGTGATCACTATCATGCGCAGGAGAGGCGTGGTTACGCATCCAATTGATCATCTCTAACGATTTGCCAGCCTTTTTATTTAGTAGGCCTAATTTGGTGGCACCGGAAATTAATGTAAGATCATCAACAGTTGCCCATCTTTCTGATAATGTTTCACCTTCTGTATTATACTTTTTACGACCTGGATCATCCTTTATAACAGATTGAAAGAGGTCAACACCATATGCCTCAATGCGCCGTCTTAGATTTGATATTGCAGCATTCCACACATCAAGCAATGAGTGGTCATAGAAACCTGCATCGAATAGTTTTCGCGCCTGACCTAATAACTCGGTTTCCTTATTAATTAGCGCGGGGAATTTTTCTCCATTTGGTGTACTTAATATTGCAGGTAAATTTTCTGTCATGTTATTCCCCTATAAACCTCTACTAATTTATTGAACCGAGATGGATAACAAACAGATCCTAAAAGTATCCCTACCTCTATATTTCATTCAATCCTGATAAAACCCATATCACAACTTTGTAATCAAAGAAATTAATTTATTCAATCATTTTGAGATCAAAGGCGGGAACAAGTTGTTGACCTGATCTGGATATCAACGATTTTGCAATAACAACCTGGATAACATAAGAATTTGAAGCAAACCCAGATCTGTATACCGCCTTAACAGCTGATCTGATTCCATATCAGATGTTTTTTCTCAGGTAAAGCAGTTTTAGCAATTTCTTTCGGGACAACTGTTCCAAACGGGTATAGACAGTTTATTGCTTATGTGACCGCAGCGCATGCCATGCCAGGAAGACAGGCGGGAGGGCCAGGCCGAGAAAAACCAGGGAAACCAGCAGGGCTTTCAGGCGGATGCCCGCCAGCCGGTCATCGATAAAGGAAACGTCACAGTCCACACAGGCCAGATAGGTCCGGCCGCCCGGGGATTGCTCGGGGACGGCAATGGACCGGAAGGTGCCCCACTGATCCGTATGGGTGGTCACGACGGGTTGTCTGGTTTCAAAGGCCGAGATGAACCCGGCCGGGATCTCTTCATAGGGATGAAAATACCAGGATGTCTGTTCTTTGGCTTCTTCGGGGGTGACCGTGGGGGCGGCAAAATAGAAGCCCCCGTCTTTTTCCACCAGGGTGTAGATATAGGTAAACGGGGTCTCCTGCGCATATCCGGACACGGCTTTGCGGTTGTCAAGCTCTTCCTGGAACGGGATGGCATCCCTGTCCACGGCCCGGTCATGGAAATCCCGGGCGAGCATGAATTTAACGGCTTTGGCAGCGATCATCATTTTGTCGTCCACCGTGTTGAGCAGGTGCTGCCGGGACGTCTGGATATACCAGACGGGACCGGCTGCGGCAGCCGCGATGAACACGGCAAACCAGCAGGCAAGCATCACCAGATACGTTTTTCTGTGCCAAGTTTTTTTCCGCATAACCCCTCGTTTGTCTCTCCTTTTTCAGGTTGTTTCATGACCGGTTTTCAGGAAAACCGGTGCCGCATCCGGCTGATGGCCTGCCAACTCCCCGGCCGGCCGGGACAGGTCCGGACATCCACCGCCGCAGATATTAACAATAAACCGGGCCGGTTTGTCAATTTTTTTATACCGGATATCAGGCGCAGGGCCGCCTGTTCCAGGATGACCAGGATGGCACTCATGGCGACGGCCAAGCCGAAGTTGGTTGACTTTTTACGATGAAAAATGAAAAACAACCTTGACTTTCTATGTTAAAATATTAATATCCTTACTTTATTTTGATAATCGCACGGAGGCTGCGTTTATGAAACGGCTGGCTGAAAAACAGATTCTAGAGTGGAAAGATGCATCAAGGCGCAAACCCCTGATCATTCGAGGGGCACGTCAGGTGGGAAAGACCTGGCTGGTTGAAAACGTTCTCGCCAGGCAGTTTGACAGCTTTGTCAAAATCGACCTTGAAAAAAGGCGTGATCTCCATACCCTTTTCGAAGGCAATCTTGATCCTGAAAAAATTCTGGTCTATCTGGAACTGGAAGCCGGCAGAATCATCCCCGGTAAAACACTGCTGTTCTTCGATGAGATTCAGGCCTGCCCGCGGGCCATCATGGCCCTTCGGTATTTTTACGAGCAGATGCCTGAACTGCATGTGACCGCTGCCGGATCACTGCTGGAGTTTGCATTCGGTGACATATCCATCCCGGTCGGACGGGTCCAGTATCTGCACATGCATCCCATGACATTTTATGAATATCTCATTGCTGTGGGCAAAGAACCGATGGCGGAGTTTATACACAAATCTCCGTCTGAAGTGGATCCGAAAATTCAGAAAAAGATCCTGAATGAATTGAAAACCTATTTTTTTGTCGGGGGTATGCCTGAATGTATCAAGACTTACCGTGATGCCGGCTCGATGATCGAAGCATTTGCCGTTCAATCGGAAATTCTTGATTCATATCGCGATGATTTTTCCAAATATACGCCGAAAATGGATATCACCTGTCTGGATGCGGTGTTTCTTAATGTCGCCCAAAGTATCGGCCGGCAGTTGAAATATACCCGCCTCAATGCGGGACATTCCGGGCAGATGAATCATAAAGCGTTTGATCTGCTGGTAAAGGCAAAGCTCATTCACAAAATTCCGGCCTGCGATCCCACGGGACTGCCTTTGGGAGCCACGGCCAATCAGAAGAAATTCAAGGCCGCCATGCTGGATATCGGGTTGTTACAGCGCATCTGTCAGGTTCCCGTTGAATTGGAATTCAGACAGGAAAACCTTTTGGCCATGTATCGCGGCATCCTCGCAGAACAGTTTGCCGCCCAGGAAATGCTGGCCGGAAAGGATGGCTCCGGACTGTATTACTGGGCAAGGGATGCCCGGAGCAGCAGTGCTGAAGTGGATTATCTGGCGGTGCGTCAGGGATCTATTTATCCCGTAGAGGTGAAATCCGGCGCCGGCGGAAGTTTGAAAAGCCTTCATCTGATGCTCGAAAAATACCCCCATTGCCCGGAGGGAATTGTGCTTTACAGCGGGACCTACAAAAAGCTGCCGGAGCAGAAACTGACATTCATGCCTTTGTATAGTGCCGCGACGATCAGTGAGTGATTTTCCGGATCTGATTCAACACCGCTTTCACGGCCCGGGGGATGTGGGGGGAATTGCCTGACGTCGGGGGGAGACGGTATCAGGGATATCCGTCCGGGTAGAAGCCGCAGGATTTGCGGATCACCAGTTCGGTCTGGATCAGGACGTTGTTGCACAATCCACGGGGTTTGGGGTTCTGGAGTTTGCTGATCAGGATCTCGGCACAGGTCATGCCCATGTGGTGCTGGTCCTGGCGGACGGTGGTCAGGTCGATCCCGGTCAGGGATGCCACACTGATGTCGTTGAATCCCACCAGTGCCAGGTCTTGAGGTATCCGGAGGCCGGCCGCATAGGCGGCTTCCCGGACACCCAGGGCCATGTTGTCATCCTGGGCGAGAATGGCCGTGGGGCGGGGGCCGGCCTGGGTGAGAATGTGTTGGGCCGCATTGAATGCCCGGTCTGTGGTGTAGCCGCAGTCCACAAACCAGGGGTCCGGAACGGACACGCCCCATTCCCTGAAGGCATCCATGGCGCCATTGGTTCGGGTAATGGCCGTGGATGCGTCCATGTCGCCGGCGATCACGGCAATGCGGGTATGGCCCAGCCGGCACAGGTGGGTGGCGGCCTGGTGGGAACCCGTGTAATTGTCCAGGGTCACGGAATCGATGTGACCGGCTTTCCGGGGGTTGAGGATCATCCGGTTGACCAGGACATAGGGCATGTCCATCTCATCCAGCAGATCAATGGCCGAGTCGTCCTGGCGGACCGTGGACAGGATCACCCCGTCCACCCCCTTGGCGCCCAGCATCCGGATGATGGTTTCCTGGTTCTCCTGGCTGTGGTTGGTGTTGAACAGCATGGTGCTGTAGCCGGATTCTTCGGCCTTTTCCTGCACCCCCAGGGCCAGCTCCGGATAAAACGGGTCCGTAATGTTGGTGATGACCAGACCGATGGCATAACTCTGCCGGGAGACCAGTCCCTTGGCGAAATAGTTGGGCTGGTACCCCATTTTCCGGGCCAGATCCTGAATCTCTTTTCTCGCCGAGTCACCGACGCCGGGTTTACCGTTTAAGGCGTTGGACACAGTGGTGGCGGATACATTGAGTTTGCGGGCAATATCCTTGATGGTGACCCTGCTCATGGTGTGCCGTTGACTCCTTTTTTTCCTGCCGTGATATCCTCTGTTGTCCTGCGCCTGGTGAACGCGAAGTCCGATGCCGGATCCAAGGCCTTATGCCGGCGCAGTTTTCAGTACCAGTGTATATCACAGGCCTGCCGTGATTGCCAGATATTGTTGATCCCCCTGGGTCGGATCCATGGGCGGGGGCGGAAAAAAACGCTTGACAAGACAGGGGTTTTTTAGTTTAACGTTAAAGTTAATTCTGGGGATCAATGGGCATTTTTGGGTGCTCATCCAGGCTTTTTTAACCGACTGGAAGGCATTTTGAAGAACTTATTCGTTTAATTTGACAGCAGTTCAAGGTTTAAGGAGAGATCATGGACACCTATTACATTGACGGGGCGTTTGTGGATGAAGACAAGGCAATGGTATCGGTCAAGGATATCACGGTTCTCAGGGGATACGGGGTGTTTGATTTCATGATCACATACAACAAGCGCCCGTTCCGCCTGGAAGAACATGTCACCCGGTTTGAAAATTCCGCTGAAAGGATCGGGCTGCAGCTCCACCACAGCCACGGGGAGATCTGTGATATCGTGCTGGAAACCATCCGGAAAAACCCGCACCACACTGAATCCAACATCCGCATCGTTTATACCGGGGGGATCAGTCCCGACAGTGTAACCCCCCAGGGCAACGGCATCCTTATGGTGATGGTGACCCCCCGGCATGAACCGCCGGAATGGTGGTATACGGACGGGGCCGCCATCGCACTGGTGGACATGGAACGGTTTATCCCCACCGCCAAGAGCACGGCCTATCTCAACGCCGTTTACGCCCAGCAGCAGGCCAGAAAGAAAGGGGCCATCGAAGCGGTTTACGTGGACCGGGACCATCGGGTCCTGGAGGGCACCACCACCAATATTTACGGCATCAAAGGCAATGAACTCATCACCCCGCCGGACAACATCCTTCCCGGCGTCACCCGGGGGGTGGTCCTGGAACTGGCGGAAGCGATGCTGGATGTGACCCTGCGGCACATCCACCGGAAAGAACTGGCGGAAATGGATGAAATTTTCATCTCCGCCTCCAACAAGGAGATCGTGCCCGTGATCCGTGTGGACGACATGACCGTCGGGGACGGCAAACCCGGCAGGGTCACCCGGGAGATCATGAAACGGTTCAGGGACCTCACCAATGCCTTTGGATCGGCAGCAAACCAGGGCTGACATGGAAATCCCTTCAAAGACCTCCATACTGGTGACCGACTCCGGCCTGGGCGGGCTGTCCGTGTTCAACCGCATCGCCGCGCAAATGGCAGAGAAAAGCCTCTGGCCCGGAGTGGACCTGATCTATTTCAATGCCTGGCCCGCGCCCCTGAGGGGGTACAATCACTTTGACACCCTGGAGAGGCGGGTGCGGGTATTTGACAATGCCCTGCATGCCATGGACCGGTTTGATCCGGATCAGATCCTGATCGCCTGCAACACGCTGTCGGTCATCTATCCCCATACCCCGTTTGCACGGGACACAAAAAAACAGGTCCGGGAGATTGTGTCCCACGGTGTTGAGATGCTGTTTGAACACCTGTCCCGGAATCCTTCCAGCGTGGCCGTGGTGTTCGGCACCCCCTCGACGGTTCAGGCCGCATCCCATGAAAAGGGGTTGAGGGACCTGGGGATTGCAAAAGAGCGCATCCTGAGTATCGGATGTACCAACCTGGCAGGGTATATCGAGCGGGAGCCGTTCAGTGACATTGTCGGCGAGACCATCGACCATTGTGTCGAAGAGGCGGCCCGCCGGCTTCAAGGCACGTCCGGACCGGTGCATGCGGCCCTGTGCTGCACCCATTTCGGATACCGGAAAACCCTGTTCCGGCAGGCCTTTGATCGGCACATGAACCGTCCCGTGACCCTGTCCGATCCCAATATCCGGATGGCGGACCAGGTGTTTGAACCGAAGGGAAAACCCAGAGTTGAGGGGCCAGACATCCGGGTGAAAATCGTGTCCCAGGCCGTGTGGCAGAAAGAGCAGATACAGGCTTACCTGAAGTTGATGCCGGACATGACGGACGCGGTCCGGGAGGGGCTTTTAAATTACGAACACAACGATACGCTGTTCAGTGTGGAGTGAGATCACCGGTCAGACATACAAATGACAGCAGTCAATAAACCCGCGGCCCGGCGGAACAGCCGCCAGGGCCTGATCATCGAGGAGTCAAGAAGCATGCGCAAAGTACTGATTATCACAGGACCGGCAGGGGATGCCCAGGGGTGGGGCGATCTGAGCGTGACGGAAAACGTCTGCCAGGCGATCAAGGAGACGGGCAATGATGCCGAGATCGCGTTTGTCAAATCAATGGATGACTTCCACCGGGCCATCGGAGAAAAGACGTTTGATATCGTCTGGAGCGCCCTCTACCATATCTCTGCCAAGTCCGAGACCATCGGTGTCAGCGACAGTGACGACAACTGGCTGGCCGACATCCTGGACCGGAAAAACATCCCTTACATCGGTCCTGATGCCGCGACCATGAAAGCGTTGATCCACAAGACCGCCACCCACCGGATTCTGAAAAAGGCCGGGGTCGCCGTTCCCTATCATTACCAGATCGACCGGGGAGATCCCCTGCCGGACCTGGTCTATCCCGCATTTGTCAAGCCCAGCTTCGAGTCCCGGTCCGTGGGCATCAGTGACGACAGTGTGGTGCACACCCCGGACGCGCTTGAAAAACAGGTGGCCTATATCCACGGCACCTTTGACCAGTCGGCCCTGGTGGAGGAGTACCTTCCCGGCCAGGAATACACCGTGCTGATGCTGGGCAGCGGGGAGCAGCGGGAGTTCCTGGCCGGCCGTGTGGAGGTGGATCAATCCAAATTCGGCAAATACCCCATCCTCCGGGCGGACCTGAGGGGCGTGGGACTCACCAAGATCCGGCCCGCCGGGCACCTGACGGACGACGCCGTGGCACTGACACGGGATGCCATGGCCGCCCTGGGCTGCCTGGACCATGTGCGCACGGACATGCGCCTGGATGCAAATGGACAGCTCAAGATTATTGAAGTCAACGGCATTCCCGGCCTGAAACCCCTGAAAAGCTGGAGCCCCCAGATGTATACCATGCATCATCCCTCTCCGGAGGGTCCCCTGGAAGACTACAGGCGGCTGATTCATGTGATCGTGTCTTCGGCGCTGAGCCGCCACGGCCTTGGGTAATGGTGCATGCGGCGGCCCTGCTGCCGGAAACCTGAGACTGAATTGTTTAATCAGGAAAAGGAGATGCGATGACACTTCCCTGTGACCCGGTCCTGCTGGACCGGATCCGGCAGGCAAGAACCCTTTCAGGGCAGGACCGGGACGGCGGGTTCGCCTGGCATATGGCATTTGACCGGCCCCGGATCGCTGTGGCCATCCATGCCGGGCACCGGGTCCGGCCGGAACTCCACCCGTTCATGGCGCTGACCGATGCCGAACGGCTGTTTGAAGAGGATGAGGCCACGGAGGAGATGATCCGTCCGTTTTCCAATGCCGTGTGGGCGCTGGAGTCCCGGGCCGTCTATGATCTCAACCGGGATGAGGGAAAGGCCCTTCCCCTGACACCGGAAAAGTTCTGGGGCACCCGGGTGTACAGGGATGCCCCGACCCCGGAGATGAACCGGAAAAGCCTGGAGAGTCACCGGCGGTTTTACCGGCATCTCGGCACCCTGATCACCCATCTGCTGGACCGGTTCGACCGATGTATCGTGTACGATATCCACTCCTACAACATCACCCGGCAGCAGGCCAAAGGCATTGACGACCCGCCTGTGTTCAATCTCGGGACCCGGGGGATTGACAGGCACAGATGGCGGAAGGAGGTGGACGACTGGCTGTCGCTGCTGGGCACTGTCCGCCTGCCGGGGATTACCCCGACCGTGGCGGAAAACCAGGTGTTCATGGGCCATGGCGAGCTCTGCCGGCGGCTGACGGACTGGGATTCCCGGATCCTGGTACTGCCCACGGAAGTCTCCAAAGTGTACATGGATGAACTTACCGGAAAGGTATATCCCGAGATCACCGATGCCCTGGCATCGGAATTGACCCGCATCATGAAGGCACACGGCCTTTCAAAAGAATGACATGCCCTACTGACGGTCCGTGCTTCGATGTCAAATCGGCCCTGAGGATCCAAAACAACAAATCTCCACAGGTCTTCAAGAGTTTTTCAGAGTTCGGGTGGCGCTCGAAATCATGATGAAAGATACGGTTGTATTCTTCATTATACATAATTGCATCTAAAGATTTTACAGATGTTTGACAGTAGATGGATACAAAGGGAGTATGACAAAACGTCAAATAGTTGACAATTAGGATATTAGCATGGTAATACCATTCTTGAATTTGAATCAACTAATCTATAGACCGCCTCATTTTGATAGATTTTCCGGAAACAACCGGATTTTGATAAATCTAATTTTTTAACGGAGGTGTTTGTTATGATGTTTAAAAAGTGTTTTTTCATTCATGTGTTCTTGATTCTTCTTCTATTTACTGTCCCGGCAAGCAGTTTTGCTAAGAAATGGAAAACTGGAAACACTGGAAGTCCTGAAACATTGGAATTCAAAACATTAGAAAAATGGGTGGAACTGGTAGACGCAAAAACCGATGGTAAAATAAAAATTGATGCGTTCCCGGCTGAACAATTGGGGCCTTACAGGGATATGTTTGACAATGTTGTCAGAGGGGTCCAGGAAAGCGGCCTGCTCCCGTTAAGTCCTGAATTTGATAAACGCCTCCAGGTGGGTTACACGGTTTTCCTGGCTGATAACTGGGATCAGGGGAGAAAGGTCTGGGGAAAAGAGGGATGGGTTTTTGGCATGTTAGAACCGATATTCCATGAACTTGGTATTCAGCCACTTGGTGTCTTTTTTCTTGGCTTGAATGGATTTGCCAGTACAAAGGGACCTGTGGTGCTCCCCTCTGATATAAAAAAATATGATATTAAAGTCAGAACATGGAATCCGGCGGATCGGTTGTTTTTTCAGGAGATGGGGGCCCAGACGGTTGATATCGCATTCACGGAGCTGTTCACTTCACTCCAGACCGGCGTGGTTCACGCCCAGGACAATGCACCCATGATAACCTATGAACATTTAAGAGAAGTCACTAAATTTTATACTGATGTCAATCTCTTATTTGAACCGACTGTCCTGATGGTGAACAAGGAATTATGGGATAAACAGCCTGCTGACATTCAGTCAGCAATTCAGGCGGCTGCGGATGAAGCGCTTGATTGGGGAAATAAACAAGCGGAGGATGTGGAAAGCCAGTACTTTAAAAAAATGCAGGACAGCGGTATCGAGGTGATCCGCTTGACAGATGAACAACGCGCAGAGTGGAAAGAATTCGGCATAAAAAGCTGGGATAAATTTGAAGAAGTTATCGGCAAGGAAGCCATGGACAAAATTCGAAGTCATGTACAGAAATAATCGGATTGAATAAAACGGCAGACGCTCCTGCCGCCATAACGACAGGAGTGTCTGCCAGAATTCTCCAGGTGAGGTATGCAATCTTTTTTTCACAAATTGTACGCTCTTTTGACATTTGTAGAGGATAATGGGCGGATCGTTACTATTACTGCCATGACCGTGATCATATTTGTCCAGGTTGTGGCCAGGATATTTTTCAAGTGGTCATCTCCGGCCATGGAGGAAGCGGCCCGCTTTATTATGATCTGGTCAATTTTCATTGGCGCGGTGGTCAGTACACGTGAGGACAGCCATATCTGTATGGGCGGGTTTGCCAGAACGCCTAAATCAAGGGCGATTTTTAACGTGGTTTCAAAGCTTGTCACCTTCCTTTTTCTTTGCGTATTTGTAAAGTGGTCTTACGAATACGCCCTTCATTCCCATGTCCGTAAAATGAATTCAATTGTATTGAACGTCCCTCTGATTGTGGTGCATTCGTGTTTCCTGGTAACGGGCCTGTTGATGGCCCTGCATACATTCATCCATTTTATCCGCAGGGTCAAAACGGCCTGGGGCCTTTTTGCCAAGGAGGCAGACAATTGACATTGCTGCTGATACTCACAGGGTTTACGATCCTGCTTTTGTTGTCCGGGTTCCCCTTGTTTGTTTGTTTCGGTCTTGGAAGCCTTGCCATGATTTTTTTCCTGGAAATGCATTCCGGGTTTGTCGTGCCGGCCATTTTTTCTGGGCTGAACTCTTTTGTTCTGATGGCCATCCCGTTTTTTATTTTCGCCGGAGGCGTGATGACGGCCGCCGGAATTTCTTCAAAAATAGTATCTTTTGCCAACGCAGTGGTGGGACGGTTCCAAGGTGGATTGGGCATTGTTACAATCTTCTCCTCAGCCCTTTTCGGGGCAATATCCGGGTCATCTTCGTCTGCCGTTGCTACCATCGGCATGACGATCCTGCCGCAGATGGAAAAATACGGATATAAACGCGAATATGCCACGGCACTTGTGGCTTGTTCCGGGATTCTGGGACAGCTCATTCCGCCCAGCATTCCCATGATACTTTTCGGTATGGTAACCAATACATCGGTTGCCGGTTGTTTCCTGGCAGCGGCAGGACCGGGCATATTGATTGTTATCGTATACGGCATCATCAATTACTTTTACTGCAGACAGCATCCTGAAATCCGTACTTTGGAAAAAGTGAAGCCAATGGAACGTCTCAGGCAGATCACATCATCCACCCGAAAATCGTCTTTGGCACTTCTGATGCCGGTTATTGTCCTGGGTGGAATTTATGGCGGGCTGTTCACGCCGACAGAAGCCGGATGCGTTGCCGTTGTTTATGCCGTTGCCGTGGGCATTGGTACGCGGAAACTCACCATGGACGCGTTCAAAAAAGCAGCGGAAGAAACCGCCAGCATTGAGGGCGCGATTGTGTTCATTATCGCATTTATCATCGTGATGTCCCGCATATTTACCTATGAAAGACTGCCCGAAGCCATTGCATCAGGCATGCTGGGCCTGACGGAAAACAAAATCGTCCTGCTGCTGCTGATAAACCTGTTCATGATCATCATGGGAATGATCATGGATGATATCAGTTCCATGCTGATTGCAGCTCCGCTTTTATATCCGCTGTTCATGAGCCTCGATGTGCACCCGTTTCAGATGGCGGCCATCATGGCCATCAATCAAGGCAGCGGACAGATGACTCCTCCAGTTGCAACAAATCTGTTTACAGCGTCCCGGGTGTCCAATGTACCAGTGTCAAGGTTCGTGAAATACTGTATTCCATTTCTAATTCTGGGCAGCCTGCCTGTCCTGCTTATGGTCACCTTTATTCCACAGATTTCACTTTTTTTGCCGGAATTGTTTTTTGGAAAATGATCCTGCTTCAATTAAAACAGTTGATATATGACAGTAACTTAAAAAATTTGGGAGGTATACATAATGGGGAAAAAACCGGTTGTATGGTTTAACAACGATATCGTTCCCTGGGAAGAAGCCACGATCCACCTGCTGTCCCACGGTATGTCCAGGGGATCGGGCATTTTTGAGGTTTTCGGCACCCACAGAAATGGGAATCATACCTATGCTTTCCGTATGGACAAGCACTTTGAAAGACTTCAAAATACCCTCAGACTTCTCGATATGGAACTGAAATATTCCATGGATGAAATTAAAGAAGCAGTTGCCAGGGTGACCCGCGAAAATAATTCTGGAGAAGGAATTGTTAAAATCATGGGCTTCTGGGGAGAAACGGCCATTGTCAACCTTGTCCTTGATTCAAAACTTGACGTGGCTGTTTTTCCAATTCCGGTGGAAGGTTATATGCCAAACGGCCGTCCCGGTTCCATCACCGCTTGTTTTTCAAGGTGGCGCAAACTCCACCCGGAAACGGTTCCGGTCCAGGCGAAGGCCTGTGCCAATTATCTGAACGGTTACCTGATACGTAAAGATGCGGTAAAACGAGGCTTTGATCTGGGCCTGAACGTTGGTACAGACGGTTTTGTGGCCGAAGGTTCTGTTGAATCCGTATTTATAATCAAAGACGGAATAGTGAAGACCCCGCCTCTGGGAAGAATCCTGGCCAGTGTCACCCGTGATTCCATCCTCAGGATAGCCGAGAAAGAGGCGATTCCAGTACAGGAAACACATCTGGAAAAAGAAGATATTTACACGGCTGATGAGATGTTTACCTGTCATACCGGTATCAAGATTGAACCGATAAGACAGTTTGAAGACAGGCAACTGCCGGCCCCAGGTCCTGTGACCGCGAAACTCTTGGAATTGATGGACAATGTGATTCATTTTAAAGATGAGCGCTACAGCGGCTGGTTTCAGAAATTATTTTAAAACAGGAGTAATCGTCTGAAGCTGACACCAAGGTGAAAAAAATCAGACAACAATGAATCGAAATCCTTCAAAATTTGTATGATTTTGCCGGAATCAAATTAGATTGGCCGGCAAGCAAAAAAGAATTTATGAAAAAAAAATTGAAATATTCACCATTGAAAAAAAAGAGACTCTACGAAGAGGTAGCCGATCAACTAAAAAAGAGCATTTTCAAGGGAGATCTGGAACCTGGTGATCAGTTACCACCTGAAAGGGAGCTGTCGGAAATGTTTAATGTGGGCCGTCCCACGATTCGGGAAGCGCTTCGAACCTTAAGTGTCCTTGGCCTGATCGATAGTAATCCAGGGTTCAAAGGGTCCATCGTAAAAAAAGTGGATCTTTCCCAGTATCTCGATGCCATGAGTGAGCAATTTGCCTGGATGATCCAGGCAGATGAACAGAGTTTTGAGCAGATGTCCGAGGCCAGGAAGTATATTGAACTGGGGATCGCCCATGCCGTTGCCCAACAGGCAGATGAAAAGGATTTTGCGGAACTTGAACGGGACCTTGATAACCTTGAAACGATCGTGAATGACCCCAAAAAATACCTTGAAGGCGCGGTTGCATTCCATTTCAAACTGGCCCGGATGTCCAACAACAGAATTTATCACATGATCTGGAAAATGTTTTACGATATCTGTGTTAAAGAGGCATCCATCATGAAAGGGATGTATGATCCGGTTCTCCGACTGCTGGAAGCCAACCGCGTGATGCTGGACGCCATCAAATCACGAGACCCTGACAAAATTGATAAGGCCATGAAGTTTCATGCTGAAGTGGAACTTCCAATTGACCGCAATGTCTAGAATCAGAGCCTGTTTGGATAATGACTGAGTTACGATTATCCAATGTGTGATTTTTCAAAACCTAGTATTCCTGTATTCGTGTCAGAGCCTCTTCCACGGCCCGGGGGATGTGGCGGATGATTTCGTCGATGCCCGTGGCCGGGGTGGGGGAGGCATACTGTCCTGCCATGCGGTTGGCCCGGGCTGCGGCAAATGCGGCGTCAGGGATCGCCATGCCCGTGCTGATCAAAGCGGAGACAATGCCCGTCAGGGTGTCCCCCGTGCCGCCGATGGCTTCCATGGCCTCGTGGGACGGGCCTTCCACCCGGAACAGTTCCCCCTGCCGGTTCATGACATGATCCACAGCGCCTTTTATCAGCAGATATCGGGCTGCGTTGTCATGGGCATAGGCACGGTCCACCAGTTCGGAGACGGGGTTGTCCGTGTGCAGGATAAAGCCTCTGGTGTAGAACGGGTGGGGCGCTGTATCATCGGCCAGAAACGCCAGTTCCCCGGCATCCGGGGTGAACAGGTCGTATGACGGGGCCGCCCCGCTCATCTTGGCGGCATACATGAACCCGGCATCCGCAATGAGAATGGGTTGATTTTCCAGGTCCTGGAGCCGGAACAGGACCCGGTTGTGCCAGTCCGTGTCCGGCTGGAGGTAATGAAATACCAGGGTGTGGATGCCGGACAGGGATGCAGCCGTGACCAGGTGCTCATACAGGTGCCTGCTGCCGCGGCCTTTGCCCGTGTCCCCGGCCAGAAAACCGGTGGCATGGTCCCGGCTGAATACACGCAGGGTCTGGATGGCCGCCCCCATCAGCGCGGGGGTTCCCCGGTGGATCGGAACAGGTCTGCCGTCCAGCACCAGGTGATCGTTCTCCAGTGTCACCAGGCCTTCGGCCAGGCCGAAGTCATTGTCCGGGACGGTTCCCACTATGCCGAGCATTGGTGCTTCATCTCCTTGCAGGCCAGCCCTAAAGCATACCCGCACAGGGTATGGCCGATCTCCAGAGGATCAGGTGCCGTGTCCAGCGGCTGTCCCACCATCACCCCGGCCAGCCAGGGCACGTCCGGACAGCCGCCGCCGGACACATTGACGATGATCAGGCTTTGTTTGTCTACCGTGATTTTCATGTTGGCGGCCCGGACCATGAGATACGCCCCGAAATCCTTGACCTGGAACAGGCTCACCGGTTCCAGCAGCGGGTCCGTCACCGGCACCACCTTGAGCGGTTCATTGCTGCTGGATGTGAGCAGCCGGACGATCTCCAGCTGCTCGATCAGGGGAAACACGATCACCAGGTCGCACCCGGTCTGGATCTCCGGGGGCGGCCCCATAACCCGGACCTCCCACCCGTTTTTTTTGAGCAGGTTTTCCGCCTGGATCACCTCACTGGTGTGTTCAAACACCAGGATGCCGTGATCCGTCTGAAACGCGTTCTTGTCGCTTTTTCTCTCTTTTGTGTCTCGTGTTTTTTTAAAAAATTTGAACAAACGTGCCACCTGAGTATGTGAATCATTGTTTGACAATGGTCAGATGATATTCATCCCCGGTTTCCCGGATATCCGTCACCCGGCAGTTCTGACTTTCAGCGGCCCTCGATACATTTTCCTTGGAAGCTTCCGTGTCCACCAGCACTTCAAACCGGGTATCTTTCGGAGATTTGACCGCCTCCAGAAACATGAGTACAGGCTGGGGACAGGACAACCCTCTGGCATCGATGGTTTTTGTCATGATTTTTATCTCCTTCAGATTATTGTTTGCGCATTGACATGCCAATGGCCAGGCACACAATGAATCCGACAATGACTGCGGCAATCCCGTGGGGTCCCACCCCGGCCGGAGAACTGGCCAGGCCGAAATTGTGGGCAAACCCTGCCCCGACAATCATGCCGAATACAAATATGGCGGCATCCCCGTCCCCTTCACCGGCCATGAACAGCTGACGGCCCGGGCATCCGCCTGCCAGGGCGAATGCCAGTCCGGCCAGGGCCATGCCGGCAAAGTTCCACAGGTGCAGGGTGTGGGCCACAGGCTGTTTTTCAAACCCCATGTTGAATTGGCCCAGTATGGTATTGACAATACCGGCTGTCACCAGCAGGGCGATGACACCGGTGAGCAGGTGCATCTGCCGGAACAAAAGGAAATCCCGGAACGCGCCCATGGTGCAGAACCGGCTGCGCTGGGCCAGAACGCCGATGAGCAGGCCGGCGGCAAGGGAGATGAGCAGCGGCGCGTGCATGGCCCCGGGGCCTTTGACGCTGTAGAAAAGAACACCGCTTTGGGGTTCCCCGTCAACCTGGGGAAACATCAGCATCAGCACCAGAAATCCCGCCATGACCACGGGCATGAGAAGGCCGGCGGCCGTATGGGTTTTCTGGGTCCGGCCCAGGTTGTACCCGTTTTTCAAAAACAGTGTGCCCAGCCAGATGCCGAAAACCAGCCCGGCCAGTCCCAGGATCGCATTCAGATCCCCGCCGGCCAGGCGCAGCAGGGCCCGCCACGGGCATCCCAGAAACACCAGTGCCCCGATCATGGCGAATACGCCCAGCACAAACCGGACAAACGGGGCCGACCCGGTCCTGGGCCGGAAGTCCTTGAACGCCAGGGCCGCAGCCAGTGAGCCCAGGACAAATCCGATGATTTCGGGCCGCAGGTACTGCACCACGGCTGCCCGGTGAAATCCCAGAGCGCCGGAGATGTCTCTTTCAAAACAGGCCACACAGATGCCCATGTTGCCGGGGTTGCCCAGTTTCTGGAGCAGCGGCGCCAGAATACCGATGGCCGCACCCACGGCAATGATGCCGGTGCGGGTTGCCAGAAAATTTTTTGTCATGGATGTGACTCCTTTCAATGAGTGGTTCAACACAGTACCATTCGCAAAACTGTGTTTTAGTACCTGAGGGGCCTGCATCCAGTCAAATTGTTAATATTGATCCATTTATCATGAAAATATAGAAAACATGAATATCTGGCGATTAAAACGGCCAGAAACTATTGTCTTCCCAGATCCGCTGGTTCAGATCGTCCTGAAGGGTCAGCAGCTTTTTCAGGTGGGTCTGTTCCCAGTCTGACAGCCACTGGTAGAGCTTTTTTTCCTCGGGGTCGGTGGTGGTTTCAGCCCGGTCCCCATACAGTTTGGCCGCTTTTTGTTCAAACCCGATTGCCGCTGTGATGGCGGTGGCCTCAAACCCGGCAGCGTTGATTTTGTCTTTCAGGTCCTGACTGAGAATGGCCGGCGGGGTGTCTCTGGTCCCGTCGGTTTCATATTTGCCGGCGGCAAATTTGCCGCTTTGCATGATGGATTTGAACTGGGCCTCCAGCATTTTCATGTGCTGGGCCTCCTCGTTTGCGAGGTCGTCGAAAAATTGTTTGACAGCCTCATCCCCCGCCTTGTCCCGGGCGGTCTCGTACAGGCTTTTTCCCTGACGCTCCATCAGAAAGGCGTTTTTGAGGATATTCAGTGTATTTGTTTTTTCCATGGGACAGATCTCCTGTTACGTTCCGTTTGAATTCGGTTAACGGTTGTGTCCGGTGCCGTCAGATTCTTCATAACACCTTTCACCGGGGCATTCAACTTCAAAAGCCGGGACAATGAGTCTCTCTGAGTGTTTTGTGACCAAACCGTTTTTTGCGGTTTTGTTGGTGATATAGACAGGCTGTCTGTGAACAGCCGCATGATTTTGACCTGATTCAGGGATTCCCACACCTGTGATGACCATGTCCATCTATGCCTTGATTTTTCGGGTATATGTCCCTCCACTGAGAACGATCTCTTCCAGCACCTTTTCGATCAGGGCCGGCAGGCGGGACTGGATCAGGGGTGTCAGGTTTTCATCGAGGGTATTCAGGTTTTGGGGCTCGATCCCGATGATGGTGGTGTCCGGCACATGGTCCAGGGCCTGGCACAGGGTCAGGGCCTCGATAAGGTCCACCTGGTGAAGGGAGTTTTTGGCCAGGATCCGGTGGGGGATGTCATGATGTTCCAGGCGGTGGAGGTCCCCGGGCTGGCCGTGGTTGATGACGGTATCCACCACAATGAGACGGCCGGCCTGGGAGATGATCCCCAGCAGGTTGATGCCCAGAACCCCGCCGTCCACAATGGTGACGTTGTCTGAAAAATCATATGTCTCTGACAGGGCTTCCACCACACGGATGCCCACCCCGTCATCCTGGTACAGGATGTTTCCCACTCCCAGTACGGTAATATTATCTGCCATATGTCCCCATCTTTTTTGAATCGGTCTGTGTTTGATGTATCCGGTGCCGGCGGAACAGAGCGCCGGCACCGGATGTCTGTCGGGGTATCAGATAACCCGGGTCGGATCAGATAACCCGGACCCTGTATGTTTCATTGGTGTGGGGATCGATCACATGCACGGCACAGGCAATGCACGGGTCATAGGAGTGGACCGTGCGCAGGATTTCCAGGGGTTGTTGGGGATCTGCCACGGGTGTGCCGATCAGAGAATTTTCCACCGGTCCTTTCTGGTTTTTTGCATCGCGGGGCCCCAAGTTCCAGGTGGAGGGAACCACATACTGGTAATTTTTGATCTTTTTCTTGTCAATTTCGATCCAGTGGCCCAAAGCCCCCCTGGGGACATCATTGAGGCCGTAACCCATGCCCGTGTCCGGCATGATCCAGGGCTGGTAGATCTCCTTATCTCCTCTTGCGATATTGGACCGCAGTTCATCGATCCAGCTTTCCATGGCATTGCCCACCACAACGGTTTCAATGCCCCGGGCAGCGGTTCTGCCCAGCGTGGAGAACAACGCCTCCGTGCCCACTCCCAGGGTGGCCAGGACATGGTCCACCAGCTGTTTCACATCTTTCTGCCCCGTGGTATAGGCCACCAGGTTCCGGGCCAGGGGGCCTACTTCTGCGGATCTGCCGTCATACCGGGGGGCTTTCATCCAGGAATACTTGTCATCGGTGTTGTAGGTGACCTCCGCCGGTATGGGTCTGGTTTCTCCCTGATAGGGATGCCTGGCTTCTCCGGGTTCATACCAGCCCCGGGTGACATCTTCGGTGATCAGCGTCGTGTCCAGGGGTTTGGGAGAAAGGTCCCCCATCAGGACCCCGCCGGGCAGCAGCAGGTCATCGTCCACACCTTTGCGGGGAAAATCCCCATATGCGAGATAGGTGGTGTTGTTGCCGCCGATGCCGGCCCAGTCCTTGTAAAATGAGGCCACTGCCAGAAGATCCGGGATATAGACCTGGTCCACAAACGCTTTGGTCTCTTTCCAGATTCCGTAAAATTCATCGAGCCGTTCCGGTGTCAGATCCCCGATACAGGTGACACCTCCCACCACCAGGGACTGGGGATGGGGGTTTTTGCCGCCGAAGATGGCATGCATTCTGGCGGCTTTGGCCTGGAGTTTGAGGGCTTCCAGGTAATGGGAGGCGGCCATGAGATTGGCTTCGGCCGGCAGCTGGTAGGCGGGATGCCCCCAGTAGGCGTTGTTGAAAGGCCCGAGCTGGCCGCTGTGGACAAAGGATTTTAATTTGTCCTGGACCGTTCTGTAATAATCAGCGGTTCCGGGACGGCCGCTGACATTTTCCGAGAGTGCGGCGGTTTTGACCGGATCAGCGGACAGGGCGGACACGATGTCCACCCAGTCCAGGGCGTGCAGATGATAAAAGTGAACGATATGGTCGTGCTGGTACTGGGCGCCGTGGAGCAGGTTCCGGATGATCCTTGCATTGTCCGGGATTGTGATGTTGCAGGCCGCTTCCACGGCCCTGACCGATGACAGGGCATGGATATAGGTGCAAACCCCGCAGGACCGCTGCACAAAATGGTGGGCGTCTCTGGGATCTCGGCCCTTGAGCATCATTTCTATGCCCCGGAACATCTGGCCTGAACTCCAGGCATCTTTGACCTTGCCGTTTTCCACTTCCACTTCAATGCGCAGATGCCCCTCTATTCTGGTAATGGGATCGATGAGTATTTTTTTGCCCATATTGTATTTTCCTTTTTTTGAACTGGGTTTCATACCCGATGCATATTTGCTGTTCTGTCTCTTTCACCATTGCTGCAGTATCAGCTCTCTTCATAAAACGGTGTCATGTTATCCCAGAAACCTGGTTCACTGCACCCGATGCAGGGGTGGCCCGCCTGGATGGGGAAGCTGGTGCGGTCATTGAATTTCGCCGTAGGACAATTGTTATAGGTATCCGGACCTTTACATCCCAGATCCAGGAGGCAATACCCCATTTCCACCTCTTTGGACCCGAATTCCGTGGCAAACTCGAAATTTTCATAGTGTTTCAACCGGGGACACCGGTCATGGACGCTCTCGCCATAGGCAAACAGGGGCCTGCCGTTCCCATCAAGGTCAATGGGTTCATTGTTCAGGTATTTGAGAATGGTGCCCAGGAGGTTCAATGGATTCATGGGGCAGCCCGGCAGGTTGATGGCCGGCGCGCCTATGGCATCGGTGACCCCTTTGTATCCGCCGGGGTTGGGGGCAGCGGCGGCCACCCCGCCGTAGGCGGCACAAGAGCCGATGGCAAGGGTGACAGCGGCATGGGGGATGACATCCCAGGCGATGTCCAGAAAGGTTCTGCCCCCGACTTTGCCGTAGGCCCCGTTATGGGCCGTGGCAATGGCCCCTTCCACCACACAGACAAATTTGCCGTCATACTGTTTGACGGCATTGTGCAGGGTTTGTTCCGCCTGGTGCCCGGAAGCCGCCATGATGGTTTCATGGTATTCAACGGAGATGGTTTCCAGGATGATCCCCCCCCACGTCCGGGGTCCGCAAAAAGGCTTCCGAACACCCGGTGCATTCTCCGAAGTGAAGCCAGATCACTGCCGGCCGCTGTGTTGCGGCCGCCTCAATCTGCTCCGCCACTTTCCCCACACAGGAATAGGACAGGCCCATGGCTGCGGTGAGGGCGGTACAGTACTTGAGAAAGTCCCTTCGTGAGACCCCTTTTTTTTTCATGTTTTCGTAAAATTCGGTCTGCTGGTCTGTTTTCATGGCACCTCCATTCGTTGTCGGGTTGTTACAGAACCTTAAGTGATTTTTTTTCATACGCCGGGGGGTAACTTAAATCAAATCGATTGATTGAATGAAAAGAATCAGATTTATAGTTTTTATCTATGGTAATGATAGATTGTTGGTATGAATAAAAGGCAAAATAATGAATGACGCTATGTTATTTATTATTTCTATGTCAATAAAATAGAATATTAATATTATCAATTTGCCAAAATTCGGAAATTTTAATAATAACTCCAGGAAAAATACGGATTGCTTCCCGGAAACTGAAGATGTCCGGTCCAAAACCTTAGATAATGAGGAAGAACCCCCATGCGGTATTATCCCGGCAGACAATGAGTGAATGAGAACAGCGCTGCCCGTGTCCGGCAGCAGCTGATTGTTCCCGGGAAAAAAGGGGGAGCCGTGACGTAGGCTGATCACTCTTTCCCTTTATTCCGGGTGATGTGTGACCAACAGGTAATCACCCTGAGGAGGGAAAGATACGATGCCGGAAGTAATTCAACTGACCCGTTCGCGCAGCAAAACGTGCAGCGGAATCAGCGACAAAGTCAAACAACTCATCCCGGACGGCAATCTGTCGGCCTGTCTGACCTGTGGTACCTGCACCAGCGGTTGTCCTGCCACGGGCCTGATGGATATGGATCCCAGAAAATTTCTGCGCATGGCGGTTTTCGGCCTGGACCGGGAACTGGAACGTCATCCCTGGGTATGGGTCTGCACCATGTGCAAGCGCTGCTATGATGCATGCCCCATGAAACTCAACATTCCCCAGCTCATCTATTACCTGCGGTCCCAGTGGCCTAGAGAGGAGCGGCCCAAAGGCATCCTGGGGTCCTGTGACCACCATGTGCGCTCCCGGGGCGGTGCCATGGGAGTGCCTCTGGAGGATTTTCAGTTCACGGTGGAAGATGTGGCGGAAGAGTGCCGGGAGCAGGAAGGATTTGAAGATCTTACCGTGGATCTGGACCGGGAAGGGGCCTATTTCGCCTTGAACCAGAACTCCCGGGAACCCGTGACCGAACCGGATGAGCTCATGCCCCTGTGGAAGATCCTTCACAGGGCCGGGGCCGACTGGACCTATTATTCCGACATGTGGGGAGGTGAAAACTACTGCATGTTCCTGGCTGATGACGAATCCTGGGAAAAAATCGTCCGGGCCCAGGCTGAACATATCGATAAGCTGGGATGCAAGGTGTTCCTCAATACGGAATGCGGCCATTCCTTTTTTGCGGTCTGGTCAGGGCTGCAGCGGTTCAACATTCCCCATAAGTTTGAATTCAGAAGCATTGTGGAATATTACGCCCGCTGGATCCGGGAGGGAAAGCTCCCGGTGAATTCCGACTGGAACACGACCGGCATCAAATTCACGGTCCAGGATCCCTGCAATGTCGTACGAAAATCGCTGGGAGACCGGTTTGCCGATGACCTGCGGTACGTGGTCAAGCAGGTGGTGGGGGAAAACAATTTTGTGGAAATGGCCCCCAATAAATCCAACAATTACTGCTGCGGCGGCGGAGGTGGGGCCCTCCAGGCCGGATACAATGAGGAGCGCAGACAATACGGAAAGGTAAAGTTTGACCAGATCATTGCCACCGGGGCAGCTTATGTGGTGACCCCCTGTCACAACTGCCACGCCCAGATCGAAGACATGGCACATGTCCATGGCGGGAAGTATCACACCGTGCATCTGTGGACCCTGATCTGCCTGTCCATGGGCATTCTGGGTGAAAACGAGCGCACCTATCTGGGACCGGACCTGGCCGACTACGGGCTTTGATAAAAAGGAGAAATGTTATGGATACTTCCATTTCCAACGCATCTGATTCCAAAGCTCCAGAGTCCCCGGTGGGCGCGGTCCTGGTGGCCGGCGGCGGCATTGCCGGTATCCAGGCGGCCCTGGACCTGGCAGATTCCGGATTTTTCGTTTACCTGGTGGAGCAGGGTCCGGCCATCGGCGGGGTCATGGCACAGCTGGACAAGACATTTCCCACCAATGACTGCTCCATGTGCATCATGTCCCCCAAGCTGGTGGAGGTGGGACGGCACATCAACATCGAACTGGTCACCCTGGCCGAGATCCGGGACATACAGGGACAGAAAGGCAACTTTTCGGTTGAGATTTTTCAGAAGGCCCGGTACGTGGATCTGGATAAGTGTGTGGGCTGCGGTGCCTGTGCGGAAAAATGCCCCAAAAAGGTGGCAGACGCTTACAACCAGGGGCTGGACAGGCGAAAAGCCATTTATGTCCCCTATGCCCAGGCGGTTCCCCTCAAATATGTTATCGATCCGGTTCACTGCATCAAGCTGACCAGAAACCGGTGCGGCCTGTGCGAAGAAGTGTGCCCTGCCGGTGCCGTCAATTTTAATGATACCGATAAAACCCTTACCCTGCATGTGGGGGCCGTGATTCTGGCTCCCGGGTTCGAGGCGTTTCATCCCGGAGATTCGCCGATGTACGGCTGGCACCAGCTCAAGGATGTGGTGACCTCCCTGGAATTCGAACGGCTGCTGTCGGCATCCGGTCCGAAAAAAGGCCATGTCACCCGCCTGTCCGACGGGGCCGAACCCCGTCACATCGCCTGGCTGCAATGCGTGGGCTCCCGGGACATCAACCGGTGCGACAACGCCCACTGCTCGTCCGTGTGCTGCATGTACGCCATCAAGCAGGCCATCATTGCGAAAGAACATGACCCCTCCCTGGTGTGTACCATCTTCTACATGGACATGCGCACCCATGGCAAGGGGTTTGAGGCCTGCTTCAACGAGGCAAGGGACAAGCACGGCATCCGGTTTGTCCGGTGCCGGGTCCATTCGGTGTACCAGGCCCCGGACAACCCCTGTCCCACCCTGGTTTATTTCGACGAGGAGGCGGGTGGTCCCGCCCAGACCGATGCCGACCTGGTGGTACTGTCCGTGGGCATGCAGATCGATCAGGCAACACAGGCCTTTGCCCGAAAGATCGGCATCGATCTCACGGAATCCGGTTTCTGCAGCACCCGGTCTTTTTCCCCCACGGCCACCTCCCGGGACGGCATCTATGTGTGCGGGGCATTCCAGGGACCCAAGGATATCCCCCAGTCCGTCATTGAGGCGGGGTCGGCGGCCCTGTGTGCCGGTGCCGCTGTGGCACAAAGCCGGGGCACGCTGGTGAAAACCGTGGAAAAAATTCCCGAGCGGGACGTGACCGGCGAGGTGCCGCGTATCGGGGTGTTTGTCTGCCACTGCGGCATCAACATCAGCGGTGTGGTGGATGTGGGAGCGGTGCGGGATTTTGCCGCCGCCCTGCCGTTTGTTGAGTTTGCCGATGACAATTTATATTCCTGTTCCCAGGATGCCCAGGAGATCATTACCGGCATCATCCGGGACAAGGGGCTGAACCGGGTGGTGGTGGCCGCATGCAGCCCCAGAACCCATGAGCCGTTGTTCCAGGAGACCCTGGCCCAGGCCGGGTTGAACAAATATCTGTTTGAAATGGTGAATATCCGGAACCACAACTCCTGGGTCCACAAGGATGACCCGGACGCTGCCACGAAAAAGGCCATGGAAAGCGTGGCCATGGCCGTGGCCAAGGCGGCCCTGTTCACCCCGCTCAAAGAGGAAAGCCTGTCCGTGGACAAAAGCCTTCTGGTGGTCGGTGGCGGGATCTCCGGCATGACGGCCGCCCTGTCCATGGCAGACCAGGGATTTGACGTCACCCTGGTGGAAAGGAAACCCTGTCTGGGAGGCCAGGCCAGCCGGATTTTGCAGACCGCCACGGGTGCGGATGTGCAGGCCGGTCTGGAATCGCTGCAGAAACGGGTGCTGGACCATGACCGGATACAGACCTTTCTGGAAAGCACCCTGGCCGGGGTGAACGGATTTGTGGGCAATTTCGAATCCCGGATCACCGGTCCGGCAGGGGATTCCACCGTTCGTCACGGGGCCGTGGTAATCGCCACGGGCGCAGAAGAATATCAGCCGGATGAATATCTTTACAACAGTTCCCCCCGGGTGATCACCGGACTTTGCCTGGATGAAAAAATCATGCAGAACGATGACCTGGTGACCACGGCAAAAACCGCCGTGTTCATCCAGTGCGTCGGGTCCAGGGAGCCGGACCGGCCTTATTGTTCCCGGATCTGCTGCACCCATTCCATTGCATCGGCCCTGCACCTCAAAGAGATGAACCCGCAGATGGACGTCTATATCCTGTACCGGGATATCAGGACTTATGGTGAAAAAGAACTGCTCTACCAGCAGGCCCGGGAAAAAGGGGTGGTGTTCATCCGGTACGGTGTTGACAACAAACCGGAGGTGACCCGGGACAAAGACGGGGTGACCGTCACGGTAACGGACCATGTACTCCGGCAGCCGGTCCGGATTCCCGCGGATCTGGTGGTGCTGGCAACGGCTGTGGTGTCCCGGAAAGAGGATGCCCTGGCCAGACTGTTCAAGGTGCCCATGGACAGCGACGGCTTTTTTGCCGAAGCCCATGTCAAGCTGGCCCCTTCCAATTTTGCCGTGGACGGGGTGTTTCTGTGCGGACTGGCCCACTATCCCAAACCCATCGATGAATCCATTGCCCAGGCCCAGGCAGCGGCCGCCGGTGTCAGCCGTCTGTTTGCCAAGTATGAAATCAAGACCCTGGGCAATACCGCACAGGTAAATACCGCCGTTTGCAGCGGCTGCGGGGTCTGTGTGGCCGTGTGCCCCTACAGCGCCCCTGAAATGATCGCAGACGGGCGGGATGCGGGCAAGGCACGGGTCAATCCGGTGCTGTGCAAGGGATGCGGGCTGTGCACCGCCTCCTGCCGTTCCGGTGCCGTGGAATTGATGGGATACAAAGAACAACAGATCATGGCCATGATTGACCATGCCTTTTAAGCGGAGTTTACGCATATGACTGAATTCGAACCCAGAATCATCACTTTTCTGTGCAACTGGTGCAGCTACGGGGCCGCGGACCTGGCCGGTGTCAGCCGGTTTCAGTACCCGCCCAACATGAGAATCATCCGGATCCCCTGCTCGGGCCGGGTGTCCGTTAAAATGGTGCTCCATGCCATCCGCAGCGGTGCGGACGGTGTCTGGATTTCCGGGTGCCATCCCGGTGACTGCCATTATATTGAGGGCAATTTTTATGCCCGTCGTAAATTTGTTCTGCTCAAGGAGCTGCTGGAATATACGGGACTGGAACCCGGCCGTTTGCAGTTTTCCTGGATCTCATCTGCAGAAGGGGTCAAGTTCGCCGATGTGGCCCAGCAGGTGATTGCCGATATCCGGGCACTGGGGCCGGCCAAAAAACTGATCAGACAGCTGCCGGAGGTGGCCTGATGAAGGAGATGGAAAACCGGATCCGGCAGATGGCCAAAGATCTTCTGGCCCGGGAAAAAGTGGACCAGGTGGTGGGGTTCTGCCAGGGAAGCCTGGCTGCCGTCACCCGGCCTTTTCTTGCCCGTCACCCGGAAGAGGCGGACCAGCTGGTGTTCAACTGCAACTGCCGCATGAACCTGGCCACTTTCGTGCCGGACCTCAAAGGCCGGACCGGGATTGTGGCCAAGGGCTGCGACAGCCGGAACCTGGTCATTCAGATGACTGAAAACCGTGTGAAACGGGAAAACCTGTATATCATCGGGGTGCCCTGTGCCGGCATGGCGGATAAAAACAAACTGCTGGCCGCTGCCGGAGGCCGGGATCTGATCCGCGTGATCGACCGGGGGGAACAGATCGAAGTGGAAACCACGCAGGGAACCACCCAGACCCTGTCCCGGCAGGATCTGCTCCAGGACAACTGCGTCACCTGCATCCGGCACAATCCGGTGATCTATGACGCGCTGGCAGGTCCTGAGGTGCCGGAATCGGATCTGCAGGACCGTTTCGCCGATGTGGCGGCGGTTCAGAAAATGGATCCCGGGGAAAAACAGGCGTATTTTCAGCACCTGCTCAAAGACTGTATCCGCTGTTATGCCTGCCGGGATGCCTGTCCCCTGTGCTATTGCCCCACCTGTTTTGTGGATGAATCTTCACCCCAGTGGGTGGGAAAGTCTCTTAATCCCGTGGATGTGACAACCTATCACCTGGTCCGGGCATTCCATGATGCCGGCCGGTGCACGGACTGCGGGGCGTGCGAGGCGGCCTGTCCCATGAATATCAGGGTCCGGTCATTTACCCGGAAAACCATCATGGACTGTGTGAATCACTTCGGGGAGGAGGCCGGGATGAATCCGGGCCAGCGGCCGGTTCTGGACAGGTTCCAGATCAATGATCCCAATGATTTTTTCCGGTAACAGGCCGAAGTTTCCACAAGTAACAGATTATTTTTTGCATGAAGGATTTTCTTGTATGATTATCATCAATAAAACAGATCTGGCCGAAGTCATGACCCGGGCCCAGGAGACATATCTGCTCAGCGGGCCGGTGGAAACCTTCCACGGTCACACGTTCCGGCACCTGGAACCCGGTCAGACCCCGGACCTGAGCTGCCACCATACATTGCTGTCGCCCAAGGCGGTGGTGTTCCCCCCATCCGATCCTTTGTTGACGTTTTCCGGGGATGAGTGGACAGGGCCAGACCTGGCAGATTTGCCGAAGCAGGCGGCCATAGGCATCCGGCCCTATGATGCCAAAGCCCTGCACCTGCTGAAATACAATTTTGACACCCCGGAATACAAAGATCCGTATTTCTTGTCCCGGTTCGAGAAACTCACCCTGGTGGGGCTGGCGGAAAATCACCCGGATCCGGCCAATTTCAGCGTCAGCTGCGGTACCGGTCCCTTTGATGAGACCTGCCTGGATATGCTGCTGGTGGACCTGGGAGATGCACTGGCGGGCAAAATTCTGACAGACAAGGGTGAGGCCTTTGTAAGGGCCGCCGGCCTGGACCCCATACCAGTGGAGAAAAAAGCGGCCGTTGCCTCAACCATTGCCGAATTGAAAACCCGGGCAGAAAATGCCGTGGCCCGGACCGGTTCCTTTGGTTCCCTGGACGGCATTTCCACCCTGGATCTGTATGAACAGATTGACTGGGAAGCCCTGGCATTCGGCTGTATCAACTGTAATACCTGCACGTTTGTGTGCCCCACCTGCTGGTGTTTTGACATCCAGGACGAGGCCCGGGGCCCAAAAGGGGTCCGCCTCAAACTGTGGGATTCGTGCATGTCTGCCTTGTATTCGGCCCATGCATCCGGCCACAACCCCCGCCGGCAAGGGTGGCAGCGGTTCAGAAACCGGTTTATGCACAAGCTCAAGTATTTTGGCGACAAATACGGGGCCGGTCCCATGTGCGTGGGGTGCGGCCGGTGTATCCGGACCTGTCCCGCCGGCATCGACATCCGAACGATTCATCAGGCCTTGAGCCGTCTGGAGGCGGTGACATGAACAATCCCTATGACCCGTATCCGGTAAGAATCAGGGAGATCAAAACCGAAACCGCGGACAGATCCCTGAAAACCTTTACGTTTGAATTCATCCGAAAAGCGGATGAGGCTGCGTTTTCCTACCGGTCCGGCCAGTTTGCCATGCTCTCGGTTCCCCGGGTGGGGGAAATTCCCATCGGCATCGCCTCCTCCCCGTCGGAAAAAGGGATCGTCAAGTTCACCGTATTCAAAACCGGCAAGGTGACCACTGTGTTACATCACATGAAACAAGGCGATGTCATGGGTCTCCGGGGGCCCATGGGAAACGGGTTCCCACTGGAGCAGATGACCAGGAAAAATGTGCTGATCATCGGAGGCGGGTTCGCCTTTACCACCCTGCGGTCCACCATCATCACCCTGATGCAGCCGGGTCTCCGGGACCAGTACGGCACCATTGATGTGGTGTATGGTGCCAGAAATCCCGGCATGCTGCTGTACCGGGACGAGCTGGACCAGTGGAATGGACAGCCGGGGATCAATATGCATATCACAGTGGACGGGACCGATGACCCGGACTGGCCCCATCACATTGGATTTGTCCCTGCGGTGACAGGCGAATGTGCCCCGGAAAGTACGGGCAATGCCGTGGCCATCGTATGCGGTCCCCCGGTGATGATCAAATTCACCCGGCCGGTTCTGGCGGACCTGGGATACGGGGACGAGGCTATTCTCATGAGCCTGGAAAATCGGATGAAATGCGGCATCGGCATGTGCGGCAGGTGCAATATCGGACAGGAACTGGTCTGCAAGGACGGACCGGTATTCACCCTGGCGGACCTGAACAAAACCCCAGGGGAATTTTAACCCATCTGCCGGACAAAGATCCGGCAGCAATTGTAATAACCAAAAAGGAGAGACACATGATCACTGTGACCAAGGCTGCCCGGGAAGAGGTGGCCAAATATTTTGACGGCCGGGAAAAATCACCGGTCCGGCTTTTTATCACATCCGGATGCGGGGGGCCGTCCCTGGCCATGGCACTGGATCAGCCAAAAGAGACGGATACGGTTTTTACCCATGGGGATGTGGATTATATCATGGAAACCGAACTGCTTAAAAAGGCCCAGCCCGTGACGGTGGATTATACCGGCATGGGGTTCAACATCTCATCCAGCCTGGAACTGGGAGGCGGGGGATGCAGCTCCTGCGGCACCGGGGGCGGCTGCGGCGGATCATGACAGGAGGATTTGTATGCTTGAAACACTGCATATTCATCCCAAAGTGGAAAAAAACCTGGAACAGATGAAAACCCTGGACAATGCGCCGAAAATTGCGGCAGAACGGGCCGAGGCCATCATCGATGCCCTGAAAAACGGCATCATCATGGCCCGGGCCGGCCGCCTGTCCAAAACCAAGGATGCCCGGATCAGACGGCTTTTCAAATATGACCTGGGAAAAGGGTACCGACTGATTACCCTCAAGGCCAAGTCGGCATTGTACGTCCTTTTTGTGGGGTCCCATGACCGGTGTGACACCTGGCTGGACACCAACAGCAAGGGAAAACCCCACCAGACAGAGGTTCCTATGGTCTGTTATGAGATCAAGCAAAAGAAACGGAGGCAAAATAGTGTTGCCCCCTTGTCTTTACCAGACCCGGAGGAGGATCTGTGCGACCGGATGCCTCCGGTTTCCCAGAAAGATCTGCGGGAGGTGTTCAGCGGGCTGGTGAGAAGCGTGCAGGCCCGCTAGACCTGGCATCGGGATTCATCCCAGGGGAAATCGGGAAAAGGGAGTGATCTGTTTTCATAGACGGCAGACATCTCTCTGAAGATAGAAAAAGTCAGGGGTTGAAATGTCAACGTCCAGAACAAAAAGAGGAGAGACAATGGCACACGTAGAAAAAACCGGGGCAGTGTTGGTGGTGGGCGGCGGTATCGCCGGGATTCAGGCGGCGCTGGATCTGGCGGATTCCGGGTTTCTGGTTCACCTGGTGGAGCAGGAACCCCAGATCGGCGGGGTCATGGCCCAGCTGGACAAGACCTTTCCCACCAATGACTGCGCCATGTGTGTAATTTCTCCCAAACTGGTGGAAGCGGGCCGTCATCTCAATATCGATCTGCATACCAGAAGCCGGGTGTCCGGCATCACGGGTGAGGCCGGACAGTTTTCCGTGACCCTGGAAGAACAGGCCCGATTTGTGGATCTGGACAAATGCACGTCCTGTGGCGAGTGCGCCAAGGTCTGCCCGGTGACGGTTCCCAACCGGTTTGATCAGGAACTGGGAAGCCGCAAAGCGATCTATAAACTATATCCCCAGGGAATGCCCGGGGCCTGGGCCATTGACAAACGGTCGGTGGCCCCGTGCAAAGCCACCTGTCCGGCCCATGTGTCCATCCAGGGATTCATCGCCCTGATGCAGCAGGGCAAATATGCCGAGGCATTGAAACTGTTCAAGCAGGAACACCCGTTTCCCGGCTCCTGCGGCCGGGTATGCCATCACCCGTGTGAATCGGTGTGTACCAGAGGCGACGCAGACCAGCCCCTGGCCATCCAGTACCTGCACCGGTTCCTGGCGGACCTGGATTTTGAACAGGAATCGCCCTGGCTGCCGGAGATCCAGGAAAAACGGGAAGAGAAAGTCGCCGTTGTCGGTTCCGGCCCGGCCGGGTTGACGGCTGCCTATTACCTGGCCCAGAAAGGCTACCAGGTCACGGTATACGAAAAACTGCCGGTCAAGGGCGGGATGATGGCCGTGGGGATACCGGAATACCGGTTGCCCAAGGCGGAACTGGAAAAAGAGATCGCCGTGATCGAAGCCCTTGGGGTGACGATCGAGACCGGCGTGGCGTTCGGAAAGGATATCACCCTGGACAGCCTGAAAAAAGACGGGTTTTCCGCCGTGTTCATGGCCACGGGACTGCACGGGTCCAGGGCCCTGGGCGTAAAGGGCGAAGACCTGAAAGGCAT
>NPIF01002789.1_pt1 | contig 38732 bp, 23 predicted proteins | sample 8637461 | NCBI WGS metagenome assembly NPIF01 (sample SAMN07420641, study PRJNA396082) | bioreactor metagenome | isolation source: sample BR12 brine-fed electro-methanogenic bioreactor BR | place: Japan: Kochi | collected 2016-12-09
GGAGTCGACCGTCCCAACCTGCGCGAAGGCTGGCGTGGGTGGCGGTTTCGAGTCAGCTAGGACACGGCGTGCTCGCCCCCGGGGAGCGCGTGGCTGGGTTTTCCGGGGCTCGGGGGGGCGTTCTGCTGGGTCGCCTATCTCGCCAGGCGTAGCGTCACCTCGAAGGTGGCGCCGCCGCCTTCGCGATCCATGCAGCGGACCGTGCCTCCGTGGTGGCGAGCGATTTGGCGTACCAGCGAGAGGCCGAGCCCGATTCCGGCATGTTGTCGTTCGCCCGCTCCGTCCACGCGGTAGAACGGGTCGAAGATCCGCTCGCGCTCGGAAGCGGGAACTCCAGGTCCGCGGTCGGAGACGAGCACGCGCGCGATGCCCGGCGCAGCGCTGTCGACGACGACGCGCGCCTCGATCCCCAGCCGACCGGCATGTTTCACCGCGTTCTCGAACAGATTCCGCAGCATGCGCCGGAGATGTGTCTCATCGCCCTCGATCTGGGCGGGCTGGCCCGTGACGTCTGCGTCCACGCGCGCTCCCTCCTCCGCGGTCAAGGCCAGGAGGTCGAGCGAGTCTCGACGCGCCGTCACATCGGCGGATTGCAGGCGACTAGCGAGTAGAAGCTGTTCGATCAGCTCGTCCAGCTCGGCGATGTCCCTGCGCGCCTGACGTTCGAGATCTTCGTCAGGCCGATCCGCCAGGAGTTCGATCGCCATGCGCAAACGGGCGAGCGGCGAGCGCAGCTCGTGGGAAACCAAGGTCAGCATCGATCGCTGCGCGCCGACGAGCTCCTCGATCCGCTGCGCAGTTCGATTGAACCCCTGCGCAAGCTCGGAGATCTCGTCGCGCCCCTTGACCGGGAGCCGCACAGTCAGCTCGCCCCTTCCGAGACGATCGACGGCGACACAGAGCGTCTCGATGCGACGTGTCATCCAGCGCACGAGGCAATAGGTGACGAGCAGGACCATCGGCAGGAAGATCCCCAGAGCCACGAGCTCCGGACGTTCCATGGGAATCGGGCTCGAAGGGCGCGCGACCACGACTCTCCCGTCCGCCAGACGCAGGGACACGACCGGACGTACCTCAGGCCCCTCGAATCGTCCCGTGATGCCGGGGTCCTTCGGAGGAAGCACTTCGCCCACCGCAGCGAGCAGTGCGCCGCTGCGGTCGTAGACGCTGAGATCGGCGCCGAGAATGGGACGAAGGCGCACGAGCTCCTCCTCGAGGCGCTCCTTTGAAGCGTCTGCTTTGGGGAGGAGTTCGGGGGCCAGTCGCGCGAACAGACCCATCGCCCAATCGACATCCGGATCCTTCGATTCGAGCCGCGCGTCGATGGCGAGCCAGCAGACGAGACATAGGCTGACCGTCACGGTCAGCGCGACGAAGAACTTGAGCTGGAGCCGCCGGTTCATGTCACTCGTCCGTGTCTTGCCGGGTCGCAAGGACGTAGCCGGCTCCACGCACGGTGAGGATGCGGCGAGGTTGCTGCGGGTTGCTCTCGATGGCGGAGCGGATGCGCGACACGTGCACGTCGATACTGCGGTCGAAGGCGGCGAGCGACTCGCCGCGCACGAGTTCCATCAGCCGCTCCCGGCTCAGCACACGTCCGGGGTGCCGCGCGAGCGCGAGGAGGAGATCGAACTGGTAGCTCGTCAGCTCGCACGCTTGCCCGGCGACGCGCACGGTGCGCGCTGAAGGGTCGATCTCGAGCTGGCCGAAACGCAAAGGTCGCTCGGCGTCGCCCTCGCCGCGCGATGGGGCGCGACGAAGGATGGCTCGCAATCGCGCCAGCAGCTCGCGAGGATCGAAGGGTTTGGGAAGGTAGTCATCCGCCCCGAGCTCCAGCCCCACGATGCGGTCGGTCGCCTCTCCCCGTGCCGTCAGCATCAGGATCGGCAACTCCGAATGGGCCCGGAGCTCCCGGCAGATCTCGAAACCGTCTCCATCGGGCAACATCACGTCGAGGACGAGCGCGTCGGGTGGCGAGCGGTCCAAGGCTTCCAGCCCGGAGCGCGCGTCGAATCGAGCCTCCACGGCGAATCCGTGGCGTTCGAGATAGTCGGAGACCATCGTCGCCAGCTTCTTGTCGTCGTCGATGAGTAACACGCGCCCCGGCATCAAGAACGGCCTCCGAGCTCCCATTGTAGAGACTCCGCATGACTGTAGATGGGGCGCTTTGCTCTCTTTTTGCCCGATTGTTAACCAACGTGAACGTTAGCCACGCCCAGCGCCCCGTCCGACTAACCAACACACCAGGGGGTGTTGCCTTGCCGGCGCTGCCTGGGTACTTTTCTTGGACACGTGATCGTGTGGAGGGGAAGCCATGAAGCCACCGATCCCATCGAACGAGCTCGAGCGGCTCGCGACTCTCCGCAGTTACCGCCTGCTCGACACCAAGGCCGAGGAAGACTTCGACCGCGTGGTCAGCCTCGCGAGCGAAATCTGCGCGACACCGATCGCACTCTTCTCCCTCGTCGACGAAGACCGCCAGTGGTTCAAGTCGAAAGTGGGCCTCGACGCCGAGCAGACACCCAAGGACGTCTCGTTCTGCGCCCACGCCGTCGCCGCCGATGAAGAACTCCTCGTCAATGACACCCGGGAAGAGCCGCGATTCATGGACAACGCGCTCGTCCTCGGCGCACCCTTCATCCGCTTCTACTACGGCGTCCCCGTCCACGCGCGAGAAGGCCAGCCCCTCGGCACGCTCTGTGTGATCGACCGCGAACCGCGCACACTGACAGACACTCAACGAGCCGCTCTCGGACAGCTCTCCCGGGAGATCGAGCTACGCCTCGAGCTTCGGCGCACGAACCTCGAACTCACCCAGGCGCTCGAGGACCGCACGGTGATGAGCGCGATGATCGCGCACGACGCCCGGAATCTGATGACGCGCGTCATTGGCGAACTCGAGTGCCTCCCGGACGAAGCGTCCCGCGCCCAACTCGCCGCCATCGAGCGCGCGAACGCCGCCGCCACACAGCTACTGCGCATGTGTGAGAACTTCGTCGAGATCAATCGCGGCCACGAACGGCCCGACATGGTCGCTTGCCCCGTCGCGTGCGACCTCGATGCTTGGATCCGCGCCCTGGCGGCGCGCGAGGCCCATCGAGCGAGAAACGCCGGAGTCGCGCTGTCTTGCACCACGAAGCTCCAAAGGCCGCGGCGGAATGCGGACACGGCCTTGCTCGAACGCGTGCTTCTCAACCTCCTCGACAACGCGTACCGCGAAGCACCGCCGGGAAGCACCGTCGAGCTGGCTCTCCTCGAAAACGAGGCGGGCGAGATTCAGCTCGTCGTCGAAGACCGGGGACGCGGCGTCGCAGACGTCGACCGGGACCGCCTCTTCGAGCCGTACTTCCGGGCCGCGAAGAGCGAGAAACCGGGCAGCGGCCTCGGCCTGGCGTTCTGCCGGCTCGCTGCCAGTGCGCTCGGAGGCACGATCGAACACGAAGCGCCGTCATCGGGTGGCGCGCGATTCCGCGTGACCCTCCCCGCGGCTTAGGCGAAGCGGCCTCGGCGTTCGTCGCCGCTCAACCCTCCCTGGCGACCGCAGACCGCCCTTCGCCCCGCTCGCCCCCACAGCGAATCAACCGAAGCCCGGTGTCCGGGGTTACCCGAGCGAGGCGCCGCACGCCCCCACCCCGTGCGGCCCCCTCGAGGAGTTCGCGATGTCTGTCGACCGATGGAGCCCCCCGGCCGGGACGGCGTGGCTGCATCTCACCAGGGCGCTCGTCTCCTTCGCTTTGCTCGCGACCTTCGTCGTGGGTCCGCACTCCACGGGAGCGGAGACTCCCCCCGTGGCCGAACAGCTCGACGCGCTCTTCGCTCCCTGCGGGCAGAGCGACGAGCCCGGCGGCCTCGCCGCAGGTGTCCTCGTCGACGGCAAGGTGGTCTTCCGCCGTGGATACGGCTTCGCGAACACGGAGCATCGCGCGCCGTTCACGGCGTCGACGCGTGTCGACTTCGCGTCGGTCGCCAAGCAGTTCGCGGGTTTCGCTATCGCAACGCTCGTCGTGCAAGGCGAGCTGTCGCTCGACGACGACGTACGGCAGTACCTCCCGGAGCTGCCCGACTTCGGCACGCCGATCACCGTCCGCCATCTCGTCTACCACACCAGCGGACTACGCGACTGGGTGGGCCTCGTCAAGCTCTCCGGCCGCGGCGAGGACGCCCGAATCGACCCCGCTTTCTTGCGCCGGCTCGCCGCTGCTCAGCGTGAACTCAACTTCTCTCCGGGGGGCGAGCACCTCTACTCCAACCTCGGCTACTTCCTGCTCGCGGAGATCGTCGAGCGGGTCGCCGGAGTGCCGTTCTCGGAGTGGATGCACGAGAAGGTCTTTCGGCCTCTCGCCATGCACGACTCCTTCTTCGTCGATGACCCGGATGCCCTGATCCCCAACAAGGCGTACCCGTACGCCGTTCGCGAGGGCGGCGTGGCGGCCGCGCTGCGAAACGGCCTCGTCAGCCCGGGGTCGAGCTCGCTGATCTCGACCGTCGACGACATGCTCAAGTGGGTCGCGAACTTCGAGACGCACACCGTGGGCAGCGATGCCGTGTTCGAGCTGATGTTGACACCGGGCACGACGAACGACGGAAAGACGCTCGACTACGGCTTCGGCATCAGTCTCTACCACTACCGCGACCAAGCTCTCTATCACCACGGCGGAAACTGGCAGGGACAGCTCAGCCAGGTCCAGCTCTTCCCGGAGAGCCGCTTCGGTTACGTCTTCGCGACGAATCGCGACCCCTCGGGCTGCTACGTCGGCGAGCAAGTCTACGACCTGATCCTCGGGTCCCAGGTTTCCGCAAACGCGAGCTCGCCGAGCGAGACCCAAGACACGCCGTCGCCAGCTCACGATGCCGCGCTCTCCCGGCACGTGGGCCGTTACGCCCGCGACCTCGGGCACGGCTACAGCATCGTGAGCGTCACGCTCGACGACGAGGGCCTGCGCTACCAACGCGACGGTGGCCGCACACTGACGCTCGCTGCCGATACGAGCGCGCCGAACCGATTCAGCGTCGGGCGCTCCGCCGTCGTCTTCGCCGACGACGGGGCGCTGACCATCGAGTCTCCCGGGCGCACCCCGCGGCGCTACGTCCGCGCGCAGCCCTACGCTCCTTCGGCGGAGCAGCTCGCGGAGTTCCTCGGACGTTTCGCCAGCGCCGAGCTCCACACGCACTACGACGTCGTTGTCGAGGATGGCGCGCTCGTTCTTCGGCACTTCCAGAACGGCGACGTGGCACTGAGCGCGCAGCTCGAGGACTACTTCACCGCCGACGTGTGGTGGCTCGAGAGCGTCCGCTTCGACAGGGACGCCATCGGCCGCGTCGTTGGCCTGCGTATCACGGCGGATCAGGGGCACGTTCGCGGGTTGCGGCTGACCAAGACCCCGTCACCACCTCGCTAGATTGGTTTTTTTGGCAGGGACCGGATCAACGTCTCGCGGACGCCGAACTTGGAGTGACCATGCGCGTGTTTGCAGTGCTCGTCATCGTCTCCATCTACTCGATCGTAGGGCTGGCCGAGAGCCCGGCCGCTACCGCCAAGACACCCGCGCCCGCCGTGCCGCTCCCGGTGGTCACGAGCACGGTCGTCGGCACCCCGAACCCACCCCACACGATCTCGTTCCACTCGAAACTCCTCGGCGAGACGCGTCGTGTCTACGTCCAGCTCCCCCACGACTACGGGCGCTCGAACCAGCGCTACCCCGTGCTCGTCGTGCTCGATGGCGAGTGGCTCTTCGAGCTCGCCCGAGCTCACGCGCGCTACTACGCAGACTACGAGGCCGCGCAGCCGACGATCCCTCCGATGATCGTCGTCGGCCTCGAGAACGTGCACCGCGACCGCGACTACACGCCCACGCCGGACTCCGGCAAGGAGTACGTCTTCGACGGTGCGGGGGGTGCGGGCCGTTTCCTCGACTTCCTCGAGACGGAGCTTCTCCCTCTGCTCGACGCGCGCTACAGAACGGCCTCGTCGCGCACTCTCGTGGGGTGGTCCTTCGGCGGCCTGTTCACGATCCACGCCGCGATCGAACGCCCCGCGCTCTTCGATGCCTATCTCGCCATCGGCCCCGCCGTATGGTGGGATGGCGAGCGCGAAGTCGCCCGCTTCCACTCGATGAAGGTGGAGTCCCCCAAGCGTATGGTCGTGACGCTCGGATCCGGTGAGAAGGGCGGCTGGGTCCACGACGCCTCGACACGTTTGATCGAAGCCGTCGCGAGCAAGCCGATCCCGGGGCTTCACTTCGAGTCCCTCGAGATCGAAGGGACCGGTCACACCTGGAGCGTCTCTGCAGCCATCGACAAAGGACTGCGGCGTCTTCACGACGGCTATCTCCCTCCGGATGACACCGCGCTGCCGGATCTCGCCGCTGTCGACAGCTACTACGAGTTGCTCTCCGAGCGATGGGACTACCCTGTCGCCGCGCCGTACACGGTCCTGCAGAACCTGGTCCTCTCCGGCTGGAAGGAGAGAGATCCCGAGGTCACGGTCGCCCTCCTCGACGAGATCGTTCGCCGCTACCCCGTCGAGCCCGGCGCCCATTACTTCCTCGGCCGCGCTCTCAAGAAGGCCGGTCGCCCCGAGGAGGGCATCACCGCTGTCGAGAAGGCACTCGGACTCGAGACGTCGCGTGCACAGCCCAGGCACCTCAAGGTGTTACGCTTCAGGGAGGTGCTCGGGGAAGAGCGCGCTGCGGCCGAGAATGCGGACTCCACGCGCCCCTGACATACCGGGTCGCGCCCGGGCCTGCCAGCGTTCCAACTGCAACTTCCTCAGCCATGATCCGTTCGAGGGAAAGCAGCGGCCCTGCTCGCCGTGTGGAGGGTTCTCTTGAAAAGCAGCGCTAGCGTCCTTCTCTCCCTCGCTCTGCTCGCTGGCGCGAGCGGCTGCGTCACGACCTTCAGCCCCGAGATGATCCGCGACGAGATCCGCGACCAGCAGGGGACCAACCCCAGGAAGACCCTCGAGACGAATCTCGGTCCNNTCGCTTCTCGACCTCGTTGTTCAAAAGGGTGTTCAACGAAGGCGGAGGCCCACTCGCTGGGATGACGGGGCTCGAGCTCGCGGTCTTCGACGTGGAGACGCGGTCGGCCCCGGCTCTCGACGTGTCGCAGATACGCGTGCGGGGGTGGGAGTCGCTGGCGCGCATTCAGAGTGGCGACCACTCCGGCATGGTGCTCGTGCGCGGTGGATCGTCTCTGCGCCGCGCCATGGGCGACGAGTCCTTCATCCGCGAGCTCGTCGTCGTCGGCAGCAGCGCCGAACGCGTCGTGTACGCCCGCGTGTGGGGCCGGCTCGACCCGAACCTTCCAGAGAAGCTCGGCGAGACGCTACGCGAAGAGGGCGGAGAGGGGATCCAGGATCTCTTCACGTCCGCGCGCCACTGACGCGCCGCGCGCGTCCGCACCAGCACGCGGAGTCTTTCCGGCCCTGGTCTCGTGCACTCTTGTCCATGATCGGTTTTTGTCCGGGCGCTCGCACGCCGGAAGCGGCGTCGGCCGTCGAGTCTCTCCCCACGACGAGCGCGCCTGATCTCTTTCGCGTCCACGCGGAAGGCTGTTGACGACGCCCCACGGGGACGTCGCGGAATCGCGGTCGTTTTTCTCCGACGCCCTCGTAGGGGCAGGGTTCAGCCCTGACCGGGCGGTGCGTGGCACCGCAACGCGTTTCCTAGGAACTCTCTCGGTTGATCACGCATTGTCGCGCTCCGCGCGACCCGGTAAGGGCGAAGCCCTTACCCTACGGCGGCGTGCGAGATCGCGTGTTTCTCGTCGGGATCGCGGTCGTGCACCTCCACCTCTTGTGTGATCTCGTCGGCTCGAGGGGACCGAGCTCCGAAGATGTGTGGCCGCTCGAGTACCTCGCGCCTTTCTCGGACGCGTGGACTCTCGCCTGGTCCGGTCAATGGGCGCTCAACGCGTGGCCCAACGTCGTCTTCGTCGTCGTGTTGATCGGTTACGGGTTCGCCCGGGCGATCGCCGCCGGTGAGTCGCCCGTCGGGCTGTTCGGTCGCCGCGCGGATGCGGCGTTCTGCGCTACGGTGCAGCGGCGATGGTCGCGCCTCAGGAAAGCGGAGACGACGGACGCGCCGTAGGAACGCTACGACATCGATGGATTTCGGCGGATCAAGTAGGCCTCGCCATGTCGATGAATATCGAGCCACTGGCGGCAGCACAACGAGCCGGTCCCACAGCCCTGTCGAACGTGCGCAAGCTCCTAGTCCCGCCCTCACCCCCTCATGCGAGACGCTCTCACCCCAGCGATCCGAACTGCCCGAAAGTCCTGGCTTCTCTCGACATGAAGCGCCCCATACGGGACTCCCTCGCGGTACACTCTCATTGCTCGCAAAGCCGAGCGGGGTGCGGCCAAGCCCGGGGGGGTTGTCACGTTCAGCGCCAGTTCCTAGCCGTCGTTTCGATTCGCCTCTGAGGGATTCTTCTCCCCCTGCGCCGTCTCGCGCATCTCGCTGCCATCGCGAGGGGGAGATGTCCGTGTCCAGACATGCGAAACGCGAGAGTGCCGCTTCCTTCCTGTCCGTTCTCCTGATCGCCTTCGTCGTCGCCTTCTCTCTTCCTGCGTTCGCCGGAGATCTCGACGGCGACGGGATCGAGGACGCACTCGACACCTGTGTCTCGATCCCCGATCCCGAGCAAGTCGACAGCGACGACGACAGCTTCGGCGACCTTTGCGACAACTGCCCGATGGTGAGCAACCGCGGCCAAGCCGATCGCGACGGGGACGGACTCGGCAACATCTGCGATCCCGAGCCGAATCTCGCGCTCATGATCCGCGCCATCCCGGACGAGAGTCTCGCCTGGACCACAGAGCCGCTCTTCGTCACCTTCCAGCTCGAGGATCGTGCCGGGACGCTGCTCGCCGACCGCATCGGCGTTCGTGCCGTTCTCAGCTCCGGCAGCGACGCTGTGTTCGGGACCGAGGCCGAGGCGGGTCTCCTGCTCGAAGGTGGAGGCACGAATCGCGTCACGGTGGAGTTCGTCGATGGGCTCGTGCGCCTTCCGCTGAGCAGCCCGACGGATGCCGCCGTCACCCTTGGCAGCGAAGACCCCGACGGCGTGGGCGTCCAGCTTTGGAGCGACATCAAGCACGATCTCGAATCTCGCCCGCCGGGTTTCGTGCGCAAAGGCTCGAACCTCCTGTGGTCGTGGGGACGCCTCAACAGCACTCCGGGATCGGCCTACTCTGGCCTGCGCGTGTTTGGCACGAACCTCAACGGCAACCACGGCCAGGGCGAAGACCACTTCGTCTCCCCGGTCTACGCCCTACTCCCTGGAGAAGAAGCGACGCTTCGCTTCCACTCGTGGCGTGATGCGAGCAACTACAGCGCCACGGATGTGGAGCTCAGCTCTGACGGTGGCACGAACTGGACCCGCCTGCTCAGAATCGGCCGCAACGATCGGCAGTGGACCGCCGAGCAGATCTCGCTCTCCGACTACGCGGGCGAGAGAGTCCAACTTCGTTTCCGATTCTCCGGAGCGATCGCCGGGCAGCTCCCTGGCTGGTTCGTCGACGACATCGAACTCGACGGCATGACGACGCGGCTCGAGATTCTCGACCCCGACGCCGATCCGGACGGTGACGGTCTGAACAATCGGGAAGAGCGTGCCCTCGGAACCGACCCGCACCTCGCAGATACCGACGCCGACGGATGGACCGATCCGAACGACAACTGCCCCGTCGCTCCCAACCCGACACAGAGCGACGCGGTCCACCCTAACGGGATCGGCGACCACTGCGACGATCCGGATGTCGACGGAGTCGTCGACACCATCGACAACTGCCCGGACGTGGCCAACCCCGCGCAAGGTGACAGCGACGACGACGGTGTCGGCGATCATTGCGACGTCGAGGAATGCGACGGGCTCGACAACGACGGAGACGGCGAGATCGACGAGGAGCCCAACAGCGACGACGACGGTATCTCCGATTGTTTCGACAACTGCCCTCTCGTTCCGAACCCCGATCAGAACGACCTGGATGGCGACGGCACCGGCGACGCCTGCGATGCCGAAGAGTGTGACGGCGTCGACAACGACGGAGATGGCGAGATCGACGAGGGTTTCGACGCGGACGAGGACGGCATCGCCGATTGCTTCGACAACTGCCCTCTCATCGCCAACCCCGAGCAGCAGGACGCCGACGAGGACGGCGCCGGCGATCCTTGCGACCCCTACGACGAAGGGATCATCTACATCCAAGCCGAGCTCTCACGGTTCGCAATGATCGGCGAGCCGCTCCCGGTGACCTTCACGCTCCGTAACGAGACGGGCGCGCTCCTCTCGCAGATCGAGGAGCTCGAGACCACACTCACGCTCTCCGGCGAGGCACGGTTCGGCGAGGAGGCCTCGGTGGGTCGCATCCTCGAGGGAGGGGGCACTCAACGCGTCGAGGTGGTCTTCGCGAACGGTGCGCTGACCTTGACCGTGCTCTCGGAAACGGACGTGGAGAGCGGGCTGCTCGGTGTGGACGATCCCGCTCGCGGGCTCGTCTATCCGCGCGACTACTACTCGGGCTTCGAAGACGATGACGGGGGATTGACCAAGGGCGGGAGCTTGGACCAGTGGGAGTGGGGACGTCCGGCTCAAGGGCCGGGCGGGGCCGCCGCCGGACACAAGGCCTGGGGTACGGATCTCGACCAGAACGCGACGCCGTCGAGCAGCGAGTGGCTCCAACTGCCCAAGCTCTATCTGCCGCGCGGCCGCGAAGTCTGGGTGTCCTTCCGCGGCTACCTCCACGTTGGAGGAAGCTACTACTCCGAGTTCGCCCTCCACCACAGAAGCCCCCACGACTTGAACTGGCAGCAACTCAGGCAGTTCCCCACTTACGCTCCCGAGTGGAAGCCCTACGAGGTCTTGGTAACGAGACAGGGTGGCCACGCGACCACGCTGCGCTTCCATGCACGGTTCTACTACTCCGTGCCCGGCGCCTTCATCGACACGCTCGCCGTCACGGGCATCACGGCGAAGCCCCGCTTCCTGGACCCGGATGGCGACGCCGACGAAGACGGGCTGAGCAACCGCGAGGAGATCGAGCTCGGCACCGACCCGCTTCGTCCGGACTCGGACAACGACGGCGTCCTCGACGGGGACGACAACTGCCCACTCCATCACAACGCCTATCAACGCGACGAGGTCCACACGAACGGCGTCGGCGACGCTTGCGACGACCCCGACACCGACGGCGTTTTCGACTCTCGCGACAACTGCCCGGACGAGCCCAATCAGGACCAGGCCGACGGAGACCTCGACGGTGTCGGCGACGCTTGCGACCGATTCTTCGAGAGTCGTCTTCAGGTGCGCTTGGCCGGGCCCCGAGTGGGCTTCGTCGGCGACGAGCAACTCCTCGAGCTCGTGCTCGAGAACGACGTGTTCGAACGCGAGCGCGACCTGGCTGGGGTACGCGTCACGATCCGTCTCGCGGACGACGCGGTCTTCGGATCGCGCGCGCTCGACGGACTCCTCGTGTCTGGGGCGGGGAGCCGCGAAGCCATCGTCGAGTTCGAGGACGGCCTCGTCACCGTGCCGTTCACGGCGTCCACGCCCCGGGCGTTCCTCGTCGAGCTCATCGATCACGAGCAGGTCGGTCTCGACCTCATCGGCGGGGTGCGGGAGGACTTCGAGACGAGCCCGGTACTGACGCCGATGGGCGGACCGGCAGGCTGGGAACACGGGATCCCGGGCGACCCGCCGGGCACCGCCCCCGGCGGGGTCGCGGTGTGGGCGACGGGGCTCGACAAGACGCCCCCGCCCCGGAGCACCGACGAGCTCGAAACGCCTTACTTCATGCTCCCGGAGACCGGGGTCGTGCGTCTCCACCTCACGCACTGGGTCTCGTCCGGGGTTTCCAAGACGAGTATCGAGTTCCAGGACACCGGCAGTGACGTTTGGTCTCCGCTCGGCGCGGCCGACGGCCAACCCGACTACGACACACGCTGGATCCAGTACGCGACACAGAGCTTCGACGCCGAAGCGCGGCGATTCCGTTTCCGCTTTGCCTACCAGCACAACTACTGGAGCTCCGGCGAAGGCTGGTTCATCGACGCGTTCGCGGTGAGCTACGACCCCGAGATCCTCATCTTGGATCCCGCAGGCGACCTCGATGAAGACGGGATGAGCAACCGCGAAGAGTTCGAGGCCGGACTCGCGCTGCGCTACGAGGACACCGACGGAGACGGCGTCGTCGATGGCGCGGACAACTGTCCCAGCGTCGCCAACCCGCTCCAACTGAACCTCGAGCACCCTTACAGCGAGGCCGGCGACCGGTGTGAGGACCCGGACGCAGACGGGATCGCCGACGCCGAGGACAACTGCCCAGACGTCGCGAACCCCGAGCAGGAAGATGGCGATGGGGATGGACGTGGAGACTCGTGCGACGCCTACCCGAGCGAAGTCCTCTTCGTTCACCTCGAGCTCCCGCACTGGGCAGCCACGGGTACCGAGATCCCGGTGCGCCTCGCGCTCCGCGACATCACGGGGGCACTGCGAAGCGACCTCGCGGGTATCAAAGCGCGGCTGCACCTGAGTGGAGAAGGCCGCTTCGGCGGCTCGGCGTCGCTCGGCCGCCTGCTCGCCGGAGCAGGGGACTCGACCGCGGACGTCGAGTTCACAGACGGGCTCGTGGAACTCCCTCTGACGAGCGACGAGTCCGAGCTCGTCCTCGTCGAGCTCACCGATCCGTTCGGAGCGGGCTTGCGACTCGCTACCGAGTTCCAGACCGACTTCGAAGATGGTCCCAGTGGCTTCGTCCGCCGCGGGCACGATGCCCTGTGGGAGTGGGGGCGTGCCGGCGCGGGTGACCCGCGTCCGCACTCTGATGACCACATGTGGGGCACGCTACTCGGTGAGAAGCCTCCGGCGTACGCGGAGGACGCGCTCTGGCTCCCGCGCATCGTCGTCTCCCGCCAGCATCCGGCCTCGCTGTCCTTCTGGTCTCAGTACTCCTATGCCTACTCCGACCGCGCCATCGTCGAAGCCCGCATCGACGGAGAGAGCACGTGGACCGAAGTCACGCGCCTTTACCCGCGCTACGAGTGGATCGAGTACACCGTCTCGCTCGACGCCTACCAGGGCAAGGCCATCGACCTCCGGCTCCGCTTGAGCAAGGGCGCCGACACCTTGTCCAAGGGGTGGTATCTCGATGACCTGCGCGTGTCGGGGCAGGGCCACGGCGTGGCCTTCGTGACCCCGGGCCGCGACTCCGATCACGACGGCCTGAGCGACGACGACGAGATCGCGCAGGGAACCAATCCGTACGTGGCTGACACCGACGGTGACGGGTACCGCGATGGGAGCGACAACTGCCCGGCCGTCGCGAACCCGGCCCAACTCGACCTCGTCCACCCCGGTGGCGCCGGCGACGCTTGCGACGACCCCGACACCGACGGCGTGTTCGACTCTCGCGACAACTGCCCGGACACCGCGAACCCCGATCAAGTCGACCGCGACGCCGACGGCGTCGGTGATGCCTGCAACGACGGCGCGGACTCCGACGGCGACGACTACTCCGATGCGCTCGACAACTGTCCCCAGGACCCCAACCCGGACCAGGGGGACCGCGACAACGACCGGCTCGGCGACGTGTGTGATCCGTACCCGAACGACGCGCTCGTCGTCCGGGCCAGCCTTGCCGGATGGGGGCTGATCGGCGAAGAAGCGGCCGTGGACTACTTCCTCGAGAACCAGGATGGCGAGCCGCTGTCGAGCCTCGAGGGCATTCGTGTCCGCCTCACCGTCGATGCTCCGGCGCGTTTCGGCACCGAAGCCCGCTTCGGCCGCCTGCTCGAAGGCGGGGGCAGCACCGAGGTGCTCGTCGAGTTCGTCGAGGGGAGAGTCCAGCTCGGCGTCGTTGCCGACGAGCGGCTCGAGACCCGACTGATGGGCGTCGACAGGCCGGAGCTAGGCCTCTTCGTCCCACGCGACCTCCTGCTCGACTTCGAGGACGGCGACGGAGGACTGGTGAGCGGCCCCGAGGGGATCTTCGAGTGGGGTGAGCCCACGGAGGTCGGCCCCGAGGGCGCAGCCTCGGGCAGCCGTGCCTGGGGCACCGACCTCGACGGACACATGAGCGCGTACAAGGACGCCACGCTCGACTGGGGAGTGCTCTTCATCCCGAAGGAGTCCAGGCCGTGGCTTGCCCTCAACTACTGGTCCTCGTTGAACTGGGGTGCCGACCTCGCGATTCAGCGGCAGAGCGGAGAAGATGGGTGGTGGCGCGGAATCACGCATCTCTGGGCGACGGACGATTGGACGTACTTCGAGAAGGAGCTGCTCTACGTCGCTGGCTCACCGCTTCGGCTGCGCTGGCTGGCGGAGTCCGACAGAAGCGTGACCCCTGGCGCCTACTTGGACGACATCGAGCTGCGCGGTCTCACGCGGACGTTGCAGTTCCTCGAGCCAGGCAGCGACACCGACGGTGACGGCCTCACGGCCGCGGAAGAGGCCGCACTCGGCTCCAACGCCTTGAGCGCCGATACCGACGGCGATGGAGTCGACGACCCCCACGACAACTGCGTCACCACGCCCAACCCGGATCAGGCCGACTCGATCCATCCGGGTGGGGGCGGGGATGCGTGCGACGACCCCGACGCCGACGGCGTACCGGACGAGAAGGACAACTGCCCGGGGGCCGCGAACGCAGACCAGAAGAACAGGGACGACTACGGGCCGGGAGACGCCTGCAACGACGCGCAGGACCTTGACGGCGACGACTGGGATGACGACGTCGACAACTGTCCCGATGTCGAGAACCCGGCACAGTTCGACGCCGACCAGGATGCCAGGGGCGACGCCTGCGACCCCTACCCCGAGCAGGCCATGATCGTGCGGGCGACCGTCACGCCGATCATGCTGGAGTCGAAGGTCGTGACCGCGACCTATCAGCTCGAGGACTTCCAGGGCGGACTCATCCGCACGCCCGGCATCATCTACTCCCTCCTTCTCGACGGGAAGGGGCGCTTCGCGGAAGTCGCGCTCGAGGGCAAGCTGCTCGAAGGGGGCGGCACAGAGCGCGTCGACGTCGAGTTCGTCGACGGGCGCTTCGCGATCGAACTGACGAGCGACGAGCCGGGAACGCTCACGCTCGGAGGGCTCGACTCGAAGCAGCGCGGCATCGCTTTCCAGGAAAACGGGACCGAGGGTTTCGAGACCTCGACGGGTGGGTACACGACATCGGGTGACGAGAGTGGCTGGCACTACACCGCCCGCACGGACATACCCCGTGGGGAATCGCACCGCCGGTCCTGGCTGCTCTCCGTCAAGGAGCACGGGGTGTGCCCGGACGGGGCGCTCGACACTCCGGAGATTCTCGTTCCCGAGCGTGGCGGCCCCTACGTGCAGTTCTTCACGTGGAAGACCTTCAGTGACTGGGGCCGTGTGGCCACCGTCGTGTACGCCTCCACCGACGGCGGCGCGAGCTGGGAGTACCTCGACGACGTCTGGGGGGGCAGCGGCAACCCGACCTGGAACTACACCTCACTGTGGCGTTATCGCGGCCAGCGGGTCCGCCTTCGCTTCTCCTACTCTGCCAGCATCTGCTCCATCCACGACCAGTGGATGATCGACGACGTCCAGCTCGCCGGCATCACCCCCACTGTCTCCGTCCTCGACTCCGATGGGGACGAAGACAACGACGGCCTCGAGAACGCGGCGGAGCTCGACCTCGGCACAGATCCCTTCGGGTCGGACACCGACGGCGACAGGTATCTGGACGGTTACGACAACTGCCCGCTCGTCGCCAACGAGGACCAGGCTGACGTGGTTCACCCGGGCCGCGGCGGCGACCTCTGCGACGACCCCGACTCCGACGGCGTCGTCGATGCGCTCGACAACTGCCCCGACGTCCCGAACCCCGAACAGGTCGACAGCGACGACGACCGCGCTGGCGACGCGTGTGACGCATTCGCCGAAGACGCGCTCGCCGTGCGCACGGTCTTCGCGACGTCGAGCGCGCTCGCCGGCGACCGCGTCGAGGTGACCTTCCGCCTCGAGTCGCCAGAGAGAGAGCTGCGGGCCGACATCGACGGAGCGCGCATGCGCTTCCTGCTCAGCGGACCCGCCCGCTTCGACACCACGGCGAGCGCGGGCCGTCTCGTCGAGGGAGGAGGCGGCACGGAGCTGCTTGCCGAGTTCGTCGACGGCGTGTTCACCATCGCAATCGTCGACACCGAGCCCGGCCTGCTCGCTCTCGAAGGGCTCGACAGTGAGGGTCACGGTCTCGCCTTCATCGACGCAATGATCTTCGACTTCGAAGACGGCCCCCAGGGTGTCATCGCCACCGGCGTGACGAATGACTTCGAGTGGGGCAGCCCCATCGGGAACCCGCGCATCGGTCTTGCGGGCACGCGTGTCTTCGGCACGAAACTCTCCGGGCACTTCCACCACCAGACGGACAGCGAGCTGTGGCTTCCTCTTCTCGCCGTCCCGGCGAGCCCGTCCCGTGAGCCCCGCGTCCGCATGCTGTACTGGAACGACGTCTGGCTGAGTTCCTGGTCGGGAGAGGTCGCGGAGCTTCAGATCGCGCGTCAAGGCAGTAACGAGTTCGAACGCTTCATCCGCGTTCAACGGACGGGTTCCATCTGGTACGAAGACAGTGCACCGCTCTCCAACTACATCGACTCGACCGTTCAGCTTCGCGTTCATGCCCGGTTCAGGCCCTGGTCCTGGGACTACGGGCTGTACATCGACGCTCTCGTCGTCGAGGGCGTGCTCCCCAGCCTGGAAATCCTGCCTCTCGATGGAGACTCTGACGGCGACGGGCTGAGCAACGCGGAGGAGCGCCTCTGGGGCACGGAGGCGAGGAGGGATGACACCGACCTGGACGGCGTCCCTGATCAGAGCGACAACTGCCCGCTCATTCGGAACCCCGAGCAAGAGGATGCGATTCACCCTGGCGGCGCCGGTGACGCATGTGACGACGGCGACTCTGACGGGGTCGTCGACGCCGAAGACTCCTGCCCCGCCGTCCCGAACCCGGAGCAGCTTGATGCCGATCGCGACGGGCTCGGGGATGCTTGCGAGAACGACCCGAGCGGACGTTTCGTCGTGCGGCCTCTCGCGCCGACTCGAGTCCTCTCTCATGAGACCTTCTATCTGAGCTACCGGCTCGAGGACGAAGATGGCCGGCTCCTCGAGACTCGGGAGAACGTGGAGTACACGCTGACGGCCGAAGCGCCGCTGCGATTCGAGCAGATGCCGCCCCTCGCGGGAGAGGTGCTCGAGTACGAGAGCGATCAGCGCATCAAGGTTCGTTTCGTCGACGGTCTCGTCACGGTTCCGCTGATCGCGGAGGCCCTCGGCGAGTCCCGCCTCGGGGGCGAGGACAGCGCACACATCGGCGCCCGCTTCCACGACGGCGGCGTCGCGACCTTCGAGCTCGGACTCGACGGATACACCGGAGCCGAGGAGTCGGCCTGGCAAGTCGGCGAGCCAAGCTCCGGACCGGGGAGCGCGTACCACGGCCAGCGTGTCCTCGCCGCCGGGCTCGATGCTCCATACGCCGTTGGCGTGCTCCACCAAGTCTCGGGTGACCTGTTCCGTCCCGAGCATCGCCGCCCACTTCGTATCCGCATTCAGTCGTGGCGTGATCTCGGCGAGTGCCACACGGGCCAGATCTCGCTCTTGAGCGTGAGCGGCTGGGGTAGGACTCCACTCGGCGACTATCACGGCTCGAGTGATGGCTGGGAGACACTCGAGTTCGAACTCGAACCCTCGAACTCGAATCGCCTCTTCCTCTCCATCCAGCTCAACGCGACCGACGAGAGCTGCGCCGCGGGCCGCGGCTGGTTCCTCGACGACATCGCGATCCTAGGCTTCGTCCCGAACAAGATCGAGGTCCTCGACGCCGACGCGGATCTCGACAACGACGGCTTGAACGCGAGAGAAGAGCTCGCCGCCGGGACCAACCCGCACGATTGGGACACGGACGACGACACCACGCGGGACTCGCTCGACAACTGCCCGCTCGTTCCCAATCGTGGCCAGCGAGACATCATCCACAACAACGGCATTGGTGATGCGTGCGACGATCCCGACTTCGACGGCGTCGCCGACGAGTTCGACAACTGCCCCGACCATGCCAACGAAGAACAGCACGACCCCGACGGCGACGAGCTCGGCGACGTCTGCGACAACTGCCCAGGGGCCTGGAACCCCGAGCAGCTCGACGACGACGGTGACGCGCTCGGCAACGCGTGCGACGTGCGCGCCGGCGTGGCCCCCGAGCCCCACGATCCCGGCGCACTCCCTGTCGTCTTGCACCGCATCGCCTTCGATCCATCCGCGCCGCGTGCTTTCGTCACGGAGCGTCTCGAGCACCGACTCCACATCGTCGATCTCGACACTCAGCTCATCGAGGCTTCGTTCACCTTCGACGGCTTCGTCGAAGCGCTCGCGCTCGATGACGCCGCAGAGCGTCTCTACGTGAGCTTCGCCCGCGACAACCGCGACTACTCCTGGATCACCGAGTCCGTGCTCGGCGGGTACGCGACTCTGGATCTCGAAGAGGAGACGCTGATCGACCAGCGGGATCTCCCGGTGGACGTCTATGACCTGGCCGTGGCCCACGGCGGCAAGCTCGTCGTGTCGACCGGGAGCCTCGAGAATCCCGAACTGCTCGTCCTCGATGCGGCGACTGCCACGATCCTCGGGCGCAGCCCTTGCCCGAAACGTGCGCGACTCGCCGTCGACCCCTCGGGGACACGTTTCTACGCAGCGAGCAGCATTCCAGGGCCGCCCATCGTCGAGCGCTTCGACTTGCAGGACGACGACAGTCTGGTCGCGAGTTCACAGTGGATCGACCGGCCCGGGCACCTGAGTGGCGGCCTCGCCTGGATGGAGCCCACCGGCGCCAGCCTCGTCACGCGTCGTGGCACCGTGCTCGGAGTCGACGACGACCCGGTCAGCGATCTCAGGGAGCTCGGCGTGCTCGCCGTATCCGAGATCCACGACGTGACGTGGGACGACTGGGCCGGGGAGCTGCTCACCCTGCAGGGCAACAGCCTGCGCCTCCACGACGCGCGCAGCCTCGAGCTGCGTGATGTCCTCGAGCTCGAGACCCTCGCTCACGCGCTCCGCAAGGAGCGCAAGCGGGTCGACCTCGCGATCCGGGAGACCCGGCGCGTGAGGCTCGAGCGATTCGAGCTCAACCACCAACCCGTCGCCGACGCCGGACCCGACCAGCGTCTCGAGTGCGAGGATCTCCGCGCACGCGCGACGCTCGACGGCCGCGCTTCCTACGACCTCGACTCTCCCCCGGGCACATGGCAGGACATCACCTCCTGGCGCTGGACGGAAGGAGACCGGGAGCTCAGCCGCGAGCCCGCGTTCTCGCTGTTCCTCGGACTCGGCCCCCACGCCCTCACTCTCACGCTGCAAGACGCGAGCGAGGACCAAGGCGCCGACACCGTCCGCGTCGACATCGTCGACACCCTGCCCCCGGCGGGTGCCATCACCGCGCCCGGAGAGGGCTCTTGTCATGGCCCGGCGGCCATGCCGCTCCTCGTCGAGGACAACTTCACCGACCGGTGCGACCCGCACTTCACCAGGAGCTACTCTCCCAGCGGGCCGAGTTTCGATCAGCACGGCGACCACGCGGTGAGCCTGACAGCCACCGACGTTTCGGGCCTCGAGACGACTGCCACGCGCGCGTTCACCATCGACCTCGTCGCGCCCACCGTGACGCTGACGAGTCCTCCGTCGAACGCGACGCTCCCGAGACCGCTCGTCTTCACCAGTCGCGACGACGACGGCGCCCTCGGTGGCCCCGTCCACGAGCAGCTCCTGCTCGACGCGTGTGTCGTCTACGACGGCTTCCGCGATGGCGACGGCGACGGTCTACTCAGCGACGAGACGATCATCATCGATCAGGCCTTCCTCTGCCGCGCCGCTCGCTTGTGCGGAACGACGCGGTGGAACGACCCGCAGCTCCGCATCCAGTCGACGGACTGCGGCAACAACACGAGCGAGGACAGCGTGACGTTGCCGGGACGGATGATGGTGCTCCCGGAGCTCTGCCCTCCGGAGTGAGGCGATGGCGGGAGGAGCGACATGCTTCGCTCCTCCCGCACGTACGTTCTCGCCGGTAACGCGCGAGGCGCGCAGGATTGCGTCGCTGCCTTCACACGCTCTCAGCTCTCAGTACTCGATCTCGGGCACTTCCCAGTTGTGCAAGTACCAGACTGTCTTGCGTGCGTGCTCGGCAGCTTGCGCGAACCAGTTCGCTCCACCGCAACCGTACTGCCCAGAACCTGGGTCGTAAGGAGTTCGACCCGGGTCGTCGCAGACCATTGGGCCCAGCCCGTTCCCGAGCACTTCCCCGTTTCGACAGATTGGAAGAGACACCTCGTCGAGATCGACGCCATCTGGGTTCCCCGGCGCGAACAACGCGAGCGATCCAGAGACGAATGAGTGCGGGCCGGGGTGCGGGTCGGGAGTCGCACAGACGTCCGCCAACAAGGTCTCCGTTCGGCTCTCCGGGAAGACTTCGGCGCGGTTGTAGGAGAACCACATCCCGCCGGCCCTGAAGTCGAAGTAGTCGACGATAAGGATGCGCTCCTTCTTTCTCTTCTCGTAGGTGTAGGAGTTGATCCCGAGGTACGTGTTGAGGACGACGATCTCATCGAGGTGCAGTGGATCTTTCTTGTCCGTCGCCGCCGCGATGAACCCGGAGGCGTACAGCATGTCCTGCCGGGTCACGCCTTGTGGGTCCGGTTCGCTCGGAGTCATCCACCACTCGGCAGCGCCGTAGTCGGGATACTCGCAGACGAGATCGGTCACCGGTCCCATCCCAGCGCAGCGCCCCGCCACGAACCCCTCCGGGCAGAGCAGCCCGAGGGCGTTCGGGCTCAGCGCTCGCACGACTTCCTCCGTAACACCGTATTCTCCTGTCACTTCCTCGATGACCGTGCCGAGACATCCGCGCAACATCTCCTCACGGTAGAGACCGAGGTTCTCGAGCGGCGCGTCGATCGTCTTCCACGCGAAGGTATCGGGGTCGTCCTCTTTCGGAGCGAGCAGTTTGAAACGCCCTGCGGGGTCGAACTCGACGCTTTGAGAGGCGTTGATCGTCTTGATGAACTCCGCGTAGGCGCGGTCGATGACGGTGGCCGGAGCTCGCGCCACGCTTCCGCGCCCAAAGGACAGCTCATGCAGTTGCTCCAGGTAGTCGTCGTGTACGCCACACGCCTCGTTGAGCTCTGGGTCGAATTCTGGGTACTCGCCCCAAAGAGGTAGGAGCGCGCAGGAGTCTCCGAGTGGCTGCTCGCACTGAACCACGACCGGATCGCCAGTCTCCGGATCGACATAGCTCACGTCTCGCAAGATCGGTTCACCGTTCCCGTCGCGTTCGATCACGACGAGATCTCCGTACAAGGTGCCAGCCGCAGAGGGGTCGTCCTTGGTCGGCCCCCCACGGCCCAAGGCGAGCGGAATGAGCGACACCGCGACGACTAAGACGGACACGAATCTGAGCCAGGAATTCCCGTACATTTCGATCCCCCTTGCCCGGGCATCGCGGGGGCGGAGGACCTCGAGACGGCGCGGGACGCCGTACTCTGGCTCCCGTCGCTCGCGGCACCCGTGAAATAGAAGAGAACCAGGCGCCACTGTATGAGTCGTCGTCCGTCGTGATCCCAGCACGACAGACGGCGAAGTAGTATGGCGGATTACATGACCACCCAACGAGTTACGTCTGGAGTTTCCTCAGCAGATGCCCACTTGACTCGTGCGCCCGCCGGGGAGTTCGCCTGGCCGGGTGCGTTCAGCAGGTCGCGTTCGGCGTGTCTCGCGATGCGGAGAGGGCTCGGCTCGCTGCCGGCGTCAAGGGCTGATGGCCCACGAACTGTACGAAGCGCCCTCCGTGGCCGACGATCACCCCCTCACCGCGGCTCACGAGACCACGCACGGTCATCTTGCGTACGCTCTCGATCTGTTCGAGCGGAATGCTCAGGCGGTACGGCAACCTCTGCAGCACGAGAACACATCCGCCGACCGCAAGGAGCAGATCCATAACCTCCTTCGCTCCCCAGTACTGCCACGCGAAGTAAACCGCCAGACCGAGGCCCATCGCCGTGAAACCCGAGACGAAGCCCGAGCGGTACTCGAGGTGCTTGTCGGTGATGACCAGAACCCCGCGCCTTTGAAACAATCGCTTCGGTGTCCAGCCCGCACGCTCGCCGGAGCTCGTGCGCAAGAAAGTGACGGCGGCGGCGAACAGTCTCTTCTCCCCGCGGCGCTCGTTGCATATCGATGTCGCGATACCGTCGACTCCGTTCAAGGCTTCGATCACAACGTTGTTCGCCATCCATGGAGCGCGGGCTCGTCCCGTGGGATCTAGTTGGCCTGGGCACCCGTCTCGGGGCTCGATGGCCCAGCATCTTCCCACCGCTCGAGAACGTCCGCGTTCGCCACCTACATGATCAAGAACGGCATCGCGCTTCCCCTTTGCCTGATGGCGAGGAGGAACGGCCGGTCGAAGATGTACCAGGCCGCGAGAGATTTCCAACCCATGCTGGCCCCGGCGTCGAAAGAGGCGCCGCCTCGGTCCATGCGGAAGGCCATGTCCTGCTGCGCCGTCGTGATGCGCCCGTTCGCGAGCGGCCCCCCAAGCACGGACCCTTCGAGCGACCGGAAGCGCTGTTCGAGCGAGAAGGCCACGTTCGGGACAGCAAGCACATCCACGGGGCCCAACCGCGATCCAGAGCCGTCGGCACTCTCCTTCAAGCGCTCTCTCACTGCCGCCCACGTATCCGCGAGGCTGCCCTGAGGCTCGACGAGCGCAACGATGACTTCGCGCTCGCTCTCCGACCCGGCGAGATTCAGGGCCGCCTCGACGATCCGATAGCGGTTGGTCTGACTGCGAACGGCGTAGAGGACGCGCGCTTGGTCGCGCAAGCGCTCCACATGGGCAGACCTCGTGCCACCTTGCGTACCGAAGGAGAGGACCGCGACCTTCTCCCCGTTCTCGTCGCCGAAGAGGAGAGGCTCCGTTGACTCTCTGTAGGGGACGGCGAACGACAGATGCGAGCGGAGGAAGGCGTACGCGATCAGGTCGCCGCCTTCGACCCCGCGGAGGCCAGGCCGCGGCGGGTCGTTGAATCGGTGCGCCAGCTCGGTGTCGATCTTCTTCGCGAACTCGGGAGTGTAGAAGCCAGCGACCGAGTAGAGCGCCGACGCCGGCGTGTACGCCGAAGGATCGGGAGCGTCGCTGATCGCACGGCTGAGTTCGAGCGCCCCTTCCACCTCGATCGGCTCGCCACCCACGAGCTCCTGCAGTTCTTTCCAAGCCTTGATGAATGCGGGGCACCAGACGGTATTGAGCTTCGGATCGAGTTTTGCGCCGGGAATGGGGACGATGACCGTCTTCTTGCCGTCGACTGGCGCGAGAGGCTGCGCTGGGGCCGAAACGCTAGCCAGCACGATTGCCACAAGGCTCGACATCACGAGCCATGAACGAGAGGAGCACAGCGAGCCGAGTCGGGTTCTCATGTTCACACTCCCCCATTTGCAGTCACGGGATTGTGCGCTCGCTTCGGACGCGCCGCAAAGGAACGGGATGCACGCCGCGCCTCGCGGAATCTCGCATGAGGATGCGGGCCACCTGACCGTCACTCAGCACGAGCGCCGCGACAAATGTGCTACGGACGGAACGGAATCGCGTGGACGACGTACTCGCCAGCCCCTTTGGATTCGTCCCCGCCTTCGGGCTTTTTCTTGCGGGTTTCCTCGCCAGCGGGCCGGATCACCTTGAACGACTGGATCATGGCCTTCACCTGAGGAAGCAGCTCCTCCTCCTGTGCGTGCTTGATGACGCTGACGATGAGGAACGCCCGCCCTTTGTCCATGACCGCCCATTGGCGCCATGTGGTGCCTTTCTCCTCGACTACGAACGAGTAGAAGAGCGCCTCGAGTCCGTTGACCTCGACCTTCTCCAGTCGATCCGCGGTGTACTCGGTATCGAATCGAGAGTCCGGGCAAGGACTGTTCTGTGGCCCGTCGGGCTCCGAGTCTCGGATTACTTCGTGGCGTGTGGTTCCTGCCGGCGGTCCAGGCCGGGCGACACACCGAACTCACGCTTGAACGCGCGGCAGAACGCGGCTTCCGAGCGATATCCGCAACGAGCGGCGACGTCGCCGAGGGAGTCGTTGCACTCGCGGAGGGTCTGCCTCGCGACCTGCAGGCGCCAGCGCGTGAGGTAGCGCATCGCCGGCTCTCCCACGACGTTCGTGAACCGTGCCGCGAAGGCGGAGCGAGACATCGCGGAAGTTCTCGCAAGGGACTCGAGCGTCCAGTCGGCGCCGGGGTCGCGGTGGATCGCGGCCACGGCGTGGCCGAGCTGGCCGTCACGAAGCGCTGCGAGCCAGCCCGAGTCGACCTCGCTCGCTGTCTCGATCCAGTGCCGGACCATCTGAATGAGGAGGATGTCCGCGAGTCGCCGGATCACGGTCTCCCCGCCGGGGCGGAGCGCCTCGGCCTCACGCGCGATGAAGCGCAGCGTGTCCGAGAGCCAGCGGTCGTCGCCGCCATCCCACGCGTCGAGGTGCAGAACCGGGGGCAGCGCCTCGACGAGGCGCTCGGACGCGGCGTCGTCGAAGCGCACGACGACACAGATCAGCTTGCACTCCTCACCGCCGCCACCCCATCGCAGGCGCTCGTAGCTCTCGGTCACGCGCTCGATCGGAAGATCGAAGAACGACTCGACCTCGCGGCCCGGCGCGTCGAGCAGGCGATGACCCAGGCCATGGGGAACGAGCACCAAGCTGCCGCGCTCGAGCAGGAGCGGCTCGCTACCGTCGTCCGCTTCGAGCCACATCCGCCCGGCGGTGACGATGTGGAACATCATCTGCCCCTCGAGCGGAGGGAGCTCGACGCCCCACGGCGCACTCAACTCGGCGCGCGCGTAGACGCAGCCCGTCAGGCGGAGCAGGTGCAGGGCTTCGCCCAGGGGGTCGGCGTCGGAGAGGTGCGCGGCGGGAAGATTCGCGGAGCTGTCCATGGAAGGAGTTTTGACCAAATCTAGCCCGGAGTCCAGCACCCAGGACGCTCGGTATATCCTGATGGACGTTCCGGCATGTCGCGTCCAGCCCCCATCACCGATGATCTTCTCTGCAGCCAGCGAGACCCTCACCGAAACTCGACTATCGAAGCAGGGAGACATGCCATGAAGCCGACCAAGACCGTTCGCGCACTGCTCGTCATCAGCAGCCTCGTTGCCATCGTCATCGGGGCCTCGATCCTCGCCGCCCCCGTCGCCTTCCAAGCAAGCAACGGCATCGAGCTCGGCAGCGATCCCAGCCAACTCAGTGAAGTCCGCGCATCCGGCGGCGCACTCCTGGCCCTCGGCGCGCTGATGCTCGTCGGCGTCTTCACGAGCCGCTTCACTCTCGCCTCGACCGCCATCGCCGCCGCCGTGTATCTCGGCTATGGCGCCTCGCGCCTTATCGCGATCGCGCTCGATGGCGCGCCCGCGAACGGGCTCCTCTTCGCCGCAGCGCTCGAGCTCGTGATCGGGTTGGCCAGTGTCGTGGCTTTGGTGCGGGGCGTGAAGCAGGCGTCCAACGGCGTAGCGGCCGGTGGCCGACTGGCAAGCCACCCGTAGGAGGTATTCCTTCCGCGACCACCCGTTTCGCCGGATCATTAGGCGGGGTGTGGGGGTCCCAGGGAGCGCACCGAGCGAGCAGGAGGTCGTGTCATGACCAGGCCCGTCTCGCGGAGCGGATCGGTGTTCGCTCTCGTCGCATGCGCGGTTCTCTGGATCGGCTCGCTCGACTCGGCCCGCGCGATGCCGACCATCACTCAGGAGCCGTACAAGCTCGAAGTCGACGGGACGCGGTCGGACCTGTCCACAGATCCGGCGAACCCCACGGTGTTCACGTGGGGCGAGGACGAGCGGATCTTGTGGTGGGCCCACAGCTCGTCCGCCGAGAACGGGATCCCGGCCTCCGAGTGGCACGTGCGCCTCCTCCCTGGCGGTGCGGTGAACGACCGCCCGGCTGGGTGGTGCCAGGACGGCGCCTTCCGTTTCTGCGCGAACCCCGAGAGCAAGCTCGAGACCGGCGACTGGGAGTTCTGGATCACGGCCACCGACGACGAGGGCATCGACACCTCGGGGACCTACTACATCCGGATGAGCTTCCCGCCGATCATCGAGACCGACTACTTCCCGGTGGCTCCCGAGTTCCTCGGCAAGCTCGCCCGCGCGGAGCGGACGGCGTTCAACTTCGGCGCCGTGCCTCACGGGATCGTCGACACCCCCGAGGTGAACGGCTGCGACAACCCGAGCATGTTCTACGGCAACGGGCTCCTGCATTTCATCTTCGGCGACCCGAACGTCTACACGGATGACACGCAGAAGGCCAACCGCGGCCTCTGGGGAGCGTTGGCGTTCACGGACGAGATCGTCCCGGAGAAGGGGATCGACCTCTCCCACCACCGGAACTGGGTGATGGATCCCGAGACGGGCACCGCGGCTTCGATCATCGAACGGCTGCCCGGCACCTCCCGCCCGAACAACACCGGCGGTACGATCGTCCCGCATGGCGACGGTCACCGGATCTGGTTCGCCGTGTACGACTACGGTAGCGGCCCACGCCCTTCGTACCGGAACTACTACCAGCTCTCCATCGTCTACTCCGACGACTACTTCGCCACACCCGCGATCCGGGACGAGGACCTGATCCTCTGGGACAAGGACGACCCCGGCAACGGCCCCCACACACCCGACCCCTACCTCGGTTACCACATGCGGGTCTTTCGGGATCACCTGTACATGATGATTCCGCGCGAGGAAGGGTCCGACCCGGTCCTGCTGCGCTGTCGTCTGGACGAGCTGAACAACACCTCCCTGGCCCACTGGCACTACCTGGTGTCGGTGGACGCCCACGGCGTGCCAACCTGGTCGGCCACCGGCGTCACCCGAGGACAGATCTCCCAGGCGGACTTCCCCACCATGGAGTTCGGCGGGGGTCACGCCGGCATCGTCACCTCGTCGACGTGGAACCCGTACCTCAACCGATGGATCGCCTTCCCCGCGCTCGGCGGGAAGGTCTGGCAGGCTCGGCATCTTTGGGGGCCCTACGAGGACCTCACGCTTCCGCAGTTCTTCCACTTCACGCACTTCGCCCAGTACTACGCGCTGTTCGGCCACGAGGCGTTGCTCGCCGACAACGGCGCATGGATCTACCACGCGCAAGCCCGGAGCTGGCAGCCGCTCGGTTACTACGGCACGTACAACCAGCGGCTGAGGCTGCGCGACAAGCTCAAGATGACGGTCTCACCGAAGAGCGGCGTCGCGGGCGACACGATCACGATCACTTGCACCAACGACACCGAGCTCCCGGCGCCCCCTCCGGGGAACGTGTCGGTCACCGTGGACGGCCAACCCGCGACCTTCGTCAGCCAAGACAGCGACAACTTCACCTTCACCTACGAACTGAGCGGCGAGGAGAACGGCGGTGCGCTCGGCCTGATCGATGTCGCCGGCGTGATGGACGTGCCGTTCACCGAAGGGTCAGCCTATCGCTGCTCGCGAGACGTGGCCTTCGTCGCGCATCACCGCAACGAGCTCGAGACGAGCATCACCGCACCGGCGCCGGATTCGACGGTCTCCGGCTGGACCGCCATCGACGCGACGGCGGCCTACCCAGAAGGTCCCGAGACTCTCGGACCCGGCGACCCAGCGGTGAAGATCCTCAAGACCGAGCTGCGGCACGTGGGCCTCGAAGAAGAAGTACTCGACACGGACCTCGACCCTCCCTACACCTTGCACGTCGACACCCGCCGCTTCTCAGACGGCCCGCACACGTTCAAGGTGATCGCCTACGGCAGCCTCGACCGCCGCGACGCCCAAGAGATCACCCTCCACGTGAACAACGGCCCGCAGCCCTTCGTCGCGGGCAACCTCGTCACGGACGGCACGATGGAGGCGCCGGACACGGCCAACTGGCAAGCGCTGTACGGCGCGAGCTTGAGCAAGATCGCGGGCGCCAAGCACCGCAGCGGCAGCCAGTCACTCCTGGTTCACTCCGACACGCCGGGCTCGTGGGCCGGGTTCCGGCAGACGGTGAGCGGCCTCGAGGGCGGTGAGCGGCTGCGCTTGACCGCGTGGGGACGCCTCGAGAACAACTACACGGCAACGCTGCGCTGGGTCGTGCGCGACCAGTCTGGCGGCCAACTGGCCTCCCAGTACGCGTCCTCCTACGGGTACTTCCGCCGGATGAACCACGAGTTCGAGAACCCCGACGGCAACACGGAGCTGATGCTCGACCTGCTCATCCGGGATACGGGGAGCGCGGGGGTCATCGCCGGTACGGCGGTCGTCAACGTGGAGGCGGTGCTCGACGACGTGGTCCTGCGGCCCGCTTGCCACCCGCTCGTCGGCGAACCCAGCGGTGTGGCGTGGGAGCCGAACCCCGCCGGCGATGCAGTCACGGTGAGCTGGACACCGAGCGACGACGTGAACGTGGAGTTCTACGGGATCTCCCGCCGCACGATCGGGTCCGCTCCACAGAGTTGGGAGAAGATCGGCGAGGTGCGCGCCCGCGAGAGCGTCTACGTCGACATCGACCTGCCCGGCGCACCCGAGGACTTCGAGTACCGCGTGTTCTCGATCGACTTCATGGGCTGGACGAGCGGAGACATAGAGCCACTCGGCGAGATCTCGGACGTGCGCGCAGGCGAGCCGCCGCTGCTCGTACACAAACACGACGACACACTGGTCGCGGAGCAGGACCCGGGCGTCACCGCGTACAACGTCCACGCCGACGCTCTTGGCTCCTGGTACTCGCCCTCCGCCGCGGAGGGATCCGTCTGCAACATCACCGACTGGACGGACAACGGCGACGGCACCGTGACCCTCACTTACACCCTGCCCGAGAACACGTGGATCCTCGTCACGGGCTCGGATGCGTGCCGGGAAGGCTCGGTAGGGACGGCGAGTGACGGCACGCCTCGTACGGCGACGGGAACTTGGCCGAGCTGCGGCGCGGTGCCGTAAGACCATCCCTACTGAATGGAGCCGGACGGGATCGAAGCGCTATCGTGGGACCTCAGCTCACCTCGCCAGCGTCGCGCATCCGCTCGGCCCGCGCCTCCCACTGGGCCCGTGCCATCGCGCGCATGTCTTCGACGGAGTCGGTCTCGTCGACGATCTCGAGCCCGATCAGGGTCTCCACCACGTCTTCCATCGTCACCACGCCGTCGAGCCCGCCGTACTCGTCGAGGACCACGGCGATGTGCTCACCCTCGTCGAGCATCCGCTCGAACACGCCCGGCAGGCTCAACGTCGTGGGCACCACGAGCGCCGGCCGCGCCAGTTCGCGAACCGGCTTCTCGTGCCGGTCGCGCGCTGCCTCGAGCAGCAGATGGTCCTTGAGCACGTAGCCAACGACATGGTCGGGCGAGCCCTCCCAGACCGGAATCCGCGAGAAGATCATCGAGCGGCGATCGGCGATCGCGTCGCGCACCGTTGTCCTCTCGTCCAGTGAATGGACCACGGTTCTGGGGGTCATCACGTCGCTCGCGGTCAGCGAGCGGAAGCGGAGCAGGCCCTTGAGAACACGCATCTCGGACGCGTCGAACACGCCCTGTTCCGCACCGAGCCGCGCCAGCGCCGCGAACTCCTGTCGCGACAGCCGATCGGCCGTGTGTCCTCGCTTCATGAAGCGCGTCAGCATCTCGGAGAGCCAGACGAGCGGAAGCTGCACGATGATCAGAGGAGGGAGCACGGCGGAGACGAAGCCCGTCAGCCGCGACCAGTACATGGCGCCGAGCGTCTTCGGGATGATCTCCGACAGGAACAGGATCAGCAGGGTCAGCAGGGCGGAGGTGATCGCCAGCACGCCCGACCCCCACAGCCGCTGCGCCTCCGCACCGACGCCGGCGGCACCGACCGTATGGGCGATCGTGTTCAGGCTGAGGATCGCCGCCAGCGGCCGGTCGATATTCGTCTTCAGCCGGTGCAGCCGCTGGCCGGTCGCCGGCCGCTCGTGCTGCAGCCGGGCGACGTGCGAGGGCGTCACGCTCAGCAGCACGGCCTCGAGGATCGAGCAGAGAAAGGAGACGCCGAGCGCGATGGCGAGGTATACGAAAAGTAGCAGCATGATGCGGGATGATAGCCCAGCCTGGGAGCTGAAACTGGGGGCCGCTTCATCCGACCGGACCTCTCCCCGGGTCGTCGCGCAGCCTTGATCCTCAGGCGGAGGGTGCGCGCACTTCCAACTCGTGATGGCGCTCGACTTCCGTCACCACCCGCGAGAGCGGCTCCTGACTCGATGCACCGTGCCGCTTCGCGAGAGCGTCACCCTCGGAGCCGCGCTGCGACGGAGTTGATTCTGCCGGAGTCCAGGATCTCGCCATCCATCCGTTCGCCCACTGCGACGATCATCGCCTTGCCGATCTCCGCGTTCGACGTGGCCCCACCGAAGAGTCGGAACAGGGGAGACAACGGCGTGAACAGCGCGTAGACGATCCGATAGAGCGTCCCCCGGAGCTGTGCTCCGTGAAGCCCACGAATGTAGGCAGGCCGAAACACGACGACGCCAGCAAACCCCAGCGCGGCCAACGCGTCCTCGGTGCGTTTCTTCACCCGCACCCACATCGCCTTGCCGTCGGCGCCCGAGCCGGACAGGAAACAGAATCGCGCGTTGGGATTCTGGTCCAGCAGCGTACGCGCCGCGTGCATCGTCAAACTGTAGGTGATCTGGGTGTAGGTCTCCTCGTCGAGGCCTCCCGAGGAGATCCCGAGGCACCAGAAGCACGCGTCGATGGTCGCCAGTTGGTCGGCGACGCTCGACATATTGCCCATGTCGTCGACCACCAGCTCGGTCAGCTTGGCGTGCTCTATGCCAGCGGGACGCCGCCCGAGCACGGTCACCGCCGTCACGCCGGGGGCACTCAGGGTCTCCGCCAACACGCCTCGGCCCACGAAGCCGGTCGCCCCGCTGATCAGCACACGCATGGATCCACTCTCCTTGACCGAGTGTCGTCGTACGCCCCCCCCCCGGGTTGCGCGGTCCCGTTACTCCTCGAGATCAAGGCTCCTGCCCGGCGAGTACCGCCACCGTGCAGACGGGTCGTTCCGGTTTGTATCCGACCAACTGAATAAGGTACGAGTGATGCCCCGGACCCAGTCCCACCATCTGGTCCACTTTCTCCCGGTGGAAACCACCTCCGAAACTGCGACTTCGTTCGCTCAGCCGCAATGGAAACCGATTACTAAGCGGATGAACCCAGTGAGCAGCCCTGTTGACATGGAGAACTGTGGCATCTTACGGATGCTGCGCATCGCAAAGGGAGGAGACGAGACGTGGACATTCCTCAAGGACTTATCGAGGACATCAAAGCCGGACGAGTGATTCTCTTCCTGGGCGCTGGTGCATCGGCTGGAGCTACCGACGCGGACGGAAACGGACCACCCCTAGGCGATGCCCTCCGAGACCTCTTAGTGAAGAGATTCCTGGAGCCGGCCTATAGCGATCGAAGCCTCGCGGTGGTCGCGGAGTTGGCAATATCGGAGCGCACGCTTCCCGAGGTTCAGGACTTCGTTGCTTCTCAATTCCGGTCTCTTCAACCCGCCGCGTTTCACAAGGCGCTAACGACCCTGAAATGGAGGGCCATCGCGACGACCAACTACGATCAGGTAATCGAGAGTGCCTATCGAAACTCCGTTGACGCTGTGCAAGAGTGTGTGCGAATCCTATCGAACGAAGATCAAGTGGATGAGCAGTTGAGGGGCGACACTACAGTCGCTCTGCTAAAGCTCCACGGTTGCGTAACAGTGACTCATCGCGAGGATCTACCCCTCATTCTCACAGTTGACCAGTACTCTACCCACCGCGACAACCGTGACTACGTCTTTCAGCGATTCGAAGGCTGGGCGCGTGAGTATCCGGTGGTGTTCATCGGACACAGGCTTGAAGACAGCAACATAAGAGACATCATCCTCCGCCTGACGAAGGCCAGAGATAGCCGCCCCAGGTACTTCTTGATCTCCCCGAAACTCACCGCTATCGACGCCCGCTTCTGGGAGTCGAAGAAGGTGACGACACTACCTGGTACGTTGGAGGACTTCGTCACCGCCCTGGAACACGAAATCCCCCGGAACATCCGCTCGTTGCTCAAACACGTCAAGGTAGACCATCCTATTCGCAAGCTGTTTCGGATAACCGAAGAGCTTTCTCCAGCGGTCCGTGGCCTCGTCGAACAGGACGTCGAGTACGTCCATGCCGGGATGCCAGAGGATGCGGGTAGTCCTAGGGCTTTTTACCGTGGCTTCGGATTGCGATGGTTGCCCATTAGATCCGGCCTTGACGTGCGGCGCCGGCTCGTCGACACGCTACTGACTGACGTAATCGTAAGACCGGATGACGATCGGCCTGCAGTGGCGGACTTCTATCTGGTGAAGTCTGCTGCCGGCACTGGCAAGAGCGTGCTGTTGCGTCGCCTCGCTTGGGAGGCTGCCACTGACGCGGACGCCTTAGTGCTCTGGGTGCGCCCGCACGGCGAACCAGAGCCGGAGGCCCTTGAGGAGCTGCACAGGGCCACGGGTCGCCGCTTGTTTCTGATCTGGGACGACGCTGCGTCGAACAAGTTAGCCATCCGGCGCACGATCACGTTCGCTCGGAGTAGAGCTATCCCGGTGACGGTTATCTCGGCCGAACGGATGAACGAGTGGAATATGTCCGGGAATGACCTGTCGCCCCTCGTCGCCGACGACTTCGAACTGCCCCGACTCACCAAGAATGAGATAGAGCTACTGGTGCACAGCTTGGAAAAGCACGATTGCCTGGGGCCCAACCTCGCTAGCAAGACGCACGAGCAGCGAATCGATGAGTTCGTCCGGGTCGCCGGCCGACGCTTGCTAGTTGCGCTTCACGAAGCCACTACCGGGCCGCCCTTCTCCGACATCCTGGAAGATGAGTTCTCGAAGATTCGGCCGATCAAGGCCCAGAAGCTCTACCTTACGGTCTGCGTCTTGAATCGACTGCGCACGGCAGTACGTGCAGGATTCATTTCGAGGGTCCACGACATTCCCTTCGAGGAATTCAAGACGGAGTTATTCGCGCCTCTCGATCACGTTGTAGAAGTGCGAGTCCACCGTGCGAGCGGGGACTACCTCTATCAGGCGCGCCACCCTGAGATCGCACAGATCGTCTTCACTCGACTACTGTCCGATCGAGACGATCGCCTCAACGAGTACCTACGTATCATCGGGAATCTGAACCTCGCATTCGACACGGATCGAGCGTCTTTCAGAGGGCTCCTGAATGCCCACTCCCTCCGCGAGCTGTTCCCTGATTACCAAGATGTGAGGACCATCTTCAGCAAGGCTGAACAAGTTGGAGATAAGGAAGCCTACTTCTACCAGCAGCGTGCCAACTATGAACGCCTTCGCCCAGACGGCAACTTTGACGAGGCGGAGTCCTTCATCCGTACGGCAAGAGTCCTGAATCCGCGAGATGACTCGATCCGCCACACGTACGCCGCTGTGCTTCGGGCTCGAGCCGAGAAGGAAGACAAGCCACTTGCGCGCCGAAAGTATCGAAGAGCGGCACGCTCGATTCTAAGCGACCTCCTGGAGGATCGCCGCCACGACGAGTACGCCCGCGTCACGCTCGTGCACCTTGGCATTGACGATCTTCGGGACCTCTTGAGCACACCGCAAGCTACGGAAAGAGAGATTGACGACCAGATTCGCATCGTGGACCGCTTGATCTCTGAGGCTCTCCAGCAGCATCCGGACGCTCAGTACCTACTAACCGCTGAGGCCGACTTCAGCGCGCTTGTTTCTGACGACGCTCGGTCCCTCGCAGCGTTGCAGCGGGCATTCGAGGCAAACCCTCGTGATCCTTATGTGGCGAACAGATTGGCTCGTTCACTCCTCAACAATGGCGATGACGATGAGGCGCGTGCTGTGCTCCGGACAGCGCTCGATGGGAACCGAGGCGACATGCGCCTGAATTTCCAGTACGGCGAGATCCTGCGCCTATCTGGCGAGACCGATGTGGATCGCCTCGCCTACCACTTCGAACGCGCATTCACTCCGGGTGACCGCAACTACGAGGCGCAGTTCTGGTTCGCTCGGTATGCGTTCGAGAGTCGGGACGACCGGCTGAAGGGGAGGAGCCGCGAAGTCTTCAGGTCACTTCGAACGGCTCGCATGGGCCACGAGGCGCGGATCAAGGTCCGGGATCTAGTGGGTGGTAGCGAGAATCCAACGGTCTTCCAAGGATCGATCGAAAGGCTGGAACAAACCTACGGGAGGATTCGGCGAGACGGTCCGGGAGACCTAATCTTCGTGCATTCGACCCAAGTCGACGAGGACTTGTGGGAGCGATTGCGACCCGGAGACCGGGCCTGCTTCAGTATAGGCCTATGCATGAGCGGACCGACTGCAGTTGGACTTGAGAGCCTCGGCGTCTGACCTGGCCACGGCGCCCTTGTGACGGGTGCTGCGATCTCAGCGAGGCCACGGACGTCCTGGATCATCTGCTCGCACGCAGGTCTGGGCAAGAAGAGAACCCGACTCTGTTTGCGGCATTGGATACTCGCCTCTACCACCGTTCGAGTAGGATCGAGCCAGGTGGAGCTTCCGGATCGATAGTTGCACCCCTAGCACACTAGTGGGAGCCCTTGAGAGCAGCGGAGCGCAGGCGCGAAGCTCATCGGGGGACACGCGCCGCGATCTCGACCCTGCCTCATCTCCGGGTACAGCGTTGGAAGGCCAGCCGGTCCCGCTTTTTTCTCGGGTGCCTCGCATCTTTGCAGTCAATCAAGCCTTATGGTTCAGGAGTGTTGTTCCTCACGATCGTCGACTCACTTGAGCCCGCTCTCGGAGAGCCCCCCGATTCGCACTAATCGAGGCGACGAGGCTTGCGGTCGGCCGATAGGTCACAGCACCCCCCGATCCGACTTGGGTGGAGCACCACCTCGCCTCTCGTGCCCCAACTCCATGAGTAGACTCGCGCTCATGACCACCCTTTTTGAGGATCAGGTTCTTCGTATGCGCTGGACGGGCTTCGCGCGGAATGCGCGTGCCCAGGACGACCTGAGCACCTCCTTCGTTCAGACTCTTGGCTCCTGCCCGTCCATCTCGGTGATGCGCGGAAGCTCTGCGCACAAGTGCTCGGCCAGCGCACGGACTACCGGCAGGGCACCCCGATTCGTCGGCTGGAGGAGGCTGATCTGTGCATCTGCGGCGAGCCAGTCCGGCAGCACGATCACGAGCTCGCCCGCCTTCAGCTCCTGGCGGCAGACGTAGCCAGGGAGAGCCACGATTCCCAGTCCCGCGGCGGCGGCCGTCTTGAGGGTCGACATGTCGTCGCTGCAGAGCTTAGGACGGAAGTGCACGCTGGAGCGTGTCCCCTTCGGTCCGAGAAGCGACCACTCCCCGAGCTCAGGGCGCCAGCCGGCCTTCAGGCCCACGTGACTACCCAGGTCTTCTGGGGTTGAGGGGCAACCCGCGCGTTCGAGGTACGCCGGGCTAGCGAACAGGAACCAGGGTGTTCGCGCCACCGTGCGCTGGATCAAGCTCGAGTCTGGAAGGGCCCCGACATGTCCTCGGAGGGCGATGTCGATACCGGATTCGACGAGGTTCACGTGCCGGTTCGTGACGTTCAGGATCACCTCGACACCCGGGTTCTCCAGCAGGAAGCGACTGAGGATGTCGCCCAGGGTGTACTGTGCCATGCCGACCGAGCATGAGAGGCGAACGCGTCCGGAAAGCGAGTCGGTCTGACAGCGGACTTCCGCCTCCGCAGCCTCCATCTCGTCGAGCGCAGCGCGCGCACGACGGTAGAGCGCCTGTCCGACATCGGTGACCACGAACTGACGCGACGTCCGCTGGATGAGGCGCACGCCGAGTCGGTCCTCGAGCTGCCGCACGCGTCGGCTGAGAAGCGACTTCGGTACGGCGAGGGCTCTTCCTGCCGCCGCGAAGCCGCCTTTCTCCACGACGTGGGCGAAGTAGAAATAGTCGTTGAGGTCGAGATCCATCGGTCTCCTCGGTCGTTCCATCTGGAGAACGCTGAGTCCCGATTCTCCATCTTCTCAGCCCGCTTGTCGCCCCCAATACTCCTGGCAGACCGAAACCCGAACCAGGAGACCGATCATGACCATCAAAACCACTGCCATCTGCGGGAGCGTCCGTCCGGAGAACTCCACTTCCAAAGCCATGCAACTCGTGCTCGACGAGCTCGCCACCCATCCTGACATCGAGGTGACGCCCGTCTACCTCGAAGAGCTGGAGCTGCCTCTTCCCGGGCTTCCGGCGCGCAACCCGGAAGCCCTAGAGCGCTTCCAGAAGACGGTCGAGGACTCCACCGGCGTGTTCCTGGCCTCGCCCGAATACCACGGGGGCGTGAGCAGCCCGATGAAGCTCGCGATCGACAACCTCGGCTTCCCGAGCAAGCTGGCGGGCAAGCCCGTTGCACTTCTGGGCGTGGCCGCCGGAGGCATCGGGGCGATCAAGTCCCTGGAGCAGTTGCGCGGAATCTGTGCGCACGTGGGGGCGCTGGTGTTGCCGGGGTCCGTGTCCGTAGCCCAGGTCCACCGCGTGTTCGATGAGCGGGGAGTGTGCCAGGACGAGGAGATCGAGAAGCAGGTCCGCGGTGCGGCCACGGCTCTCGTGGACTACATTCGCGGCGCGATCTGCCCTCGCGTCCGTTTGGAGTCCCTGGAGCGCGATCTCCCCGAGCCATCGCCGGAGGACCTCGAGCAAGAACCGAGGATCCGGCGAAGGAACACCCACGATTCCTTCCGCGACGCACGAGCCGAGTTCGAGCGGGCCTGGAACGAGCCGGGGCGCACGCGCTTCGAAGCGGACGCAGTCGACGTGAACCAGCTCCTGAGGCAGTCCTACTCGATCGATGACGGCTTCCGACTCACGGGGCAGATGCTCTGGGACGCGGAGGTCGCGAAGGCCTGGGACCCCGGCACGTACATTCCCGGGGTGGTCCAGGGGGGCGAGTCGTGGGGACGGATGACGCTCCCCGACGGCAAGCCGTGGTTCGTACGCTCGAGCCGACAAGTGGCATGGAAGGAGGGCACCGATCCCGGTGTGGTCCTCGAAGAGGTCTACCTCGATCCCGCCGGCCGCTCCGTGCTCTTCTTCGGCCGCTCGGAGCTGATCGGGCCGGACGGCGCTCCCGTGGAGGCCGGCACGCATCAACCCCTGTTCCACGTCGAGCATGCGGTCACCGGCACGGAAGAGGAACCGCTGAACCGCTGGCGCATCGTGCACCTGACCGAGAGCGAGGACCCGGCGCTCATCGAACGGCAGGTGAGGCAAGGTTCCACGGGATGGCTCCTTGGCTTCCTGTCGAGGTTCATCGAGCTCGAGCTTGAACTCGAGCTCGATGGGAAGCTGAGCCCTCTCGAGGCTGAGCGACCCGTTGGCCAGAGATGAACGGGGCGTCGCAGGCACCCGTGACCACGGTCTTCAAGCGCAGAGTCCGCGCCGGGTCTGAGGCACGTTACGAGGACTGGCTCACGGGCATCGCGAAGGCAGCCGCGCGCGTTCCGGGAAGCCAGGGAACCACGATCCTCCGGCCGAACGAAGGAGAGTCCGAGTACGTCGCCATCACGCAGTTCGAGAGCACGGCGTCCCTCGAGGCATGGCTGGGCTCGGCGGACCGGGAGAGCTGGATGTCGAGGCTCCGGGCGATCGACATCTGCCACGAGGAGGTCTCGACGCTCTCGGGCATGGCGCGTTGGTTCACTCTGCCCCATCGCGCTCGTGCCCTCCCGCCGCGGTACAAGAGAGCCGCGCTGGTCCTGCTCGGCCTCTATCCGCTGGTTCTCTTGCTGGACGCCGTGCTGGGCCCGCTGCTGTCGGGCCTTCCGCGGCCCGTGGGCGTGCTGGCCTCGCTGTTGGTGTCCGTGCCGATCATGGTTTGGGGCGTCATGCCCGGGCTGACGCGGGTGTTTGGCGGGTGGTTGCGTACCGGTGAACTGCCTCCGAGGTGTTGATCCGGACGGGGTCAGGGGTCGTGGGTGTTGAGGTGTTTGTCGAGCGCAGCGGCTTCGGCCCGGCTGCTTTCGCGCGGGGGGGTACGCAGGTACCGCTTTGATGGAACAGGGGGAAACGTCGGGATCGTAATTGCCTCTCCGATGGGTTCAGAAGTGACGCTTGGCGAAGACTCGGCCGGAGTGGGTCTTGAGGTACTTCTCGAATGCGACTGCCTTCGCGCGGGTTGGTAGCGCGATCGCCACCATGATCTCCCAGGGAGCGTGTTTCGCGGTGTGGAGACAGAGGCCTGAGTTGTGGGCGGCGAGGCGGGCGGGGAGGTTGCTGGTCATGCCCGTGTAGTGGCGGGTGGGGTCGGCTGCGCTGGTGAGGATGTAGACGTAGGTGAAGGTCGGGGGCATGGCCGGATTGTGGGCGGGATGTGACCGGCCGGGGGAGGGGCTGGGTTGGGGCGTGTTTCGGGGGTGGGAGGGCGGTCGGGATTGGGGTGTCCGCTTCGAGTGGTACGCGGCGAGAGGGAATCGTTGCGAATGGGCTGGTTTCTGAGTGGCTTGCCAGGGCGTAGGTCCGGGCGGCGCCCGTGCCGATCGTTTGGCGCCAGTCAGGAATCGCTGCGATTGGACTGGTTCTTGAGTGGCTTGCCAGGGCGTAGTTCCGGGCGGCGCCCGTGCCGATCGTTGCGCGCCAGCCAGGAGTCGCTGCGAATGGGCTGGTTTCTGAGTGGCTTGCCAGGACGTAGTTCCGGGCGGCGCCCGTGCCGATC
>NPIF01001013.1_pt1 | contig 38364 bp, 39 predicted proteins | sample 8637461 | NCBI WGS metagenome assembly NPIF01 (sample SAMN07420641, study PRJNA396082) | bioreactor metagenome | isolation source: sample BR12 brine-fed electro-methanogenic bioreactor BR | place: Japan: Kochi | collected 2016-12-09
CCGGTATTCACCACCCTCGGCATACTGGCAGGCATCTCAGGCGATCCCGGCACGGCTCTTGCCGGCCATCTTACAAGCTTTTCGGTGGTGCTTGCGATCTTTATGGGATACCTCTTCTCTTCAGATGCCTTCTTCCGCGAGAAGAAGGACGGGACGATCCTGACCCTCCTCTGTGCCCCCGTCTCCCTCCGTCAGATCTGGGAGGGCAAAGTCCTCGGCGTCGCAACAGCTGCATATGGGATGACGCTCCTCTCTGTCCTGATCACCGTGGCTGTCGCCTTCGCCTTCTCACCTGTCGGGATCACCCTCCCCTGGCTTCTGCTCGTGCATCTCGTAATCATCCTCCCAATCTATGCCGCAGCATCCGCAGGTATCATCGGAGCCGCACAGCTCTACCTCGGAATGCGTGAAAACCAGTTCCTCGGGATGGGTTTTGTCTTCCTCTTCATCTTCCTCGTCTTCGGACTCCAGACATTCATCTCCCCTGAAAGCGGGATCACCATCCAGAACGAACTCTTCTTCGGAGTTCCCGGCCTCGTGCTGCTTCTGCTTGGAAGGAGATGGGCAGGAAGGCTCTCAAAAGAGCGAATTGTCAGGACAATAGCGTGATTTAAAAAAAGAAATGAGGATTTGCCTCTGGAAAGTAAGGATCTGCGAAGGGATCTCTTACTCTTCCCTGACCCTGCTCTCCACCGTCATGAAGATCGGGCCACGGAGATCGATCTTCTTCCGGTTATCGGTGACAAAGCGCATCGCATGATCGGCGATTTTGATATTCACATCTGATGGGAGTTTTGCCATCTTCACCTGCACAGTTGTCCCTTCCCCGCACCGTGCCGCCTCCTCGATCCGGGCGGCTGCGAGAAGGGCGACAGAATCGATGAACCGGATGCCGGTTTCGATGCCATTTGCCCTGATATTCGCAAACTTCTCGGTATCGGGCACCCCGAGGATCGCACCCTCATGGATGAAGACCTCGTTTCCGCAGGCAGGCCCAAGGAGCTTTGAATTCTCTTCAGGTTCAATGACAGCAACATCGAGTGCTGTTCCTGCAATCTCGCCTGACCAGACGGGGAATGAGCAGGGGGATGGCACTGCCGCATGTTCTGTGGCAACTGCTGCGATTGCCGTTGCAAGGACGCGGCCTGCTTCTGTTGACGGCTCTTCCCGGACAGAGACTGCCCGTGCGAGATCCCGATCGGTGAGGGTCGGGGGATAGAACTGGCCGAAACTGAGCTTTCTGACATCATCTGCCTGGTGGAGGATCATCGCCAACCGCTCGACGCCAAGGCCGAGGTTCATCACCGGGATACCGACTCCGTACTCACCGAGTGCGGATGGCGAGTAGATCCCAAAGGTCGCCACCTCCACCCAGTCATGCACCGGGTGGCGTGCATACACCTCAGTCTGGGTGCCGGGCATGTAGTACTTCGACCGCTTCTCATCCGGCCTGAACTCAAAGTCGGTGAATCCAAAGGCTGAGAGGAGTCCTTCTGCAACCGCCATCCCCTCATCAAGGGTGACATCCTCGCCTGCGACGATACAGGATGCCGAATGGTAGCTCATCAGCCGGGTTGCCCCCTCCTCCTGCTCCCGCCGGAAACACCGGTCAATCGAGAACATCCGGATCGGGTGGGGGTTCCTCATCCAGCATTCGCCAAGGGACATGAACCAGCCTGAGGTCATGTGTGAGCGGAGGGTGGATCGGGATGACTCGGGTGCGAGTTCCCGGAACTCGGGGAAGACGGAATCGAGGATATGCACCACAGTCGCATCATCGATGTCAAGCACCACCGAGAGTTCATGGGTGAGATCGTCGCCATCAAAATCACCCTTCTTATACCGATGCAGGCAGGTGCGGAGCGCCTCTTCTTTCTCAGAATCAATGGGTTTGCCGGTGATCCCCTCGATCCCCTCGATCTGTTTCCGTGCGATCCCGACATTCGGCCTCGGCAGGCCGCCGAGATAGAAGACACGATCCAGAACCGCCATCGCTTCGGGCCCGAACTGCCGGTACACCTCCTGTTCCTCGACGATCACCGGGTTCATCGCCTCATCAAAGCCCATTGAAAGATATGCCTGCCTGAGCTTCTGGATGGTATCAAAGACCGGGTGCGGCCGGGCGCGCCGGTACATATACCGTGGGTACTGCCGGGAAACCGGCGGTGTGGAGAGCACCTTTGGGCCGTCATGCCATGCCCCTTCAAAATCCTCTTTCGAGCGTTTCCTGAACTCTTCTGCATCAAATTTCATAGATCCTCCTCAAGACAGACAACCCGTGATACCGGACTCTCGTCCCGGATCCGGTACCCTGCCGATTCCGCTATCTTCTCCGCAAAGGAGCGGACATAGGCATGTTCAGGCATCTGATCCATTGATAATCTGCTTCGACTGTATCCAAGATACATATATCCTTTGACCTCGACAAAGCCCGGATGGGCATCAGCAATGATCCGCCCGTATACCTCGGGCGAATGATCATTCAATCCCTTCACCAACGTCACCCGTACAGCCGATCTCCGGGACGACAGAAGTGAGAGGCTCTGGAGCACCTGCTCCCAGTAATCACTTTTTGGTCGGCAGAGCATCGTATAGGTCTCCTCATCCGGCGCATCAAGCGAGATATAGAGCTGTGTCGGATGGAGCTTCTCCACCACCTCCGGACGGGTTCCGTTTGAGACGACAAAGACGGTATACCCGTTCTCTTTGAAGAGATCGACGAGGGCGGGGAGCTGTGAATAACAGGTCGGCTCACCGGAGAGGGAGATTGCCACCTGGTTCGGCGTCCCGGAAGCCGCCTGCCACCGCTCAGGAGTTACATCCGGGTGCGGCTTGTATCCGGCAAGTCCCTTCTTATGGAGTTTTTGGGCTGCTCCCAGGATCACCTCGGGCGCAAGTTCCACCTCCTCTTCCACCTCATACTCCATCGAACGCCAGCAGAAGAGGCATCGCTGGTTGCAGCGGAGTGTCGGGGTCATCTGGATGCACCGATGGCTCTCGATCCCATAGAACTGGTGTTTATAGCACATATCCCCGCCGCGGAGCGCCCGTTTGCTCCACATGCAGGGCTTTACCGCGGCAGACGATTCCGGAGAGAAGAAGAGGTATCCCTGCTTCCGCAGAGCATCACATGCTTTCGAGCGCATCGATACCAAGGGTCTGCAGGGCTTCCCTGAGGGTGTTCCGTGTTGCGTCAACCAGCGCAAGCCGGGCATCACGGCTCTTCCCTTCGGCTTTTAAGACCGGAACAAAACGGTAGAAAGAATTGAAGAGATCCGCACAATCCCGGACATAGGTGGCGAGGAGATGGGGGCGGAGATCCGAGACGACAGAATCAAGCACTGCCGGGAACCGGGCAATAGCTTTTGCAAGCGCAATCTCGTGGGGATCCTCATACTCATAGATCCCGTCAAACTCACCTGCCTTTGCCAGGATCGAGCATGCCCGTGCATGGGCATACTGGATATAGGGGGCGCTCTGCCGTTCGAAATCAAGTGCCTGCTTCCAGTCAAAGACGGTGCTCTTCTCTGGCGAGACCCGGACGATATCGTACCGGATTGCGCCAACGGCAACAGATCTCGCGATCGCCTGCCGTTCTTCATCTGTTAGCTCCGGCCTCCGTTTCGTCACCTCCTCAAATGCCCTGATGGTGACCTCTTCAATCAGCTCGTCTGCGGAGATGAACTTCCCTGCACGGGTGCTCATTGACCCTTCCGGCAGGGAGACGAACTCGAAATGCAGGATCTCGGGTGCACGCTCACCCATCAGCCTGAGTGTCGAGGAGAGCTGGGCTCCGATCAGCTTGTGATCTGCTCCCAGCACATCAATGATCCGGTCATAGTTTGCGTTCTTCCAGATATGGTACGCGAGATCCCGGGCAGCATACACACTTGTCCCATCGCCACGCCTGAGGATGTACTTCTTCTCAATCCCATATGCCGAGAGGTTCACGGAGAAGAGTTCTCCATCATCCTCTCCCTCATCCATGCGGGAGAGGAGATCGAGCACGCGGTGCATATCCCCGATCCTGACAAAGGTGCTCTCCCGGACATACCGGTCATGCACCACATTCAGATCAGCAAGGGTCTCTTTGATCCCATCGATACAGGTATCGACCGCCTCACGGAAGGCCTGTTCAACATCCTTCCCTCCACGTTCGATCTCCTGCATCAGCCGCTCGATCTCACGGTTGATCGACTCATCCTTCTCGATCTCGCGGTTTGCCTGGATATAGACGCGGGCAATGAAGTGATCACCCTTCTCGCCATCTTTTCTGGCAATACCAAGTGTCTGAAGACCCCAGACGACAATTGCGATCTGACGGCCCATATCATTCACATAATACTGCACCTCAAGCGGATACCCGGCCTTCCGAAACGTCCGTGCAAGCGTGTCGCCGATGATGGTATTCCTGATATGGCCGACATGGAGGGGTCCGTTTGGGTTGGCACTGGTATGCTCGATCATGACCCGTTCATGCCGTTTGGGAAGCGAACCATACCCGGATTCACGTGCCAGTTGAACTGACTTTCCGATATAGTCACTACCAAAGGTGAAGTTCAGGTATGGCCCGACAGCAGCAACCGAGATACCATCCATCTCCGGGTGGGCTTTCAGCTTCTCCAGAAGATCCTGTGCAATGATCGCTGGTGACTTCTTCTCTTTTTTGGCGCAGGCAAACGCAATCGTGGATGCGATATCCGCATGGTCGCCGCCATCAACAAGGAGAGGGTCTTCCTCCCCGGTGCATCCCATCAGGACCCGTCCAATCAGGTCAATTGTTTCAAGATACATCATAACCCCGTCCGGTACCGCAGGATCGCAGCAATTCCGCCAAACGCATTGTAGAGCATAGCCCCTTCCTCAAAATCATCCGAGATGATCTCAACTTTTGTGCTGCTCTGGTCGGCGAGAGTCGTCATCTCATCGATAATATCTGTTTCATCCTCAAGGAAGAGGGGCGAGGTGCATTTCGGGCAGTTACCGTAATCGATATTCGAGATCTTCTTTCCCGGTTCGATCTGGATTGTACGCTCCTCGCTATAATTACATGCACCGCACCTGATCAGGAGGCGAACCTCACGGAGCCTTGTTGAGAGGAGGAGGATATCGACAGCCCCGGCTTCGAGATTCTTCCTGATGCTCGACTCACCATAGGCTGCGAGGCCGTCGTCTTTTGTGAGCTCCTTGAAGAACTTCGACATGATGTTCTTCTCCTTCATCAGGTCAACACCCTTCAGGGCATCGGCGGCGGCATCGACGAGTTCCGAGAGTCCGCTCTCGTTCGTATACGCAACATCAAAGAGGCCGATCATCCGCTTCTTCACCTCGTGGTGAAGATAGTCTCCATCGGCAAACTCCTCTTTCGTGGGGGTCGGCCCGCCGATGAGGAGCCCCTTAAAACGATTGAAGAAATCCTTCTCGGCAAGGAACGTCTCGCTGGCACGCTCTCCGACCTTCTTATAGAATTCATTGATAGCGATCAGCCTGAGACGCTCAAAACGTGCTGCCGACTGGCCGCCTTTCCGCTGTTTGCCAGGAACAGTCGAGGTGGTTCCGTTGATAGGCTCAATCCGGTTGCCACGGAGGAATCCCCAGTAGGATTCACGGCGATCGAGGACGAGCAGGCCATAGACAAACTTCTCCTCAAGCATCAGCCTGAGTGGTTCCAGCTCGAAGTTTGAACTGCACCGGTACATATAGGTGCCAAGCGGCTCGGGCGGTTCAACGATTATTGTCTCAAATGTGCTCCTGTCACCTCCGATATTGACGGCACCTGAGAAGACCGCCATCCCGTTCGGTGGCGGGGTTTTATAGCCCTTCAGGCGCGAGAGGATCGAAGATAGTGCGCTCTGCACATTCGTCTTCGTCTGCTTACTCTTGATGTTTGCGCACTGCCCGAACTCATCGCGGAGCTGTGCAGTTACATCGTATATCTGCTTATCTGGAGGAATATAGAGGGAGATCAGCTCGGTTCCGCTCCCCTCTTTCTCCTCGAGGCGTTCGAGCATCTTCTTGAACTCGTACCGTCGGCGTGCCTCATCCTTCTCGGTCTGTACTGTTTCGGCCATGGGGGTATGTCACCATTATAAAATGGGTAATTATTGTTCTTCTGCTCCAATAAAGATGATTATTGGGCATTATCTCTTCTGTCTGCACCTGAAAAGAAGAGCAATCGTCTTAGCATCGATTATCCTCCCATCATGCGCCATAGATTCTGCCTCCTTCCGGGGGAGGCAGACGACATCGATCACCTCATCGTCATCAGGCTCGAAGTTGTCTGACGGTGAGAGGGTTCGTGCCTCATACAGGTGGATCACCTCATCGGTGAAACCGGGAGAGGTCATGAGGACACCACGGGGGATGAGTTCATCAGATCGCATCCGCGTCTCCTCGATCAGTTCACGTGATGCCGTCTCTTCCGGCAGCTCTCCATCCTCCATCGTCCCTGCTGGCGCTTCATAGATGTAATCGCCAATTGCCGGGCGGAACTGTCGGATCAGGTAACAGTCATCGCCATCGCAGGGGAGCATCGCAACAGCACCCCCCGGGTGGACGATGATCGTCTCCTTTGTCCTGCCGTTTGGAAGATCGACGCTCTTCAGCTCAACAAAGAGGCGCTTTCCCCGGTAGATGATCGTCAAGGGAGCCTCCGGTATGAGATCGGATCAGATCTGCCGGCGGCACGGAACGCCTCCAGCCGATAGTGGCAGGACGAACAGGTGCCGCAGGCAAGATCATCATTCTGGTAGCATGACCAGGTCTCTTCATAGGGAACAGAGAGATCAAAACCCACCTTCAGGATCTCCGCCTTGTTCATCCCGACAAACGGAGCCATCAGCGTAATCGGCTTCTCTGACATCGTCCCGAGGTCGATGACCGACTGGAATGCCTCAATAAATTCCGGCCTGCAATCGGGGTACCCGATATAGTCTCCTGCCTGCACACCGATGAAGATGGCATCGCCCCCCCTCGCCTCGCAGAAGCTGGTGGCAATGGCAAGCAGATTCGCATTCCTGAAGGGAACATAGGTATTCGGGCGCTCTTCGGGGGACTCTTCATAGGTTTCAACATCTATTGCAAAATCCGTGAGGCTGCTTGCCCCAAATGCTTTGAAATAGTCAAGCGAGATGACAACCGGCGGCTCTGCACCAAGGAGTGTTGCAATCCTCTGCGCGCATCCGAGTTCCCGTGATTCCGTCCTCTGGCCATAGGTGATATGGAGAGGGAGGATATCATATCCCATATTCTTTGCATAATAGGCAAGGGTGGCCGAGTCCATCCCGCCTGAAAGGAGACATACTGCTTTCATTTATTGCACCCCGATCTGCTTATGAAGCTGGAGCTGGAGACGGACGGGAAGATCCCACGTCATCAGCACCTCTGCAATTCGTGTGTAATTCGATCCATGGACAGGCGAGATGTAGATCTCACCCTTTATCGGAATAGATCGGATCTGTTCATATACATAACCGAGATCCGCATCATCCGCCACGACACATTTGACCGAGTCTGTCGGCCTGATATCAGCAAGAAGACTGAGATCGCTTTCTTCACCGGATGACGGGCATTTGACATCCATACAGATGGAAGCATATGGCTGTGTCTGGCCAAAGGGGATCGTCCCATTCGTCTCGATATCGATTGTATACCCTCTGGAAGAGAGTTCTCGTAGAAGAGGAAGAAGCTCATCCTGCCGGAGGAGCGGCTCCCCCCCCGTCACACAGAGATACCGGATCCCGGTCTCTTCTATCCGTCGCAGAATATCGTCTGTAGTGAGATCTTCGCCTGCAAGCGGATCCTGCGATGCCGGGGTATCGCACCACCGGCAGTTGAGGTTGCATCCGGCGAGCCTGAGGAAACAGCAGCGCAGCCCCTGGTTTCTCCCTTCGCCCTGAAGACTCGGAAAGATCTCACAGACCTGCATATTCAGCGTTCAACCTCTGAGTAGCAGCCATCAGACTCCCAGACCCGTACACGGACAATCCGGCAGTCAAGCCCCATTGAGCGGCAGGCTTCATCGATCATATCCGCAATCTCAACAGTCAGAAGTTCGCTTGTCGGATCTCCATGCGTGGTGACGACATCCTGGAACTGCGAGAGGCATTCCACCATCGGATCTTCAACATTGAGGATCACCTGGTGGTCATAGCATTCGACCAGCTTTTTTATGCAATTATAATCAATCAGGATCTGCGTTCCTGCATCCACATTCCCCTCAAGCCAGACCTCGGTGCGCCACCGGTGGCCATGGAGACGGGCGCATTTCCCGTCATAATTGAGGAGACGGTGGCTTGCATCGAAGTGGACCTCCTTGTATATGCGGACTGACATGTTGTTATCCATTGGAGAAGAGAACGTATAAGGTTATTATTAGAGACCACTCATGAATGTAGGAACGAGTGGCTTGCGGATAGTATAATAAAACACTTCCGCGCAATATGTATTCCAGATTCTGGAGTATCCACCGGATCAAAAACCAGAAAATAGAGGTCTATACATGGGACAGGGAAAATTTGCAGCGAGAAAACTCCAGCGCGACTCAAAAAAGTTCCGCTGGAGCGATTCCAAATATGCACGACGTGCACTTGAACTGAAACTGAAGGCCGACCCGCTGAAGGGATCGCCCCAGGGCCGCGGTATCGTCCTCGAAAAGGTCGGTGTTGAGGCAAAACAGCCAAACTCTGCCATCAGGAAGTGCGTCCGTGTGCAGCTGATCAAAAATGGCCGTCAGGTGACCGCATTTGCAGTCGGCGACGGTGCAATCAACTTCATCGATGAACACGATGAAGTGACGATTGAGGGAATCGGCGGACGTATGGGACGTTCCATGGGAGATATCCCGGGGGTTCGTTTCGTCGTGACCGCTGTGAACAATGTCTCCCTCCATGAGCTTGTCATGGGACGCAAGGAGAAGGCGCGCAGGTGATTAGGATGACCGAAGAAGCACAGAGTACACAGAAACCAGTCCTTCTCTTCAACAAGTGGGACTCATCAGAAGTTGTCATCAATGATCCCGGCCTTGAGCGATATGTGAGTTTCAAATCAATGGCTGTTCCGCACAGCTGTGGACGGCTCACCCAGCAGCAGTTCACCAAATCCTCAATGGCAATCGTCGAGCGGCTGATCAACCGCCTGATGCAGGTCGAGCACAATAGCGGAAAGAAGCAGCTCTGCACAAAGATTGTGATGGATGCATTCGATATCATCCACACAAAGACCAAGCAGAACCCGATCCAGGTTCTCGTCGATGCAGTCGCCAATGCCGGACCCCGTGAAGAGACGGTTCGTCTGAAGTACGGTGGTATCAATGTGCCAAAGTCTGTAGACACCGCTCCGATCCGAAGGGTAAACACCGCAATGAAATATATCGCAACCGGTGTCTGGAAGGGATCCCACAAAAAGAAGCGCTCAGCAGCCCAGGTGCTTGCCGATGAGCTGATCGCCGCATCAAAAGGCGACTCGAAATGTTTCTCTGTCGGTAAGAAGGAAGAAGTCGAGCGGATTGCAAAGTCCGCCCGCTAATCAATACTTTTTTTGGTGAATTATGTCACGCGGCAAAAAGATGGTGGAGAAAGTTTCGGAGCTGATGAACAAGCCCGAATTTATCCGTAACATTGGTATCGTTGCACACATCGACCACGGGAAGACCACATTTTCTGATAATCTCCTCTCCGGAGCAGGGATGATCTCAGAAGAGCTCTCAGGCAGACAGCTCTTCATGGACTCAGATGAGGAAGAGCAGGCTCGAGGAATTACAATCGATGCATCGAACGTCTCGATGGTCCACGAGTACGGCGGGAATGAGTACCTGATCAACATGATCGATACCCCGGGCCACGTCGACTTCGGTGGCGACGTCACACGGGCAATGCGTGCAGTCGATGGTGCCATCGTCCTCGTCGATGCAGTCGAAGGCCCGATGCCCCAGACCGAGACCGTTCTCAGGCAGGCACTGAAAGAGGGTGTCAGGCCGGTACTCTTCATCAACAAGGTCGACCGCCTTATCAACGAGCTGAAGGTCGACCCGCAGGAGATGATGATCCGGCTCGGCCGTGTCATTGACAAGGTAAACAAACTGATCAAAGGGATGAACGAGAAGATGTACACCGAAGGCGGATGGAAGCTCGATGCCCAGGTCGGCACCGTTGCCTTTGGATCTGCTCTCTACAACTGGGCAATCTCAATCCCATACATGCAGAAGAGCGGCGTCTCCTTCAAGGAAGTCATCGACAAGTGCAATGCCGGTGACATGAAAGCGCTTGCCAAGTCAAGCCCGCTTCACGAAGTGATCCTTGATATCGTCGTCAAACACCTTCCAAACCCAATCGATGCACAGAAACGGCGTATCCCGATCATCTGGCATGGTGACAAGGAATCCGCCGAAGGAAAGGCGATGCTCACCTGCGACCCGAAAGGCGCAGTTGCCATGATGGTCACCGACATCTCCTTTGATCCCCATGCAGGCGAGGTCGCAACCGGCCGTCTCTTCTCAGGGAAGCTCAGCCGTGGGATGGAGCTCTTTGTTGTCGGAACAGCTGGAAAGGGCAACCGCCTCCAGCAGGTCGGCATCTTCATGGGCCCAAGCCGTGTTGAGGTCGAACAGATCGTCGGAGGCAATATTGCTGCTGTAACCGGCTTAAAGGATGCAATCGTCGGATCGACTGTCACCTCCAGCAAAGAGATGACACCATTTGAGTCGCTGAAACACTACTCAGAGCCTGTCATGACTGTTGCAGTCGAGGCAAAGAACATGAAGGATCTGCCAAAGCTCGTCGAAGTGCTCCGTCAGGTTGCCAAGGAAGATCCGACGATCCGTGTCAACATCAATGAAGAGACCGGTGAGCACTTAATCGCCGGTATGGGAGAACTCCACCTTGAGGTTATCACCGGCCGTATCCGGCGTGACAAGAACGTCGATATCGTGACATCTGAACCTATCGTCGTCTACCGTGAGACAGTCACCACAAAGGCAGGGCCTGTCGAAGGAAAGTCGCCAAACCGCCACAACCGGTTCTATATCGAGGTTGAGCCCCTTGACCAGGCTATTGTCGATGCAATCCAGAACGGCGATGTCTCGATGAACATGAGCCAGCTCGAGCGGCGTGATGTGCTTGTCGGTCTTGGCATGGACAAGGATGAGGCGAAGAATGTCAAGGATATCTACACCACCAATGTCTTCATCGACATGACAAAGGGTATCCAGTACCTGAACGAGACGATGGAACTGATCCTTGACGGCCTCCACGAAGCCCTTGATGGCGGCCCGCTCGCAGACGAGCAGGTGCAGAACCTCAAGATCCGGCTGATGGATGTGAAGCTCCACGAGGATGCAATCCATCGTGGCCCTGCACAGGTGATCCCGGCAGTGAGAGCTGCTGTGAAAGCTGCATGCCTGATGGCAAACGACCAGCTCCTCGAGCCTGTCCAGAAGATCCAGATCACTGTTCCGCAGGACCAGATGGGAGCGGCAATCTCCCAGATCCAGGGTCGGCGCGGACAGCTCACCACCACCGATTCGGAAGGCGACCAGATTGTGGTCAACGGCACTGCCCCGGTTGCAGAACTCTTCGGGTTCGCAGGCGACCTCAGGTCAGCAACCGAAGGACGTGCAATGTGGAGCACCGAGTTTGCCGGGTTCCAGCTGGTTCCTGCAAGCCTTGTAAATGAAGTTGTTATGGGTATCCGGAAGCGGAAGGGTCTGAAAGAACAGATCCCAACACCTGGCGACTACCTCGCATAAGAGGGATCACCTCCACCCTGTCCCTTTTTTCGTCCTCATATCACGAGAGCGACATTTATCTATCTCTTTGGCAAAGGGATGAGTATGGCAATTGACTGGTACAATGAATTTGTTGACCTGAGCTATACCCCGGCAGAGGATGATATCATCTGTCTCTTCTCCTGCACTCCGGCATCCGGGATCAGTATGAAGGAAGCAGCAGGCAGGGTTGCCTCTGAAAGCTCCACGGGGACATGGACAACCCTCTATTCCCTCCCGCCGAGGATGAGGGATCTCCAGGCAACCGCCTTTGAGATAGACGGACCGTACCTGAAGATCGCCTATCCGATCGGTCTCTGGGAAGAGGGGAATGCTGTCCAGCTCTTAAGCGGGATTGCCGGTAATATCTTCGGTATGAAGGCAGTCGACCAGCTCAGGCTGATCGATGCAACTCTGCCAGAGGTGTATCTGCGAAACTTCGATGGGCCGCATTTCGGTAATGATGGGATCAGGAAACTGACCGGGATTCATGGCCGCCCCCTGACCGGAGCAGTGCCAAAACCAAAGATCGGGTTCTCTGCTGCCGAACATGCAGAGATTGGGTTTGAGACCTGGATGGGAGGGTTCGACTTTGTCAAGGATGATGAGAACCTCACGTCTACCTCCTTCAACCGGTTCGATGACCGGGTGGCCGCACTCACAGAAAAACGTGATAAGGCTGAGCAGATCACAGGCGAGAAGAAGTCCGCCTTCATCAACATCACCGCTGATACCGAGACGATGAAACAGCGGGCAGATCTGCTCGCAGCCAACGGCTGGAACTATGCGATGATCGATGTGGTCGTCGCCGGGTTTGCCGCTGTCATGACGCTCCGTGACTACTGCTCAGACCTCGGCATTGCAATCCATGCCCACCGGGCAATGCACGCGGCATTTGACCGCGATCCCCGGCATGGGATCACGATGCAGTTCCTTGCGAAGATGATGCGTCTGATCGGCGTTTCGCAGATCCATACCGGAACAGCAGTCGGAAAGCTCGTCGGTACCTCTCAGGAAGCGAAAGTGCTCGCAGATGTCCTGCGGGAAGAGAAGGTGCAGGCAGTTCCCGGGATGGCGCTTGAGCAGAACTGGGGACATATCAAGAGCGCCTTCCCGGTCTCTTCAGGCGGCCTTCACCCCGGTCTTGTCCCCGAGGTCCTTGACATCTATGGCAACGAACTCGTACTCCTCGTATCAGGCGGCATTCACGGACACCCGGACGGCACCCGTGCCGGGGCAGCTGCCACCATGCAGGCGATAGAGGCATGGCAGGACGGCCTCTCACTGGAAGAGAAGGCAGCAGGGGCACCCGAGCTCGCACGTGCCCTTGAGAAATGGGGCGCCTATAAGCCGGTATAGCCAGACAGATTATGCCAGGATCTCTTCTCTGGGAGGATCCGGAACCCTCATCCTTTTTCTCAGTGCCATCCCCTCTGCAAGCAGGTAGATACCGATAAGGAGAGCAATCCCTGCCAGAAGATACATCAGGATCGCGATGATCGCTTCCGGTGCAATGATTGCCATGAACGCAACCCCGAGCGAGAGGATGCCAACCGCAAGCCTCAGCCTGAACCCCTCAGGCACGGCTTTTTTCCCCCTTAAAACCCTTTTCAGTGAGATCCAGGCACTCGCAAATGTCCATATCGCCAGGACAAAAAGGAAGGTTCCTGCAAGTTCATCCGGTTCAGAGAAGAATGTGCTGAGAGCAAGAAGAGCAATCCCAAGCCCGACAATGAAACGCCCAATCGATCGCAGTCTAAATGGCCTGATCACAAAAGCAGACCTCAGGAAAGGATAAGAAAGAGCCAGGAAGAGGAGAGGGATGATGAGCCGGGTGAGGCTGTCAAATGTGATGAATGGTTCAGTCAGTATCTGGATGCCAAACAGGAGCATGAAGATGCCGCAGAAGACAACGAGCTTCCAGGCCTTTGCCTGCTCTGAGAGCACTTCTGAAGTATCCTGCACAAGAGCTTTTTGTGAATCGATCAGGAGAGCAGAGATGGTATCGATCACCATCAGGACGAGCGGGGCATCATCTGCAAGATGCAGAACCGGATGCTCTTTTGGATCATAGCGGTCAAGATGCACCCTGTACTCGGTGGCAATCTCATGCAGGTGGTACTGGCCGAACCGGTAGCTTGCAAGAGTCCCGGGGGAGGGGATATTCATGCGGGAGAGGACCCAGTTCTCAGAAAGTGGAGAGGCAACCCCGCTCTTTGGCACCACCACCTCCCAGACACCTTCATGGAGGGGTTCGAGGAGATCTTCAAGCCTCTGCATACATAAAATCTTGTTTTGGGAATATTTGTGCGTATCTATCGAAAAAAGGGAAAAGGAGCTAGAAGGTTGTCGACGAGATCTCAGTCACCGTTACGCTGGTCGGATCGATGATGAAGAACATGAGCCCGAGCACTGCCAGGATGATGATGACAATCGCCGGCAGCAGCACCGCAATGACTGCCCGGATCGTTGATATCCCATGGTACTCGCGGATACCCAGTACCATCAGGATAAAGCCCCAGATACCTGCAAGGAGGCCAATAAAGGGAATCCACCCGATAGCCGCAGAAGGTGTCTCAGCAAGTGCAAAGGCACGCACCGTTGCGGTATAATCGCCTTTGCCGCCGACGATCTTTGCACAGATATGGATGATGGCACCGGCGATCAACAGTGTTATCGTCCCGAGGATGACGAGTGCTATGATAAAGGAAATTATCATAACGAGATCCGCACCCGGTGAGAAGGGGATTGGAAGGACAGGGCCGACAAATTGTTCAATGATCGTTGCCAGTACCGAGTAGATGAAGATGACAATCAAAAAGTAGATGATTGAATCTGTGAGCGTCCCGGAACTGCTCTTCCGGATCGTTTCTCCGGGGGATGTGATCATCCCGCGGAATGTCCCAATAAAAGGGAGTGACATATATAGAGAAATGATATTCCCCCATATATACCATTCCCGTATTCTGAATGTGTTATGGGGACGAGAAGCCGCGGTACTCCCCAATTCTTACAATATGCTCTTCAAATGATCCGCTTGTATAGGTCATCACCCGCACCGGCTCGCCCTTCCGGAACCGCCGGAGTGCCTGATCATAGATCTTCCTGACATGCCTGAGGTTCTGTTCGTCGAAGTGCATGGAGATCGCTTCCCAGAAGCCGATCTGCTGCCGGACAAAGTCCAGTTCATAGGAGATGACCTGCCTTGCGATCGTTGTTGCCTCTTCTTCAGTGATCTCACCGTGATATTCCCCGTGTTCTCCAAGGCCGGATATCTGCCGCCATTCCACCACCCCGTCGGTATCAGGTTCCCGGTGAAGCATATAGGGATAGATGCGGCAGATAGAGAAGCGATTCTCATAGATTTCGCAACGGTTGCCTGCATCCAGAAAGAGACACCGCCCGTCCTCATGAACTTTCAAGGCATATCCCGAGACATACAGAGTGCCATTTGAATCGCCATATTCAAAGTCAGGCGCCGGAATGAGGGCTTTGGGTTGATGGGTTTGGAGATAGGGGAGATCGCGATCAAGGAGGAAGACATGGCCGTTATAGGATGCGGTGCAGCATCGCCCGCATCCGTCACAGGAGAACCCGACATCCCGGATGATCCTGATCAGCTCATCTTCCGGATACCCGCGAAGTGCTGCCTCATCCTGTTTAAGCGTGAGAATGTGGTTCTGTATGCTCATGTTCCTGCTCATAGCAATCGCAGGTTTTATTCATCAGAGAGGAGGAGAGCCCGGATATATGGGTCAAAACGAATGCCCCCGCACGATGGACATTCCAACTCGCCAACAGTCAGAATTTCAGCAGAGACCGACTCACCATCGATGAGTTCAAGCCCTTCTTCCTCTATTACCCGGTAGAACTGAAGAAGTTCAAGATACGGCCGAGCCTTTGGGGGAAGCAGGGAGTAGTTATCGATATCGCTCTGCATGGTCGAGTGCCTGGCAATCCGTTCGTCAAAGAAGAGAAAGACGGTAATTTTGCACTGCTCCTGAATCTGCCTGAGTTCAGAGAGCGGCAGCAGCTTTCCGGGGACAATCCCGATGGTCTCGCACTTTTCTACAACTGTTTTTCCCGGTAACTCACGATAGGGTTTCAGGGGCCCTGTACTTCCGGAGGAGTTGGTCATAGGTTGTAGTAATTCTGTACCAGAGGAGAATAAAGGATCGCTTCAGTGCATCAGAAGAGAAATACCATCAGAAAATAGGCAAAGGCAATTGCTGCCACCAGGAAGATTCCATATCCGGCATTGGTGGACTGCGGAATTGCCTGCGGATATGTATTGATCAGGATTGAGAGTCGGATCTCCTTCTCTCTCCGCCTTTCAGGATTGAATGAGAGGGGTACAGATATCGCATGTGAAAGGATATCCACTGCCATGACCGGATTTTTTGAGAACCATGAAGCTCCGTTCACACACCTGTCAAGAGAACCCGAGATGCTGTTCTGGAGACGGGGGAGGAGGGTATGGGAGAGGTAGAGGACGCCACGCCCTCCGGCACGATAGAGAACCATCATATCGGGCGGAATATAGGTCGGTTTTTGAATCATGCTCCTCACTATCCAGAGGTTCAGCAGCACTGCAGCAAAGATGAGGATCATCTCAATGATATGCGAGATGCTGAAGATATCATGGGTAACCGGATAAGGGAGGATCGAGAAGAGGATCCAGGGATAGACACCATAGATGATACAGGCAGATGCGGTCATCACCATCGCAATGAGCATCGGGGCCGGGGGATCACTGGTGACCAGATCAAGCTTCTCCCTGATGAACGCATAGTAGTTCAGTTTCACAAAGGAGAGGAAGGTACCGATCGATCCGATCAGAAGGAGCAACTCAAGGGTTAAAAGACCGCTCTCAGCAGCCGCTCCGACGATCATCTCCTTGCTGACATAGCCGTTGAATCCCGGCACACCTGCAATGGCAGCAGATGCTATCAGGGAGACATAGAAGGTGATCGGCATCTGCTTCCCGAGGCCGCCGAGTTCGGAGAGGCGGTGTCTGCCGGTCTGGTAGATGATCGCCCCCACTACCATGAAGAGGAGGGCCTTGTAGAGGATATGGTTGAAGAGATGGGCAATACCCCCGTTCAAGGCGAGTGTGGTGCCGATACCGACAGCTGCCACCATGTACCCGACCTGGCTGATCACATGGTAGGAGAGGAGCATCCGCATATCATCCTGAAGGATCGCAAAGACAAGTCCATAGACGACCATGATTGCTCCGAGGTACATCACCGCCTCGGATCCGGGGAGGGTGCGTGCCAGCAGGTACACCGCCGCCTTGGTCGTGAAGATGCAGAGGATGACCGATCCCACAATCGATGCCTTTGAATATGATTCGAGAAGCCAGGCATGGAGCGGGATGATCGCAGCATTCATCCCGATCCCGATGATGAAGAGGAGGGCAGCAGTACCGGGGGCGGCAGTGCCGATCTGAAGCGAACCGGTTTCAGCAAACTGAACGGCGATTGCTGCAAGGAGGAAGACCCCGCCGAGGATATGCATCAGGGCATACCGATACCCGGCACCCTGTGAACCCTCATATCCATGCCAGATGAGGGCAAGCGAGGAGAGGGCGAGCAGTTCCCAGAAGATGAAGAGGGTGATGAAGTCGCCTGCATAGACGATACCCATTCCTGAGGCGACCTGTACCAGTAGTGCCATCTGGTGGGAGATACGCTCCTCCTGGCTCGAGTAGATGACCGCAAGGACACTGATTCCTGCAAAGATATAGCCAACCACCCGTGAGAGGCCGTCAACCGAGAGGATGGAGAGTCCTATTCCGGGGAGAAGCTGAAGTACTGGAACCTCCATCCCATATTCCTGAAGGCTGATTGCGGCAAGCCCGGCTATTGTGACAAAGAGCATCCACTCATGCCGCACCCTCTTCGGGAGGAGGGGGAGGAGGGCGGCACCTATGATATAGATGAGGAACGGAGGGATGGCAATCATGAGAGCTGCCTCCTGAAGAGTGAGAGCATCCGCTCCTGCATCGGGTGCCTCATCTTCTGCCGGATAACTCGTATCATGATATCAGTCCTTCACTTCAGCCGGAAAACGGCCTGATTGTACATACACCTCTCTCACTACGAAGAAGCGTTTTCATAGAAACCGGATAGCTGCATCGCGGATCGCAGATCAGAACCTCAACGCCGCACCTGCCGGTATCATCTATCGTCAGGAGAGAAGAGGGGCAGAAGATACTCTGTGATACTGTCTCTGTCAATTCGATGCATGATCAGTGAGAGACTCATGATGATACATATACCTGACAGATAATAAGTTTAACCTGATAAAAAAACTCCAAATAATACACAGATACCTCATTAAAGACATTATTTGTCATTTCAGGAATTCCCAATCCGGTTTTTCCAGGTAGGGTTGCCCTGCATGAATGAATAGCATTAAGGAGCTGTATGGATGACCAGATACTGAAATACGATGAAAAATCCGTTCCACGTGATGATCATACCAACCCTCGGGTGTCCGGGCAACTGTGCCTACTGCTGGAGTTCCGAGGAGGGATCGCCTGTCATGTCCATCGGGACGATCCACGATATCGTCAGGTGGCTGAAGAGTTTCCGGACCGATCCCGTCACCTTCACCTTTCACGGGGGGGAGCCGCTCCTTGCGGGTGCGGATTTTTACCGTCAGGCACTCCCGATCCTTGCAGAGGGGCTCTCCGAACTTAACCCCGATTTTGCACTCCAGTCCAATCTCTGGCGGATGACACCGGAGATTGCAGACGCTCTTGCCGCATACCATGTCCCGATTGGATCCTCTATTGATGGTCCGCAGGAGATAAACGATCCACAGAGAGGAGACGGCTACTATGAGAAGACCATGAGAGGGTATGAAATTGCGAGATCGCATGGGCTGACGGTCCGTTTCATCTGCACCTTCACAAATAAGTCGGTCCTGCATAAGGAAGAGATCTTCACCTTCTTCATGGAGCATGGGTTTCCAATGAAGCTCCATCCTGCTCTCCCTTCGCTCCGGGGGGACCAGCCGCAGGAATGGGCACTTCCGCCGGAAGAGTATGGGGAACTCCTCGTCTTTCTGCTGGACCGGTACCTTGAGAACATCGACCGCTCTGAAGTGATGAACATCAACGATCTCGTCAAATGCGTCTTCACGAGGCACGGAACGGTCTGCACCTATGTCGACTGCATGGCAAACACCTTCGCAATCGGCCCGGACGGGGGGATCTATCCATGTTACCGGTTTGTCGGGATGCCTGAGTATGTGATGGGGAGTGTTGCTGACTGCCCGTCACTTGAGGAGCTCGCAGAGTCAAAGGCATGGAAGCTGATGCAGGAGTACAAAACTTATGTCGATTCTGCATGCGGGGACTGCTCACACATCCGGTACTGCCGGGGGGGATGCCCATACAATGCGATTGCACCAACCGAGGGGCGGATCGAAGGGGTTGATCCCCACTGCACCGCATATAAGCGGATCTTTGAAGAGATCAATCTTCGGATGAACAATGAGATGTTTGAGACACCCCCTGTGAGTGCCCGGCGGAGGCAGCGGGCAAAACCGGGTGTCATGGCGCTTGTGCAGAAGATCGTCTCAAAATAACGGAAAAAGGTTTCCTCTCCTCCCCTATTTTATCAGATCAAAGAGGAAATACAGAAACGCGATGATACTGATGAAGATGATCCCATACCCGCCACCCCAGATCGAGATCTGTTCGTCCGGGTACTGATCCCTCATGTGGGAAAGCCGATCTTCATATGCCCTTGTTTTTGATGGATCGGAGAATGCCCGGACAAAGGGCAGTGCAATGCTCCGGAATGCGATCTGGCAGGCAACCGGGGGGTTGGAAGCGATGGTTCTGAGAGCAGAAACGAAGCGCTGAAGGCAAGCACCAATCAGATCAGCCCCATGAACAAGCGGGTTTTTGGCAATCCATGCAACCAGTCTCCCTGCCCGGATATAGAGTGAGTCAATATCTCTTTCAAATCCATGCCAGGGCTTTCGAAGGGGCCGGATAATCAGCAGGAGAACTCCGGCACCAGCAAAGATCAGAGCCGATTCCAGGAGATGTGAGGGTGCAAACGGATGGGCTGCGGTCATCCCGGGCAGGAGACTGGTCAGAAGGGTCGGGAAGAGACCGATGACAATACAGAGAAGGGCGGTTGCAGCCATTGCAATCATCATCAGGGTGGGGGCATCCTCAGGAAGCCGCCCTTCCTTCGTGCCGGAGACCGGCCTGAAGAAGCCGAGGTAGAGGAGACGGAAGACATAGATGACAGTGATGACTGCTGAGGCCATGAGAAGGGGAGCAAGGTATGGGACTGCTCCGGCTGCTTCGATCACCATCCCCTTGCTGACAGCACCGTTCAGACCCGGCACACCGGCAAGGGCAAGACCACCGATCACTGCACAGACTGTGGTCTTTGGCATCGTCCGTGCAAGACCCCCAAGTTCCGAAAGGCGGCCCGTGCCCGTCCTCATGATCACAGCACCGGCTGCCATGAAGAGGAGCGACTTGAAGAGGATATCATTGACGAGATGTGCGAGTCCGGCATCGATCCCGGCAACTGTTCCCACCCCGATTGCCGCAACCATATAGCCCCCCTGGCTGATGATCGAGTACGAGAGGAGGCGCCGGATATCATCCTGCATGAGGGCATAGACGGCACCATAGAGTGCCATCGCCCCGCCCATATATGCAACTGCGGCTCCCCACCCGCCAATCGCGGCAAGGAGGAAGACCGCCGCTTTTGTCGTGAAGATACAGAGGGCAACTGACCCGACGACTGATGCCCGCGGATACGCATCACCGACCCATGTATGGAGGGGAATGAATGCGGCATTCACGCCGATCCCGATAAAGAGCAGCAGGAAGCCGATGCCATCTCCCACCGACCCGATTGCCGCAGTTCCTGTTGTGACAATAGTGAAGACAATTCCCCCGAGGAGACAGGCACCGCCGAAGATATGGAAGAGGAGGTACCTGTACCCGGCACCAGATGAATTTTGATCCGTTGAAGACCAGATGATCGATAAGGAGGCAAGCGCAAGGAGCTCCCAGAAGACAAAGACCGTGATCAGATCGCCTGCATAGACGATCCCAAGTGCCGCGGCAACTGATGCGAGGATGCCGATCGTTTCTATCCGGGGGAGATCGCGGTATGCTGCATAGATAATAACCAGGAACCCTGCTGTTGCAAAGATGATACCGGCAAGCTGCCGCATCGGGTCGGTCGTCAGGAGGATCGTCTCGATGCCGGGGATGATCGAAACCACCAGATCGGGGGAGCCCGAGCCGATCAGAAGCACCATGATAAGCCCTGCTGCACCCAGGAGAACCGTCCAGCACTTCCGTGCAGCTCCTCTCAGGATAGGAACGAGGAGAAGACCGATGAGAAAGAGAAATGCCGGAGGAATTTCGATCATGGCAGCACCTGGTGAGTGATCTCGGCAATCGCGATCTCTATGAGATCCATAAACGGCATTGACGGGAAGAAGAAGATCAACACCGATACGCCCGCAGTCAGGACGATCGGAACGAGCATCGTGAGCGGGGGTTCACGGACTGATTCGAGGGCCCCGGGATCGTCTGGAGTCTCAAAGAGCATCGTGTAGATGATCGGGAAGAAATATGCCGCATTTAAGACGGCACTTACAATGATCACAAGGAGGAGGATTGGCACCCCGCCCTCCACCGCACCAAGTGCAAGGTAGATCTTGCTGATGATGCCTGCAAGCGGGGGAAGGCCGCAGATGCCGATTGCAGCAGCTGCAAACATGACTGCGGTCACCGGCATCTTCCTCCCGATCCCTTTCATCTCAGAGATAGACTCCTTCCCGGCAGAGACGATGACCGCACCAGCAACAAAGAAGAGGGTGATCTTCAGGAATGCATGGATCGGTATATGCGCCATTGCCCCGGTCATCCCGGCGATCGAGAGCATCGAAACGCCAAGCAGGATATAGGAGAGCTGGCTCACCGTCGAGTAGGCAAGCCGACGTTTCAGGTTATCCTCGGCAAGTGCGAAGAGGGAGGCGACGATTATCGTAAATGAGGCGATCACCGCAAGAAGGGTGCCAAGCCCAAGCATTGCCATCAGATCCATCCCAAAGACCCACCCGGCAATCCTGACAATCCCAAAGACTCCGGCGGTGACGACCGCAACTGCATGGAGGAACGCAGAGACCGGGGTTGGGGCAACCATTGCCGCAGGGAGCCATCCGTGGAGCGGCATCCATGCCGCCTTCACAAAGCCGACCATGAAGAGGATGAAGAGGATCTGGAGCGTGAGTGCGGATCCCGATCCCACAAGGAACCCTCCTGCCACAAAATCGGTAGTTCCGGTGAGGATATAGGTCAGGATGACCGCAGCAAGGAGGAAGATGCCACCGATTAAGAGGTAGGCAAGGTATTTCCTTCCTGCTTTCATCGCCTCCGGTGTCTCGACATGGACAACAAGCGGATAGGTGATGATCGTCAGGATCTCATAGAATATGAAGAGTGTCAGAAGATTTGCCGAGAATGCGATCCCAATTGCAGCAGCTATTGCAACGGCGAGACAGAAGAAGAACCTCGTCTGGGCATGCTCTTTCAGGGCCCGCATGTACCCGATTGCATAGAATGAATTCAGGAGGAATAGAGACGCTGCAACGAGCGCAAAGACCATCCCGAATGCATCCACCTTCAGGGCAAAGTCACCGCCCGGCACCATCGGAAGGAGCGTGTAGGTAAACCGGTTTCCGGCAAGCACCCCGGGGAGCATCAGAAGGACTGATGCGAGCATCGCAGATGCCGCTGTGATCGTGACACCCTCGCGGAGATTCTCATATCGCCCTGTTGCCAGTATCAGAACCGATGCGAGGAGCGGGATTGCGATCACGACAGCAGGGAGGACCCATTCGATATCCGCCATCTCAGGCACCTCCAAGGAGCATGAGTGCAGCAGGGGCGACTGCCTGCATCAGCACCTCGACGAAGATGCCAAATATGAGACAGAGGAGGGCAAGGCCGACCATCGGGGCGAGCATCGAGAGAGGGCCTTCACGCTCTCCCGTATGGGAGTGAGGATCCTCGTCATGCCCACCGTGTGGATCGCCGAAGTAGGCGATCTCGATGAAACGCCATATATAGATGGCGGCAAGGAGGGAGCCAATCAGGAGCACCGCCGCATATGGCCAGAGCCCGGCTTCAAATGCCCCGAGCACCAGGTAGTATTTACTCATGAACCCGATCGTCGGGGGAATACCGATCATCGATGCTCCGGCAAGCGCAAAGGCGGCACAGGTTATCGGCATCGTCTTTGAAAGACCTTTCATGTCACTCAGTCGGGAAGTACCCATCCGATAGATGATCAGACCTGCAACCATGAAGAGGCAGCCTTTCATCACCGCATGGCCGAGGATATGCAGGATTCCACCTTCGAGCGCAATCTCGTTTGCAACTCCAAGGGCGAACATGATATACCCGATCTGGCTGATGCTCGAGTATGCAAGCATCCGCTTCAGATCCTCCTGTGCGATTGCGAGTACCGCACCCGCAACAATCGCCACCGTTGACATCAGGAGGATGAAGCCGGTCACCGGGAAGCTGTCGATGATGTATGCGGTCGTAAAGACCGTGAAGAGGATGCGGAAGAGTGCATAGACGCTCACCTTTGCCATCACCGTCGAGATGAGCACTGTCACCGCCGAGGGTGATTCTGTATATGCATCCGGGAGCCAGAGGTGGAGCGGGAAGAATGCCACTTTTATCGAGAAGCCGATCATCAGGAAGAGGAATGCCGAATGGACTGTTGCAAGATGATATGATGCCGGAAGCATCGCTGCAAGCTCTGCCATATTCAGCGTCCCGGTCGCGACATAGAGGTTGCCGATACCAAGAAGGATGAAACCGGCTGCAATTGATCCGAGGATCAGGTAGTTGAAGCTTGCCACATAGGAATGAGACTTGCGTGAAGAAGCGATCAGGGTATATGCTGCGATCGAGGATATCTCCAGGAATACATAGAGATTGAAGAGATCGCCTGTTACCGTCATTCCCACAAGCCCGGTGACGAGGAGCTGGAAGAGGACATAGAAGGAGACGATCTTATCAGCGGTAATCTCCTTCTCGACACTGCGCCGTGCATAGATGATGGTTGCTACGGCAAGAAGCAGTATAGCAACGAGGATAAACCCGTTGAAGCTGTCGATGACGAGCTCGATCCCAAGCGGGGGTGCCCAGTTTCCAAGATGGTACCGGATCGTCCCTCCATCAAGCACCTGGAGAAGAATGGCTATTGAAGCCACAAACTGTGAGAGGATCGTGATGAGTGCTATCGGATAGCAGAACCTCCGGTCATACCACCCGGCAGCAAGTATCAGAAGCGATGCGAGGATCGGGATCGCAACCAGCAGAACCGGAAGTTGATCGACGAGTGTCATCTCCTCCTCACCGCCTGCATCAGTTCATTCTCATCGAGGACACCGTACTCCTCGTAGATACGGACGATTAACGAGAGAGCAACGGCAGTCACACTCACCCCGACGACGATTGCGGTTAGGATCAGGACATGCGGAAGAGGATTCACATAGAGGGCATGAACTCCTTCAGCTGTATAGATCGGTGCGGTACCCCCCCGGACTTCGGCAAACGAGATATAGAAGAGGAATATCGCCGTCTGGAAGATATTCAGCCCGATGATCTTCTTCACCAGATTCTGTTTGGCAATCAGGGCATACAGCCCGATCAGCATCAGGATGATTGCCATCCAGTAGTTGTACCGGGAGAGGAAGAGTTCATAGAATGACTCGATCATGATGATTCCTCCCCGTTTCCTGCAATATCGTAGATGATCGAGACCATCGCTGCCATGACCGCGATCCCGATACCGGCTTCAACCAGATCGATCAGGATGACATGGAGGTGCGGGATCCCGAGTGCCGCTTCTATTGCAGCGTATTCGAGGAAGTTGCCTCCCATAAGGAGGGCCAGAAATCCGATTCCCGCATAGATGGAAATTCCGATCACAGATAGCCACATGATGCCCCTGTTGTCGATCCGGCGGCGTACATTCGCCATTCCAAAGGCGATGATCATCAGGATGAATGAAGCGGCAAAGACGACACCGCCCTGGAAACCGCCACCTGCCCCGGATGCCCCATGCACGATGACATAGAGGGCAAATATCTGGATGAAGGGTACCGCAAGCCGGGACACCGTCCTGATGACGACATTCTCCATCATAGCCGCCCACCCCTTCGCAGCAGCAGGGCTACCGAAATACCGGCTGTGAAGATCACGACAACCTCCCCGAGCGTATCAAAGCCACGGTAGCTGGCAAGTATTGCCGTCACAATATTATCGATCCCGATATCGGGAAGGACGGAATCCACATAGAGCTCTCCGGTATACTGTGTTGCCGGAGCATCCGGATCACCAAACGCAGGCATATCCTCAACTGCCCAGAAGAGGATGATACCGATGAAAAGAACCGCGATGAGTGCTTTCGTCTTCAATCTGATGAACTCCTTCTGGTTCGTGCTATTGCTGCAATAAAGAGCACAGTCGTAATTCCTGCCCCAACAGTTGCTTCGGTGAATGCAACATCAACGGCATTCATCTCTGCCCAGAGTACTGTCATGATCAGTGAATATGCGGCGAGTACGATCGTTGCATGAAGGAGATCCTTCACCGTGATCGCGGCGACTGCACAGATGATCATGAAGAGGAGAAGAGCAAAATCAAGTTCCCAGATCATTGCCGTTCATCCCCCTTCTTCCAGGGTTTTTCCCCACGCGAATGGGCAACATTCACCAGGGCATGAACGGCTGTCGGGGACGAAATGAAGATGAAGATTGCAAGGAGGAGCAGCTTCACCGAGATGAGCGTCATTCCTTCGTAGAGGATGAAGCCGACCAGCATCATCCCCTCCCCGAGCGTATCGCACTTGCCGCTTGCATGTGCACGGGTATAGAAATCAGGCAGCCTGATCAGCCCGACTGCACCGACGACCATAAAGAAGAGGCCGATTCCGATACAGATGAGGGCAAGGATATTCAGAATGTTCAGGATATGCATCCCCTCCTGAGGTACTTGGCAATAGCAAGGGTTGCGATGAAGTTGATCATCGCATAGACGATCGAGATGTCGATGAAGAGTGGCCGCTCGTAAATAAACCCGATGAGAACAAGGAGGATGATCGTCTTGGTACCAATGGTATTCACTGCGATCAACCGGTTCTCAACCCCGGGACCAAAGACCACCCGATAGAGGCAGAGGAAGATCGTCAGGATGAGGATGATAGCACTTGCAAGAAAGATATCGATCATGGCCCTTCACCAAATATCTTTGAAAGCCTCTTCTGGATACTCCGGTTCTGCAGGAGATCCTCTTCTGAAACGCTCCGGACCAGTGCATGCACAGTAAAACGCCCTCCTTCAACAGCCACGGTAACGGTGCCGGGTGTAAGGGTCATGGCATTTGCGAATGCAGTCCTCAGGACATCGCCAGAAAATCCGGTATCAACAATGAGGATCTCGGGATCGATCGGCATCTTCGGATGCAGAATCCGGTATGCAACATCGAGGTTCGCATAGAGGATCTCCACCATCAGCCGTGGCAGGAATAGGATGAAACGGATGAATATGCGTCCTGATTGGATGAGGCTCCGATCAGATCGGAGCATCAGATCCCCGGATATGAGTGTCACAATCCCACAGCAGATGATCCCGGCCCCGATATGAAAGAGATCGAAGTAACCGGATAGTATATACCAGAAGATCAGAAGGATCGCAAAAATCACGATCATTTTTCCTGGTGAAGACCGCCTATTCTCTGAAGATATTCCAAACCCTCCGGAAGGATCGTTTCTTTTACATTGGAGAATGGTATTTATAAACCTGTGTTTCCTATGGTTCTGTTGGAGAAAGACTATGACCACGATAACCACATTCAGCGGCGTTACGGGTATGCTTCGACCTTTCAAGGAGTACCTGAAGGATAAAAACCTGCCTGAAGGCTCCCAGATCGCTTATTATGGATGTGGGGGGCTATGCACACCATTTATCGAGTTGCTTGCCCACGCAACGCGCAGTTTGAATCTGACGCATATTTTTGTTCCACATTTCAATGAGGCAGATGCCCGTCTGCTCAGGATTGTTCCGGAGGTCGGGATGCAGGTTGGGGAGCGGGCTGATCTCAACCCTGCTGTCATTGTCCTGATGGGCGGCCTTGCCATGCCGGGAATGCCATCAACGATTGATGAGGCAAAGGAAATCATCTCAAAACATGGTGTTCCGGTGGCAGGCGTCTGTTTCCAGAGTATGTTTGAAAAATCCGGCTGGCTTCAGGAGATCTCTTTTGACCTTTTGATCGATGCGACAATCGATCCGGTGACTATTACCAGAAAAGAGTAAGGGGTATCTGGCATTTCAGCCTGTGGATGAGAGGGTTCCTCTCACGCATATCCGGGAGGGGCGCCATCGTCCGGTTTCAGGGCGAAACGTTTTGCAAACGACTGGATATCATCCCCATACCTGCCGATCATCTCCTGATCAAAGGCTTCTGCCGGGAGTTTCTTCACCTCGTTCATCATGATCAGGGTCAGCTGGAAGAGTGATTCGGGGGTCATCTTCAGGTGTGCAATCGTCCCGTTGTACTGGGCAAGAAGCAGTTCAATCATCCAGCTCTGCTCGCCTTCCCGCCTGAAGGTATTGATATCAGCTGTGAACCAGTCTTCATCAAGGGATCCGACAGAGAGGGCATATGCCTCCTGCACCCGGTTTCCATAGAGCGCAGTGAGATGCTGGAGAACGGCAATTGCCTCGATCTCCTCCTCATCATCACCAATCTGTTTTTTTATATCCGTGAAGAATGCAGCGGCATTGATATGGCAGGCGGTTGCAACAATCATCGTTGAGCTGTGGCCGAGGATCATCGTCAGGGCATTGACGATCCTGGAGAAGGTCCGGCGATCGGTCATATCAACAAGATGGTACTCAAAAACATCCCGGATCTGCTCGATCAGTTCGGGGCTCTTCCGGATGCTCTCGCCAAATGTCTTCAGATCGCGGATGAATGCATCGGGGACCATGCTTCCGTTCTCGGGTGCATCGGGAGCCTCTTCTCCGCCGGCATCTGTCACTTCCTCTGAAACAGGCATATCCGGAACAGGATCTTCCGGAAGAGCAGCATCTTCTTCTACGATATCATCTGCCATTGCTGATATGTAGATGAAGTATCTTTAAACCCCTTTTCTTCTGTTCCTGTGACAGAAGCGGGGATGAATAAAAAAAAAAAAAGATTAGATGTATGGGTTCCGAAGCGCCTTTCCGACACCGTACTCTGTTGCACGGGACTCAAGGTACTTCTGGTTCTTTGTGATCTTCTCGGTTGCGAGCTTTGTGACGAGTTCGAGACCTGGCTTCACGGAGTCAATCGGCTTTGTCTCGAATGCGCCTGCTGCGATCGCCTTTGCCCAGATGTCATCACCCTTATTTGACCTGACGAAGACCGTCGACCAGCCGTCGGGAGTTCCGACTGAGCCGGTTGAGATGTCAGCTAAGTTTGCGACATAGTCGAGGCAGACGTGGCAGCCTGGCTGCTCGTACTTGTGGGTGACCTTCAGCGGGAGCTGAACGGTTGCACCGCGCTCGGTGTGGATCCAGAACTTGCCCTTTCCGATATCAAGCTTCGAGACATTGTCGATCTTGGTCGCACCGTGATCTTCCACGAGCTGGAGGATACCCTGGTAGGGGAAGTTCTCCATGCAGAAGATACCGACTGCAAGTGCAATCTTGTCCGGGACATCACGGAGGCCGACAGGATAGAGCTGGCCCTTCCTGAGTGCCTGCATCTGGCAGGGGGTGCCGACGATACCGACCTTGTCAAGTCCATAGCTCCGGGTCACCTCTTTGATGAGTGACATGTTCGGAGAGATGGAGTAGCGGGTGCCACGTGCTGCGAGGAGCTCCTCACGGGTGGTTGCAACCACCGGTTCGGGCTTGAATGGCTCATCGCTCTGACCTGCAACGATTGCACCGTCAATGATGCCAGCATCAAGTGCATAGGCAAAGAGCTGGGTGACGATACCTCCGTCCTGTGATTTGCGGAGGATCTCGGGGTCTGTGCTACGTGCCGCAATAGCCTGTTTGTAGTTACCAAGTACCATTTTTTCTCCCTCCTCAGGGCTGCATAGCAGCATCTATTGCTTCCATGATACCCTCATACTGGTTGACCACATCGAAGCTGAAGAAGCTCCGTGGGCACTGGGCATAGCATGCACCGCATTTGATACAGAGATCGCGCTCGATCTGCGGCTTGCCGTATTCCATGCTGATCGCACGGACCGGGCAGGCTGCTGCACATGAGCCACAGCCCATGCAGAGACCCTGGTTGATCACCTGGACCATGATGTCGCATCCGCAGGCTTCGGTTCCTGCCTTTGCGAGGTTCATGAGTGGCGTCAGGTATGCTCCAGCAAGCGCCTTCTGCTCGTCGTTTCCTTTCAGCAGCAGGTACGCCATAACACAGACGTTTCTGATCTGCTGCGGTGTCGGTGCACATCCTGGGATGTAGACATCCACGTCGATGAGATCGCCGATCGGCAGGAACCCTTCATGCTGGGGTTGGTTCTGCTGGCCGCCACGGCAGAATCTGGTGATGTTGCCGTAGCAGGCACATCCGCCGAGTGCAACAACGATCTTTGCGTTCTTTCTGGTCTCGATGATCTCCTCGACAGAAAGGTGGTCACTAATACAGACCGATCCTTCTACGAGGGCTACATCCATCTCAGGGATATGACGAACATCGGCTAATGTGAGACAGTAGACGAGGTCCGCATATTTGTCAAGAATTGTTAACAATCCTTCATAGTTATCTGCAAAGGACACAAGGCACCCGGTACAACCGCTCATGTGCACGTGTCCTACAGTAATCTTATCAGCCACTGGCTTCTCCTCCTTTGGTTCTTTTATGATTGACGCCTTTTTTTCGATACTTACGTCAGCCGGTTTATCAGCCGGTTTGTGATCCTGCTTCCCCCCACTGACGTCGTGTTTACCGAATAATAGGGCCTTCAGGGATTCAAGAATTCCCATAATCCACCCCTATTTCCTTCAATACAACCTGAATCGTCCGGGGTATAGCATCCTCAACCTCCTTTGAAAAACCAATTTCAAAGTCGGATGCGGGCACGTTCTTTGGCTGGCACCCGATCACCATGATATCGACGAAATCTTTCAGCCGGTTCAAAGGCTCTGTCAGATCCCATGAATGGGCATCCCGGTAGCTTCCGGGGGGGAGATCCTCAACCCTGAGCTTCGTAAGTGTCCCGGGTTCCGCTCCAAAATCGACGATATCGATGATTATAAGCTTTTTCGTGACTCCGTTGTCGAGCATGGTAAAACAGAAGTGAGGGCCTCCAAGGCCCACATCAACCGCCTTCACATTGTCGGGGAGAGAAATCTCCTTCAACCGCTCCACAACTTCCGGTCCAAAGCCGTCATCACCAAACAGCATGTTACCGCAGCCGGCGATGACAATCTCGGGGTACAGCTCATCCATGAACGCACTCACTCGAGGAGTTTCTCGGCTACAAGCCTGTTATCCTCGTCAATGACGATCATGTGGGTTGCACAGGAGACACAGGGATCATAGCCACGAACGATTATCTCTGCAAGCTGCCAGGGTGCTCCTTCGAGAGCCCGGCTGCAGGTGGGGAAGTTCCAGGTGGTCGGGACAAGCATCGAGAAGTACTCGACCTTGCCATTCCTGACCTTTGCCAGGTGAACGTCACAGCCTCGCGGGGCTTCATTTGCAGCCCATCCGATGGAGCCGTCGCCCTGTGGGATTACGTCCGGAATGACCGGGCCTGAACAGTCAAGGGCATCTGCTGCCTCGATGATCTTGTACACAGAGTCCATGTACTCCATCTCACGTGCGATATTCTGACCGATTGTTCCCTTCTCGTCAAAGTTCTTGAACTGAACCAGACGGGCGCGGGGACCGACCTCAACAGGCTGTCCGTCATAGAGCGGAACACCGGTGCAGGCTTCCATCTGTGGCCAGGCTTTGGTGCCTGCCTTTGTGGTGCCGCCGATTGGGTATGATGGGTCTTCGAGTGTGATCTCTTCCTCGCCCATGTACCAGTCCCATGGCCGCACTTCAGTCCACCGCTCGGGGTACCAGCCAGGACAGTCTTCCAGTGAGCTGCTGCCATATACGGGATCAGCTGCCATGTATCCCTGGTTGTGGTATCCAAGATCCTTTGGGATCGGGATCTCTTTACCACCGACTTCTGCCCAGTCGCGCTTCTGGAAATTCCGGAAGATCGCAATCATGAACTCCATCTGCTCGCGTGCAAGCGGGAGTGCCATCTTTGCGAGATCAAGAACCTTTGCCTTTCCTCTCGGGGTGATGTTCTTGTACATACCGCCGACACGTGGGTTCGATGGGTGAACCGCTTCGCCGCCAGCGATCTCGCCGATCGTCTGGCCAACCATACGGAGGGTCTGGATACGTTTTGCAACGCTTCTGACCGGCTCCTCTGGTGAGAAGGGGTTAATCTTTGTGTCTGTTCCAGGCAGGTACATATCTGGCAGAACCAGAATGTCATGAAGTGCTATACTGTGCAGCCTGTTTGCACACTGGAGAATCAGTCTGAGAAGATATGCATCTTCTGTGATCTCACATCCGATCGATGCTTCCATCGCTTCTGTTGCTGCGAGGGTATGTGCAATCGGACAGATACCACAGACACGTGATGCGATCTTTGGAACCTGCTCCATCGTTTTACCGATGGCAAGCTTTTCAACACCCCTGACAGGAGTAATGGAGAGCCAGTCTCCGCGCTCGATGATGCCGTCGTCATTGACTTTCAACACGAGCTTGGAATGGCCTTCATGCCTTGTGGTTGGGGAAACTTCTACTACTTTCGACAATGTTATCGCCTCATCCAAAATGTGGTGGTCGATCTGCTATACGTCAATATTTATCCTGTGCGGTTAATGACACGTACATGAAAGTACGCTAAAGTGAATTAGAACGATATCGTTAATTATAGTTTGTGATATTACCCTCCAATATATTGTAAATTATATCAATAAAATAACAAATAGTACTACAATATTTGGCATTATAGCGACATTACCGGAACCCTGCTAAAATAATAAGAATATCCCCGCTTTTTTGTTAAAAATTACGTATGCGCTTTTTTTACGGCATATTCCACTATATCCGGCCTGAGATCAAAGAGAGAGGCATTATAAATAACTTACCCATTATGCATTAATATCAATGAATATTGCATTTATAAGAGTAGTAGATGTATTTTCCAGGGGAGAACAGTAGATATCCCTTCAATACAGAAAGAAAGAATAGATTCCGGAGAGGGTAAGAACATCACCCGCCCATGCCGGTTCTCCCGGATTATTCACAATTTAATTCTGCATACAGCTCGGCAAGGGTTGCATGCCGTTCTGCATAGGCATCATGCTGGTGGATACTCTCCTCGTTTGTCTGGCGGATGGTGATCCGGGCATCAGCCGGAAGATGGCCGAAGGTACTGACTACCTTCTTTGCCATGACACGGACACAATCCTCGACAAATCGCGGGTTCTTATGAGCTTCCATCACCACGAAACTCTCATCACCACGTTTGAGGAGTTCATAGATCCTGGCACTCATGGAATCTTTGAGGACATCGATCACATCTTCAAGCGGAACATGCTGATCGTCATCTGTCTCGATACAGAGGAAACCTTTGCCACGCTGGTTGTGGGTTGCCATCGGAACCTCGTCAAAGAATTTTTCTATCTTATCCTTTTCCATATCAAGTGATTCAAGCACCATCATGGCATGATCCTTCATGATATTCTGGGCACAGGGACAGGCGGTCATGCCGGTTACTTCTGCCCCGATGCTCTTCCTGATGATCGGCTGGCGGCTTGTCCGCTGGGCAATCGCACGGGCATGCACCGTAACCACTTCATGGCACGGCGTCTGGGTGACCGGCGTCTCCCTCTTCACCATGTAGGCGCTCTCCATCCGGACCTCGGTTCTCTCGGCGTACTCATGGCGATCAAGGAGTTTTCGTGCAACCCTGCTACAGACCTCCTCGATCTCCTTCACCTCGCCACCGATCGCCTCCTGGAGCACATCGTCGATCACTTCAAAATTCCGTGAGAGGTTTGCACCTTTCAGGGAGCCGGGGAGATCAACGAAGATATCAAACTTCGATATAAAAATCGCCGGACGTTTCCCGACACGTGCTACTTCCACGAGTTTTCGTACATTCCTGACACCCACCCGGCTCAGATTGATCCGGATATCGGGGATAGTGGACTGAATATCAGACAGTTCCATGCGAAAAGACCTCTATCATTATATCTTCTTCACAGAAGATCAAGCTATAAAAGTACAGTCAAGTATGAGCCTGAGTATAATATATTTATGTAGGCTCGCACCGCATTACGTAGTGGTATAGCTATGGTCCAGAAGTACTATGACGCAGACGCCGATCTCTCTCATTTAAAAGGAAAGACGATCGCCGTGATCGGCTACGGCTCGCAGGGCCGCGGCCAGGCTTTGAATCTTCGTGACAGCGGACTCGATGTTATCATCGGCCTCCGCCCAGGCAAGAGCTGGGATGAGGCGAAGAAAGACGGGTTTACTGTCCTTGCAGTTGCAGAGGCTGTAAAGAAAGCCGATCTGGTCCAGATTCTCCTCCCTGACGAGAGCCAGGCGGCAGTCTTCAGGTCAGAGATTGCAGGGAACCTCAAAAAGGGTGCATCGCTGGTCTTCTCACATGGATTCAATATTCATTTCGGCCAGATCGTCCCGCCTGAAACGGTGAATGTCTTCATGGTCGCTCCAAAAGGGCCCGGATTCATGGTCAGGAGAACCTACACCGAAGGCATGGGCGTTCCCGCACTCATCGCCGTATACCAGGATGTATCAGGCGATGCCCGCGCACTGGCGCTCGCCTATGCCAAAGGTATCGGTGCCACCCGTGCCATGGTCCTCGAAACAACATTCCGCGAGGAGACCGAGACCGATCTCTTTGGAGAACAGGCAGTTCTCTGCGGAGGTATCACCTCGCTGATCAGGGCAGGGTATGAGACCCTCGTCGATGCCGGGTACAGCCCGGAGATGGCGTACCTTGAGGTTCTCCACGAGACGAAACTGATCATCGACCTCATCTACGAAGGTGGATTCACCAAGATGCGCAGATACATCAGCAACACCGCCCAGTATGGGGATATCACCCGGGGACCCCGTGTCATCGGACCCGAGAGCAGGATGGAGATGGAGGAGATCCTCTCCGAGATCCAGAACGGCACCTTTGCAAAAGAGTGGATCCTTGAGAATATGGTGGGCAGGCCCGTCTTCAATGCATTGACCCGTGCCGATGAAGAGCACGAGATCGAGCATATCGGGGCAGAACTGAGAAAGGATATGCCCCAGTTCAAGAACCTTTAATCTTCTTTTTTTTAAGAACGAGGAGATTAGAGTCTCAAAACCTCAAATATCCCCGCGATCCTGCCTTGCACTACCCTCCTTTTATAAGTAAATGGACAAGATACAATTCCATCAAATTAGGACGATTACTGTTTTGATCGCCTTGTCTGTCGATCGTGAACTACCGAAACCTTATTCGTATCTCTCTTAGAACAACACCTATAAACACTCGAAAGAGAATGAAGATTAATGGTAGACGATGTACGTGAGATCCGTCTCCCAAAGATAGGGCATTTCTGGTTTGATGCGGGCCTCATCGGATTCTATGAACTTGCCTGCATAGAGAATCCAGAAAAATCCGATGTACAAATATCTCTGGATGATGAAGGGGTGACCATCAGGGGGAGAGAGGGTGATCTTTCGGCATTCCTGAATCAGGTGTATTCAACTCTTCTTCAGCGATACTACAACACATCTTCTGAGAAGCAAGAAGAAGAAAAAGCCGGGTTCTACTATGATTCTAAACAGGAGAAGTTCGTCAGGTTTGCAAAGGTAAAAACGAGGGGAATTGCACACCTTATCTTTAACAAAGCCCCCCGGCCGACAAAGGATCAGATAAAGTACGTTAAAAATGCAGAGAAAGGAACCCTTCCCACAGATTACGCCCACATCCAGGAACGACTGGACAGATTCCTCGCTGAAACCAACTTGAAGATCAGCGGTACAAGCCTTCTTCTTGACGGGCCAAATGCGTACCAGCCAAAGGTGACAATCCCGATAAAGGAAGGAAAAATCAAAGGAAACTGTTTCCTCTGCGGCAATCCATCTCACGCTCTTACCGATATTGGAAGCACAACCTTCCCTATGATCTCGGGCTCATCAGGAGCGCTCACTTTCAATCCGGGGTGCGGAGGGGCTGCCAAAGTCTGTTGGAAATGTGACTATATAGGAAAATTTGTTCCTGTCAGCGGTTTTTATGTGACGGATGGAGATATTAATCACATATACTTCCCTTATTCTGCAAGCCTTCAAAAAATGCACGAGATCTTCGGTTCCTTTGAATCCATGAAGATCCGCGATCCCAACTATCTCCGCAACTTTAACCCCGAACTTGGAGGTTACTTCCAAAAACCTTACGAACAACTCATCTCGTTCCTCTATTCCGTCTACCGCCGGGTCTTGAGTACTGCTGAGGATACATTGGAAGGTGATGTGACCCTTGACTATGACAGGATGTACGATCTGATCCTCTCCCGCGCTCCGATTGAGATTTTTGTCCTCTACACCGAGGCCCTCGGCGAGACACAGATGGGAAAGATGATCTGGCCTTTCAAAGACTCAGTCTATATGTTCAGGTTATTTGAGCATATGGAAACGCATGATATTCCCCTCAAGCAGATGATGCAGATCCTCATCGACTTTGACCAGAAGAATGATGAGAATAAAACTCTGATGAGGAACAGAATCTGTGAACGGATCCTCCGGCAGCAGAGCGTGGTAGACCTCATTGAACAACACATTTTCCGGATCAATGCTTCGAAGATTAAGTACATCAAACCGGTCCATGATTTTGTAATCGAGTATGAAAAAATTCTCATTCAGGAGAGTGATCCCATGAAACAGGAATTGATCGATACAGCAGTAAGCCTTGGCAAGACCATCGGCATGAACCTCGGCCCCCAGGGTAAAAAGGGGAAAGGCGACCTCTTCCGGCTACGGAAGGCACGAAAACCAGAAGACTTCCTTAATGAAGTGAACCGAATCCAGATGAAGTACGGTGCTCTCGTCACCGCGGACCTCTATCAGAATGGCGAGGCAATGGAGCAGAACTTCTCGAAGTTCAAGCAATTCTGCATGATTGCAGCCTTAAACACCTATAACGGGATGAACAGGTCAGAAAAGGAGTAGCAGACTACGAACTAATTGTGAGATGATGATATGAAGCAGGCAGAATTAAAACAGGCAAAGGCACTGACTATAACCTATCTAACACCGGTATCGTTTGCATCGCTGAACGGAAGCGACAAAGAGGCAGACAATATCTCAAGCATAAAGAAGATCGCACAGGGTGTTGACCAATACCCCTATGTCTCTTCTCAGGCAGTCAGGCGTGCACTGCGCAACCAATTGGAGACCTTGGGATGGAAACTCTCCGAAGGTGCAGCCGCAAAGATCGAGAAAGGGGCAGCAACGACCCAGCAGGATCCGGAGACCTATATCGACGACGATCTTTTTGGCTACATGGGCACGGAGTCTGCTACAGAGAGCACCAAGGGAAAATCCACAAAGAGGACTTCTGTAGTCCGCGTCTCCCCACTCATTGCATTGACACCATATCTGGGCGACCTCGACTTCGGCACAAACTATATGGGCGTGAAGGCCGGTGGCGATCCAAACATCTTCGAGACCGAGATCCACTCAGGCCTCTACCGGGGCACAATCCTTATTGAACTCGATCGTGTCGGATGCGGAGACGGATTTAAGAAGGACCTGGAAGCCACAGAAAGAGCAGAGAGGACAATGGCACTTCTCTCCGCCCTCAAGAATCTCTGGACATCAGGGAGGCAGAGCCGGTTTCTCGCCGACATCTCCCCGAAATTTGTGGCCGCCGCCATCATGACGGTGAAAAACCCCATATTCCTTGAGAGCATCCGGATCGGGGATAACGCAACGATCAATGAAGCGATGCTCCAGGAAACCATCGCGGACTATCACCAGGAGATCGCTGCATCGGTGATCGGTATCAGGAACGGTGCATTTGACGGTGAGATCGAAGGGGCAGTGACGATCGGTAAAGCGTTCGATACGATGGCAGAGTGGGTAAAAAAGTATTACGAAGTATAAGGTGAACGATGTTCTCCTTCTCCGTATCAGGGCGGGCGGCTACAGCATCCTTCCGTGTGCCTGAGACCCACACGTTCCACCAGACGTTGCCTCTTCCGCCGAAGACGACGATCATCGGGATGGTCGGGGCGGCCCTGGGCCTCCCGCTTGAGAAAGCACACACATTTGCCATCGAGCATGACCTCCGCATCGGCGTGTGCGGATCATATAAGGGCCTGATGAAGGACCTCTGGAATTACCGGAAGGTCACCGTTAAAGAGAAGAAGTACACTCCTGAGGACGTGCGGAGCCGAAAACATTTCAGCATCCTCATCCGGGAGTTCCTCACCGACTGCGAATTCACGTTCTTCTTCGGTGCTGAATCAGAAGAGAACCTCAATATAGTGCGTGAGGCGATGAAGGATCCCACATTCGCACTGACCGCCGGGAACAGCGATGACCTTCTGAAGATCGTCAGCATCTCCCCTATCTCAAGGGTGAACGCAGAGCCCCTCACACAGTTCGATCACACCATCCTCCCGGGGGATGTTTCAGCTCAATGTACCCCGGTCATCGATTTTCGGAAACTTCCGGTGACACAGACCGTTGAGACGCCCCGTGTGTTCCTACTACCGACGAAATTCACCTTTACAGGAGAGCACCGTGCTGTTGTTGAGAGAAAGCCGTTCACCTTTGTAGGATCCCCTGTCACTCTCGAAATCCCGGTGATGGGCTATATCATCGGAGATAAACAGGTTGCACTCCTATGAGCCGCATGTACTGGGCAAAGCCGGATCAGACATATGATGAACATATCACCGCGGCATATCGGTCATGGCAGGAGACCATCATAGCAAAGAAGAACCTTATAAAGAGGACAGGGAAACTGTGCGGGTTTGATCCGGACCGTTTTCTGCAGAGTTCCCTACTGACGGTCGTTCTCCATGATATTGGAAAGAACATTGTCCCATTCCAGCGGATGATGGAGGCAAAGCGGGCAGGAAAGTCGTTTGACTTCGGCGAGAACTACCGGCATGAGATCGTCTCCTGCCTCTACACCCAGTACGCCGGGATTGCGCTCCAACAGAAAGAAGGAAATCTCCTTTCCATCTCTCTGCCTATCGAGGCACTCGCCGTCCTCGGCCATCACAAAGCGATCAACCCGACGATGGAGGCATTCAGTCGAGAACTCACCGCCAGCCCCCCTGCCATCTGCAATGAGGGTGTCACCCAAGCAATCGATCTTGCCCGCGATATTTTTGCCGAAGAAGGCTACAAACTCCCAACATTCAGCCTGTCAAAAGAAAACGAAGATCCGATGGAATACGTGAACTGGCTGATCGGA
>NPIF01001237.1_pt1 | contig 38305 bp, 53 predicted proteins | sample 8637461 | NCBI WGS metagenome assembly NPIF01 (sample SAMN07420641, study PRJNA396082) | bioreactor metagenome | isolation source: sample BR12 brine-fed electro-methanogenic bioreactor BR | place: Japan: Kochi | collected 2016-12-09
GTTGCTCTACCAACTGAGCTAGGATGGCAACGGTTTTTTCTGCAAGTGCCCGTTTTTAAAGGAGGGAAACTGCTTTTTGCTCTACAACCAGGCGGCTAAGTACCTGTTTTTTGGTTTGTAGATATGTGTATTTTTACCCCGGGGGATGGGGGAATGTCAAGGCAAAGTCACACCGGAGAAATCCTCGTGATCGCGTTTATGACACAGGCAAGGACCCTCTGCCGTTATTCTGCCGGGGGAATATATTGCCGGGTTGATAGCTGCGAGTGATAGCTACCCTCATCGTGCCACAGTTCGCTTCCGTTCATGACTTGTACTAGAGCCGCAGCAAGGGTGGGGCTTGGCACTGTTCCCCTTTCGGGGAAATCCGCGTCGTAGAAGGCAGCGAGAGCGACAGAGTTCAGGCCACGCATGGTGCCGCCGTCAGGGGTAAGGCGGGTTAGCCAGTCAAGGTAGACGGTTATCCCTCCTCCCGCTTTATAATCAAAATAATCTGCAATCACCCAGTTGGCTGCGTAACCTCTATTTTGGACTGCCGCATATTCAAGCGTGCTAGAATAGGATATGTAGTCCCCGTTATCTGGAATCCAGTAGTTCGTGTAATTGCTCGGAGCGTAGCGGAGCTCTACTTCCCCCTCTGGAGTGATAAGTCTCTTAATCGCATTCTGAGCTGTATAGTTTACATGGCAATCCTGAAAGGCAGCGACAACCTCCGGGTGCAACAGATCATCATTTATTGCGGTAACATTAACGTAATGCCGGTGGTTAGAGCCGAAAAGGGACCCTCGCACCAGCCGAGTCCCCCTGCCAAGGACATCATATATACGGTTCTGGTTGGTGTCCTTGATTTGCCAGCTAGTTATATCGTTATACCAAAGGAAGGTATCAAACTCCGTCTCCGGAAACTCCGTCAACTGGCGGATATCCCCACTCCCGTTAAGGGTTGAACCTTCATCATTAACTCCGTAATCGGTTCGGTCTAAAGTAACGCCAGCATAAAGATTGGCCGGAGCGACTATCGCTCCTTCCAAAGTATCGAGCAGCGAGTTTTCCTGTGGTCCGGTATATCCTTGCAGATAATCATCGGAGCCGAAATCCCATAGAATAAACCGGTGCTGCCCTTGGAACAAAAAGATCGTCCCTCCACAAGGCCGAGGGTTGTCCACAAACCCGATGACCTTTGGAACGCCATCGGTGAACTCTGCGATAACCCGATCGCCATCCTCGAACGCGCCCGAGTTGCAACAAAGGTATTCAATAGGGACGCCGGTAAAATTGGTCTTCTCGTTGAGGTCAAGGTCCTCGGCGGTCAGCGTTTCGAGCGCAATGTCTCCGGTGTTGTTCTCTTTGCTGATGTTGGTGAGGATGGCGGCCCGGTACCTCGGGTGCCACTTTGCCTGACCTGGCCGCAAGGCGTAATTGATGAACGCCGAAGCCGGTCCCATCGCCATGATCTCCATCAATTGCCCGTCCGCTTCCGGACTATGACCTGCGGCCACCCCATCGCATCCCGCTGGCTTGATAATGACCATCTCGTCCGAAAGCCCCAGCTCTATGGTACCGACTTCTCCGCTCAGCTCTTCGGAGTAATCGGCACACCAGGCGATCTGATCCTTAGAACCCTTGACATTGTCCTCAAGAAACTTTTTTTGTTTCTCAAGACCGATCTTGACTAGTTCCACCCCATTCTTCTTGGTCTGTAGCTGAAGGAATTCGCTTTGCTCCTTTGCGATAGAAGCGACCACCTTCTGTATCTTGGCTTGGTCGCCCTCGGTTATGGCGGCATCCAGAGCACTCAGGGAGGACTCCATTCCTTCTTCCAGCACACTGAGCTCAGCTTCCAGCGACACAACCAGAGCCGCTGCAACTTCTATGTCCTGCACCATCTGCGCGATACGGGCATCATGTGCGGCAGTATTATACTCAACCCGAACCTGGTATTTCCCCTTGCCGTAGTTGGAAAGGATGGTTGCTTTGCCCATGTAAACCTCAGTCGAAGATGTACAACCGGCCACCGGTGGAAGCACCACCATACTGGTCCGAAGCACCGGCGGCAACATACTTGCCGTTTGCTGTTATCGAGACATCGCAGCCGAAGTTCCCGTTGGCGGTGTTTGCCGAGGATTGTATTGCTAATACGATAGACCAGTTGCTCAGATCGGAGCTCTCATAGACAGCCACGGATCCGGAGTCGGTGGTGCCGACATCATCGAACTCGCAACCTACTGCAATGTACGCACCATTTCGAGAGATGGCCACCGACTCGCCAAACATATCCCCAGCCGCCCTTGCTGTCATTTCGACATAGGTCTCTTCGGCCCACGCCATAAACGCACCGGCGACCGTTTTAAAAATATGAGCCCTCCCGCGAGAGCCATCATAACCCGGGTTCCCGACCAGAATAAATTCGCCATCCGAGTTGCAAGAAACGGCCGAGCCAAAATGGCTGTCTGCTCCCGATATGGCACTATTGAGGACATCCTCCTGCAACCAGGTGCCACCACGTTTCGAAAGAACATAAACAACGCCGCTGGCACTAGCACCACCGTTGCCATACGGGACGCCAACCGCGACAATCAAACCATCTCCAGAAACAGAAACAGCCACCCCAGCATAGGTGTCCGCCTCTGGGCAAACCCATGTAAGGTCTCGGGTCCAGGTTCCACTGCTCTCCGTCCAGATGGCACAGATACCGTCCATTCCGGCGGCCATGTAACTCGTTGCTGCCAAAGTTTTCCCGTCATCACTCATGGATACAGCATCGCCGAGCTGGGCACCTGAGTATTCTGCGGTTACCAGTTTATCCGACTGGGAAAACGTATCCCCAACCCGATCAAAAACGTAGACGGCCCCGTCGCCACCGGTTGAGCCCTTTGCAGAAGCGGCAATGCGCGTCCCATCGTGATTGATCGCCAGTCCGAACTCGCCGAGCTTGTGTTCAGTCGAGCCATCAACGGCGGTAATAGGCGTGACCACTGGCTCCGACCAGTTCCCCGCACCATCATTAATCCAGACGAACAGCGCACCCTTGTTCGAGTCCCGATAAGGAGCAGAAGCAACGGCGGTCAGGCCATCGCCTGAGATCGCGACCCGCTTGCCAACCTGCGCGCCCGACTGGGAGAGAAACGGCCAGAGAGCCCCGATCTCGTTACCCTGAAAATCGATCGCCTCCGCCGTGGTAAAGGTATAGCCTCGGCCCCAGTTCGACCTGAAATCCCCAGCAATAAAACGCGCTCTGGCGTAATAGGTAGTCCCGCTCGACGCCCCCGTTGGCGTGATACTGACCAGGTTGGAAGCATCAGCGTAAGAGCTGAAGACAATGGTCGAAAAGTTCTCGTCAGAAGCCAACTCCCAGTCGGTCGCCGTATGCGACCCGGTGAAGTTCACCCCACCGGCATACGCCGCCAAGGCCAGCACGGCATTAACCTGCACATCCGTTCCGGTCGGTGCGGTCACCACAGGCGGCTCAATGATGGCACGCTGGTTGCCGACCCACCCCGAGCCGTCCCAGATGAAGCGCTGGCCGCTCACGACATTGATGTGCTCTTTGCCGATAAAAACCCCACCAGAAGAGGGATCTACCGCTGAAAAAGTCGGGAAGAAGGCAGCGGGAACATCACAAAAAATCTCTTTATTCCCGGCAGCCCAGTCGACGGCCTGACCAGAGTTAGTGCTGGACAAAACAGTTGTTCTCGACAAGGTAGTCCCGCCGCCGCCAAGAGTACCGAGCCCGACCTCAAAATCTGCACCCATCACAACGCAATAGCCTATGATGTCGCCATCGGCGAAGCTCTCCCCAAACGACATAAACCCATTAAAAGAGGACGTACCGGCGATGGAATACGCGCCAGTTCCGGTGATGGTGGTTAGCTGCTTAACCCGCTCCGAAAAAAGTACCATAGATTTATCCCGTCTCTATTGGATGCTGGAAAACTCAGAATACTCCAGCGGCTGCCCGGAGGAACTGAGAGCAATGTAGGTGGTTATCCGTCCGACCTGAAATTCCGCGTAGTCGCAGAAGATAGTGTCTCTCGGCTTGATGGTCGCGTCGGCCTTCGCTCGCAGAGTGATGCCAGTGCTAGACTCCCCAAGGTAAGAGACCCCTTCAACTTCGACCCTGCGTGGCACCTCGGCCGCATTATCCCCATACGCCACCAAGGTTATAGACCTTGAGCGCGGACCGATATCCGAGCGAACCTCAGTCAGGGTTCCGGAAGCGAACACGTCCATCTGGTACTCTCCAGTGCTGAAGCGGATCCCCTTATAAAGGATCAACTCTCCGGCCGGATTGTTAACCACAATCGATGAATACTCCGGGGTCCTTGGCAGGACAACCGCTAGATAGCTCGGCGTAGAAGCATTCAACCGCACCTGAAGGCTGGAGATGTTCAGTCTCTCCCCGCTCAGTTCGGCGTAATAGACCGTAGGGTATTCACGGGTGACCTTGCCAACCGAGCGCAGCGAGAAGCCGTGCAGGTTAATAGCCACAAGCGGCAGCAGCACCCCGTCGATCGTCGCTGGGTCTAAGTCGTCCGCCGACATCAACAGGGTGGATATGGGGAGACCGCAGGTGCGGACCAGCTGTGCAGACAGCGTACCCCCGCCCAGACCCAGCGACGCGATCGGCATAAAGGTTGAGTGCCCGACCCTATAGCTCAGCACCAGCGCCGTCAGGTTTATCCGCGAAAGCGGCAGCTCCGCCACCCCATTCGCACCACCAGAGCTCCCGATCGGGTCGGCTGCTAACGGGCTAAACCCGAGCATTTAAGCCCAAACCCCTTTGATCAGGCCCCCTGGATCGACGATCAGCGAATAGTCCGTGTCCGTTATGATGATATCATTTGGCGTATCATCCAGCAGGTAGCTGAACAATGGCGGGCGCGTGTACCCACTGTGGGTCACGTCCTGATAGATGACAGCTCGGCGAAAAGTCGCCGTCAGCGAAGCCCACATGACATCGTTGCAGTCGACGGCGAAGCCGCCTGCATCCCCCGTCGGCCCTTCTGAGACCAACAATATCCCGTTGGAAGTATAGCCCCCACCGGTCGAAAGCTCATAAGGGTTGACATCTGCGATGGTTGCGTGGGAGGCGTCAAAGACGTATCCATTATTAACCAGAATTACCCTCATGTTATCCCAGTTCAGGCTTCCTTCCGCGATAATCTTCGCGGTATGGGCGTAGATTTCTACTTGAACAGCCATTTAAGCGATCTCCTTTTCGACCAGAAAATTTATGTATATAACGTTCTTTTCCACCTTTGTGCTTTTTATGGCCCCGAGGAAAAGCCCGCCCCTGGTCGCGATGACCAACTTGGCATAAAGCTGAACCATCCGGTTAAGCTGTTTGCTTTTATCCTCTGAGAACAAAACCTCCAGGTCAAAGGTGCTGTCAGCATGACTAAAGCCATAATCTAGTAGCAGTGCCTCGCCATCCAGGGTCGCCACTCGGCTCACGCGACGGGATCTCCCCATCACCGAGGCCTCTTTTGCTACATCAAACTGAACACTACCGGCTAGGTCAAAACTTGGTGAGCTTATGGAAATCATGTCACATCCCCAGCAGCAGAGCGCTGCTTTCCTCGTTCACTTTAATTTGGACCTTCTTGATGATCTCCCACATGATCATTTCCAGTGCCGGCTCCAGCCCGTTTGAGTCGATGGTCACTAGACCATCTCCAGAAGCCAGCAAGCGGGTTTTTTCCCGCAGGTACTCAGCCTGGGCGGTTGTCATCTCTTTTTGCATGTCAATAGCCTCACGCCGCAATTCCATCTCCTGCTCAAAGGCATCCTCGATCAACCACTTGTCCGAAAAATTACTAGCCTCCCCCAAAAGTCCACCGAGGCCAACCAGAGTCTCTCCCGTCGATTCAATCGCAGTGCCAATGCCGTCGATGATTGCGATGGCCTGCTTCGAGTCGGCCTCAAGTGCGGCGATGTTGAAATCTACCGCCAACTCCATGGCGCGGATCCGCTCATCCGAGGACAACTTCTCCATCTCCGTCTTGAACTTTTCCGACGCGGCGGCAGCCTTGTCCAACTCATCTGTGACCTCTCTTGCTCCATCCGAAACCACGCTGAACGTGCCCCGCGTGCCAGAGGTATCGAAACCTTCCAGCGCGTTCCCAAAATTGTCGAAATATTGCTCGGTCTGCTGCACCTTTTCGCCGGTGCCCTCAAGCTCGATGCCCATCTCCCGCAGGGCCTGGTTCATGCCGTCAAAGGTGTCTTCAAACTTCCACGACGCAGCCGCCATCTGGCTCACGTTCTGCTCAAACTCTTCGGAGTATTGGGCCGCGTTGACCAGCTCGCCTGAAAAGTGGCTGACCTTGAGCCGCCCGTCCTCAAGTGCATCGCGCAGATCCTTGGTGCTGGTGATCACCACGCCGGTTTTCTCGGCGATGGTCTCGTATTTTTGCGCCAGCAAAATGGCGCTGGTTTCGGCCCGCTTCTCCGCTTCGAAAGCCTCCGTTTGCGCCTCGACCATCGACTCAAAGGATAGCGCCGTGGCGCCAATCGCCACGCCGACACCAGCCACCGCAGCCCCGGCCGTCGCCAAAGTCGCGCCCAACCCCCCGGCGCCCAAAGCGGCCAACAGATTGCCGGTACCCGAAACCAGCCCAGACAAAGCGCCGCCCAGGCCACCGATGCCGAGGCTGGTGATCAGACCGCGAATCGCATTAATCACACTGCTGCCGCCAATCAACATCAACGCATTGGCCGCACCACCGGCCGCCGAGGTGATCCCCTCCAGGCTGCCTGCAATCACGTTGACGCTCTTGCCCAGGCCCAAAATATTGCCGATAAACTCCTGGCTTTTGCTGTCCGCGTCTTTAAAGCCTTCGGCCAACTCGCGCAGCACGACAAACAACGGCTTGAGTCCGTCTACCACCCCCGCCGAGACGTTGGTCAAACCTGCGATCAGGTCGGTAATGGTCTGCAGTGCATCCTTTAGCCCGTCCGCTGTGGTCAGGTCGGCGCCGTCAAACAAGGTGGCGAACAAATCGCCAACGCTGCCTTGCAGGTTGTCGAAACTAGCCGCCAAGGGCGCCCAGTCGATCCCGGCCAAGGCTTGAGGCAGCACCTTTGCCACTCCCTCCAGTAATTTGGCGATGTCGGTCATGGCCGATTCGAAGATCCCCACCAGCCCGTCCAGGCTGCCGGCGTCAATCGCGGTGCCGATCCCCTGCAGGTTCGCGATCAACCCGGCGATCACCTCGCCATACTCGTCCAGTAGACGGGTGCCGGTGCCCACCAACACCACGTCCAGGTTGTTGATCAATCGCTGGTTGGTCAGGCCGAAGTTGTCGGCCATTTTGTCATAGGCCTCTGCAGTGGCCCCAGCGCGGTTTTCCATGGCATCCAGGCTGCCGGCAAACCGGCCGCTGCTGTCGGCCGCCAGGGTCAACACCCCGGCCAACGCCTCGCTGGAACCAAACAGTCGGCCCATGGTGTCGACGTTGCCGCCGGTGGCCTGCTGCAGGCTCTGCATAAACCCGCCAAGACCCTGGGTCTTCAATGCAGTGGTGCCAAACTCTATCCCAAGATCGGACGCGGCATCCCGTGCCTCCGAACTTGGCTTAATGATGTTGGTCAAGGCCGCCTTGATGCTGGTGATCGCCTGGCTGGTCGGCATGCCGGTGGCGGTCAGGGCCGCAATCGCCGCGCTCAACTGGTCAAACGGCAACCCCGCCGAGGCGGCGATGCTCGTCACCTGCGCCAAGGACTGGGACAGCTCGGGGATAGTAGTCTGCCCCTGCTTAACCGTGGTAAAAAAGATGTCGGCATAATCGCCGGCCTCGGCCGTAGATGCGCCGTAAGCATTCAGGGTGCTGACCAGGGCCACCAGCGTCGAGTCCAGCTCGCCTTTGCCCGCCACCGCTAACCGCTCGGCCGACGATACGACATCCAGCGAGTCGGCGTAATCCGCCCCGGCGCTGATCGCCGCATAGACAGCGCCATTGATCTGGCTCAGGCTCTGGGTGCTGTCCGTGGCATAGTCAAGGATCTCCTGGCGATAGCCTCCCAGGCTGTCGACGTTGCCGTCGATCAGGGTGGTGATCTCGGCAAACCCGTCGGCAAACTCGCCCGCCCGGGCAATCGACAATCCGGCCACCGCCAGGCCCAGACCCACCACCGCCGCCTCGGCCTTTAGCACGTTGTCGGCCATGTCGGCAAAGGGCTGGCTCGCGCTGGAAACCCGCGACAAGCTGCGCTCCACCTCGCCAACCGCCTGGCTTAGGTCGTTGCGCCCACCAAAAACTATTTCAACGGTTTTTTGCAGATCGGCCACTCGCCGCCTCTCTCTCTTGATAGTGCAGATCCCATAGATCCAGCTCGTCGGCCGTTAGATACCCCGCCGGAAACAGGTCCGGACGCAGTTCAAACATAAATCGGCCCCTGGCGTCGGCCAGGGCCAGAGCAGCCCTTACTTCGCCGCACCGCCAGAGGCGCTGGGCTTTCCCAGCTGCCTCCCGGCCCCGGTCAGGCGCAATATCGTGTTGCTTAGCTGATAAAACTCAACGGGGAAATCTTCCGAAATCAGTACCGCGTCCGAATGCTGCAACACAGGTGACATGCAACCGGCCCGCAGCATCTCGATGCGCTGGCAGATGTCATCCGGCACCTCTGGACCCTGGGTCAACTCTGCCAGGGCCGCCGCTTTAGCCGCCGTGTCGCCGCCGATCAGCGCCGCCGCCATGCCCGCCACATCCCGCTGCTGTTGCGCCGCCTCTTTAGCCCGGCCCAATTCGGCCGCGGACAGACCCCGCACCACAAACACCGGCTTCGCCTCGGCAAAATAGGGCGCCAGCTGCGGCACCTTCACTTCCTCCGTGCGCGGCGTCCGGCGCTCGGAGCGGTATTTATCCAGATCAAAACTCATTGAAGACCCCCGGGTGCCGGGGCCGAAGCCCCGGCAGGTTGATGTTTGTTAGGATGCAAACTCGGCACTGGCCACCGCTGCCGAGATAGTACAGGCCGCCGCCATCTGCCCAGAGACCGGAAAGCTGCGGGCAATGCCAAGCTTGCCCTGGGTGACCAAGTTGGCGCTGGCGTTGCGGTTGGGATAAAACTTGACCGTCACGTCTTTGTCCTTGTTTGCGACGATCAGATCCTGCACGCCGTCATCAAGAAGGGCGGTAAAACTGCCCTGGCCCAAAGACTGGCTGCTCGAGCCGACCGGGCCGTCATAGGTCTCCGTCGAGCTCGAGCTGTGCGATACCTCCGCCGGCACAAAGTTGCTGGCGCGGGGCACGTCGGCAAAACTCGGCGCGTAATACTGAGCATAAACCCCTTTGGGCACGGTGCCGGTATGGATAGCTGGCAGGGCCTCGTTGAACGTCACATGGGCATTGGCCGTGCCCGCATCCACTGCCGCCAACCCACGGCCGATGGGGTCGACGCTCCACACCGGGTACGAGCTGCGCTCGGTGTACTGGCCGTTCTGGCGGATCTCGCCGGCGACGACCACGGCGGCCGCCGAGGTGGTAAACAACACCTGGCCCAACTCCACGCTGCCCACCGGAATCAGGGGCGGCCCACCAGCCGCACCACGAGTGGCGACAAACGTCGAACCAGAGGCAGCGACGCCTTCCACCTCCTGGAGAGCGCCGGAGCTGTCCATGCAGACCGAAACGATTTTAGCCACATCGGTCAGCGGCCGAGTCAAGGCAAACGCCGCGTTGGCGCCCACACTAAAGACCGTGCCGCCGCTGGCCGCAGAAAAAGCGCTAACCGCCACGGCGTCGGTGGTGGCCGACGGGGCGATCAGGTTGAGACCGGTCACCACCCCATCGGGCAGGATAACCGGTGCCGTCGCGCTCGACATGATCGCGGCGGCAGGGGTAAAGGTTTTGTTGTCTCCGGCGTCTGTCATCTGCTCAAACTCGACCAGAGACTGACCGGACTCGATCTGTACTTTTGCGTTGCTTGCTGTTGCCATGATAAAGCTCCTCTTTAAGCGGGTGAGTCGGGGTCATTCCCCTGGGTTTCATAAACAATTTCCCACTGCGTGATGACCACTAAGGCCTGGTCTTCGTCTTCCGGGTAATCCTCTACCCCACCGCCGGTATACCTCATATCCTCGGCCAGGCCACCGAGGGTGGGGTCAGCCGCCGGCAGGACGCTGCGCATCTTGGCCAGCAGATCCTCTGCCAGCTCAATCGGTCGGTAATCGCCCAGCAGGCAGGCCACGGCGATCTGCACCGGGAAGGTCATGCGGTCGACCCCATAGCTGCGCTCGGCCGTCTCTGGCTGCGGCAAAATGTTGATCAGTGGCAGCTCGCCGGGGGACAGAGCCTGCCGTGCCCAGGTCAGGTCCATCCCCTGAGAGAGGCCATCGGGCATAATCGCCACCAGCGCCTCGGCGCGGGATCCAAGGGCTGCCAGAATACGGGCGCGGATGCTGTTGCTGTGGGTGGTCGGTGATGTTGGCATTAACGTCCCTTGCTGATAATGTAGTTGGCTTCGGCCGCCAGGCGGGTGGCCAGGGTACTGTCGGCCTTTGCCTGCAGGGCCTGCTGCACTGCGGGTTTACTTAAGGCGTCCTCGACGCGGGGGCCCTCCAACCGGTGGATCGGGTACCGACCAACCAACCGATCTCCAGACTTCTCCCTCCAGAACACCTGCGGCCCGGTCTTATCGGTGCGCGGGCTGCTCGGGGTGCGGATAAACGCGCCGGCTATCGTTTTTCGCGTCCCGGCGGCCATGACCTTGACGCTCACTCCCCGGGTGTTTTGTTTGGCGACAAACTGCAATAAACCCACCGGGCGGCCGCTAGAAGTCCACTGCCCGGACAGATTCACCTTGCTGGCGCGACGTAGCTTAAAGTTCTTTTTCACTCGGGCAGCGGTCAGCCCGTAAATTGACCGCACCTGTCGGCCAGCCTCGGTGCTAACGCTGTCAACGGTGCGGTTGATGGTGCGCGCCAGCACTACCGGCACTTCGTCGCTCATCACCTTAAGGTCCCGCTTAATGCGGTCGATATCCTCCTGGTTGACGGTAATCTGGGTCATAGGGTGACCATCTCCTGCGTCAGGCTCAGGGTCCAGAGCCAAGGGTCCACCGGGCTGATCTCTGTCACCCTCCAGCTGCTGTCGTCAGGGCGGATCAGCTTTTGACCCCGACTCACCGCCGGCAGGTCTTGCCGGGGGATCTGCGCCGACAGGCCAAGATCGCGTACCAGACCCACCTGCATGCCGGCCATCTCCGCGCCGATCATCGCCCGGCAGGGGCTTCCGGCTACCGTGACCTGCTCGATGCCAGGAGCCGAGTCAAAGATCATGTCGAGGTCGGCGGCTAATTGTTCGGTTGTGATATCGGCCATTGCCGTCTCCTTATTTGAACTTATCGTAAACGGCCAAAGCGACCGTCTCGCCGCGACCAGACCAGCCGGGCACGGTCACCTCTGCCTGCAGCCGGAACAACCCGGGCTGAGCGAGATCACCTGCCACCGTGACGTGCTTGATTTTGGTCGGCTCGCCAGCTACAAATTCTGCGGACCAGCTGACCTCGTTGTCATCGGGAAGCCTTACCACGATAGCTTTTTCGGTAGCGGCACTGATGTCGCTTCCGCAGTCAAGGATGATCTCTGTGCCGATGTCGCCGACGTAACTTTTCCCCATGTTATCTCTCCTCGAGGTCGATCCTTGATTCCAGGCTCACGGCGGCGGTGATCGCCGAGCTGTGCTCAGCAGCCAGAACAGGCGCTGAACTGGCCTGCACTTGGTCGGTGATAGCAGACACTTCGCTCATTGCCTGGGTAAGCCTGGATTTCAAGATGACTGTTTCCATTATTTAAGCCGACTCATCAGGTTAATGATGCGCGTTATGCCGGAGGATAACCGGACCCGCTCCACATATCGCCGCACCGAGGTTACAATCGACAGCCAGCGAGGATAAACTCCTCTGTCACTGGTCCAGTCTGGAAACAAACTCATACCGGCACCCGTGTCTTTTTGTCCGCTGTTACTGAGAACGTGTGCAGCAACGTGGTTCCATCATCGTCGTAAATATGAACCGTCTGTTCATCCCCACTGATGATCGCCTTGTTGGTCTGCATCTTCCGGCCCTTCGCGGCCTCCAAGGTAGCATTCTGTGCAGCAGCAAGAGCCGCCGTGAGGGTAGCATCCTGCTCGGCGGAGAGCCCTGAGCCTCCTGCGGTAGTGACAACCGTACTGGCCACTGACTGCACCAATAATACCTGCACCCCAGCACTGTACGCCACCGGATCACCTGCGATACCGCCCACCAGATTTCCCCCGGCAATTTTGGCGATGTAATTCCCACCCCAAAACTTGACCTGCCACGGACTGATCAGAAATACGGTCAAACCTACTGCGGTACTGACGTCCAGCAATTCCTTACCACTGGCTGTGGCAATCTGCGGATAACGAATCCCTGCCTCAGTTGCCTCCTGAGTCCGTATCGCGTCAATCAAATCCTGACACGACAACGTATTCTGCGGACTGGTGATGTTGATGAGGTGGTTGGCATAGTCAAACTCTATAGCCATAGCCATCCTCCGTAGTCAGATGCTGGAAGGGGGTCGTTTCGATCACCGCCCCTGTGGATCGTACGATAATCTTTACCGGCAGATTCAACCCTCGAAACTCCACTCGCGAATAATCAAACCGATCTCCGAAGATCCTTTGTCCGAGGGTAGCTATCAAGGCCTGCGCCTCCACCGGATCGAGGTTATCCCGCACTCTGGTCAGCTCAACGCCACTTCCCCAAAACTGCGAGCCGGGCTGTTTAGTTGGTGACATTGATAGGGTCCTCCACCTGGCTGACAATCATCGTCAACCCATTTTCCGTGATAGTGCCGAGTGCCGAGTAGGGCTGATAGTTCGGCAAACCGGAGCCGTTGCGAACCCTGAGCAGCACAGAGACGTTCCCTGTATGAGGGTAGGTGGTAGAGTAACTGCCAGCGGCGCTTATAACCTGCGGGGCGATAATCTCAGCCATCGTGACAACATCGTACAGTGCCAAAACAGAATGCTCTGCGATGCCGGTAAAACTAAGAGGAACAATCAGGGTAGGTATATAGCCGGTATCATACTCAAAGGCCCCAACATCCACATTTGCCGGATCACGAGAAATTCCGGCGATGTCTTTTTCTGGCGTTATTCCTGCTATATAAATACCGGAATCTTTAGCTGCAGCCGAGGCAAGAAGATTGAAATTATCGTTGGCGGCGTCTACGAAAGTAGCGCTAGAACTGATCCCTGTTAAACACGTCGCCTTCCCAGACAAGGTGGTGTCTGAGGATATACTATATTCAGGGTCCCATGCCCCCGTGAGACGGAAGTCGTTTCTGACACTGTCCATGCTCAGACAATTTAGAACCCTTGTATATGATCCTGAGTCTATAAAAATCCCGGCACGATAAGCATTGTTGGAGGTGTTGCAGCCAAAAGCGGTACAGTTAATTAGATCTCCCGGCAAATGCGAGAAAGTTCTCCACTGAAAACCACTAGAATATGTATCAATCGCTAGGCAGTTTACGCAGGAATACCCACCCGCCGATCCATTAGCTGCAAGCCCTGAGAAGCCTATTCTTCCTCCTATAGCAATGCTATTCAAAACCCTGCATGAGTTACCATAAGCGGGAAAAGTAAACGTGTCGTGTGACGTCGACGAGCAAATACCTACAAAACCGTCCCAAACTATTCCAGAGACAGACATTCCCTGGTTAAAACACTCCGTCGCAGATTCGACCCTATAACAGTTAGCCGTCACAGAACCATCATGACGAGCGATGCCAACGGTAGCAATTGTTAACGGAACTAAGTAAGAAGCTCCCCAACTGCCGCTAAGGTTTACTAGCGCCTGGGCGATAGGCCAGGGACCAAGAACTTCGCAGAAATAGGCTTCCGTAAGATAGCCTCGTTCGGCGATATCCCAAGCAGCAAGGGACGCGTAGCGAGCTGAATAATAAGCATCCCTTTCCGTGATGTTAGCGATAACCGTCCCGTCATACGTAGTCCAGTCACACGCATCCCAAAATGAATTGTCCTGGCATACCGCTACGTGAATCGCCATTAGCTCACCACGTTGTCAATGGTCCGGATAGCGGCAACAGAAAGCCCTGTGCTGGTAATAGTCGAGGCGACTTCGAAGGGCAGGATGCCGTAGCGGCGGACCCGAACCAGTACCGGAATATCCGCAGAGTAGATCAGGGTGGTCTGACTGACCGTACCAGCAGCGGCTTCGTCGATGATCGCGCTGCCTACTACCGAGCCAGTGTAATCAAACACTGCTACCCGGTCCCCGGCCACAACCGAGGTCACCTGTACCGGCACCACGTTCGGCGGGATCTGAGTCGTGCCCGAAGCATCAATTAACTGGAAGGCTTTGGCATCATTGGCGTCATAATTCTCGATCCACACGCCACGAGCACCGAAGAACGTCCCGCCAGCAAAAGTACCAAACGGGGCTTGTTTGACTTCGGAATAACCAGCACCAGCCGCCAAATAGACTTCACCCGCTACGCCGTTCAACGTGTTGGCTGAGTTGTGCCGAGCTACATATTTCAGATATTCATAGACCTGAGCCAGAGGGCGAAGGGCGCAATTGATAACCACATCGTAGTTCCTGGCACCGTTACCGTTACTCAAATCCTTGCTGGCCGTGCCAAAGGTGATGGTGATGTCACTGTACCCGGCAATCGTCGCACTGGCCGTCTGGTTGTTCAGGTCCGTGCTGACGCCAAGTGCCACAGGGTTCCGGCCACCGGCAGAACAGTCCGCCTCGAAGTGGTCGTAGGTGGCTCCCAAATCACGGATCATTAGCAGCAGGTTGCCGGCGTCGATCAGCGTCCCTGTCTCCTTGACCTTGACCAGGATATCAATATGGCCTGTACCCCAGTGAGCCGTCAGCTCCGTCCCGTTCTGCACCACATAAATCTGCGCCCCGGCAACGATATTGCCGAGGGTGTAAACATTGGCCCACAGATCGTTGTTAGTGGTGTCAGTGATCGCCCCACCTTTGAGGAAGGGGTAGGACGCTTCGGGAATCGCCCAGCCGTTGATCAGCGTGTACTCCGCAGCCGTCTGACCGGACATAGGTACCGGATCATCCATCTGAGAGGCATCGTCGAACACATCCATCAGCCAACTGTAAAGTTCGTTAACCGTGTAGACCGTCGTCCCGGCTGTGTGGGTGATGGTCTTGAGCGCGTAGTTGATACTCCAATCGTCTGCTATAGCCATTAGAGATTCCCTTGTGGAAAATTTATGTTGATGGTGACGTTCCCGGCTGGCAGTGGAATGGTAATCGGCTCATGCGGCATAGACGGCGGCACAAAGGACTCCACGGTGGCTTGGACGATGTTGCCATATTCGCTCTGGCCAACCTCGTTGAAGGCTGTCGCGGCGAAGAACCACTCCCCCGGAGGCAGACCGGGGATGGTCGCCGTCAGCCCGTCGGTAACGGTAGCGCTGTAGGGGAAGGCCCAGGTAGCGTGGGGGCGGGTAACGCCGCTCGGCGGCGCTTCGGGGCCGTAGTAAATGATGTAGCCCGTCACGTTGGCCGATGGCGAGGCGTCCCATTGCAGGGGGATGTCTTTGGCGTGAGCGGCCGAGGCGAGCAGCAGGGCAGCGGGAATGATCAACAGGGCCAGGGCCAGCAGGGCCAGGATCAGCGAAAACCGTCTTTTCATGCGTTCCTCCAGAGCGGGTGCAGGGCCCGGCAGTGCTCTGCGATATCGCCGGGGTCTGCGGTGCGTTTGATGTTGTCGTACCTGGCGCCCCGCCAGACATACTGCGCGTAGGTGCTGCAGGCTTTTTGCATGACCGAGATCGGGCGGCGGATCAGTTGGCTGACCCATATTTTTGCAAGAGACAAATACCCATAACTGCGCCGGAAGCGGCTGGCGTCGCGAAACGACTCGGCAGCATGAGCGACGGCGTCGGGGTGCTCGCGTACTACGTCCGGGGCGACTCCGTAAAACACCATCTGGCCCTGGCGGCTCTCGATCCATTTTCCCAGGGTCATCACCTGGTAGCCGGTGCCCTCAACAAACTCGTAGACAAATAGCTCGCGGATCGGGCCGACGACGACCCAGACCAGGACGGCCACATGGCTGTAACTCTCGCCGGTCAAGATCCGGATCCAGCGGGAAATGCCACGCTCGCCTTTGACCAGCAGCACGTCTCCGTTTTGAGCTCTAGTGAGCAGTTCGGCGGTGGTCATCGGTCCTCGCGATAACAGTGTTGACAGTGGGCCGTATAGGCGGCGCTGCAGGTTTTGCATTGCAGCTCGCTGCCTTCGAGGCCGGGGCAGACGGTGCGGGCACAGACCAGGGCGCCCTTGCCGCCGGCGACACAAAAACCGGTGGCGCTGTTGTTACACCTGCCGGCGGTTGGCTCAGCCATGCAGGGCCTCCTGCAGATAGTGGTTGGCCCGATCTTCGATAGAGCGGACATAGCCGATAATCTGCCGCCAGTCGGGGCGCTTGCCCCGGACCCGGCACTTTGGGTGACTTAAAAAGTGGTTGCTGGCACGCCAGATCTGCCAGAGCCCGGCGGGAGACCCGGCTTTGAGCCAGGCGCGGTAGCCATAGGGCAGCTCGGCATCTTGCCGGGCCAGCGCCAGGGCGACGTTGACATAGCCCCGCCCGCCGTTGTAGGCAGCCAGCGCGAAGCGCAGCCGGGAGCCGTGCGGGCGGATCTCGGCGAGTTTGCGATATTGTTCGGCCAGGTAGCGAACCCCGCCGGTGATGGACTGCTCGGGGCTGTGGGGGTTGCTCAGACCGAGACCGGCGGCGGTGCCGGGCATCAGTTGCATCAGGCCCATGGCACCGGCCGGAGACACGGCAGCGGGGTCGAAGCGGCTTTCCTGCCAGATCTGGGCTTTGATCCACAGCCAGCCGCAGGGCCCGAAATCTTCGAGGAGCTCGGGAAAGTGGGTCTGTACGGCTGGCAGGATCAGCGGATCATAAAAAACGGTCATGGGGTCGGTCCCCTTTGGGTATAAAACAAAACCAGTCCGGTGACGATCCCCGGCACGATGGTGACGCTGGTGCCGATCACCAGCCATAAAAACCGGCCGGCGGCGTTGCCGGGGGCTTTTTCGAGGGCCTGCAGGCGGTCTTCGTGCTGCTTCATCCACTTGCGGCCGTCGCGATTCTGCTCGACCAGGTGCGCAATCTCGACCCGCTGCGCGACGATGGAGTCCATGGCCTCGGCCACCCGCTCAAGGGTGGCGCTCATGGCGGCCTGACGGGCGTCCATGATCCGGATCAGTGGCTCTTGTTTGCAGGGGTCGGACATTGGGGCGCCTTGGGTTTTGGGGTTGGGAGTTTGGGGGCCTCAGCTTATTTCAGGGGACCTTGGGGCCAGCGCAGCGAGCTATCCTCTTCCTTTTTTTTTTGCTCAACGGGCTCTCCGCTGACCTTCCATCCCAGGCGCTGGTGCTGCTCAACCTGGGCCGGATGAACAAGGATGGTCTCCCCGTCTTTTTCGACAGGGAAGTATTTGACGGTTGGTTTTTCCTCGGCTTTTTCGGCCATAGCTTTTCTCCTTGCGGCGGGGAGCTCATCACCCCCCGCCGAGAATAGAATTACTGACCGAGCAGCAGGGCCATATGCGCGTCTTTGACTGCGGCACAGCCCCAGGCCAGACCGACCTCGTAGGCGATGCGCCGGCGCTGACGATACATGGCCACCTGAAAGGTTAGGCCGCTGTGAGGATCAGTGACGCTCACCACATCGTCAGCAGCATCGCCGCCTTCGGGCATGGCGGGCACACGAGCCAACAGGTGGATGGCGTTGCGATCAAAAGCCATATTGCGGGCGCAAGCGCCAACCACGGCGATGGCTTCATTGCCAGCGAGAGCCTTGACCAGTCCGGGGGCCCGGAGGGTGATGGCGGTGCCGTTGTCGACGCCGGTCTCGACAACGTACTTGGTGGCGGTGTCGGTGCCGATGGTAATAACATCGCCGGCCAGGATGGTGCCGGTTCCGGTTTTAACGGTCAGTGCGGTGGCGCCTTTGGCGTGGGCGCCGTCGATGGCGTAGGTGCCGGTATTGTTGCCGACGGCGGTGACGCTCTTGACCTGGGCGGATTCGCGCAGGGCAAAGCCGTGAATGTCGAGCAGCACCCCACGCCGCAACAGGTCGGCCCCGCCGGCTTCGTTGGCCTTGGTGAGCTGGCCGAGAGAGCGCAGTTTGGCTCCGGCGGTGGTGTTGATGACGGTTTTCAGATCGGACATAGGCGCCCCGTTGTCGGCGAGGATTTTGCGCACCTGGGCCAATTCGGAGAGGTCCGAAGAAAAGGGAATCGCCGGGGTGGTAGCGTGAGCGGAATAGGCCCGGCTGGCCGAAACATGCAGCGCTGCCAGATCTGCCTCGACCTCGTTGCACAGGGTGCGCATCGCCTGTTCGAACTCAAGCTGGATGATCGGCTTGTTCAAACCTGCGAGACCGAGGGACTCTTCTCCAGTGCGGTAAAATGGCACACCGCGACTTTTGGTGATGCTCATGCTGCCGGTGCCGGTGATGCGGTCGCCGGGATCCGGCCCGGTGGCAGCGGCTTCAATGTCGCCGGCGGCGTTGGCACCAACCACCGGGTAGGTGATAGACTGCCCTTTGGCGGCCTGTTGAGCGGTGGCGTCCATGTAGACGCTGGGGATGAACCCCACCAGTTCGCGACTGATAGTATCCAGCGCACGATATATAATGGGGATAAGTCCGGTCAGGGTGTTGGCCATTGTTTGCGTGCTCCTCTATGAGAGTGGGAACGATTTAGTCGATGATTTTGCCGCCGGCGGTTACAAACGCGCTCTGCGCAGCAGGGGTCAGGGCATTGAAGTCTTTGCGCTTCAGGGTTTTCTGAGCGCCGGAAGCATCGGCGCCCGGTACGATCGGCGGTGCTTCCTCTTCGAGGTTTCTTGCGGCCTGGCCGCGCAGGACCTTTTCGGCGGCGACGATGGCTTTGGCGGCATCGGCCCCGGTGCTTTGGCCGTCTGCAGCCAGCGTCTCGATGACCGCTTCGTGGCCGGGGATGAGCTGAGCGCGAACATCGGCGATGCGCTGGCGTTCGGCTTCGGCTCCTTCGGCGCGGGCGGTGGCGATCTGCTGCTGCAGGTTTGCGGCGGTGATCAGCCCCTCGGTTGCCTCGGCGACCAACGCCGCGACCAGCTCGGGGTGATCCGCTCTCAGCTTGTCGAGAGTCATGATCGGTGCTCCTTTCGGTTCGGGCGCTTTGGCCCTGGGTTGTGGGGTGTTGCTACCCCGGCCAGCCAGAGCGGCGGCGCGGGTCAGATCGTTGCGCAGGGCTTTGAGATCGGCGGCCATGCGGCCTTGGCATTCTTCAAAGGCGAGACGGGCCAGGGCAGAGGCAGAGCCGAGATCGTGCTCGCCATCCACGGTAATCACCTCATCGGCAAAACCGGCCTCGACGATGTCTGCGCCGAAATAGTAGGTTTCGGCATCCATTAGCGCGGCGACCTCTTCGGGGCTCTGGCCGGTGCGCTGAGCGTAAGCCCGGCCAAGCATCCCAGACATGGCCTTGACCGTGGCGCCGTACTTGAGGATGTAGTTGTGATCGCCGAATGCCCCGCCGTGGACGTTATGAATCATGTAGATGGCGTTGTCCTCGGCGACAATGCGGTTGGCGGCCAGAGCAATGTAACTGGCCATACTCATGACATAACCGGACAGGCGGGCGGTGATCTTTCCGGGGTAGTTGCGCACCAGGTTGAACATCTCGATGCCTTCGCCGACGAAACCGCCGGGGCTGGATATGAGCAGCTCTGCGTCGGCGCCGTTGGCCTCGGCCAGCGCTTCGCGCAATTGACCGGCGGTGGCGTCCCAACCGATGATGCCGGAAATGGTGATCTGTTTCATTCTTCGGACTCCTCTAACTCAGGCAATACCGGCGGGGTGTTTTCGGAGTACAGACCGCCGGCGCGGAGCTTGTTGTGGTTGGAGACGATGCGCGGCAGTTTGGCTTCCCAGTCGGAGCCGTTGTGCGCCAGGCATTCCTCGTCGTGGGTGGTGATAAAAATCTTGTTGAGGCGGATGTCGGCGGCGGTGGCTTCTTTGACCGGGTCGAGGGACGGCTGGGCGTCGCCGGTCCAGAGAGCGCCGAGCCAGGCGCGGCGAATCAGCGGATCGGAGAAAAAGCCCGGAGCGGACAAGCGGCCGGTGGCCACGGCTTCGGTGATGACCGCCTCATAGACCGGCTGACAGAAGGTGGTAACCAGCCAGTGGCGGCGGCGGCGGAAATAGGACCAGGCTTCGTTAAGGGCGGCGCGGCTGGCGCTGTAGCTGGCCGTAAAGTGCTTGACCAGCATTTCGAATGGGATTTCGAGACGCGCGCCGATCTGGCGCAGGATAGCCATGACAAAGGGGTCAAAAGCGGTGTTTGGCCGGTTCGGGTTAAAGCTGTCAACCTTCGCATCAGGCCGCAGGCCAATCACGGAACCATACCCGAGCTCCATGCCGGAGGTGTCATAGGGATCTTCTTCTTCCGTTCCCTCGCCAACGGTCGGGTCTCCGGTTTCGGTGGTAATGAACACAGTCATCATACCGGTGACAACGGCGGCCATAACCTCGGCATCGGTGTAGCGACCGAGCTGCTTGATCAGCTCGATAACCGGCGCCAGATAGGGCACGCCCCGTGTCTGGCCGGGGCGAGTCTTGTCGAGCAGATGCAGCACTTGTGGTGCACCGGTGATGCGGCCGAAGACGGGCAGCTCCGACCACTGGACTTGATCGCGCTGGAACCAGAAACGGGCATTGCCGGGGTGTTTGCTAGCCACGTGATAGGTGACATGGGCGCCGTTTTCGTCCTTTTCAACACCTGCAATCAGAGTGTCGGTGTCGGCGGCACCGTCCGGGTTACAGACACGGGCCGCTTCGATGAGCTGCAACTTGATGGCGTATGGCGAGCCGGGGCGCTTGATTCGCGGCAGACTGGCAAAAGTGTCGCCGTCTTCCAAGGTTTTAAGAAAAGCCAAGCCCTGCAGCAGACTGAAAGGCAACTGGCGCTCGATATCGAATTCGCGGGTTTCGGTGGCAAGAAGAAATTCCCGTTCGGCCTGGCGTTCCCAGTGGTCGGCGGTATTTTCGTCGAGGCCCAGGACTTCGCGATCGATTTGGGCGCGGGCTTTGAGACCTGTGCCAACCACCTTGGTAATATTGGTAGCGATGGCCCCGCCGGCCAGAGGAGAATTGCGCAGCAGGTGCTGGGAGTCTTCGCGCAGAGTTTGCAGGTCGGGCAGGATAGCGCCGTCGGCGTCGGTTTCGGCCCGGCTTCCGCGCTGGTTGGCACGACGGCTTTTGTCGGCGGAGGTGTAGCCGCCGGACATGGCCATGCGGAGACGGGCCTTGTAGCGCTCGGCTCCCTTAACGGGATTGATCCAGTTAACGACCTGGTCGGCAAGGGTAACGGGAACGGAGAGTTCCTTTTTGCCGATAGTGATAGTACGGGCCAGACTCATCGGGGGATCACCTCTCTGACCATCAGCCCCTTGCGGGAGAGACGGGCAACGCGGTTTTCCCAGATTTTGATGCCGGCCTGGATGCCTTCCAGGTCGGCGCGGGTCAGGGTGCGCCGGCTGCCCCCGAAGTCCATGGTGTAATTCTGGTTGAGCAGGACCTGGCTCTCGGCGGCGAGATATTCGGTGAGTTTGGCTTCGGCTTGTGCGAGGGTAATTCCGGCCATCGTTCTCCCCTTTTCGGATGATGGCCGATTGTCTGTTTAATCGCTAAATGTGTCTAGGGGGCATTGGGGGGCATTGGGGGGCATTGCAACAAAATATGGTGGCTCGTGATGGTTTTATACACAATATGTTGTGGTTTATTCGTCCGCCTGCTTCATCTCACGGACGTAGCGCTGCAGTTCGCTGGCCAGAATGCGCAGGCCTTTGCGGGTGCTGTTGTCAGTGTAAGCGGTCAGCTTGCCTTCTTCGACCCGACGCTGCACCGTGGAGGTGCTGACGGCAAGAATGGCCGCGGCTTCGTCCAGACGCACCAGCACACTGGTCTCCAGCACCTCACGCTTGTAGGCTTCGATTTCCCCCCTGGTGATTCTCACTTTAGTCATCAAATTGCACTCCCTTGCTGGCGATAAAGCTGGCCTTTTTCTTCGGTTTTGGCTTTGCCTGACCGGCCTCTCCTGGCCGTTCGGCAGTCGGCGGGGCCTCTTGCAGTTCTTCCATCTGTTCACGGAGTTTAGTCGTCAGCCTGGCATAATTAGGGTTGAGGATCTCGCGGATAGCCAGGTTATAGACGCGGATGTCGAGAGCTTCGTTGCGGATAAAGCCGTCGCGCAGGGCCCAGACGGTTTCGATTCGCCCGGTGCGGCGGTTTTTCTCTTTTTTGGGCCGTTCGGCGCACAGCATGCGGAAATACTCAAAATCATATTTCATGTGCCAGTGACAGTAGCGGGGGCCGGATCCGGCGGCGGTGAGCCAGGCGAACAGGGTGTCTTTGCCGGTATCGACGCCGAGCTCGTAAAAGCTGACCCGCCATTTGCGGCTTTTGCTGGCTTTTCGAGGGACCAAGGGCAGGCCCCGGGTGTTGGATCCGCGGACGGCGACGTAGCGGCGGGAACGGCGGACGAACTTTCCGGCGTGATCTCCGGCGTAGCCGACGTCGACGGCGACTTTTGCCACGTGCAGTTCGGCGCCGGTTTCGTGTCGGTAGCGTGCGGCGTCTAAAAAGTCGTGCAGTTGATCCCAAACGGCGACCTCCTGGGGCTTGCCGTGGAAAACCTTGTACTCGATACCCCAGGATTCGTGGCCTTCGCCCCAGGCGACGATTTCACACTCGAGGCGGTCGGCTTGGACGTCGACCGCACCGGTGAGGACCACGGCGGCCATGGGAACCTGCCAGTCGGCTCCGTCGGGGCCATAGTTCTGGCGGCGCTCGTAAAGCTCTTTTTCGCTCGTGAGCTCGCCTTCGCTGTCTTCCGGTACCGGCAGACCGAGGCAGTCGTTGTAGTAATACTGCAGGTTGGCCCCGCTGGGCTCGACCAGTGTGAGCAGGTAGGCGGCGGCAATCTTGTGGAAAGGCACGAACCGGCTGATCAGCGGCGGGATGTGGGCCCAGATGCGGGCGGCGCTGCGGATGTCTCCGGAGTCTGGGCGCGGCCGCCAGCCGTGCCAGACGACCGGGCCGTGTTCTCCGGCGGGGTCGTGCAGGGCGGCGGCAGAGCGGACGGCTTGGTTGCGATCTTCTTCGTCCCATTTTGCGTTGCAGTGAGGGCACTGGTACCAGGCGCTGCCTTTGTCGCCGAGTTTGGCGGGGTCCATGATCCCCTCGGGCCACTGGATGTTGGCGGCATCCATGATGTGAGCTTCCCCGCAAAAAGGGCAGACGGGCCAGAAATCGAGCCGGGCCTGGGCTTGTTTACGCACGACCCAGATGCGGCCAGATTCGGTGGAGGCGGTGCAGCATTCGATGACCTTGTAGCTGTCTTCGTAGGCGCGAAGGCGGGCATAGGCTTTTTTGATGGAGGCCTCGGGCCACAGGTCGACTTCGTCAAACTTGCCGTAGCGGATCGGTTTGGAGGCCAGGCGCTTTTCGGACTGGGCCCAGCCGAGATAGGTGACCATGCCGGTACGCAGCCGGATGCGCCGGGTGCTGATGTCGTCGGGGTTGCCGGTGCGTAGTCGCCGCAAGGACGGAGTGTTTTCGAGCATCGTCACCAGACGGTCGGTCAGTGTTTCGACGGCGGTTTCCCGGTCCTGCATGACGATGAGCGTCGGGCCGGGATCGATAACGGCGTCGTACCCCCAGGTGGTGTGCATAAAATCGGTTTTGGCCGACTGGGAGCCCCCGGCGATATAGAGCTCGCGCAGATGCTCCTGGCTGTAGAGTTCGAGCAGGCCGGTCAGATAGGGGGTGACGTCGGGATCGTAGGGCCCGGGCATGGAACTGACGGCGATATAGCGCTCGCCTTTTGCCCACTGCGCGGCGGATTCATCCGGCCGCGCACGAAAGACGGCCTTCTCCCCGGACAGCAACCGAAAGCGACGCGGCGGCGGTGCGGGGAGCCAGGTGTAGTCTTCTTTGTGGGCTAGGTTGGTCATGGGGCTCCGGTTAATTGGATTATGGGCTTATACGGGGGTGGGGCGTATAAGAATGGTTAAGTGGCTTGGCTTAATTCGGCACATTCGCACCACTTCCAGCCAGTAAAAGATGGAGGGTATTCCTGATCAACAATCCGGCCGTTTTTCTCAAGCTGTTGTGCCATGTCAGCCATATCAAAAACATCTGACTCATCGCCAAAAACAACCCGGCTCTCCACATCGCCACAGCTTTTGCACCTACCAAGCAACATCGAAGAAAAACCCTCTTGCGAAGAAACGCCACTTAACAAATCGTTCAACGGCGGACTTGCTACGCAAGTCGCGCTCGCTTCACTCTGCTGCCTTTCGTCATGGTTGCTGCTCATCGTTTTTGCTCCTTGGCCAGCAAGCCCGTTAACTCAATCGTTAAACGCCTAACAACACCACTCGACATCCAGCAGATAATCCCTCTCCTCTTGTGTCATCGGCTCCAGGTCGGCAAATGTGCGGTCGAACATTTCTTTACCGCACCTATCGCAAAAATAGAGGGCGTTGCTAGTAAATGTGCGGGTCAGATATTTGTGACCGCGAATTTTACAAATTAGCCTTTTTAAAAATCGCATCTTTTACCTCCAGTGGTTGGGCGTTTAACCAATCGTTCAAGCAGCCGCCGATCTTAAGCGTTATGCTCTTATCCCGAGCCACTCAGAAAATGATCCATCGAACCAGTCGGCATGGACGTATTCCTGATATTTCCGTTGCGCACGAGTCATGGGGCGGACTTTGCCGATTTCGTTCAGGTATTCGATGCCGTCTGTCGGATGATAGTTGTTGACATCCCCGGGCTTGTCGCAGTCCAGCAGAATGCCGATATAGCAGCCTCGATCCTCGGCGATGATGCCGGGCTTTCCGTAGGCAACCACGCGCCGACCGATACAGGCAGGCACCCCGTAATATTCTTTGACATAATCACAATTTGACATAACCAGTCACTCCAGCGGACCCGGTTTAGCGGTGTGCTCCTGGCCAAGGTCCGGTGGCCGGGTCCGCTGAGTTCAATCGTTAAAATCTCTTTCCGCCGTGTTTGTACGGGCGGGTTTTGTTAAATGCAATCTTGGCTTCGATGGCTTTTGCGACGCTCCATTTTTTCGCGACGGCCATATCCATGATCCGAATAATGACGTCTGCAAGCTCGGCTTCTACTCCGGTAAATTCCGGAATTTTGTCGTCTGGGCCGTTGCCGTTACGAAGGGCCTCGAGGGCTTCGGACAGTTCGGAGTGGCACAGGGCAATCAATTCGCCGTCGTTTCCGTCTTCGCCCCCCCATCCCTTGTCGATGGCGTTTTGGTTGACCTCTTCTGCCATGGCGTTGAAGGCGGCAACGAAGCGACTTTTAGGAAAGCTGGTTTCTCTTTCGGCGAGTTCCTGGCGGAAATACAAGACCTGGTCGAGCTGTTCTTGGTATGCGTCCATCAAAGGATCGCGGCCGTTGTGGGTTTGCAGCGTGGTGCCGTATTTTTTACGGCCGAAGGCGTCACGGGCATGCAGGTCGGCGATGACAAGGGGCAGGACGTCCTGACGTCCGGCGGTGGGCATGGGCTGGGGTGTGGCTGCGGGGTTTTTCATGCGATTGCTTTCTTTTTTCAGGTGGCCGCACTGTTCACATTCGCGCAGCGCAGAGTTGATCCTGGCTAAAGGGCCGTTGCAGCTGGGGCAGGTTTCGGGTGTCTGGATTGGTTGCGGGTGCATTAATCGTCCTCCTCTTGGTCTTCGAAGCCCTTGATCGGGCGGCTGTAGTTGTCCATGGCTTTACGGAACATGCCGAGCAAAAAGGAGATGAGCTCGGGGGCTTTTTGTGGATCTCCTTCAACGAGTTTGATGATTCGCCCGGCGCTGGAGCGACCGACGGCATCGAGATAGGTGCGCAGGTTGCTGGCGCGCTCGGCGAGCTCTATCTCGACCTGGCTGAGGGGGATGATCTCGCCAAGGGCTTCCTTGTATTTGAGCTCGCGCTGCATTCGGTCGGCGCGGATCCGCAGGATCTCTTCGCGGGCTTTTTCTTCCTGGATATTGCCGGTCTTGGCACCGGGTGTGCCGTCTTTGCGGTCGAGGTGCGCACGGGCGTAGCCGAGGGCCATGGTTTCGGTGATGGTGCCGTCGGAGCGCAGGCGCAGTTTGCCGGACTCGCGGTGTTCGTAGGCGGTGCTTTTGCTGATTTTCCAGCCGTCGGCATCGAGGGCGTCGACCATTTCCATAATGTTGCGGTAGATGGATTCGCCGCCGTCATCGAGGCGGGCCTGGCGGAATTGGTCGAGCTCTTTTTCAGCGTGTTTGAGGGCGCGCCGGTTGGCGACGGTGGGCTTTTGCCGGGCCCGTTCGAAAGCTTCTGCGGCGGCGTCCTGCAGCTGGACCTCGCGGGTGTCGAGGGCGGTGGCGAGGTCGGTCATTAAAATAGCTCCTGTTGTGGTGGAATCGGCATGACCCTGCGTAGGCCTTTTTTGCTCTCCTCGAAGAATGTGAGATAGCCGTCCCAGATGCAGTGTTCGTAGTTTTCCGGGAAGGTGTGCCTCGATCGCCAGTAGTCGATGGCTTCCTTTAAGCTGGAGAAGCGGAAAGCTTCGTCAATGTTTTCAGTCATCCCCCAGGCGCTAAGGTGGGCAGCGTGCTTGTAGTGCCCCTGCCAGATGAAATATTGTTCCCGACAGATGAGGTAGGCTTTGCGGAGACGGCGGCTGGCAACGACATAGGCGGAATCAGGCGATCCTGCGGAAGCGATCGGAGCCCCATCTGTTTTCTTTCGGAAAAGATCGGCGTAACGGCGACCACCTGCTATGGGGTCCGGATCTTCTGCGAGAGCCAGCATGTGCCCTTCGCGCAGCGCCTGGCGGACATGATCCCCTTGACGTGCGGCACGGCTGATATGCTTTTTCACACGCTCGACCGTCCATGCAGGATGGCTAAGGGGGGATTCGGGGCACGGCATGGCAGCGAGCTTGTCCGCCAGGCGCTGCGCCAGATGGAGGAGCTTTTTCTGTTCTTCTTCGTCAACAAAGAATGCTTGTCCGGCGACCCGGTCAAAGGCCATAGAAAGCTGTATGCAGATACTTATAGGGTCGATGTAGTTTTTCCGCACAGCCGTCAGGCCGTCCCTTTCTGCGGACTTTATTTCTTTGTCCCGTTCTTTGGCTTTTCCCTCTAGGTTTTTCTGAATACGGCTGATCAGTTCCTCTGTGAGAGCTGGCGGCTTGTCAGTCCAATACTCCACACTGTAGTACCCTGTGGACGAAACGGGAAAGTAGCCAAGTTCTATGGCATGTACGGCCCCTTTGACATCGAGGGCGTGAGGCCGACCTCGAACTGTGAAAACATGAAGTATTGGTTTATCCATTACTTGACCTTATACGGCATCACAATTTCGAGTCGTTCGTCGAATCCCCCCAGGCCCGTGGTGTCGTGATCGACGGGCACCATGAGGACGGTGGGGGCTGTTCCGCCGTGTTTTATAAACACTTCGCCGCCGAGGGATTTTAGGGCTTGCATGAGGTATTTGGCGTTGGCTGTGGTTTTGTATCCGGTGCCGCCCAGGCAGGGGACGGTGGCGGTGGCGACTCCGCAGGCTCCCAGGGCGGAAACGGTGAGGCCTTCGCCAAGATGTTCTTCTGTTGCGTGCAGGGTGGCGCTTTTTGTTTGGGCTTCGCTGACGACAGCTGCGGCTTCGATGGCGGCGGCGAGAACGACGGAGTCGACGGTGAAGGAGTCTCCGTGGTCGTCTGGGATGATCCGGCGATAGGGCGGGAACTGGCCATCCATGAGCCGGACGGAGAGTTCGAAGCCGCCGCCGATCTGGTCGAACAACACCTGGCTGTCGTTTTTTCCCGGAGTGCCGACGGAGAGGGTAACGCCGCGCTCGACGGTTGAAAGGATCCTGACGGCTTTGGCCGGCAGCAGGAAGCCGCGATCTATTGTCGCTTCGGGGAGTTCAACCCCGGCGAGGGAGAGGCGGTGTCCGTCGGAGGCGACGGCGGTCAAGCGGCCCTGGTCTTGACAGAGATAGACGCCGCAGAGATTGTATTTTGCCTCATCCTGACAGATTGCATGACCGACTGCTTTGAGCAGCCTGGACAGCACTCCAGGCTCGAAATAGCAGGCAGGGGATTCCCAATGCTGCGGGGGCTGGGGGAATTCGCCTGCGGGCAGGCAGGCGAGCTCATAGCGGCGGTCATTTCCTTCGATTTCGAGTTTGAGTCCGCGCAGGCTGATTTCGATCTGTCCGGAGTTGGCGGCCAGGGCCCCCTTGAAGAGTTCGGCTGGGACGCAGACTGCGCCGCCTGCTGCAGGGACTGTTGCCGGGCACTCGACGGTCGCGACCATTTCCAGGTCGGTGGCGGTGATGCAAATAGCGCCTCTGAGTAGCACGTCAATTTTGACGTGAGACAGCGAGGGTATGGATGATCTCCGGTCTATGGCGCCCAATACGCGGCCGAGAGCCTGAACGATGTTCCCTTTTTCGACAATGAAGGACCAAGTTACCGCCTCTGTTTTTTTGCCCATGTTTATCTCCGTGTTGGTTGTCTATCCCCCTACCCAGCAAATCCGGTTCTGATCCCCGCCCCCTCTGCGCCGCGCGCCCTTTTTATCCCTGGGCTGTAGGAGGCTTATCAGAGAGTGTCGAGGCGGCCTGCAAACCTGCGCGTTGCTGCAGGCGGATCCGCTCGATCATGTCGCGGATGCAGGCGGGCGACTTGCCGAGGGCCTGGCCGATCTGCGCGGCTGTCCTCTCGGCGGAGATCAGGAACAGCAACTGGACGAATTCTTCCGGCTGCCAGCTGGTGTCGGCCAGAGGAGTGCCGGCGGTCGGCCGGAAGGTGTGCCCGCACCCGGCACAGTACACCCGCCGCAGATCGTGCCAGGCGGCCAGGGCCCGAGGACCAGTGATCACCGCCGAGCAGGCCGGGCAGATCGGACCGTTCTGCAGATATTGCCCCTGCATCCACGACCAGGCGGCGGGCCGGGATACAATCGAAAGAATTTCCTCAATTTTGATCATCGGTGCAACTCCCTGAGTTTCCAGTACATTCCTAATTTCCGGAGCTTGAAAAACTTCTAAATCACACGTTTTCTGGGAGCTTTACCGCCCGCAGTGGGCACCCCCCCGGGGAGGACCCGCGAACAATACTTGGCCATTTTCTTTCCCTTTTGTCCGGCTTGTCCGGCAATGTCCGGCTTAAAAAACCAGCAGCAGGACAGCTTTTCTTTAAAGAATTCGAGCGTTTACTTTTCCTTGTCCGGCTTGTCCGGCAAAAAAACAATACCCAAGGCGGTTTTTAAATGGACGGCCTTACGTATGGGTGCGTATCCGCATATGTAAGGCAATAGAAAGTTTGCCGGACAAGCCGGACAGAAGGCCGCAATCCCGCGCCAGTGCTTGACTTGAGCTGTCCGGCAAAGGCGTAAATTTGCCGGACACAGCCGGACAAGCCGGACATCTACCGGTAAGTGAGGGCCATCTTGATGACATCACGGGCTTCCCAGTCCTTATCACGGTCCTGTATCCACACAAGAGCGTCCCGCAATCTGCCGATGATGGCGTCCTTCCTGCGGCACTCATCGGCCAAGGCTTCTGCAGCATCTTCTGCCGGGCTTTCGGCAATAATTCGCGCATATTCCTCCATGAAACCTCCTTTTTTCGCGACGGCACGGGGATTGCGTACATAATCATGATTCGCCTCCGGCGGAGGGGGGCGGGGGAGGAGGGCAAGCATCCTTCTCCTCGACTAAACGAAAACCAACATAAGCATTCGGCCTGCGGCCGGATTCATCAGTGCTGGACAGTTTGCCGTCCCGGACCTCGATGTCCTTCTCCTCGATCAGCCGCAGGAACTCCCTGCGGAACGATGGCTCTCCGATCGGCATCAGGTTCCAGTAGCGGCAGCGCTTGGCATAATCCTCATACACCGCCGCCTTGCTGGCCTTGCCCGCAGGGTCTGCTTCAACGTGCTGCTCGATGTAATACAACACGTTGTTGTTCATCCTCTTGTAGTCCTGCAGGCTGTTCTGCATCTCTGCCACCGCACTGAATCCCTCTTCCCGCAGCATCACCAGGCCAGCCAGCGCCCAGGCGAAAATGCCCGGCAGCTCCCCGAGGAGTTCGTCAAACAGAAAGATGTTGGCCGATCCTTTCTTGACGAACTGGCCAGAGAATTCGATGATCATGATCTTGCGGAAGAAGCCGTCTGAGTTGTCGAGCATCTTCGGCAGGCGGTTGGTCGAATAGACCAGCTTACAGAAGGGCTCGAAATCGAAGGGAGTCTGGTTCTTGAAGGAAGCGCAGATAGCATCGCCGGAAACAATCGCTTTCATTTCCATCGATTGCATGGCCTTGGCTTCAACCTCGGTGCTCATATTGACCAGCTTGTCCACCAGGCGGGACAGATAAAACTGATCCTCAAGGCGCCCCATGGGGATGTGAGAACAGTTCTGCTCCCCGACCATGGCCCGCAGGATCTTCATCACCGTGGATTTGCCATCCCCGCCGGGGCCGTAGAGCAACAGCATCCGCTCATAGCGGGTTTCCCGAGTCAGGCAATAGCCAAAGAACTTCTGCAGCTCGCGCACCACAGCTGGCGCCGGGTTCCACTGCTTCAAGCACCGCTTCCAGGCCGGGCAATCCGGCACATGAGCCGGGTCGAAATCAATCGGCAGCATATGCGTGGCGTAGTATTTCTTGTCGTGCGGGGAAACCTCCCCCGTCACCAGGTCGAACATGCCGTTCTGCAGGCAGACCAGATCCTTGAAGTCGTTCAGGGACCGCCCTTGCGGCAGGGTCGACAATTTACAAACCATGTTGGCAACGTCAGCGGCCCTCGAACTGCTCGCTTCGTCCTCCAGCATGACCAGCGCCTTCTGCTCGATGTAGTCCCGATCGTATGGCTCCCAGAACCGGCCCTCCCAGCGATACACCAGACCGCTCTCCGGATCCGAGACGATGTCCATATCCTCCATGATCGCCCGGGCCAATAGCGCCGGCATAAACTTCCGGCCGCTATAAAACCGCTCCACACCCGCCGAACGCTCCGGCTCCTTCGGCTTTTCCACGGTTTCCGCCGTGGCCAACAGATCCGTCAGATCCGCCACGTTGCGACCATGGCGGACAAACCAGTCCGTTAGATCCTGGCCGTGGTTCTTGGGATAATGTACCGGCAACTCAAACACCGCCCATCACCTCCGGCCACTGGATAATCCGCAGGCTCTTGGCCTGCAGCACAATCGATTTCGCCGCCACCTGGGCGCCCTTGTGTCCCGCCTGGTCCGCATCGTAAGCAATAACCACATCCCGCCCGGCCATCGCCTCGCTGAACTCATCCCGCCAGGTGCCGCAGCCCGCCGTCTGGGTCACGGCATTCAGCCCCTGAGACAGCGCACAGATCAGATCCGGCTCGCCCTCCACCAGCCACAACACCCCGACCTTCTTCCACGCCGAGGGCGCAGGGTAAAGCCGGGTCCGGCCGTAGTCGTTCGGCAGAGCGCCGCACTCCTTGCAAACCTTCTTTTTATCGACCTTCTTCCAGCGCCCGCCACAGGCTCGGCAGGCCCGGTCATACCAGGAAATAACCTTGAACTGTTCCGCCCCGGGCTGATACAGGCGGATATTGCACAGCCGCCCCTGATCGTCGCGGATCGGGATCGCAATCTTCTTGTTGCGGCCGTCGTCAAACTCCCTCAGATCGAGGATCTCCATCACCTGAGGCGACCAGCCGCGAGTTTTTTTCAATTCGCTGATCCGCTCCGCCGGGAGGGGAGGGAGGGCCTCAAGATCCTCTTCAGGGACAAACACCTCCGGAGCCGGAGGCGGCTCTTGCGCCTCAACGGCCTTCTTCGCCGGTCGCTTCTTGCGAGGCGTGCCCGGTAAATCATCCGTCACAAACTCCGCCTTAAACGCCTTAAACCCGTCGCCGCTGCTGTCCAGTCCATTGACCTCGCACCACAAACTCACCAGGTCGCCGCCAAACCCGCAGGACTGGCACTTGCACCAGTCACCACCCGGGTGATAGACAAACGAGGCGCTTTTGTCGCCGTGCACCGGGCAAAACCCGTGCAGCTTCTCGCCATACACCTTTTCGACCTTAAACAACCCCTCGGCAATCTGCCGGCAGCGATCCTGGCCCAATTCCTCCAGCGCGTAGCCCATCAGCTCACCTCGCCGAAGAGAGGCAGCTGCCCCCCCCCGTGGACTGCGGCCGCAAATCCTTCACGCAGGTTTCGACCTGCCCGGCCAGCGGGATAAACTCGATACCCAGCAAATGATCCAGAGCCAGGCCTTGCCGCTGATCCTCACTCACCACACCCAACAGCTTGCCATCGGCGATCAGGTAATAACTCATGGAAACAAACCCCCTTGCTCATCCACCGCAATAGTCGGCGTCACAGCCGCCTCATAAATCGCAAACGCCCGCCGGTGCGCCTCCACATAACGATCCAGCGCCCTGCTCAGCCCCGGCATGTCCTCCGCTGCAGCTGCGGCGTCCAACTCCCGCTCGCACTGCTTCAAAAATGCCGACACGTCCGGCCGCATCTGCCGCAGCCACTCCAAAGCCCCCGCCGGGTAATACCCCGCCAGTAACTCCTGGGCCTCACCAATCAAACGCACCGCCCGATCCAGATCAAATACCGGCCGCACAGGTTCGCTCTGGTGCCGGGACAACCCTGGAATAGCACTCAGCAAGCTCATACGTAGCCCGCCATTCCCGCATCCATCTGCGCCGCCCTGCGGGCCGAATTCTGAATCTCTCGCACCCGTGGGCCCCGATTCGGATCCGTCGCGCCCATCTCAGAAACCTCCAACTGCAGAGCCGCCAACCGCCGAAACTCCTCCATGGCCCCCTCATCCACCAATACAAAACCCTCCGGTGGCACGAAATGCGCCGCGACGATCTCAACCCGCAACCTCTGCACCGCATCGAACAAATGCCGCAGCAACACCTTGCGCTTATCCATCGGACGTTCCTGCACCACCTCCCCAAACAGATTCATCACCCGCCGAGCCGTGCGATTCGTCTTCCAGTTCCGGTGGATAAACTCCCGCTCCTCCAGCGTCAAATCCAGATCAGCAATCAACTGATCCAGCCTCTCCTGAAAATCAGACATAAAAAGACCTCCGATAATCCGGTTTGCGCCGCACGGGCGGCTCCAGGTTGCGCTCGATCTCAGCGATCTCCTCGCGAGAGAGCTTCCGGACCTGATGACCGAGACGCTTCTGCAAAGCCTCCTCCGGGCCGTGCAGTTGATGAATCAACCGACGGCTGTACTGACCCCGTTTCAGCTTCATGGCGTCAGCCCCTCCCGGATCAACGCCAGAACCCACAAGCCCATTCCGGCATAGATTACGCCCCAGCTCGCCACGTCAGACCAGCCACACAGCCGAACCCTGGCCTTCAGCCTGGCCCACATACAAAATCGTCGCGCCATAATCCCTCCAGATCATTGCAATACCCTCCCCATAAAAAAACACCCAGCGGGGCAGCAGGAGGGGTCCACCCCGCCGGGTTACAAGCACACCTTTTTCGATGGCCCGGGAGGCGCCTAAGCCCGGGGGGAAAATTATCCGAGCAACCGTTTCTCTAATGCAGCGATTTCGACCAGCACCCGTTCGGCATTTTCACGGCCTGATCTCAGGGCATCCAAAACCGCCTCTTCCCGCTTAGCGCCGAAGCCCTGGATCAACGTGTTCATACTCCTCTCGCCAGCGTACAAAGACGCATGAAAAGGACTTTGATAAGGTCCCGGGGCAACCCGAACTTTCATTTCGCCGCACGTCTGACCATCAATCACGATCTCTTCAATGACCGTGTCTGCAGCCATCTCCGGTACAAATGTGATATTCATCGCTCATCTCCCGTTAGTAACTCACCCGCAGAAACCATGCTGTCCAGCCCACCCAGGGCCAGACAATAACTACAGCAATAAACAGCGGCTGAACCGTGCACCGTGGTCACCGTCGCCTGACCCACCGGCCGACTCATGGGCCGACCGCACACCTCGCAAAACTCCGGCAAAACCTCCGGCCGATCTCGGTCCTTAACAATCTGCGGACCGCTCACCACCCGGCCAAGACGCTCCTGAAGCTCCCGCCGCCGACGGCGATTCTCCTGCCCGCTCACCGTACAAATCGCCGTACAAATCGCCAGACACCACAGCGACAACAAAAGACCACTCATGATCTGTCCCTCTCCTCGCGCTTGGCCCGCCGCTCCCGCACCCGGCCCTTGAGTTCCGCCGTCAAATCCATCAACCGGCAAAAATCCGCCCATTGCAGATCAGACAAATCTTCCCGTCGCACCGGGCGCTTCGTGGCCATCTCAAACCCCCTCGCCGTTAGACGCCCGCCGCCCGGGACTCTGCCGACGATCCAGAGCCGCTCGATGATGGCCGTTACGTTCGCATTTGGCTTGTTGTCGGTCATGCACATCCCGCCGTTCCTCCTCCGTCATGATCCCCGCCGCGATCAGGCCGGTAAAAAGGATCTCCGCACACCGCTGCACGTCCACGATTTGCTCCAGATTGGCCTTAAAGACCTCCTCGAAGTTCGGCGCATGATGCGGCTCGGCGTTGCTGAAAATCTCCTGCAGGATCTCGGCGGCGTGCTTTGCCTCCTCGGCCTCACGGGCAAACCGGCCAAAGATGATCGCCGGTTCTTTTTTGATGTTGTTCAGCTCGGGGAAAATACGCGGGATAATGGCCCGGTAGACAGGGTTGGTTTCCAGATAATGGAGGAGGATGGAGGTGTCATCGAGGACCTCGGCGATCTGGATGACAATCTCTGGGGATGGGCCATTTTTCAGGTCGTTGTTTTCAATTTTGCTAACAGCGGCAGGGGACAGACTAATCGCCGATGCGAGCGCATCCCTTGTTATTTTTGCAGCAAGCCTGCTGTTTTTAATTTTTTCCCCAATTGTCATAATTGATTCTCCGTCATGTTTTGTGATGACAATATACCACCAAACGTGACGAGTCAACCTGAAAAAATCATATAAAGTGGCGTGACCGCGTAAAACGCTCCTTGAGGTGATGTTTAAGTGCCTGTTTTTTATTAAATATCACGTTTTGTAACTTTGTTTATTTTTGGTGTTTTTTTTGGTATTAGTTTGGACATGAAAAAAATATTGCCGACATTGGGTGACCGAATCACCGACATCAGAAAAGCTAAGGGGCTCTCCCGTAAAGAGCTTGGCGATATTATTGGCGTAAAGGAGGGTGCTGTCGGGAAATACGAAAGAGGGGAGTCTGATCCCGGTGTGGAGGCTCTTGTAAAAATAGCCCAATTAGGAGAATGCCCTCTTGACCTGCTTATTACGGGGCGGACAGTGCAAGCCGCACAGGGGGCCAATGCGCCACCTAGCCACGAAATTACAGCCATGGTCCAAGCTGGGACGCTCAAACTTAGCAGTACAGAGGAGGAAGTCATCTATAAGTTGCGAGAAATGTCACAGGAGTATCAGGTGAAAGCGCTGGAAGGGGTGCACATGGTGTGGGTTATGGCCCATCGAAAAAAAGAAAGCGGCCAGAATAACGAGTAAAAAAAACATTAAACAGACTGTTTTTTTTTCGCCTAAAGCATTAAAAAACCTTCGTTGACTTAGGTTTTATTTCTTATACGGAGGTTTTATGGAACTGTCAAAACTGGAAGAGAAAGTCATCAAATGGTTGCGATCGGTTAGCGAGGGGGGCCGTTGCAAAATAGCTTTTTGGGCGCAGGCTGTGTTTGAGGCGGAAAAATGGGAAAAGCGTTCAAGCGTAAGCTGGAGCGGCTCGACGGTATCAAGTTGCCCTAAGAAATGAGTCGATTTAGGGTGGGCGTGCGTTAGATAAAACCGAAAGGGGGCAAGTTCATGGCCAGAGACGCTAGATCCACAACCTTGATTGCTGAATTCAATAATGGTTTGGCTTCAGGGTGGGCGTTTCAAGTTAACGAATGTTTTCGAGATCAACTAGATATCAAACTCCTCTTCCGCACCCGCACTAAACCCAAAAATCCCCAATGGAAACCTAGGACCGAGGAGGAATTCAAGTCACACGTTGAAAATCTCCCTGGAGTAGTGGGGCCGGCATATCGATTCGTCGACACAAACAAACAAGGCAAATCGGTTATCAGGTGGCGGTTCCAGCAGTGGTCCCAAGGGTCGCGCTATTGTTTTTCTCGGGGGCACACAATCTATACCAACGATGGACTAGCCATCCAGGTCATCGAAGCCGACCCCTGTGATCCAGGCGGAGACCCCGTGGGTCGAGTTGTATTTATTCTTCTTAAAGAGATGAACGTGTTTACCCCGGTCGGTCTTGCCACTCTCACGCAAAACGAATTCGTTTCTTTTCTCAAAATCGGCGTAGCCAATTTCAGGCTTTTCAGTGGGTATGCTCCAGGGGGTCGCTTGGTTGAGGCTAAACCAAACCTTCTTTCTGATTCGGAGCGGGCTAAAATCAGTAAAATCATAAAACAGAAAGCGGATACAAAGGCCGACCCATCTATTTACATCCATTACAAAGACAGTCACGGCAAGGTTACCAGGCGACAAATATCGCAAATCAATAGCAACAAACCCGGTACGATTACGGCATACTGTCACCTGCGCGACCAGGTAAGGTCCTTCCATGTCGAAAACATATGCGAAGCTGCTCTTACAGAAACTGGCGAGATTATAGAGGATTTCGGCGAATATTTACGCCAGGATAGAGATCAATAATAAAACTGACGCTATCGGTATTCCTTTATATGGAAATCTAAAGATCTGCATGAAAAGGAGGGGATCAATCAATCAATGACCCGCTGCGCCATCTACATCCGCAAATCCCGCGAGGAACAGGGCAAACAATCCCACCGCCTCACCGTCCAGCGCGAGCAGCTGCCGGCCCACGCCAGAGCGCAGGGCTGGGAAGTCGAGGTCTACGACGACGGCCACGCCAGCGCCGCCAGGGGAAAGGCGGAAGATCTTGCCGAGCGCAGCCGCCTGGAGCGGGATCTCCGCGCAGGGCGCGTCAACGTCATCCTCTGTATCGAGCTGTCCCGCCTCAGTCGCGACGACTCCCTGCAGGATTACGTCGCCTGGCTGCACCTATGCTCGGGACACAAAGTCAAACTGGCCACGCCCTCCCGCATACTCGACCCCGCCCAGCACTCGGACTGGATGTTGCTTTTGATGGAGGGCGGATTTTCGTCCGTCGAAATGCGGGTGCTGCAAGGCCGTATGAAAGAGGGCAGGGACGAAGCATTCCGCGCCGGAAAATACCTCTCCGGCAACCCGCCCATCCCATACCGATACGACAAAGCAGCCGGGGCCCTGGTCATTGACCCCGCCAAGATCGAGATCTTCCGGCGGATGATGCGCCTGGCCGAAACCCTCAACGCAAAAGAAGTGGCCCGACGGACCGGCCTGCCACACATCACCGTCCGCCGAGCCATCGCCGACGAACGGTTGCTGATGTATCAAGGCCTGCGCCTCGATCCGGACAGCGGCGAGCTCATCGGCGGCCAGTGGCCTGCGGTGATCGGAGCCGAGCAAGCCGCCAGCGTCAAAGCGGCCCGTATCGACAAAGTCAGCGGCTATCACCGCCGCCAGGCCGGTAGCCTGCTCACCAACCTGGGGCAGTTGATGGTCTGTGGCTACTGCGGCAAATCCATCCGCGCCCACTGCGGCAAACGGCCCCGCCGCGACGGCACAACCCAAAACTACTACGGCTGCACAGCCAAAGAGGCCAGGGGCAGCTGCCCCAAGTCGCGGATGATCCAGCAGCACGAGATCGATGACCGAATAATCACCCATTTCCTGGGTACCCTGTCCGACCTCGACGCCCTGCGACGCTACTGGCAAGATGCCCAGTCCGGAGCCGACCCCACCAGCGAGCTCGCCGAACTCGCCACCGGCGAAACCGCCCTGCGCCAACAAAAACAGCGCCTGGTCGCCGCGATCGCCGAGGGGATAATCGATTTCGCTGACGCCAAAACCCAGCGCCTGCAGATCGAGGAACGCCTGCAGCAGATCCAGGTCCGCCGATCAGAGATCCGAGCCGACAGCAACAACGAACCCGACTTCGACGCCTTCACTCTGGAGGAGGATGATTGGGCCACCCTGGAGACCGAAGAGCACCGCGCCTACATCACCGCCGCTCTCTGTCAGATAACCATGTATGCCCGATATCTGACACTGGAATACCGATTCCCCATCGCTGACGATGGTCGCACCACCGCCCGCATCAACCTCCCACCGCCCCAACTTTCCGGCCCCCGAACCATCAA
>NPIF01000099.1_pt1 | contig 38162 bp, 36 predicted proteins | sample 8637461 | NCBI WGS metagenome assembly NPIF01 (sample SAMN07420641, study PRJNA396082) | bioreactor metagenome | isolation source: sample BR12 brine-fed electro-methanogenic bioreactor BR | place: Japan: Kochi | collected 2016-12-09
CACTAGTGAGTTGAATCCGCGCATCAAACCGAGTCTGGAAAAAGTCATCCGGGAAGTGTTCCTGTGAACACGCCATGGATCCGGCACGAGTTTCATGCCGGTCCCCATGCAACGCCGGCCTTCGTACGGATCCACGGTGGGGACCGGGACAACCGCATTCAGCGTCAACCCGCCGGGCACCCGAATCCGGCGGCGGGCGCCGGATCAGCCGGAGGAGACGGTATGGGGGGAGCGGCTGGAACACGGCGTGTCGCGGCGGTGGCCGCCGGCCTCGTGATGCTGGCGGGTGCCGCGTCGCCTGGCTTCGCGCAGCAGCGCATCAAGCTCGAGGATTTTCTCGCCTCACCGGCCGCCAGCGCCTTCAAGGCACAGGATTTCACGGCGGCGCTCGACGGTTTCCGGAACCTGGTGTCCACCTATCCCGACGACCCCCTGGTGCTGCGCTACATCGGCATCACGCTCGACCGGTTGAAGCGTTACGACGAAGCGGTCGCGGCCTTCGGCGAGGCCCTGCGCGTGGCGCCCGGGGATCCCGCCATCCTCTTCTTCCTCGGAGTCAGCGAGTACAACCGGGCTGGCTTCGGGGCCGCGGAAGAAGCCTTCGCCGCGGTTGCCGCCGAGGCGCCCGACACGGACTACGGCGCGCGCGCCCGCGAGTTTCTCGCCGCCCTCACGGCCAACACGGCCTCCCGGACCGCGCCGGCGGCGCGGAAGCCCTGGGACGCCTACGCGCAGTTCGGCCTGCAGTACGACGACAACGTGGGGGCGGCGCCCGACGGCACCGACGACCGCGACAGCCTCGGCAGTTTCGAGTACCTGAGCTTCGGCTACAACCTGGTCAACGACGACGAATGGGTGCTGCGCGCGGAAGCCAGCGGCTACTTCTCGCAGCATTGGCAGCACGGTTTCGACAGCCAGGACGTCCAGTTCATCGAGGCTGCGGCATCCCTCGACCACGCGGCCGCGCTGGGCGGGGTTTCGGTGGTGCCGTCGCTGCGCTACGGCCTGACCGGCACCTACCTCGAAGGTGATGAACTCGTTATCGGGCACCGGCTCGCCGTTGCCGCCGACATCGGCTGGACCAGCAGCCTGAAAACGGACCTGTTCTATCGCGCCGCCATCGACGACTACGAGGACGAGGGCTTCCAGCCCGTGGTGACCTCGCGGGACGGTGTGACCCACGAAGCGGGTGTCACCCAGTACTTCCTGTTCGAGACCTTTGGCCGCGAATCCAGGCTCTCCCTGGGCTACCGGTACAAGCATCGCGATGCGGACGGTATGAACCATGACTCGCGCACCCACACGGTCAGCGCCGGCCTCTCGCTCGCGTTGCCGGAGGCATTCACCCTGGAGTTCTCCGGCTATGTGGGCCGGGAGGAATATCCGGACTTCCAGGGCGACCAGGGCGAGCGCGAGACCGACATTCGTGGCGGCTCGATCGCGCTCTCGCGGCCGATCAGCGACCGGCTCAGTGCCAGCCTCTCCTACAGCCATCGAAGAGAGGATTCGAACTACACGATCCTGGATTACGACAGGAACATCGTGACCTTCGTCCTCGGATACAGCTTCTAGGGAATCACCCACATGACCGCCGCCAGCCCCACCCCGTCCGCCCTTCCCACCCGGTTCCTCCGGGTTCTCTGCTGCGGCCTCCTGCTGGCCTCGGCCTCCGTCGCGACCGCCGCGGAGGGTGACTCGCCGGATGCCGGACAGACAGCGGCGCCGGCCGAGCAGCAGCGCATCGACCGCGAGACCGGTGCCTTCGAATCGCCGCTCCTGATCCGCATGCGCGCCAGGGTTTCCCCCAACTGGCCCGGCCCCCGCGGCACGCCGCCGGCGACCGAGCGCAGGCACTGCCCGGTGATCCCGGGCCCGGCGGGGACTCCCGGAACGGTCCCGGATTTCTGCTGACGCTTCCAAAGCGGCCCGGGGGCGGGCGCGCCTACGCGGAACGGCGCCCCGTCCTCGTCGTCGCTGCCTGGATGACCGCTAGACGGAGAGAGAAGGAAAAGGATGAATAGACAGGATTTACGGGATGAACAGGATTAAGACTGTTTCATGCTGCTGGCAAGCGGCACGCCCTGTGCCACCACACCCGCGCAGCCATACAACGGTCTGAACCAACCAATCTGCGTAACCTGTGCAATCTGCGGATGAATATCCTCTTGTCCTTTTTTGCCCTTCAATCCTGTTAATCCTGTGAATCCTGTCGATTCCGGTTCTTTCCCGTCAGTGCCGGATGCCCACGCCGCGGTTGAGCAGGCGCAGGGCGAAGAGATAGAGCACCACGACGAAGGCGATGATGATGCCGAGCGCGGTGCCGATGGGGATGTCGGAGACGCCCACCAGTCCGTAGCGGAAGGCGTTGATCATGTAGAGGATGGGATTGGCCAGCGAGGCCTGCTGCCAGAACCCGGGCAGCATGTCGATGGAGTAGAAGACGCCGCCGAGATAGGTGAGCGGGGTCAGGATGAAGGTGGGGACGATGGAGATGGCGTCGAAGGTGCGGGCGTAGATGCCGTTGATGAACCCGCCGAGGGCGAACAGCGTGGCGGTGAGCAGCACGACCACCAGCATGACCCCGAAATGGTGGATCCGCAGCTCGGTGAAGAACATCGACACGCCGGTGACCACCACGCCCACCACCAGGCCGCGGGCCACCCCGCCGGCGATGAAACCGGTGAGGATGACGTAGTTGGGGGTCGGCGAGACGACCATCTCCTCGATGTGGCGGTGGAACTTGGAGCTGAAGAAGGAGGAGACCACGTTCGAGTAGGCGTTGTTGATCACCGACATCAGGATCAGCCCGGGCACGATGAAGTCGATATAGGGCTGCCCGCCCATCTCGCCGATGCGGCGGCCGATGAGGTTGCCGAAGATGATGAAGTAGAGCCCCATGGTCACCGCCGGCGGCACGACGGTCTGCGGCCAGATGCGGATGAAGCGCAGGAACTCCTTGAGAACGATGGTCTTGAAGGCGTGGTACTGCTGACGGAGATCCATAGGGGTCTACTCAGGCGTGTGATTGTGTCCCCGCTCGGGAGCGAAGGCGCTCATCGCTGGGCGGCGCTGTTCTCGAGCAGGCCCATGAACAGGGCCTCCAGGCGGTTGGTCTTGTTGCGCATGGAGGCGACGTGGATGCCCAGGCGATCCAGCGCCACGAACAGCGCGCTGAGCCCCTGGTGCTTGTCCACGTCCACTTCCAGGGTATAGGGGTCCGCCAGCCGGCTGGCGTAGCAGGGCAGATCGGGCGTCTCGTGCAGCGGGTTGGCGAGATCCAGCACGAAGGTCTCCATCTGCAGGGTGGCCAGCAGGGACTTCACCGAGGTGTTCTCGATGATGCGCCCGTGGTCGATGATGGCCACGTTCCGGCACAGGCTCTCGGCCTCCTCCAGGTAGTGGGTGGTCAGGATGATGGTGGTGCCCTGGCGGTTGATGTCGCGCAGGAACGCCCACATGGATCGGCGGATCTCGATGTCCACCCCGGCGGTGGGCTCGTCGAGGATCAGCAGCCGCGGACGGTGCACCAGCGCCCGGGCGATCATCAGCCGGCGCTTCATGCCGCCCGAGAGGTTGCGCGCCATCTCCCGGCGCTTCTCCCACAGCCCCAGGCGCTTGAGATACTCCTCGGCCCGCTCGAAGGCGGTCTCCCGATCGATGCCGTAATAGCCGGCCTGGTTGACCACGATCTCCACCACCGGTTCGAAGACGTTGAAGTTGAACTCCTGCGGCACCAGCCCGATGCAGCTCTTCACCGCGTTGAGGTCGCGGTCCAGGTCGTGGCCGAACACGCTCACCGTGCCCCCGGACTTGTTCACCAGGGAGGTGACGATGCCGATGGCCGTGGACTTGCCGGCGCCGTTGGGTCCGAGCAGGGCGAAGAAATCCCCCTCCTCCACCGCCAGGCTGATGCCGTGCAGGGCGGTGAAGCCGTTGGGGTAGGTCTTGGTCAGGTTGTCCAGAACGAGAGCCTGCATGGGATACCGTGACACTCCGAAAAACGTGCAAGGGTGCGATAGAGAAGGGCCGAGTTCAACCCCAGGAAGCCTGTGGGCTCGCTGCCGTCCGGGCGGCGGATTCACGGGATCGGACCCGGGTGGGGCCGGTTCCCGCCGGGGCGGGCCGGCAGGCACATCCTGCACCAGGCGCGGCGCGGCGGGACTTCCGGACCTCCCCCCGCTCCCGGCACGGCCCTGTCCACGGTGATTACGGACCCGATGCAATCCGCGTTCGATTACCTGGAAATGCCCGTTAGTGTAGCGCGACACGCCAGGAGGTATATTCAGAGCCCCCCGAAAACGCCAGGACAAGGCGCAGTACACTAGAATAGCAGCGTGCATTGGCTGCCGGACGGACGACGGTGAACGAGATTCTGCAGAACATCGCCGCGGCGCTGGGCCCCCGGGGGCTGGTGACCGCCGAGACGGACATGGCCCCCTACCTCGAGGAGAGCCGGGGACTCTACCACGGCCGGGCGCGCGCCGTGGTGCTGCCCGCCTCCACCGGGGAGGTGGCCGCGGTACTCGCGCTGTGCCATGAGCAGCGGGTCGGGGTGGTGCCCCAGGGCGGCAACACGGGCCGTTGCGGCGGCGCCGCCCCGGCTCCCGACGGCCGGGAGATCCTGCTCAACCTGAAGCGACTCAACCGTATCCGCACCGTCGATCCCCTCGACTACACCCTGACCGCCGATGCCGGCTGCATCCTCGCCGACGTGCAGGCGGCCGCGCGCGGGGCCGGTCGCTTCTTCCCCCTGAGCCTCGGCGCGGAGGGGAGCTGCCAACTGGGGGGCTGCCTGGCCACCAATGCCGGCGGCACCAACGTGCTGCGCTACGGCAACGCCCGCGAGCTCACCCTGGGGCTGGAGGTGGTGCTGCCGGACGGACGGGTGTGGAACGGCCTCAACGCCCTGCGTAAGAACAACACCGGCTACGACCTGCGGGATCTCTTCATCGGCGCGGAAGGCACCCTGGGGGTGATCACCGCGGCGGTGATGAAACTCTACCCCGAGCCGGCGGACATCCAGACCGCCTTCGTCGCCCTGCGCGATCTCGACGCCGCGCTGGAGCTGCTGGCGCTGGCGCGGGGCATGAGCGGTGACGCGGTGACCACCTTCGAGTTGATGTCCCGCCGGGCGCTGGAGTTCGCCGTCCGCCACGTGCCCGGCTGCCGCGACCCCTTCGACACCGCCCACGAGTGGTACGTGCTGCTGGTGCTGGCCGGCACCGAGCCGGACGCCGGCATGTCCGCCCGTCTCCAGCGGCTGCTGGAGAGCGCCTGGGAACGGGGGCTGGCGGCCGACGCCGCCCTGGCCGCCAGCGAGGGGCAGGCGCAGGATTTCCGCCGCCTGCGCGAGGGGGTGGTGGAAGCCCAGCCCCTGGAGGGGGGGTCCATCAAGCACGACGTGTCGGTGCCGGTGTCGCGGGTGCCGGAGCTCATCCGCCGTGCCGACGCGCGGGTAACGGAACTGGTGCCCGGCATCCGCCCCTGCGCCTTCGGCCACGTGGGTGACGGCAACATCCACTACAACCTCTCCCAGCCGGTGTCCATGGACCGGGAGGAGTTCCTGGCCCTGTGGGAGCGGCTCAACCACGAAGTGCACGACATCGTCGCCGCCCTGGGGGGGGCGTTCAGCGCCGAGCACGGGGTGGGCCGGCTCAAGGTGGGCGAGATGGCCCGCTACAAGAGCCCGGTGGAACTGGACCTGATGCAGCGGGTGAAACGGGCCATCGACCCGCGCGGAATCATGAATCCGGGCAAGGTGCTGCCGGGGTGAGACGGCCGCCGCCGAACCGGGACGCCGCCCCCGCCCTCAGCGGCGGATCAGCTCCACTGCCCAGGACGAGACCAGTTGGCCGGCCCGCAGCAGGGTGCCGCGGTTGAGATAGCGCCGCTCGTCCAGCCGCACCAGGCACTCGGTGCCGCTGTGGCGCCCGTCCGGTGAGCGGTACAGGGACAGGAGGGTGTCCTCCACCACCACGTACTTTCCCTCCACGCGGCCGACGGTGGGATTTTCCATGCGCCAGCGGGTGGAGCTGCCGCCGGGGCGCATGGGCACGATCTCGTAGCGGCTGGACACGGACTGGGAGGGCTGATCGCGCACCTGCATGACCGTGTTCACGATCCACAGCCCCGGTTCATGCTCGACGCGACTCTCGCCCTCCAGCGCCACCTCGGCGCCGCTGCCGCTGTGGTAGTTGCCCTCGGCGCTCCAGACCGCTTCCTCGAACAAGAACGTATGCTGCATCGGCTTCAACTCTCCTGGTGTTTCCTGAATCGGGACCGTGCGCCGTCATGCCTGCACGGAGCGGCATGGAGGACGGCATATTACCCGATTGCCCGGCCCTGCTCGATTCGGGAGCATGGGGGTCCCGCGGCGCACAGGCCGTGAGCCATTCCGGTGCAAGCCACGGCTGCATTGTGAACCATTGTGAACAATCGCCTCCGCGCGTCCATTGTCTTGCCCGCCTTTCATTACGATTTGCTTGCAGTGCGTGGCAAACGCGTAATAGTTTAGTGCCCAGCAGCACAACGGCCGCGCAATCGGCCACTTCCATATATAACAATTGCTGTTCGGATGCATGAGCAGGCCTGCCGCAACGTCGCCGTGGGATCGGGATTCCACGCGACCTTGACGGTCGACCATTCATTCAGTCCAGATCGGAGATTCAAACACATGAGCAAGCTGCGTTTTCTTGCCGCTGGTACGGCTCTCGCCCTGCTGGCCGCAGGCACCACCGCCCAGGCCGGCGCCACCCTGGATTCCGTCAAGCAGAAAGGTCACGTGCAGTGCGGGGTCAGCACCGGCATCCCCGGCTTCTCCTCCGCCGATGACAAGGGCAACTGGACCGGCATCGACGTGGATGTCTGCCGCGCCGTGGCCGCCGCCGTGCTCGGCGACGCCAATGCCGTGAAGTACACCCCGCTGACCGCCAAGGAGCGACTCACCGCCCTGCAGTCCGGCGAGATCGACATGCTCTCCCGCAACACCACCTGGACCGCCACCCGCGACACCTCGCTGGGCATCAACTTCACCGGCGTCAACTACTATGACGGCCAGGGCTTCCTGGTGAGCAAGAACCTCGGCGTGAAGAGCGCGCTGGAGCTCAACGGCGCCTCGGTCTGCATCCAGTCCGGCACCACCACCGAGCTGAACCTGTCCGACTATTTCCGCGCCAAGAAGATGGAGTTCCAGCCGGTGGTGTTCGACACCTCCGACCAGACCATCAAGGGCTTCGAGGCGGGCCGCTGCGACGTGCTCACCTCCGACCAGTCCCAGCTCTACGCCCTGCGCATCAAGCTGGCCGACCCCAACAGCGCCATGGTGCTGCCCGAGGTCATCTCCAAGGAGCCCCTCGGCCCGGTGGTCCGCCAGGGCGACGACCAGTGGTTCAACGTGGTGAAGTGGACCCTGTTCGCCCTGGTCAACGCCGAGGAGCTGGGCATCACCGCCGCCAACGTGGACGGGATGAGGACCGGCACCGATCCCAACGTCAAGCGCCTGCTCGGCACCGAGGGCGACATCGGCGTGGGCATGGGTCTGACCAACGACTGGGCCTACAACATCGTCAAGCAGGTGGGCAACTACGGCGAGATGTTCGAGCGCAACGTGGGCAAGGGCTCGCCGCTGGGCATCGAGCGCGGCCTGAACGCCCTGTGGACGAACGGCGGCCTGCAGTACGCGCCGCCCATCCGCTGACCTCGTCGACATGCAGCTGAAGCGGCGGCGCACCCCTTGCCGGGTGTGCCGCCCTTCCCCCTTTCCGGCAATCGCAGGAGCCTGACCCATGGCGGCAGACCCGCGCGAGGACGACCTTCCGTCGAAACCCCCGGTCTGGAACGATCCGCGCATCCGCGCGCTGGTGTTCCAGATCGTTATCGTGGTCGCGGTGTCGGCCTTCGGCTACTACCTGTTCGACAACACCCTGACCAACCTGCAAAAGCGTGGCATCACCACCGGCTTCGGATTCCTCGATTCCCAGGCCAGCTTCGGCATCATCCAGACCCTGGTGGAGTACAGCGAAACCTCCACCTACGGCCGTACCTTCATCGTCGGCCTGCTCAACACCCTGCTGGTGTCGGGGCTCGGCATCGCCCTGGCCACCCTGCTGGGATTCGTCATCGGCATCGCCCGGCTCTCCAGCAACTGGCTCATCGCCAAGCTGGCGGCCGCCTACGTCGAGCTGTTCCGCAACATTCCCCTGCTGCTGCAGATCTTCTTCTGGTACTTCGCGGTGCTGCGGGCCCTGCCTTCGCCGCGCCAGAGCTATGATCTCGGTGGCGCGGTATTCCTGAACCTGCGCGGGCTCTACCTGCCGCGCCCCCTGTTCGAGCCGGGCTTCGGGTACGTGTTCGCGGCCCTGGTCGCGGCCATCGCGGGGAGCATGTTCATCGCCCGCTGGGCCCGCCGGCGGCAGGAGGCCACCGGGCAGCAGTTCCACACCATCTACACCTCCATCGGCCTCATCCTGGGACTGCCCCTGCTGGCCTTCCTCGCCACGGGCGCGCCGCTGGCCTGGGAGCTGCCGGAGCTGCGCGGGTTCAACTTCCAGGGCGGGATCCCCGTCATTCCCGAGCTCTCGGCCCTGCTGGTGGCGCTGTCCATCTATACCGCCGCGTTCATCGCCGAAATCGTCCGCGCCGGCATTCTCGCCGTGAGCCAGGGCCAGACCGAAGCGGCCCATGCCCTCGGGCTGCGTCCCGGACTCACCCTGCGCCTGGTCATCATCCCCCAGGCCATGCGGGTCATCATCCCGCCGCTCACCAGCCAGTACCTGAACCTGACCAAGAACTCGTCGCTGGCCACGGCCATCGGCTACCCGGACCTGGTCTCGGTGTTCGCCGGCACGACCCTGAACCAGACCGGCCAGGCGGTGGAGGTCATCGCCATGACCATGGGGGTCTACCTCACCATCAGCCTGGTCATCTCCCTGCTGATGAACTGGTACAACAAGCGCAAGACACTGGTGGAGCGATAGATCATGCCCGCGACCCACGTCCCCCAACCCGACCTGCCGCCGCCCATCATCAGCGTGGGCGTGATCGGCTGGATGCGCCGCAACCTCTTCTCGTCGCTGCCGAATACGGCGCTCACCCTGTTCGCCCTCTACCTGCTCTGGCTGCTGCTGCCGCCGGCCATCCAGTGGGCGTTCATCGATGCCGACTGGTCCGGCACCGGCCGCGAGGACTGCACCGGCGGCGGCGCCTGCTGGGTCTTCGTCCAGGTGCGCTTCTACCAGTTCATGTACGGCTTCTACCCCGAGGCCGAATCCTGGCGGGTGAACCTCGCCTTCGGACTGCTGATCGTCCTGACGATCCCGCTGTTCATCCGCGCCTTCCGCTGGAAGGGGTGGCTCAGCGCCTTCCTGCTGCTGGGCTACCCGGTGATCGCCTACTACCTGTTCCTCGGCGGCAGCTTCGGGCTGGAGCTGGTGGAGACGGACCAGTGGGGCGGGCTGCTGCTGACCCTGGTCCTGGCCGGCGTGGGCATCGTCGCCGCCCTGCCCATCGGCGTCGTGCTGGCGCTGGGACGGCGCTCCCAGATGCCCATCGTCAAGGCGCTCTCCATCGCCTTCATCGAGTTCTGGCGCGGCGTGCCGCTCATCACCGTGCTGTTCATGTCCTCGGTGATGCTGCCCCTGTTCCTCCCCGAGGGGGTGAACTTCGACAAGCTCCTGCGGGCGCTGATCGGCATCATCATGTTCCAGTCCGCCTACATGGCGGAGGTGGTACGCGGCGGGCTGCAGGCCATCCCCAAGGGACAGTACGAAGCGGCCGCGGCCCTGGGGCTGGGCTACTGGCGCACGATGGCCCTGGTCGTCCTGCCCCAGGCGCTGAAGCTGGTGATTCCCGGCATCGTCAACACCTTCATCGCCCTGTTCAAGGACACCACGCTGGTGCTCATCATCGGGCTGTTCGACCTGCTGGCCATCATCCAGCTGGCCCTGGCCGATCCCAAGTGGCTCGGCTTCTCGGTGGAGGGTTACGTCTTCACCGCCGCGGTGTTCTGGATCTTCTGCTTCAGCATGTCTCGCTACAGCCAGGCGCTCGAGCGCCGCCTGCATACGGGCCACGCCCGCTGATCGCCTGTGGAGGAATCACCCATGAACCAGGAAACGGCCCACGGCACCCCCGGCATGATGATCTCCGACGAGGTCATGATCGAGATGCGCCAGGTGCACAAGTGGTACGGCCAGTTCCACGTCCTCAAGGACATCAACCTGACCGTCAACAAGGGCGAGCGCATCGTCATCTGCGGCCCGTCGGGCTCCGGCAAGTCGACCCTCATCCGCTGCATCAACCGGCTGGAGGAGCACCAGACCGGCCAGATCGTCGTCGACGGCGTGGAGCTGACCGGGGACATCAAGCACATCGAGAAGATCCGCCGCGAGGTGGGCATGGTCTTCCAGCAGTTCAACCTCTTCCCCCACCTGACGGTGCTGGAGAACTGCGCCCTGGCGCCGCTGTGGGTGCGCAAGATGCCGCGCCGGGACGCCGAGCACATCGCCATGCAGTACCTGGAGCGGGTGAAGATCCCGGAGCAGGCCCTCAAGTACCCGGGCCAGCTCTCCGGCGGTCAGCAGCAGCGCGTGGCCATCGCCCGCAGCCTGTGCATGAACCCCAAGATCATGCTCTTCGACGAGCCCACCTCGGCGCTCGACCCGGAGATGATCAAGGAGGTGCTGGACGTCATGATCGAGCTGGCGGAGAGCGGCATGACGATGATCTGCGTCACCCACGAGATGGGTTTCGCCAAGACCGTCGCCAACCGGGTCATCTTCATGGACGGGGGCGAGATCATCGAACAGAACGCGCCCGAGGAGTTCTTCAACAATCCGCAGTCGGACCGCACCAAGCTGTTCCTGAGCCAGATCCTCGATCACTGAGGAGCGGCAGGCCCCGGCGCGGAGTCAGCCTCCGCGCCGGGCGCGCAGGATGACGCTGGCGGACACGCCCGCGGACAGCGCGAAGCCGGCGACCATCATCACCCATCCCATGGGCGCAGCGCCGTAGACCAGTACCGCACCCAGGCCCACCAGCAGGGTGCCGATGGCGATGAGCACGTGATCGATGGTGGTGAACCCCGGTTTCTTCTCTTTCTGCATGGCTTCTCCTCGCTGTCGTTGTAGTCTGTGAGGGCGCACGGTTCGCCACCCCGACGGCGGGGTGCGATACCCTGCCGCGAGTAGTGAATCATAACAGGCCGGATGGGAAAAACATGGATACCGGGGAGTGGCGAAGGACCTGGCGCCGACTGGTGGGGAACAACCGTTTCGACAGCCGCGAATGGGCCGGCGCCTTCGGCGACCTCGGCACCCTGATTCCCTTCGTGGTGGCCTACGTCACCCTGCTCGGGATGGACCCGGTGGGCATCCTGATCGGGTTCGGGATCGCCCTGGTGGCCAATGGATTGCTGCGCCGGACGCCGTTCCCGGTCCAGCCCATGAAGGCCATCGGGGCGGCCGCCAGCGCCCAGGCCGCCGGCGGCGTGATCTTCACGCCGGGGGCGGTCTACGCCGCCGGCTTCGTCACCGGGCTGGTGTGGCTGCTGCTGGCCCTCACCGGCATCGCCGAACGCCTCGCCCGGCTCACGCCGCGGCCGGTGGTGGCCGGGATCGTGCTGGGGCTCGGACTGGGCTTCATGGGCCGGGGGATCGAGCTCATGCTCGACACCTGGTGGCTGGCGCTGGCGGCCCTGGCCGCCAGCCTGCCGCTGCTCGACAGCCGGCGCCTGCCGGCCATGTTCGCCCTGCTGCTGATCGGCGGCATCGCCGCCCTCCTGCTCGAACCGGGGCTCATGGGGCAATTGCTCGCCCTGCGCCCCGGGCTCCATCTGCCGAGCCCGGAGCTGGGGTCCATCACCCTCGACGACCTGGCCGTCGGCGCGCTGTTCCTCGCCCTGCCGCAGCTGCCGCTGACCCTGGGCAATGCCCTCATCGCCGTGACCGACGAGAACAACCGCCTGTTTCCCGACCGCCCCGTCCGGCACCGCGGGGTGGCGCTGTCCACGGCGGCGATGAACCTGGCCGCCCCGCTGGTGGGCGGCGTGCCCATGTGCCACGGCGCGGGCGGCATGGCCGGCCACGTGCGCTTCGGCGCCCACACCGGGGGCGCCCCCATCATTCTCGGGAGCCTCCTGCTGCTGCTGGCGCTGTTTCTCGGCGACGCGGTGGTGTCCTTCATGGCCGCCTTTCCGGCGGCGGTCCTCGGCGTCATCCTGTTCCTCGCCGGCACCCAGCTGGCGCTGGGCGCCGGTCGCCTGGGCGAGGAACGGGGCCCCCGCTTCGTGGCCCTGGTCACCACCGCCCTCGCCCTGTGGAACGTGGGCGCGGCGTTCGTCGCCGGCCTGGCCCTGCACGCCCTGATCGCCCGGGGTGTGATGAGGCCATGAGGGGGATTCAACGCAAAGGCGCCAAGAACATCAGGAAACAAATGTGTACGGCGAATCGGAGGGGGTAGACGTAGACCTTTATCCCTTCACCTTTACCCCTTATCCCTTCGTGTCTTCGCGTCTTTGCGCCTTTGCGTTGAAAACAACCTCACTCCTCCAGCAGCTCGCCGGCCACCCGGTGGAGGTAGAAGTAGCCCCGCAGGGCCATCAGGCCGGCGAGGAAGGGCCAGGGGCTCCAGACCGACAGCCCCAGGATGAGCAGCGTGATGCCGCCGAACAGGGCCATGGCGATCAGCCACTGCAGGAGGAGCAGGCCGATGCCCTCCAGGGGTTCGAGCCGGCGGGCCAGCCAGGAGGCGTCCGTGGCCAGGGCAGCCGGGGTGTGGTCGCGACGGGTCGGGTCGATCATGGGTTCGGGGTCCGTTTATCCGAGTGGATTACTAAATTATTAGACCCCATTGCCGATCCCCGTCAACCCGCACCCGCTTCCGGTCCATCCCCCCCTGCCCGGGATGCCACCGCCGTGGCGAAGCGGTAGCGTCCGTCCAGCACCAGCTCCAGCCGGTCGCCGGGAGCGAGGGGACCGACTCCGGCGGGCGTGCCCGTCAGGACCACATCGCCGGGCAGCAGGGTGAAATGGCGGCTGATGGTCGCCACCAGCTCGAAAACCGGGCGCATCATCTGGCGGGTGGAGCCCCGCTGGCGCACCTCGCCGTTGATGCGCAGCTCCAGCGTGGCGGCGTCGGGCTCCAGCGCATCGGCGCCCACGAACGGCGAGATGGGGCAGCTGGCGTCGAAGGCCTTGGCCAGCTCCCAGGGCTGGCCGCGCTCCTTCAGGTACTGCTGCACGTCCCGGAGGGTCAGGTCCAGCGCGATGGCGTAGCCGGCCGCCGCCGCCCGCGCGGCCGCCACGTCGGCCGCGCTGAGGCGCGCGCCGATGAGGATCGCCAGCTCCACCTCGTGGTGGCAGGCCCCCTCCCCGGCCGGCAGCGCCAGGGGACGCTCCAGGGGCGCCAGGGCGGTGCTCGGCTTCATGAACAGCACCGGCCGCTCGGGGATCGGATTGCCCAGCTCCCGGATGTGGTCCAGATAGTTGCGGCCCACGCAGACCACCTTGCCCGCGGGCCAGGGGCACGCGCTGCCGTCGAGCCAGGTGTGGCGGTAGCCCTCGTCGTTGTCTGCCATGTCGCGTCTCCCGGTGATGGAATCAGCCGAAGCGGTTGGCCAGGATCAGCCCGCCCAGGACCAGCCCGCCGCCCACCAGCAGCGACAGGGTGACGGGTTCGTCGAGCAGCAGCCCCCCGGCGATCACGGCACTGACCGGTACGAAGTTGATGAACAGGCCGGCCCGGGCGGGGCCGATGGTGCGCACCCCCTGGTAGAACCAGACGAAGCCGAGCACGGTGCCGAAGAAGGCCAGGTAAAACAGCGCGCCCCAGCCCGTGGTGCTGAGGCGCCCCAGCGCCGCGCCCAGGCCCTCGTGCCAGGCCGGCAGCAGCAGCAGCGCGGTCCCGGCCATGCAGGAGTAGGAGACCGCCTCCAGGGCGCTCAGGCCCGACATGACCCGCTTGCCGAGCAGGGTGTAGGTGACCCAGCTGGCGACGCAGCCGAGAATCGCGAGCTCGCCGTAGCCCACCTCGCCCTGCACCAGGGCGAGGGGATCGCCGCGGGAGATGACGGTCACCGCCCCGGCCACGGAGAGGACGATGCCGATCCCCTTGGCGAGGTTGAGCCGTTCGCCGAACAGGAGCGCCGAGAACAGGGCGATGAAGATGGGGTTGCCGGCGATGATCACCGCCGCCCGCCCCGCCTCCACCGTGCGCAGCCCGGTGAAGAACAGCACGTTGTAGGCGAACACCCCGGTGGCCCCCAGCAGCACCACCGCGCCCCACTGCCGCGGGCGCAGCCGGCCGAGGCCGTTGCCCTGGCGCAGCAGCAGCCCGGCGAGCAGCAGGCTGGCCAGCAGGAAGCGGACGAAGGCGGCGGAGAAGGGCCCGATCTCCGCGGACACCAGCCGCCCGGCGACGAAGGTTCCGCCCCAGAAGACCGCCGCCAGGGTCAGCAGGCCGTAGGTGGACCAGGGCCGGGCGGCGGGCGCGATGCCGGTGGCGCTCACGGGGTCTGCCTGCAGTGGCTCTCGCGGGTGAACAGCACCAGGACCAGGGACAGGGCGAGCCAGCCGAGCATCAGGGCGAAGCCGCCGCGGTAGGCCGCGAGGTCGTAGATCCGGACGCCCTCCCGCAGCTCGCCCCCCCAGGCCCGGTCGAGCATCCAGCCCACCCCCGGCTGCAGGAGCATGGGGCCCATCATCACCCCCATGTTGACCACCCCCGACACGGTCCCCGACAGCCGGGCGGGCACCGACTCCTTGGCGAAGGCGAAGCCGATGATCATGTTGCCGGAGAGAAAGCCCGCCACCACCAGCAGGCTGACCAGGCCCCACACCGGCAGTCCGGGCACCAGCAGCGCCACGGCCCAGGCCGCCAGCATCCCCGCGCAGCCGATGACATACAGCGGCTTGCGGTGCCCGAGGTGATCGGAGAGCCAGCCGAAGGCCGGGCCGCCGACCGCCCAGGCCACCAGCAGCGCCGAGCACACCGCCGCCGCCGTGGTCCGGTCGAGGGCGTAATGGGTGGTCAGGTAGGGCACGCCCCAGAGGCCGGCGAAGGCCAGCACGCTGCCCACGATGCCGCCCGGCACCAGGTAGAGCAGCCAGGTGTTGCGATAGCCCAGCACCTCGCGGATGCCCGCCAGCACACCGTTGCCCACGCGGGTGGCGGCATCGGCGGCGCGGGCGGTGGGAGCATGGCTGGCGAAGCCGCGCTCCGAGGGGTCGTCGCGCACCACCCACCAGATGCCGGCGGCCACCGCCAGGGTGACGGCGGCGGAGACCCCCATCACCGGCCGCCAGCCGAAGGCGTCCACCAGCAGCCGCAGCGGCACCCCGGCGAAAACCGCGCCGATGATGCCGCAGAACAGCGCCATGCCGGAGGCCAGGGCGAACTGGCGCGGCGGCAGCCAGTGGCCGGCGAGCTTGAGCATGCCCACGAAGGCCACCGCCACGGAGCCGCCCACCAGCAGGCGTCCGGCCCCGGCCCAGAACAGGTTCGGCGCCAGGGCGAAGACCAGCGTCCCCGCGCCCGCCACGATGGCGCCGAGGGTCAGCAGGCGGCGGGGACCCCAGTGGTCGGCCAGCAGCCCGGTGGGCACCTGCATGGCCACGTAGCTGTAGAAGTAGAACGCGGACAGGTTGCCGAGCGCCGCCGCGCCGAGGCCGAAGTCGGTCATCAGCTCGCCGGTGATGACCCCCGGCGCCACCCTCTGGTAGAAGCCGATCAGGTAGAGCGCGGCACCCAGACCCCAGACGGTCCAGGCGAGTCGCAGCGGCGGCGGATGGGCAGTTGACATGTGGGCTCCAGCCGGTTGCAGGGGGGCGGTCGATGCCGGAAATATTGACAGGGCAACTATAACCGCACCGCGCTTGCCCGACTACTGCAGTGCGTCACTCCGGCGCCGGGCGCATGTGCTTATGCACAACGGGTTTTATGACATCGCGCCGGAACGGGCAAATAGAGGGAACTCATGAGAAAGTATCGACAACAGTAGCGTAACTACTTGATTTTTCGTATTCGGGCTTGACGGTTAAATTTTGAACATTCTGTTACCCGGTACGCGCTGGCGTGGGCTGCGGTCCGGTTTCCATAAATCATCCACAAAGTTATCCACAGATTCTGTGGACAACTTTTCCGGCGGGAACCGCCCATGAGGGCCTGCTCCCCCGCAGGTGCGCCATGCCGGTTCGCGGCTGGAGGCCGCTGCCATGGGAGGACGGGGGGCAGCGGGGCCGGGCCGCTCGCCGCCGGAGTCCGTTCCCTACGGAACCGGGACTGTGGCGGCGGCGCCGGCGAGGCGGCCGCACAGCCGCTCCGCCCGGCGCCGGTGTTCGGGCGTGCCTCCCTGCAGTTCCAGCAGCCGGCGCGTCCAGCGCAGCGCCGCCGTGAAATCCCGGGCCACGTGCTCGTGATACTTGGCCAGCCGCTCCACGGCCTCGGGGTGGCCGGCCTCGGCGAGGGGCTGCCAGATGGCCAGCGCCTCCCGCCACTGCCCGCGGCGGCGATGGATCCGGGCCAGCAGCAGGAGTCCCTCCGCGTCCAGCGTCGCCCGCGCCTGCCCCAGCAGCGCGAGGGCCGCCGACTCCCGCCCCCCGGCGAGATGGGCGCGGGCCACGGCGAGCGGACTGCCGCCCCACTCCCCCGGCGCCCTCCAGGCCCGCTCCAGGACCGGCAGCAGGCCCGCCAGGGAGAGCAGGTCCCAGCGGTTGTGGCGCGCCACGTCGGGCAGCCGCCGCCAATCGCCCCGCCGGACCCAGTCGAACCAGGCGGCCGGGGCCTCGGACCCGGGCAGGTCGCCCACCCGCTCGAACCCGAGCAGGCGGCGCTCCGCGGTCGCCAGGCGGCAGTCGGGCCAGCGGTCCGCGAACAGCCGGCGGACCGGGTGCAGCAGGTCCAGGTGGGGCAGCCCGCTCCAGGGATCCGGGCGCCGGGTGAGGCGGCAGCGGGCGCTGAGCAGGGGGATATCGAAGGCCTTGCCGTTGTAGCTCACCAAGCCCGCGGTGCCCTTCAGCTCCCCCTCCGCGGCCTCGACGAAGGCCCTCTCGCCGTGGAAGCCGGTCAGCAGCAACTGGGTCAGGCGGAGCGTCCCGGCCTCGATCCGCAGCAGGCCGAGCAGGAACACCAGGGTGCCGGTGCCCCCGGCCAGGCCCGTGGTCTCGGTGTCCACCAGGGTCAGCGGCGCACCCCCGTATCCCGCCGCGGGGCCCTCGTCCGCCGGCCGCCAGCGGATGGTCTCGGACAGGGCCAGGCGGCCGTGCAACGCGGCCGGCGCGACGGTCTCGACCAGGCGGATGACCCCCGGCGCGATGCACTCGCCGCCGCAGCGCCCGGCGAGCTCGGCGTCGCCGGGCCGGGCACTATCCCGCACGCCGGTCTCCCGGCGCGCCGGCCCCAGGCGCGCCAGCCGCTCCGCCAGCGGGAGCGGGGACGGGGCGGCCGCCCCGCCCTGCCGGCGCAGCCGGTCGAGGCGGTTCCTAACGGACATCCGCCGGCACCGTGCTCACGCCGGCGCCGCCGCCAGCAGGTCCAGCAGCCGCAGCGCCGCCTGCCGCGGCGAGAAGCCGCGCACCTGGTCGGAGGCCAGGATCGGCCCCACGCAGGCGGGACAGCCGTGGCGGCAGTCGCAGCCCCGCACCAGGGCGCGGGCCCCCTCCACCACCTCCCGGCGGCGGTCGTAGAGCGGCGCGGAAAGGCCGATGCCGCCCGGGTAGTTGTCGTAGAGGAACACCGCCGGCTGGAAGCGGCGGTCCGGCGCCTGCAGGTCCACCGCCTCGCCGCTCAGGGTGCGCGCGCCGCCCCGGCCCTGGGCGTCCACGGCGGCGAACCAGGTGCCCTGGCCGTCGCCCACCGCGCGCCCCAGATCGTGGAGCTCGGCCATGCTCTGCAGGGCGGCCACGTGGTGCAGCGCGTAGGCCGCGCCGAGGAAGCCGTCCAGCGCCTGCTCGCGGCTCGGGAAGGCCGCCTCCAGGGCACCGGCGTCGAGCTGCCACCACACTGCGGTGGTGTGCAGCTCCTGGTCGGGGAGGTTGATGGGGCCGTAGCCCACGTTCTCGTGGGTGTAGTAGCGGATCTTCTTGTAGCCGGCCATGCGCCGCACCAGGTGCGCCTCGCCGTGGGCGCAGGCGGAGCCCCCCGCGCCGCTGCCGGCGAACCGGTCCAGGACCTTGAGCCGGGTGTAGTCGATGGAGTCGGTGTAGTAGTCGGCGCGGGTGCGGGTCACGAACGCCTTGCGCCCCTCCCAGTCGAGTCGCTCCACCTGCCAGGGCCGGGCCTGCACCAGGTAGATGGCGCCCTCGTAGAGGGTCATGGGGGCGCTGGAGAAGTCCACCTCGGCGATGACCTCCTGGCCGCCACCGGTGGTGTCGATGACGGTGAAGTTCCCCTCCGCCACCGAGCGCAGGGAGACGGCGTTGGCGGGGTAGCTGTCGGCCATCCAGTGCCAGCTTCCCCCCTCGCGGTGCAGCACCCCCTCCTCCTCCAGGTAGGCGAGCAGCTCCCCGGGCGGCCCGGCGCCGAAGCGCTCGCCCTCGCCGAAGGGCAGCTCGAAGGCGGCGCAGCGCACGTGGTCGAGCAGGATCAGGAGCTGGTCGGGGTCGATGCGGGCGTGCTCCGGGTCGGCGCCGAGGAAGAACTCCGGGTTGCGGATCACGTACTGGTCCAGGGGATCGCTGCCCGCCACCAGGACGCCGAGGCTGGCGCGGTTGCGCCGCCCGGCCCGGCCGAGCCGCTGCCAGGTGCCGGCGACGGTGCCGGGGTAGCCGTTGAGCAGGCAGACGTCGAGGCTGCCGATGTCCACCCCCAGCTCCAGCGCCGAGGTGGAGACCACGCAATCCACCCCGCCGGCGCGCAGGCGACGCTCGGTGTCGCGGCGGGCGGTGGGCAGGTAGCCGCCCCGGTAGGCACGCACCCGCGGCGGCCGGCGCGGGTCGGCGTCGAAGGTGTCCTTGAGGTACTTGGTGATCACCTCCACGGTCAGGCGCGAGCGGGCGAAGACGATGGTCTTCAGGCCCGCCTCCACCGTCTGCCGGGCCAGGCGCGTGGTCTGGGAGGTGCTGGAGGCGCGGATGCCGAGATCCGGGTTCACCACCGGCGGGTTCCAGAACAACAGGTGGCGGGCGCCCTGGGGCGCGCCGCTCTCGGTCACCGCCGCCACCCGCGCGCCCACGAGCCCCGTGGCCAGCTCGCCGGGGTTGGCGATGGTGGCGGAGCTGGCGATGAACACCGGGTCCACGCCGTAGAAGCGGCACACCCGGCGCAGCCGCCGCAGCACGTTGGCCACGTGGGAGCCGAACACGCCGCGGTAGGTGTGCAGCTCGTCGATGACCACGAAACGCAGGTTCTCGAAGAACTGGGCCCACTTGGTGTGGTGGGGCAGGATGCCCTGGTGGAGCATGTCCGGGTTGGTGACCACGATGTCGCCGCGGGTGCGCACCGCCTTGCGGGCGTCGCCCGGGGTGTCGCCGTCGAAGGTGAAGGCGCGGATGCCGAGCGCGCCCGCGGCGTTCAGCTCGTTGAGCTCGGCCACCTGGTCCTGGGACAGGGCCTTGGTGGGAAACAGGTAGAGCGCCTTGGCCCGCGCCTCCAGGGCCGCCTGCAGGACCGGCAGGTTGTAGCACAGGGTCTTGCCCGAGGCGGTGGGGGTCACCACCACCGTGTGGCGCCCGGCGCGCACGTGGCCCCAGCTCTCCGCCTGGTGGCTGTAGAGCCGCTCGATGCCCCGCGCCGCCAGCGCCCGGGCCAGGCGCGGGTCGAGCTCCGGGGGCAGCGGCGCGTGGCGGGCCGGGCGGGCGGGAATCACCAGCTCCCCGGTAATCCGGCCGGCGCCCTCCCGCTTCAGAACAGCGGCGAGCTGGCCGGCATCGAGGCGCGGGCGGGCGGGCGGTTCCGCCGGGGACGGGAGCTCATCGGCAGGGGCGGACATGGGCGCGTTCTCCTTCGGTTCTCCGTTGGAGAATATAGAACGGAGAGAGAACGGGCAAGGGAAATGATTTACAGCGGTCAGCGGTCAGGCCGCCTTGACACAGGGCGGGGCACGGCCGGCCGGATTCCCCCGGCACGGGTGAAAACAAATCGCCCCGAGGGCGGGCCTCCCACAGGCCCCGGCCAATGGCCGTGAAATCCTCCCCGGGGCAGCGCTCCGCCGCGATCTCCCCGCGCCCTCGAGGGAGGCGCCGGAGGACAGGATCGGCAGCGGCCCCATCCGCCGCCCGACCGCAGGCGGCTGAAAACATTCGCGCCGTTCCCCGGTCTCATGGGTTAATCGACTATTGCAGGGCGCCTCGTGGGCAGTGTGCGCGTGGGGCCCCCTGCCCGGACAAGACCGAGGACACGATCATGAAGCGACGGAAATTCCTGTACACGCTGGCGGGCACGTCGCTGCTGGCCCTACTGCCGGGCGCCGGACGCGCGGCGCGGATGGGTGATGCGACCCACGGGATTCCGCTCGAGGAGATCCGGAACAACTGGCGCGCGCTGCTCGCCGAGGGTGCCGAGGTAGCCACCTCCACCGCCCCGCTGAAGCGCACCGAGGCGGAGTGGAAGGAGATCCTGCCGCCCGAGCGCTACGGGATCCTGCGCGAGGAGGGAACCGAACGGGCCGGCTCGAGCCCGCTCGACCGCGAGAAGCGCCCCGGCCTCTTCGTCTGCGCCGGCTGCGGCCTGCCGCTGTTCAGCTCGCAGATGAAGTACGACAGCGGGACCGGCTGGCCGAGCTTCTTCACCCACATCCCGGATCACGTCGGCACCAAGCGCGACTGGCGCATGATCATCCCGCGCACCGAGTACCACTGCATCCGCTGCGGCGGGCACCAGGGCCACGTGTTCGACGACGGCCCGCAGCCCACCGGCCAGCGCTGGTGCAACAACGGCCTGGCGCTGCGCTTCATTCCCGCCTGAGGGGCCGGACCCTTTCCCGACACGGCGACACCATGGCGCCGGGCGGTTGGGCGGTGCGGGGACACGCGGCCGGAGATCATGCCGGTTGCGGACAATCGCACTGGACCTCGATGTCCGCGTCGATGCGGACGCGGTAGGTCCAGCGCGTTTCGTTCGCGGCGCAATCGCCCCGCTCACCGGTATCGCGGATGTTGTAGGGCTGCTCCCGGCGCGACAGGTTGTCGACCCGCGCACCCTGTTGCGAACAGGGGCCCACCGGGCAGGGAAGCTCGTCGCAGGCGAGTTGCGCCGCGGCGGCACGGCCCGCGGCGCGGCGCGCGTCACGGCTCACCTGCGCGTCGGAGATGGCGGCGCGCGCCCCGGCGGCGTCACGGGCGCAGACACTGCCGTCGATGGCGGCGTTACGCCAGCGGGCGGAATACTTCGTGTCGGCGCAGATGGAATGTTCACTGATGGGCTTCCCGGTCTTTTCCATGGCTGGGTCTCCTGCTGGCAGTGCGTTGTCAATTCCCCCCGCGTACGGCAAGGACGAGCAGGGCAATCAACACGACGGCCGCCGCCACGCCCAGCACGATCCGCCACACCGGCGGTCTTCGCGGCCCGAGCTCGCGGCGGTAGTGCTTTTCCAGCAGGGCGATGTCCCCGGCCGTGAGGTGACGCCGCTCGTTTTCCATCCATTTCAGGATGGGGAGCTGGTGGCGCCGCTCCTGGGCCCCGGCGCCGGAGGCCATCACCTGCCCGCGGTCGCCGTTGGCGCCCGCCTTGCCGCGGTGGCCGAGACCCAGCATGTGCCCGAACTCGTGCTTGGCCGCCGTGTAGAAGTCGATGCGGTCGTCGGCCGGTCCGCCGCGCCGTGCCTGCAGCTTGCGATAGGGCGGCAGGGTGTCCGACTCCACCGCCTCGAACTCCTCGTCGCGATCCGGCGTCGGGTCGACGAACCAGCCCTTGAAATCGGAGATGGACGCGTAGGGCTCGGTGTTGAAGTAGATTTCACCCCGCGGATAGCGCGCCGTATCGCGGCCGGGTGTGAAAGGCGTCAGCGGGTTGCCGCGTACCGGTTCCAGTGACCCGCCGCCAGCACGATCGGCATACGCCGGCGTACCGGTGAGGTCGATGCCATGGGTGGCCTTGCCGGTCGCCGTATCACGCACCCGGTAGTCCCGGAAAAAGCGGGAATCCTCCCAGCGCAGGGTGACATCGCAGCGCTGGCCGGCGGCGGCCTCGGTGACGCGGTCCGTCCCGGTACGTCCGTTGCGCCGGGCAAATGCCTTCAGGGCCTCGTTCCACTCGCCGATGGCGTGCCGGGCCGCACCCTTCTCGGCGGCCGACCAGGCGCGACGGGGATGATCGCCGCCCGTGGGCGGGTCGACGAAGCAGTAGCGGATTGGGGCGGTGTCGCCCTCCGCCCAGCTCCAGCGCTGAAGGTCCGTGCGCCACGTCGCCAAGCCATGGCCTCCCTTTCCGGTGCACCCGATACGATCAGACCTTGCGCTGCCCGGCGCCCTCGCCTTCGAACCAATCCGGATCGAGATGCTCTTCGACCTCCTTGCGCCCGGCGCACGGGTTGTTGCCGATATCGCCGATCCAGACAAAGCCGTTCTTCACGTGGTCCACCGTGCGCTGCTTCCACACGACGTCCGTGCGACCGCTTTCCGTCCAGGTCAGGTGGCTGCGGCTGATCTCCTCGCCGCGGCAGCGTGCATTGACATACCGCTCGCCGAGATGCCTTCCGTAATGGGCCTCGTCCACGTGCTGCTGGTCGCCCACCCCCGGACCCTGGATCCCGCCGGGCGGGGTTCCCACGACGGCTCCGAACAGGATCTTCACCTGGTGCCGATGTCCGTCGCACTTGTCGCACTCCTCGAGGACCAGGTCCGGTGGCGGGGTGCAGGCGACATTCGACCAGGTTGTCATCTCGATGCGGATATGGGGTTCGTCGGCCGGCGTGCCGGGCGGGATGATGCGGGTCTCGTCGCCCTCCTCGCGCATGCCGTCCCTGGGCGCATCGCCATCCTGGTAGCGCTGCTCGAAGGTCTGCGACTCCTGCCGGTCGGTCCACTTCCAGTGAGAATCAGCCATGGCTGCCGCCTCCCGTTCCGGATTTCAGGCCTGCTCTGTCCCGATGCAGAGAAGCATAGCGCATTACTGGGATATTCGAGGGACTGAAGGCGGGGCGGCTGCTCCGCGTCATCCCGGTCCCCGCCGGTTATGCTGCAGTCCCCGGGATGTTCCTGGGCTATAGTGATCCCAACATCGCCCGTCCTTCGGGGATCGACCATGTCCCTGCACACCGGAACCGCCCTCGCCCTGGGTCTCTGTCTCCTCATCGGCACCACGCCGGCGGCGGAGCCGGAGGACAACCCCTGGAGCCGGGTGGACGCACCCCGGGGCGGCGCCCCCGAGGTGGTCGGCGGCTACGCGGCCGGCTGCCTGGCCGGCGCCGAGGCGCTGCCGATCGACGGCGCCGGCTACCGGGTGATGCGCACCTACCGCCACCGCTACTTCGGCCACCCCGAGCTCATCCGCTTCGTGCGCACCCTCGCCGGGGAGGCGCAGCGCCGGGGTCTCGGCCCGGTGCTGGTGGGCGACCTGGCCCAGCCCCGTGGCGGGCCCATGCCCTCCGGCCACGCCAGCCACCAGAGCGGCCTGGACGTGGACATCTGGCTGCGCCCGGCCCCCGACGGGACGGAGGATCGCTCGGGGGACGGGCTGGAGATGCGCTCCGTGGTGCTGCTCGACGAGGGGCGGCTCGACCCGCGCTACTGGACCGCCCGCGAGCGGGATCTCCTCCGGCTGGCGGCCACCCGGCCGGGAGTGGAGCGCATCTTCGTCAACCCGGTCATCAAGCGGAGCCTGTGCGCCGTCGAGACGGACCGGGGCTGGCTGCGCCGGCTGCGTCCCTGGTGGGGCCATGACGCCCATTTCCACGTGCGCCTCGCCTGCCCGCCCGACAGCCCGCGCTGCCGGGCACAGGCGCCTCCGCCGCCCGGGGACGGCTGCGACGAGGACCTGGACGGCTGGGTCCGCACCCTCCAGCGGGCCGCCGCCAATCCTCCCGAGGCGCGCCCGGAGCGACCCCCGCCGGCCCTGCCCGAGGCCTGCGCCGCGGTGCTGGCCGGTCCGACCGCCCCGCCGCCGCTCGCCGCCCGCGGGGCGGATTGACGCCGCCCGCCCGTTGCCCCCCTCCGCAGGAGCGGCCGCCAGCCGCGAACCCGCACGGCGCCCGCATCCCCCCATCGCGCCAGGATGGCGCGCCTGTGGTTGGGGGAAACGGCCTTCCCTTCCCCGTGCGATACTTGGGTTCGACAGACCGCAGGAGATGAACCCATGGATTTCGTGCTCGACCCCGTCGAGGTGCGCGTGCTCGGCGCCCTGGTGGAAAAGGCCCTCACCACCCCCGACTACTACCCCCTCTCCCTGAGCGGCCTGACCGGCGCCTGCAACCAGAAGTCCAACCGCGAGCCGGTCATGGACCTGGACGAAGCCACCGTGCTGGAGGCGTTGAATGGCCTGATGAAGAAGCACCTGGTGGTGGAACGGGGCGGCTCCGGCAGCCGGGTGCAGAAGTACGCCCACCGGCTCTCCGACACCCTCACCCGGACCTACGACTTCTCCCGCGAGGAGCTCGCCCTCCTCGCGGTGCTCATGCTGCGCCAGGCCCAGACCCTGGGCGAGCTGCGCACCCGCACCACGCGCCTGGCCGCCTTCGACAGCCTGGAGGCGGTGGAGCGGACCCTGCAGGGCCTCGCCGACCGCACGGACGGCCCCTACGTGCAGGAGCTGCCCCGCCAGCCCGGACAGCGGGAGCGGCGCTTCATGCACCTGCTCGCCGGCAGTGAATTCGCCGCCGCGGCCGCCCCGGCCGTCATCGCCGGGGAGAAGGAATCGCTCGAGGCCCGGGTGGCGGCGCTGGAGGAGACCGTCGCGGCACTGCAGCGGGAACTGGCCGGACTGCGGGGAGGATTCGGGTCGGCGGACTGAGGCGGGGGCATCCGGCCCGCGGCCGACCGGGAGCCGTGCGGCGGGAGGCCGGGGACTCGCGGCGCGGGCGTTCTCAGAGCTCCAGGGACAGCCCCTTGGGATGGAACGCCTCGTAGCCGCGGGCGCCCTGGTCTTCCGGATCGGACCATTTTTCCGTTGTTTGTGTCAGATAGTTGAAGTGTATGCGAGGTTTCCCGCGGCCGTTATGGCTGCTCAGCAACAACTCCACGGCGCGCCCATGGGGGTGCCGGAAGACGGCGCCGCTGGTGGACACCAGGTAGTGTTTGCAGCTGAGCCGATCGAGCAGCGCGGCGCTCAGGTTGGCGACGCTGCCGTGATGGGGAATCTTGAAGCCGGTCACCGACAGCCTGGCATCCGCCCGCGGCAGCAGCCGGGCCACGGAGGCCTCCAGCACCGCGGGCCAGGCGTCGCCGGCCAGCACCATGCGCACCCGGGGATCGTCCCCGGGGTAGTCGAGCAGCACGGCGATGCTGCTGCCGTTGGCCCTGCTGGCATCGCCGCCGAAGGGCGCGTCCGCGCCCGCCTCCCCGCCGCCACCGCCCAGGGTATCGGCGCTGTCGCCGGCCAGATCGGCGTCATCGGGTGCCGGCAGCTCGAAGCGGCCGGCCATGGGCTCATCCTCCACGCCGAGCACGTCGCCCAGCGGGCGCAGATTGCGGCTCTCCTCGAGCTTGCGGCGCAGCGCCCGGGCATCGCCCGAGCTGATTCCGGCCTGGCGCAACTCATCGGCCCAGTGGTCCTTCAGATCGAGCAGCCGGTCGACGTCGGGGGACAGCAGGGTCAGCCGGCAATCGCCCGGCAGGTCGCAGGACGGCAGCGTGCCGGCGCCGCGATCGATGACGGCGATGCGGTCCGGCAGGCCGACGTTCCAGACCGGCCGGCCGGCGGCCGCCTCGTAGTCGGCGATCAGCACCCCCAGCATCTCGCCCTGCAATGCGCCGAGCGGCTGCCCGGCGGGGTCCGGCACCTGGTTGAGCTGGTCGCGGCCGTTGAACCAGATGCGGTCGAAGCGGCAACCCAGGGCCGGCGCATCCTGCAACAGCCGCACGATGCCCTCGATATGATCGGCGTCGATGTGGGTGATCACCAGCAGGTCGAAGTGCCGCCGGTCGGCCGGCAGGTGCAGGATGCGCTCGCGCAGCGCCGGGTAGGTGTGCGCCGGACCGCCGTCGACCAGGATGCGGTGCACGTGGTCGCCGGCGCCATACTCGATCCAGAGGCAATCGCCGTGGGCTGCGGGCAGCATCTCGATACGGAACATCAGCACGACTCCCTGAGTGTTTGCAGTAATGAATTCACCGCGCTTCGCGGGGCGACCCCCACTCCCCCGCTCCCGGCGGGCCTCCCGATCGGCCCCTCAGGGGCCGTTACCCGGCGCCGGCCCGGGCGCGGGGCGCGGGGTCAGCCGCCATTCCGCGTCCCCCAGCGCCACCAGGCAGAGCGCCATCAGGTAGCCCCTGGCCAGCATCCGGCGGCGCACCCGGCGCATGATGGCGCCGAAATCGACCGTCCCGTCCGCCACCGCCAGCAGCTGCGCCACCAGCTCCCGGGCCACTGGCGCCGCGTGGCGGCCGAGCACCTGGGCCAGGGTGCCGACGACGATGGAGGAGTGCAGCTGCTGGAAGCTCCGCGCCAGCTGCACGTAGCCCACCTCGGTCCGGGCGCCGGTGCGGCAGCCGAGCAGCAGCACGATGGGGCCCGGCTCCATCCCCCGCGGGTTGACGTAGTAGGCGTCCAGCTGGCCGCGGCTCAGGTGGCCCCTGGCGGGCGGCAGCTGCGCGTCGCCGATCTCGAGGAAGTCCAGCCCCGCCTCGGCATCGTGGTGCGGGAGCATCACCAGCAGAGGGCGGTAACGGGCCTCCAGGGCGTCCAGCCACTGGTCCCAGTCGTCCGCGAGACCGGGCGCCGCGAACTGCGCGCGCAGCGCCTCCAGGGTCGACTGGCGCTCCTCCGCCGGCACGTAGTGGCTGCTGGCGAACGCCACATCGTCGATGACGGGCAGCCGGCGGCGCGCCGCCGTGGGCGCCGAGGGGTGCGCCGCGTTCCCGGCCTCCGCGCCCGCCGCCGGGTCGCGGCGCTCGATGATCTTCTGCAGCGACCAGAAGCCGAGCGGGCAGATGGTCGGCATCCAGCGCAGCTCCCGCGGGGTGGGCGCCGTCCGGGCGCAGGCGGGGCATGCGGCGGCGTCGGACTGCAGCGCCTCCAGCCAGCCGTCGCAGAGGGTGGCGTCGTCGGCGGGGTAGCCGCGATCGTAGACGAACTCCAGCGGCACGTAGCCGCCGGGCTCCAGGTTCAGCAGCTGGATGCGCTCGCCGGGGTCCCGGCAGGGACCGGCGCGCAGCTGCTTGTGGATGGCGCTGCCGTGGCGGGCCATGTCCCGCAGCAGCCGGAGCACCTCCGGGTCGGCGGCATCCAGCAGGGCCCCGTCCGCCCCGGCGCCCTGCGCGGCGCGGCGGCGCACCAGCGATTTCTGGGTGGTGAACAGGTCCTGGTTGAGCCACTCCAGCGCGGCCTCGGTGCCCTCCAGATCGCAGCGGCCGGCCCCCGTGCCGCCGAACATCCACAGGGTGGCCGTCGGCCCCGGCCGGGCGTCCGGCGGCGCGTCCTCCTCGCGCCCGGCGACAGCACAGGTGTCGTAGGGAATGCGGTCGGGCAGCTCGATCACCTCCCGCAGGCTGGCCTGGACCCGCACCCGCACCTCGTCGCCGGGCTGCTCCGGCTCGCCGGGCGCGCGGACCCCGGCGCTCACCTGCACCACCTCGAAGGCCCGGCCGCGGTAGCGGAACAGGACCAGCGCGCTGACCTGGCGCTCGCCTTCGGGGACACGGATTCTCAGGTCGCAGTCGGCGGTGCGCGCCGTGCGCTCCTCGGGCAGCCGCAGCGGCTGGCGGTCGTGCTGGTCGCCCCAGCAGAGCTCCACCTCCAGGGGCAGGCCGCCGGCCGGGATGGCCACGTGGGGGATATGCCGGTCGGCCACCGCCGCCCGCTCCCGCTCCGGCAGACCGATCCAGCAGCGGATCACGGTCTCGGCCCCGGCCACGAAGGTGTTCCGGCGGCGCCCCTCGTGGCGGAGCTGGGCATGGACGCGGCGCCGGTCCTCGGGCCCCGGCGCCGGCGGCCCGGTATCGTCCGGCCCCGGGCCCGCGGCGGCCGGCGCGGCCGCGGCGGGTGCGACGGGTGCGGCTGTGGCGTGGACGTCCAGCTCGTCGGCGGCGCCCGTGGCCGGTTCATCGGCCGTCAGCGGTGCCTCTTCGTCGCCCGGGCGGCCGGGCGCGGACGGCGCCCTCGCCGCGGCCAGGGGCCGGTCGTCGATGAGCGGCCCGCGGCCGATGGCCGGCGCCCCGGCGGATCCCGCGCCGGCGCCGGCGCCGCGATAAGGCGACCCGCCGCGGCCCGCAAGGTGGTCGCCGGCGCGGCCCAGCAGCCCCAGGATGCGCAGCCGCTCCGCGACGGGACGGGGCTCCTCCAGCAGCCCGGCCAGCTCGCGAACCGCCTGCCCGGCACCCCCGCGGGCGATGACCCAGGCCAGCTGGTCGTCGTCCAGGAGCGGCTGGTCCGCGCCGAGCTGCTGCCGCGCGAGCGCCGCCGCCGGCCAGTCATCGCTGCGCGGCAGGCAGCCGACCAGGTCCACCACCTGGTTGCCGGGAGGCGGTTCGATGATCGCCCCGGCATGGCCGGCGCGGGCGGACCCGGCGCGCCGGTTGCCGGCGGCCACCAGCCCGGTCACCAGGCCGGCGACCCGTTCGGCGGGCAGCCCGCACAGCAGCTCCCGCTCCTGCGCCGACAGCCCACCCGCGAACAGCCGCTCCGGCAACTGGCCGGCGAGCGCCACGGCCGCCTCCGCCGAAGCGTCTCCGGGCGACACCCCGATGTCGGGCGGGAGAGTCAGCGCCGGGGCCTCGCCCTCGGCATCGGCGATGCCGGTGGCGGCCCAGGCGGTCAGCCGGACCAGCCGCGCCCGGTCGGACTCGCCGGGCTCCGCCAGCATCGCCAGCAGGTGATCGCCCAGCGCCCCCGGAACCGGCCGGATGGCCGCGATGGCATCATAGGCGGTCCACGGGCTGCCATGGAACAGCTCCGGCTCGGGCGCCCGCCCCACCAGGAACTCATCCAGCGGCCCGTAGTCACCCAGCCGGGCGCGCACCAGCGCGTGCCAGAAGCGGGTGGTGGCGGAGGCGTCCGGCAGCGGCGCCGGGACCTGGTCGGCTTCGTTCAGCACCTCTTCCACCGGCATGGCGGCGAGCAGGGCGAACGCCTCCTCGTCGCCGGCCCCGGCCCACGCCAGCAGGGTGCCTACCTGGGACGGATCGCCGACCGCCGCCAGCGCGCGGACCAGGGTGTCGTGGTCCGCATCGCCCGGGTCCCCGGCCAGGCGGCGCAGGTGCTCACGCACCGACCGCAGCGGCACCCGGACCGCCAGGGCCAGCGCCGCGCCCCGCAACCGGGCCGGCCCGTCGCCGATGAGCTGTCCCAGCAGGCCGGCGACACGCCGCCAGGCGCCCTCCGCGAGGGGGAAGCGGCATGCGGCGTCCAGCGCCGCCAGGCGCACCGCGGGGTCGTCGGCCTCCTCCGCGAGGGCGAGCAACGGGGAGATGACACGGGTTTCGACCGGCTCGGTCATGGGCGCTTCCTCCGTGAACAGCGCGGGCGGCGGGCCCGGTCAGGCGGACAGCAGCGCCGGCGTGTAGGTCTGCAGCCGATGCCCGAGCAGCGCCCCGCCGTGCCGGGCAAGCACCTTCATCTCCGCGTCGCCGAGGCGCTTCAGGTTGGTCCGGATGGCCGACGCGAAGGCTGCGTCACCGTCCAGCGCCTGGCCCTCCTCGCTGTCGATGGAGAACCACACCGGTTTGGCGCCGCCGCTGCTGGCGTTGAGCTCCAGGCGCTGGAACTGCAGCCCGCGCACCTGCTCCATGAGGATGTCGATGGACGCCTTCAGGACCACGGCGCCGGATTCGGTCGGATTCTCGTCCACCGCGAAGGGCTTGCCGGCGTCGCTGACGATCAGGTAGTCCAGCGCATTGCGGCGCCGGAACAGCGGGTTCACTCCCAGGTTGTCGTACACGCCGCCGTCGGTCAGGGTGACGTAATCGACTCCGGCGCCCGGATAGTCGGCGTGGTCGACGCGCAGCGGCGGAAACACCGGCGGAAAGGCCGACGAGGCGGCCACCGCCCTGCTGACCGGGAATTCCGGCGCCGGCACCGCGCCCAGCTCCCACTCCCCCATCTCCGCCGGCCCGCCTCCGCCGGTGACGAAGAAGAACATGTTGCCGGTGGCCAGGTTGGTGGCGTTGAGATACAGGCGCGGCCCGCCCTGCAGGGACCCCAGTTTGCGGCCGCCGAACAGGTCGCGGTCGTAGGTGGCGCCGAGCTTGTCCAGCCGGGTGTGAAACGGGTCGAGCACGCCGCCGATTACCGACGACACCGCGATGGAGGTCGTGCGCAGGTAGCTGTCCAGCGCGTCGAGCGCCCCGTCGTCGCCCCAGCGGCTGGCCAGGAAGGCGCCGGCGATGCTGCCGCCGCTGACGCAGCTGATCACGTCCAGCTTCCACAGCAGGCCCAGTTCCCTGAGCCTGCGGAACACCCCCAGGTGAAAGGCCGCGGCGCGAAAGCCGCCGCCCGAGAGCGCAAGTCCGACCCGCTTTTCGGTACCGTCGATCCTGACCGTCATGTCGCCTCCCTGTTCCCACGTTGTACGCCGGCTCCGCCGGGGCGGCCGCGCGGGGCGGACAGCGCGCTGCCGCGGCCCTAGCAGCCTGTCGGACTTGAGGCTGCTAGGCGAAGTATGGACCGTGATCGGCCCTGTTGCCCGCTCCCCGGTGTCTGCGGCGCGCTTGCCGCGATCGGGGTTTGCGTCGCCGGGCCGACAGTCGCGTGCCCGCCGGCAGCGCCGGCACAATCGCCTCATCCGGATACCTGCTTCAGGCGGTCCCCACCGGTCCGTGCCGCAAGCGCGGGAGTCGCGCCATTGTCACCGCCCCCATCGGATCCCGCTGGCCCGGCTGACGGACCCGCCTGCAGAGCGGCGTCAGCCTTCGCCGGCGTCCCCCCGGCCGGCTCGGGGAATGACCCCGGTCACGGCGCCTTCCCGGGTGAACAGGGTTTTCCGGTTGAGCCAGGCCACCAGGACGGCGACGGCCGCGAACAGCGCCGAGTCGTAGGGCTGCGCGTCGGGCCAGATCGGGTTGTTGAGCTGGAAATGGAACAGGGCGGGGAGAAGAATGCTGCCGCGGGACTGGTTGAACAGGGGAGTGAGTATCACGCTGACGGCCACCGAGCCGGCAAAGAACGGGGCGAACGACCAGGCGCCCTGGGGCGTGCCGCTCAGCAGGAACGCGGGGAGGTGCCAGAAGCCCCAGACGACGCCGAGAACCAGCCCGGCCCAGATGGGCGCCAGCCGCCGCTGCAGCAGGGGAAGGGCCAGACCCCGCCAGCCGAGCTCCTCCACCGGCCCCTTGATGGCGGTGAGCGCCAGCGCCGTCAGCAGCGCCGGCAGCGCCGGCAAGGGAAACGGCTCCGTGAACAGATTACCCTTCAACGCGGCCCCGCCGAGGAATACCAGGGGAATGCCGAGAACCAGGAACCCGTACCAGGCCGGGGTGCAGCGCCAGAGCAGCAGCCGGCCGAGGAAGCGCTGCAGGCCTCCTGTACCGGTGCTGCGGACGATGACGACGACCGCGGCAATGGCGGGCGCGTAGACGGCCAGGAAGAACAGCGGGTGCCGGCCGGTCAGCTCGCCGAACAGCCCGGACATCGGCTCCGGGAGGAGGATGTAGAGGGCGAGGATTCCCCACGCCAGGCCAAAGGCGATGAGCAGGAACGGCAGGAGTGCGCCGAAGGGCACCGGATCGCTGCCGGTGGCTGGTGAGCACCGGGTCATGGTGGTTCCTGTGGATTGAAACATGGGTGGCCGGGTGCCGCCTGAGCCGGCGTGCGGTCCGGGGCACTTTCAGTCATCGCCCGGGCTTTGGGGTTGGCCATCCGCCGAGAATGCCTCATGGAACCTGACGGTGCCCCGCGGAACCCGTCCGTCGAAGGAAAGCGCGAAGAACACCTCTCTCGGCACCCCCTCGAACACGAGACCCGGCACATTCCTGAAGCCGAACTTCCGGTAGTAATCCGGATGCCCCACGAGACAGCACCCTCGGGCGCCCAGCTCCTTCAGCCGTGACAGACCTTCCTCTATCAGGGCCTTGCCGATGCCCTGCCGCTGGTACTCCGGCAACACCGAGACCGGCCCGAGCCCGTACCAGTTCCCGGTCCCGTCCGAAATGGTCACCGGCGAGAAGGCGATGTGTCCGACCACCCGTCCATCCACTTCCGCGACCAGCGATATCGTGAGGGCCCTGGCGGCGCGCAACGCCGAGACGATGAACTGCTCCGTTTGATTGCTGACCTCCAGGGTTTTGAACGCGGAGACGGTCACATCCCGTATTACATCAACGTCAGCGGCGGATTCGCTCCTGATGACGATTCTGGGCACCGGTCCCGCTCCCCCACTCCGTCGGCCAACGTATCAGGCACATGTTGAAGAGGTCGGAAACCAATGGCAACGATTCACGTGGTTACCCGCATTTTCCGATTTGCAGGGAATCGCAGGCGCCTCTTTTCCGGGTCCTGTCCCCCACTAACCCGCCAGCGGTCGCGCAAGCCGATCCCGCAGCACCACCGCCAGGTGGCGCGCCCGAGCGTCCCCCAGCCCCTTCATCTGCTGCCGGCAGGAGAAGCCGTTGGCCATGACCTCCGCTGCCGGGGCCCCGTGCAGGGCGGGCATCAGCGCCTGCCCGGCCATGGCGGCGGCGGTATCGGCGTGCTCGGCCTCGATACCGAAGGTGCCGGCCATGCCGCAGCAGCCGGCGTCAATCATCTCGAAGTCGAGATCGGGCACCAGCTTGAGGACGCGGCGGACCGACTTCATGGCCCCCACGGCCTTCTGGTGGCAGTGGCCATGAATGAGGAGCTTGCGGCCGGCGGCGCTCCCGAACGACAGGTCGAGGCGCCTGGCCATGATCTCCCGGGCAAGGAACTCCTCGAACAGGAGCACCGCATTGCCCACCTTCTCCATGTCCTCACCCAGCCCCAGGGCCTGGGCATCGTCCCGCAACCCGAGGACGCAGGAGGCCTCCAGCCCCACCACCACCCGGCCCGCCTCCAGGTGGGGCAGGAGCCCGGCCACCATGCGGGCGGCCTCGGCGCGGGCCTCTTCCACGAGCCCCTGGGCCAGGTAGGTGCGCCCGCAGCACAGCGGCCGATCGGGCTCGGTGGCCGCCGGGCCGGGTTCGGCAATCCGCACCCCGTAACCAGCGGCGGACAGGACCTCGCACGCCGCCGCGGCGATCTCCGGTTCGAACTGGCGGGTGAAGGTGTCCACCAGCAGCACCACCTCGGGCAATCCCTCCCGCCCCTTACAGGTCATCTCGACGGGTGCCTGGAACGGTGCCGGCGCCGGCTCCGGCAGCGGACGATCGGCGGCGAGGCCGAGCCAGCGCGCCCCGAGCCGCGCCAGAAACGGCGAGCGGTTGCGCCAGCGCACCAGGTGCGCCAGCCAGCGGTGGCGGTGAATCCAGCGCGGGAGGTGGGCGAAGAGGCGGCTGCGCAGGCTCAGTCCCTCGCGCCCCGTCCGCTGGGCCGCGAACTCGGCCTTGATGAGGGCCATGTCCACGTTCGCCTCGCACTCGCGCTTGCAACCCTTGCAGGCGACGCAGAGATCCATCGCCTCCACGAGGACGGGATCCGCCAGCGCCTGCTCCAGGGCCTCGCTCGACAGCGCCGCCTTGAGCAGCCGCACCCGGCCACCGGTGGAGAGATCCGGATTGCCGCTCACCTGGAAGCTCGGGCACATCACCTGCCCGCCCTTCCCCTCGCAAACCCCGCTCCGGATGCACACGGCCACCGCCTTGGCGAAATCCCCCCCGTGCTTCGGAATGTCTGCGTAGGCGTCGCCCAGACCCGCATCGCGGTAGGCGGACCAGTCCAGGTAAGTCTTCACGGCAATCCCCCGGTTTGAAGAAGATTCCCGGTTTCATGCAAAGGACACTCCACCCGGGCCGGACACCCTACGGAGGCGCCGGGGCCCTGTAATTCCCGGGGGTTGCGGTTCGCCGGGCCCCCGCGAAGACCAACGTGTACTTGTAACTTTCCCGACAATCGGACCCAGGCAGGGGCGGTATGCGCCAAGCGGTGCCGGGAAAAACCCGTCACGTTTCAACGGGCTGAGCGGTTGGTACGAAGCTTACCGGTTCCATATCGGGGCTTCCTCCACACAACGGTCACGGTGGACACTGAAGCCCCCTGCCGCGGGACAACCAAGGGAGAGGAGACGCCATGACACCTGAACATGTGAAGGGCTGGGTGGAGCGCCACCCCCTGACCCCCATCCACGTGGATTGCGCCACGGCGGTGATGCTCAAGGTCCTCGACGGCAAGTGCAGGATGAGCGAGGAGGAGATGCGGGTCATGACACTGCTCTACGACGCGGTGAAGGAGCGCCCCGGCGCCCTCCTGGACGGGGACATGCATGCGCTGATCACCGCTGCCCGGGAGAGCGCCGACGAGGAGATGCGCAACCACATCTACGAGAAGCGGGTGTTGGCGGAGTCCACCCTCTCCCGGCTGATGATGAAATCCTTCAAGACGATGCTCCGGCAAACGGGCCTGTTCGATGCGCCGCCCGGGACGGTCGGTGCAAGACGGGCGGGAGCGGCATGATGGGCGAACACATCGGCATCTACTTCGGCACCGACTCGGGCACCACGCGCCTCATCGCCAAGAAGATCGCCCGGGCGCTGCAGCGGCGCGTGGGCGAGGCGACCGTGGCCAGGCCACTGAACGTCAACCGCACTGACGTGGAGGCATTCCGGAGTCACCCCGCCCTCATACTCGGCACCCCCACCTACGGCGAGGGCCTGCTGCCGGGCAAGGCAAGCAGGAACAGCACCGAGAGCTGGCTGGAGTTCCTGCCCAGGATCGAGGCAGCGGACTTCACCGGTACCCGCATCGCCCTCTACGGTCTCGGGGATCAGGAGCAGTACCCCGGCCATTTCCTCGACGCCATGGGCACACTGCACCAGTTCTTCACCGCAGCAGGCGCAGAACTGGTGGGCGGCTGTTCCACCGCAGGCTATCAATTTACCGCCTCAAAGGCGGTGGTGGACGACCATTTCCTGGGCCTGGCGCTGGATCAGCACCTGCAGGAACGGCTCACGGAGAGCCGCATCGAGACCTGGCTCGACGAGGTGGTGCCGCTGCTGATGAAGGAAACCACGCCCGCGAGGGCGGCCGTCTGAGCGTTTGAACCCAACAGAGGAACGAGCGATGCAGGAAGAGGTATTCCATGAAGTGGCCGACGAGTTCATCAACCTGGCCAACCAGCTCAGCGAAGAGTGGGCCATCCCCATGCTGAGCGCAGCGTTCATGTACGCCGCGGCACGCTACAACGCCTTCTACGCCGCGGCGGAGGCCGACGATGCCGAAACCCGCAAACGCGCCATCGCCTACCTCTGCGACCAGTACCGGAGGATGCTGGAGGAGAATTTCCAGGAGATGGACGTGAGCCCCGGTGGTTGACACCTGAAAGGTCGAGGCGGCGACAAGTGGTGTCGCTGCATACTTGTCACCGCCTCTGCTTCGTGTCTGTCTGGCCGATCAGTAAAAAATCCAGTTCATCCACAGCGACTTTCCGTTTCTCCCTTCGAACTTGCCATCCACCGTGCAATATGCTGATGGCAGGTGAAGCGCATCGACACGGTTGGCCTCAGCCGGGGATCCATTGAACAAGCCCATGCGACACTCAGTCACGTCCGGGTTGACAGCAAGGACGACTGTGTAGGTTTCATCTTTCAACGGTGTGAAAGTACCGGTCACGTAACATGACCGGTTTTGCGCAAAGCGTGCATCGATATACTGGGCGGTAAGGGTTGCGGGCTTGCCGGCCTGTATGTCCACCGCTTCACTCATCACCCGCTCCTTGCCACGGGAGTTGAGCCGTATCAGTGTTGTCCCGGCGCTCGTGGTTTCACACTCCTCATTTTCAAAAACATACAGAAAGAAGCGCCTGGAAAAGGTTCCACTTGACGCATTCTCTCCAAGCAATTGCAGTTGCGCCTTTTCAGATTCATCCGGGAGAGCATATGGAGTTGCACAGCCAACGGACATTAGTGACGCACAAATGACCATGACCAGTTTCTTATTCACGAAATGCCCCCTCTCTGGGTTGAAAGTTCTGCGTAATGCTATGTTTTTTCTATTTTTTTCTTTCTGTAATCTAACAAACGACATGTCAAGTGCTTGTTACGGAACCACAGCATGAACAATACTCATGGCCGACTTGTTGTCGTGGGCATTCCAGGTGAACACATATGAATCCTCACTGAAGTTGACGCTGTAGGAAATACCGTTTCTCACCAGTTCCGCCGCAAGCGTTGGAGCGATATCGGGTTTTACGCTCACTCCTTTTTTGGAATTATCCACCGTCCCCCATACGGCCTCCCGTATTTCTTTGACCTTGTCCCTGTAAGACACGGGATAGTAAATTTGATTTTCATTCACTATTTTGTACGGGACGTTCTCTGAAACAAACATTTCCACCATTTTTTGTCTGTCATACCCCCTGTTTACCTGCATCATTTCTTCAGGTTCCGCCATGCATGAAACGGAAGCAAGCAACATAAACACGACCATTAGTATCTTCATGTTCCCACCTCTCCAACATACACCTTTCCGTGCACCAAGTGCGCCCCGTTTTCAATACGTGAAGCGACTGCTGAAGAACCATATATCCGGGTAAAGCTATAAGGGGCGGCGACAAATATAAATCTTTATTATTATCAGTTGTCACCGACCACTTTTTTGCTTTTTTTAGTTGAATTGTTTGGTTTCGCTTTCATTGGAGGCTCGCGGCGGCCTTCTCAAACTGCTCAGCAAGAGCCGTTTGATTCATGGCTCTAAGGCGTTTCCCATATTCCTGAAGCGTGAGAGCGGTGTAGGAAAGTTCGCGGCCGGCAAACTGAGGAGCTATGGGCAGAGCGCGCTTGAGGTAAACAGCACCAGCCTCCCATTTGTCTTGTCCAGCCAGACTGACGGATAGCTCCACCAAGCGACGTCCAATTTTTGGATCTGTGGGGGCTGACAACTTCTCCTCAATTGTCAACGACTCAGTGAAAAGCTTCTCTGCTTCTTCGTATTTTGCTAATTGGCGCTTGATTCGCCCGAGATTGTAGAGCCGTTGGCTCTTCAATTCTGGCCCCAGGTTACCCATATCTACGTTGACGAGAGCCCGGTAACACGCCTCCTCCGCAACCTCTAGCCAACCATTACTCTCCGCCACGGTACAGGTCTGAGCGTAGTCGTCCGAGGTAACTCGGTTCAGCGGATTCGCGCAGCCTGATACGAGCAAAATACTCGCGACCACTGCAACTCTAAAGTACATGACACTGCTCCTTAAGAAACCCTACGCCCACAGGAGCCACGGCTTGTCCTGGAGCGGAGCAAAGCGCTGCGGTAGGGTAAGCCGTCGGACTCGATGTGGTTGTTAGAGTTCATGATTGAGGTGAGCTCTGCCTTCGAATACGGAAAATGTAGATTCCTAATCCGATGGCGTACGTGGCGACGAGAAGCAGGGCTCCCGCCGATGCTCGTGTCATAGCCTGCATTCCACGTTCGGATCCCTTCGTCAGTACTTTCCTAACCTGCGGATCGTTTAGTTGCAGAAATTCAGCGCGTCGATCGTTCTTTAGTTTCTCGAGTTGCCGGTTGGTCCAATCAAGTTCGGCCTGCTGTGCTTGCATAAGCGCGATCGCTATCGTTAAACCGGAAAGCACAAGAAAACACAGTACGGCTATGGTTATCTTGGTTGGCTTGGTCATGTTTGGCGACTCTAACGCCGCGTTATACGGCTAGTATCCATGTGCCCACAGATCTTTCTCTTGCATGTCTTTCGTGCCACCGTCCGGAAACGCGAAAAAGCCTCGCACCCTGACTTGAGACCAGCCCAAAATGCGCATTCTTCGTGCCTCGACAATAACCCCGACGCTACCGTCTTCCTCTTTCTTGGCCCAGCAGGAAACGAACATCTTCACTCCATCGATCTCGATGGGCCCGCCCTCATCCTGGTCCACCAGCGCCATAAGCTCCGTGAATGGCCTGCGCCTCTGTTTCTCAATAGCGTCATCGAGGCGTGAACCCGCGGCCTTCCACAACTCTTTCTTCGTGAGGCTCATTAAGCCGTACTTAGAAGTCATTTTAACCGAGAGTTCCTTCGAAAAAGTGGA
>NPIF01001335.1_pt2 | contig 38130 bp, 38 predicted proteins | sample 8637461 | NCBI WGS metagenome assembly NPIF01 (sample SAMN07420641, study PRJNA396082) | bioreactor metagenome | isolation source: sample BR12 brine-fed electro-methanogenic bioreactor BR | place: Japan: Kochi | collected 2016-12-09
AGGCTAAAAATCCCCAGGATGTGCTGCCTCGACACCAGCGGTATCGCCGCGACAGCCACCAACGGCCTGTTGCCATTTTCACCACCGGGCAAAGCCCGTTCCTGAAAAACAGCCTTCCCTCCGACAAGCACCTGAGTGGCCAACTCATCTTCAATTGCCAACAGGGGCTTCAGCAAGCCAGGCCTCGCTTCCGAAACTTTCAGGACCGGCTCCCCGAGCAGGGTGTTGCTATAAATCGGTCGCAACACCACGCCATAAGCATCCGCATAGCCCTGCACAATGCGACTGGCCGTGCGCAATAATTCCTGCATGGATTCTGCTTTATTAAGGGATTTTCCAAGGTCGGATATCAGGGCCAGTTGTTCCAGGCGTCGTTGTTCGCCCACGGCAATCTGGCGGCGCTGCAAAAGACAGCTCAATTGCAGGGCAACCATCTCACAGAGTCGTTCAAAAGAAGGAGAAAGGGGACACGGGGAAGGCAGGCTGAGGACCAGAACACCGCTGGCACGCAGCTGATGGTACAAGGGAACAACGAGATGAGAGTCATCGTGCAGCAGATGCCCACAACTTAAAGCAGTGGCCGCCAGACCTTCGACGGCCAGATTGCAGGGCTGAAAAAAAAGGGGGCCAACGGCACCGAGCCGTTCAGAAAAGCCCCGAAGCGGTTTGCCACAGAGGAAAAGTTCGGCGTCTGCAAGACCACAGGCCTCCTGCAGCCGCTGCAGGACTTCTTTGCAGGCGCGGGAAAAATCGGGCTCGGCCCGATTGGCAATACGCACCACCTCACACAGAACATCAAAGCAGTCGTTGCGCATGGTTCCCTTCTTCATTTGTCGAGCACAAACAAGGGGGGGAAAAATCGCTTTATTAACCGATTTTTTCTTTGCGCTCCTGTTCGGTTTTACAATCGATACAGAGCTCCGTCACCGGCCTCGCCTGCAGCCTCGCGTAACCGATCGGCTCTTCGCAGCACTCGCAGACACCAAAGGTGCCTTTTTCAATGCGCGACAGTGCATCGCGAATTTTCATGATGAGCCGTCTTTCCCGGTCCCTGATCCGCAACTCGAAATTACGATCTGACTCCAGAGAGGCGCGATCTGTAGGGTCCGGGAAGTTGCCGTTTTCATCGGTCATATCGGAAACCGTTCTACCGGCCTCCTCTAGCAACTGCTCCAATTGAGACTCAAGAATTTTTTTAAAAGATTCAATCTGTTTTCTATCCATACCGGTACTCCCTTGCCAGATAAGAAAGGGTAAATGTAAAAGAAAACCTTTTTCAAGGCAATTTTAAAGCAACCGATCCGGCAATTCACCTACTAGCCGGTCAGCACTTGACGACAGAGGATCAGTGCAGAAAAAATAACCGCCAACCAACACATTACGATATTACCGTTATGACGCGGCGGTTGCTCAACCAGGCTCCGCAGCTCATCTGTAACCAGATCGCCTGGCACCCTGCGCAACAGAGTCTGAAATAATGCGGCGAAATGGGCATAGGCGTTAGTTATGATTATAAAGGAGTCGCCAACCCAGAGGGAAATAAAAAGGCGCTTACGCAGACAGACCGCTTCGATTTCCGTCAGTTCGGCAAACAACAGCCGCTTTTTCCGACCGACCCGCCAAACCGTGATTCCCGTTTCGTCCAACTCGACCCGACGCATCAGATTATGGACCAGCAACGCCGCCAGTACAACCACTACCGCAGCCATAAAAAAGCTCGTTTTCCGCTCCGGGTTCTGCAGCAGGGAAATCAGCAGCAGGGCGCTCTGCACCGCCAGCAGCAGCCCAAGGGGCAGCAGCAACGCGCGCCGGACCTTAAAAATCATGGTTTCGGTCATAAAAATCTGCACTCCTTCCAGCGCCAGATCGCTTGATCTTCAGCTCCAGATCAAGCGGAGCGCAGATAAGAACCGCTCTTGCCACCATGTTTTTCCATCAGACGGATGGCATGAATCTCGATCCCCTTGTCAATCGCCTTACACATATCGTAGACCGTTAGCGCCGCCCCTGCGACTGCGGTCAACGCTTCCATCTCCACGCCGGTATTGCCGGTCACCCGGACCCGCGCTTCGATCTCAATTCGGCCCTCACCGGGATGGGGGAAAAACTCAATGGCGATGGAGGTCNNTAGAATCAGTTCGGGGGTTTTCTTTGCCGCCATGATGCCGGCCAGACGGGCAACGGCAAAAACATCGCCCTTGGAAAGCCCGCCCTCAAGAATGTGGCTCAGGGTGGATTCCTGCATCCGCACCTCACCCCGGGCAATGGCCAGCCGCTGGGTCGGAGCCTTATCACCGACCTCTACCATGATTGCCTTGCCTTCTTCGTCAAAATGGGTCAACTGGTCGCTCATATCATCTCCTTGTTTAAATACATTGATTGATTCTCCCTTTCCACAGCCCTTTGGGCTCGGGGGAAATTCTATAAAAAGCCGCCGGCTCATCGGCAAATATTTAGCCAATCAGTCAAAAATTCTCTCCAGAACCTGCTGCACGTTGGTCACCCCGAAAAGCTGCAATCCCGGTGGCGCTTCCAGGTTTTTCAGATTTCCGGCCGGCATGCAGCAACACTGGAAACCGAGGCGGGCCGCTTCCATAACCCGCAATTCCGGCCGCGACACAGCCCGTACCTCCCCGGTCAGACCCACTTCGCCAAATAAAATAAGCCCTGCCGAGATCGGACGGTTCAGATGACTTGAAACCAGCGCTGCCACCACACCAAGGTCAACGGCCGGTTCGTCGATACGAACACCGCCGGCGACATTCAGAAAAATATCCTGTGCCGTCAGCGGCAGAGCGAGTTTCTTTTCCAGCACGGCAACCAGCAGCGAAACCCGATTGTGATCGAGACCGATAGCGGTGCGCCGGGGCGTGCCAAAGGAAGTGCTGGACACCAGGGCCTGCAACTCTACCAAAATCGGCCGGCTGCCCTCCAGGGACGGCACCACCACGCTGCCTGCCGACGCCTCGGGGCGCTCCGCCAGAAACAGCTCTGAAGGATTGCTGACTTCGACCAGACCACGTTCCTGCATTTCGAACACACCGATCTCGTTGGTCGAGCCAAAGCGATTCTTGACCGCCCGCAGGATACGATAAGGATGCCCGGCATCCCCTTCGAAATAAAGCACCGTATCAACCATATGCTCGAGCATCCGCGGCCCGGCGATGGCCCCGCCCTTGGTCACATGGCCGGCGATAAAGGTCGAAACTCCTTGCCCCTTGGCCAGCTGCATCAAGCGACCGGCGCACTCCCGCACCTGGGCGACACTGCCGGGGGCTGATTCCAGGAGGTCTGTAAAGATCGTCTGTATCGAATCGACCACCAGAAAACGGGGTTTCAACTCTTCGACCCGCTCAAGAATAGCCTCCAGGGAGGTCTCGGCACAGATAAACAAGGCCTTGGCTTCGACACCCAGTCGGGCCCCGCGAAGCTTGATCTGGCGGGCGGACTCTTCGGCGGTCACATACAGAACCGTACCGCTTGCCGCAAGACGGTTAGCCGCCTGCAGCAATAAGGTCGACTTACCGATCCCCGGGTCGCCGCCGATCAGCACCAGAGAACCGGGCACGTCCCCGCCACCGAGAACCCTGTCAAATTCGCCGATACCGCTGCGACAACGATCTTCTTCGTCGGCCGCCACCTCGGCAATGCGCTGCACCGGAGCGGCCAGAGAAGCCGGCCTTTTGGTGCCGGCAGAGACGCTGCGCAACTCTTCGGTCAAGGTGTTCCACTGGCCGCAGTCCGGACATTTGCCGAGCCATTTGGGGCTCTGATAGCCACACTGCTGACAGGTATAAATCGTTTTCTGCTTCACGCCCCTCCCCTTCAAATTAACGGACCATTTTAGGACCTTTACCGTTAGCCTGTCAACGACTGTGGGCACTGTCGCTGGACGTGTCAGGTGTCGGTCTGCTAAACTTGTACTCTGTGCCCCGAGGGAACATTCCGGAAAAAAACCTACAAAGGACCCAGAATTATTATGTTAGACACTCGCATCATCCGTATCATCGAGGATATCGTCGGCGCGAAGCATGTCTCCAGCGCCGATTCGGATCGGCTCTGTTATTCCTACGACGCAACCCAGCGACGGCACCGCCCCGACGCCGTGGTCTGGCCGGGCAACACCGAACAGGTCAGCCTGCTGCTGAAGATGGCCAACGCCGAAGGTATTCCCGTCTACCCCCGAGGCGCCGGCAGCGGTTTTACCGGCGGCAGCCTGCCGATCCACGGCGGCCTGGCCCTGGTGATGACCCGCCTCAACGCTATCCTGCGGATTGATCAGGAAAACCTGGTGGCCGTCGTTGAACCGGGGGTGGTCACCCACGAATTGCAAAAAGCCGTGGAAGCCTTGGGCCTGTTCTATCCCCCGGATCCGGCTTCGCTTAAATTCAGCACCCTGGGGGGCAATGTGGCCGAATGTGCCGGTGGCCCCCGTTGTGTCAAATATGGAGTCACCAAGGATTATGTCCTTGGTCTGGAAGTGGTCACACCTCAGGGGGACATCATCCGCACTGGCGGCGAAACCATGAAGGGCGTCGTCGGTTACGACCTGACCAAGCTGCTGGTGGGCAGCGAGGGCACCCTCGGGGTCATCACCCGGATTACCCTCAAACTGTTGCCTCTTCCGGCCGCCAAAAAAACCATGCTGGTCCTCTTCGATTCCATCGACGGAGCCGCCCGGGCGGTGGCCGCCATCATCGGCGGCAAAATCATTCCCACCACCCTCGAATTCATGGATGCCACCACTATCGACTGCGTTCGCCGGGCCACCGACCTGGAATTGCCCCAGACAGCCAAGGCGCTGCTGATCATCGAAGTCGATGGCGATGCTGCGGTCATCGAAACCCAAACCGCCCGTATCCTGCAGATCGTCGCCCCCCTGGGCGTGGTCAACACCTGGGTCGCGGCCAACAGCGAGGAGAGTGAAGCCATCTGGCAGGTGCGGCGCAGTCCCCCGCCAAGCCTGCGCAAGGTCAATCCCGACAAGTTCAACGAAGATATCTGCGTACCCCGCAGCCGCCTGCCGGAGATGATTCGTATCGTCGAAGGGATCAGCGCCAGATTGCAGATCCCCATAGTCAATTTCGGCCATGCGGGCGACGGCAACATTCACGTCAACATCATGGTTGACAAAGCCGAACCTGGCCAGGAACAGAAAGCCGAACAGGCCATCGAGGAGATCTTCAATGCCACCCTCAAGCTCGGCGGAACCATGAGTGGTGAGCACGGGGTCGGCGTGACCAAAGCGCCCTATATCCCGATGGAACTCGACCCGGCCGCGGTGGCCTATATGAAAGCCATCAAGAAAGCTCTCGACCCCAACAACATCCTTAACCCCGGCAAAATCTTTCTGCAGGATTGATAAGATTCAGGCCGTTGCGAGCATTATGAAACAGCTTGATCGCCATAAAACCCTCGCCGACTATCGCCCGCAGATCGAACAGTGCGTCAAGTGCGGCGTCTGTCGGGCCCATTGCCCGGTGTTCACCGAAGAAGGTCGGGAAACAACCGTCGCCCGTGGCAAGTTGACCCTGGCCCAGGCCCTGCTCGACGGAGATATCGAAGCCGACCCCCTGGTCGCTGACAGCCTCTCCAAATGCCTGCTGTGCGGCAAGTGTGTGCGCTATTGCCCCAACCTGGTGCCGGTGGATGACATCGTGCTGGCCGCTCGACGGGAGTTGAACCGGCGCCGTGGCCCGTCCCTGTTTGGCCGCAGTCTCAGCGCCCTGCTGCGAAGGCCCCGGCTCATGCAGTGGCTGGCTACCAGCGTGCGTCTCAGCACCCGTCTGCTGCTCCGCCGCATCCCCCTGCAAAGCGGTCTGCGGCTGCGGTTTCCGCTGCCCTTTATCGACCGCCAGCGCAGCCTGCCGGCCTTTCCCCGCCAATCTTTCCGTCACAGCCATCCCGAATTCATCGCCGGTGACCCGGATCGTCCTCTGGTCGCTCTGTTTAGCGGCTGCATGATCAACTATCTGTACCCGCAGATCGGCGTAGCAGCGCTGCAATCTCTGGCGGCTCTCGGTTTCAATGTGGTGATCCCCAAGGGACAAGGCTGCTGTGGCCTGCCCGCTCTCTCGGCGGGAGATGGTGTTACCGCCAGCGAACTGGCGGAGCGCAACCTGCGGGCTTTTTCGGGGCACTCGCCTGAGCATATCGTCACCCTCTGCGCGTCCTGCCACAGCGGCCTGACCCGGCTTTTTCGCAACCTCGGTCCCGAATACGAGGCCTTTTCGGAACGGGTTATCGACATCCACAGACTGCTGGTCGATCAGGGGCTGGTGGAGAAATTACAAGCTTTGCCGCAACCGGGACGGCGCACCAGGGTTACCCTCCATACGCCCTGTCATCTGCGCAACAGCGGCCAGGACGCTTTCCCCGAACAGTTGCTGGATGCCCTGCCCACCATCGAACGTGTGCCGATGCACAAAGCCACCGCGTGCTGCGGCCTGGGGGGAACCTTTTCGGTTCATCATTATCAGACCAGTCGCCAGCTTGGCAGAATCAAGGCCGAAGCCATAAAAGAGAGCGGCGCCGAACAGGTGACCACCGCCTGTCCCGGCTGCATCATGCAACTGCAGGACAGCCTTGACCAGGCAGGTCTGCCGCAACGGGCCTGTCACGTCCTGGAACTGGTCGGCCAAGCGCTGACAACGAAGAGCAAATAAAATAGAGGCCTTCCAGAACCCGGGAAAGGACTGGAGCGCAAAGATCGGGAGGAGGTTGACCCATGAAATGGCTAATCATCAGTCTGCTGCTCAGTGCAACGGTCGGCAGCGCCCTGGCGGTCCATCCCGGCCAAACCATCCTCTATGACGGAGGCGAGGCCGGTCCCGTCGCCTTCAGCGGCCGCCAGCATCGTCAAACCTGCTCCCGTTGCCATAATTTACATGTCTTTCCGCGCATGCAACAGGGCGCGGTGCCCATCACCATGGCCGACATCGATGCCGGCCTGCTCTGCGGCCTTTGCCACAATGGGCGCGAAGCCTTTGCCAGCCGGGGCAATTGCCGACGTTGCCACCAGGATTCCCGGGATCAGCCCTGACCAGCCCCACAAACAGCAACGGAGTGCCTTTCGGCACCCCGTTGGTTCTTAAAAACTCCTTGCAATAAACTCAGCCACCGATCCCGTGCATACGGCGCGGGCCCTGACGAAAGACCTCTTCGCCGATGTGATGGCGCTCCGGCTTGGCACAGGCGGCCGTTCGCAACAGCGCCTCCAGTTCCGCATCGGAAGCCTGATGACGCAACGCGTCCCGCATGTCCAGCTCCTCGGTGGAAAACAGACAGGGTCGGACTCGACCGTCGGAGGTGAGCCGCATGCGGTTGCATTCGCCACAAAAATGGTCCGAAATCGCCGGTATGACGCCGATCCTCCCGGGGCCCTCAGGATAGTGAAACATCCTTGCCGGCCCACTCGGTCCCTGGCGCAACACGGGGATCAGCTTGGCGACCTTGCCGAGTTCTTCGAGAATGGCGGTCGCCGGAAACATGTGCTCCGGGGTAAAATCGAGACCGCCGCTGACCGGCATGAACTCGATAAAACGAATCTCCCAGGGATGCACAAGGGCCAGCCGGGCAAAGTCGCCGATTTCATCCTCGTTAACCCCCTTCAAAGGCACCATGTTGAGCTTCAGAGGGGTCAGACCGGCGGCATCGGCCTCCTGCAGACCCGCCAGCACCTTATCCAGACCCGGCCGGCGGGTAATAAAGGCGAAGCGGTCTTCACGCAACGAATCGAGGCTGACATTGACCCGAGATAGACCGGCGCGACGCAGGTCGGCGGCCATATCCGCCAGTAGGATGCCATTGGTGGTCAGAGTAATCTCCGGCTTGGTCGGCAATGCCGCCAATTCCCGGATAAACTCGACAATGCCCCGACGGACTAAGGGTTCTCCGCCGGTTACCCGGATCTTTTTTACCCCGCAACGGGTTGCGGCGTGGGCGATTCGCAGCAACTCTTCATAGGAAAGAACGCTCACATGGCTCATGGCATCGACGCCATCGGCAGGCATGCAGTAGCGACAACGCAGGTTGCAACGATCCGTAACGGAGAGACGCAAATACTCAATTTTACGCCCGAAAGTATCTTCCACGGCGATTCCTCACGGTAAAAGGAGAACATTGTTCTACAAATTAAATCCCAAGATACCACCTTTTTCTGCCGGGAGGCAACCTTCTTGTGCCTCCGGCGGCGGGTCCCGGACTTGTAACAACAGGTCCCATCGTGGTAATTTCCCTTGTCTGCATCGGCAAGAGGGCCTTGGCCTTGATTTTGCCGATGCCTTTTTTCGGATGAACACAAACCAGAATCAGCCCCCAGTTTGGAGATTTTTGCATGAGTAAAGCCCTAGGACTTTTTTCCGGCGGCCTCGACAGCACCCTGGCCGCCCTGGTCCTTAAACGTCAGGGAGTAGAGGTCACCGGCATCGTGTATGTCACGCCTTTTTTCGGCGCGGAGAGCGCCAGAACAGCCGCCCGCCAGATCGACATTCCGCTGATCATCCAAGACATCGGAGACATTCATCTGGAAATGCTGAAAAATCCCCGTTATGGCTATGGTCGCAACCTCAACCCCTGCATCGACTGTCACGCCATGATGTTTCGCCTCGCCGGAGAAATGGTTCTGCGAGGGGATTTTGATTTTTTGTTTTCCGGCGAGGTTCTTGGACAGCGGCCCATGAGCCAGAATGCCAATGCCCTCAAAGCCGTGGCCAAACACGCCGGTTGCGGCGAGCTGATTCTGCGCCCCCTGAGCGCCAAACTGCTGCCCGTCACTCATGTCGAGGAGCGAGAGCTGGTCGACAGGGAGCAGTTGCTGGATATTCAGGGACGCAGCCGTCGCCCCCAGGAGGCCCTGGCCCGCCAGTGGGGTTTAAAGGAGGTCCCCGGTTCCGGCGGCGGTTGCCTGCTGACCGAAAAATCCTTTACCGCCCGACTGCGGGACCTGCTCACCCACCAGCCGGACTGCTGCACCCGCGACGTGGAGTTGCTCAAAGCGGGCCGCCAGTATCGCCTTTCCCCCCAAACCAAGCTGACTCTGGGGCGCAATCGCGAAACCAACGATAAGATTCAATCTCTGGCCCAACCTGACCAACCCCTGCTGCGAGCCGCTCGTTTCAGCGGCCCGACCGGGCTGCTCAGCGGTCATCCGACGGAACACGATCTGAGAACCGCAGCCTCCATCGTGGCCGCTTGCGGCAAGGGGCAAAAGGAGCCCCTGGTCAGCGTATTCTGCATCCAAGGAGACAAGCGTCGGGAATTGGAAGTCGCCCCCATGGGACGGGAAGAAATTGAAGCCCTGATCATTCCCTGACCGACTTCGCCGATAGCCTCCCAAGGCCTCTCAAACGGGCCGGGCAAAAGGACTCTGCAGGGTGACGGAAACAGCCCTTTGAAACACAACCAAAAATCTTCTCTGGCCTGCCGGCCGAGTGGAGAACAACCCATTACAGGAGGCGCTTCAAAATGAGCGACGAAGGCCGCAAGATTATTTATTCGATGATTCGCGTCAGCAAACATCACAACAAAAAGCCGGTTCTCAAAGATATCTCCCTTTCTTACTTTTACGGGGCCAAGATCGGGGTGCTCGGCCTCAACGGCTCAGGCAAAAGCTCCCTGTTGCGTATCCTGGCCGGGGTCGACCAGGAATTCCAAGGTGAAACCATCCTTTCGCCCGGCCACACCGTAGGCTTCCTGGAGCAGGAGCCACAACTGACCGCAGGCAGAACCGTGCGCCAGATCGTCGAGGAAGGGGTTCAGCCCGTCGTCGATCTGGTCAATGAATTCAACGACATCAACATGAAATTCGCCGAACCGATGTCCGATGATGAGATGAACGATCTCATTGCCCGCCAGGCCGAGGTGCAGGAACAGCTCGACCATCTCGACGCCTGGGACCTGGACAGCCGCCTCGAGCAGGCCATGGATGCTCTGCGCTGCCCCCCCGGCGAAAGCGTTGTGGACGTCCTCTCCGGCGGCGAAAAACGCCGGGTGGCTCTCTGCCGCTTATTGCTGCAAAAACCGGACATCCTGCTTTTGGACGAACCGACCAACCACCTCGATGCCGAAACCGTCGCCTGGCTCGAGCAGCACCTGCAGCGTTACGCCGGTACGGTCATCGCCGTTACCCATGATCGCTATTTCCTCGACAACGTGGCCGGCTGGATCCTGGAGCTGGATCGGGGCCAGGGTATTCCCTGGAAGGGCAACTATTCTTCCTGGCTGGAGCAGAAACAGGAACGGCTGCGTCAGGAAGACAAACAGGAAAGCGCCCGGCAGAAAACCCTGCAACACGAACTGGAGTGGATCCGCATGTCCCCCAAAGGCCGTCACGCCAAGGGCCAGGCCCGGATCAAGTCTTACGAACAACTGCTGAATCAGCAGGGCCAGGATCGGGAAAAAGAGCTGGAGCTGTTCATCCCGCCGGGACCGCGCCTGGGTGATATCGTCATTGAAGCCGACAGCGTATCCAAGGCCTACGGCGAGCGGCTGCTGATGGAGAATATGAGCTTTCGCCTGCCCCCTGGCGGCATCGTCGGCATTATCGGGCCCAACGGTGCGGGCAAAACCACCCTGTTCCGGATGATTACCGGCCAGGAGCAGCCCGATGCCGGCGACATCCGGGTCGGAGATACGGTCAAACTGGCTTATGTCGATCAGAGCCGAGAGGCCCTCGACCCGGACAAAAGCATCTGGGAAGAAATCAGCGGCGGCCAGGAAATCATCGAACTCGGCCAGCGCACCATGAACAGCCGCGCCTATGTGTCCCGTTTTAACTTCGGCGGCGAACAGCAGCAGAAAAAAGTCGGGGTCTTGTCCGGTGGCGAGCGCAACCGGGTTCATCTGGCCAAAATGCTGCGCAGCGAATCGAATGTGCTGCTCCTCGACGAACCGACCAACGATCTCGATGTCAATACTATGCGGGCCCTCGAAGAGGCCCTTGAAAATTACGCCGGCTGCGCGGTGATCATCAGTCACGACCGTTGGTTTCTGGACCGCATCGCCACCCATATTCTGGCCTTTGAAGGGGATAGCCAGACGCTCTGGTTTGAGGGCAACTGGTCCGAATACGAAGAAGACCGCCGCAAACGCCTCGGTGCAGCGGCCGACCAGCCCCATCGCATCAAATACCGTCACCTGACCCGCGCCTGAAAATCCCCCCTCCCCTTCCGCCGGGGGCGGCGAGCACTCGCCGCCCCCGGTTTGTCTTGTTTTTCGTAATTCTCCATTTTTATAATATTTTTATTTAACTATTCTATTGACAACGCTGTTTGATTTTCGTATACAGGGCATTAAAGCATTAATTTGTTAATTAAATGTGATTTTCGATAATAGCAAACCCGCAGTAATGCGGCGACGCAAAACCATGGATCCTTCTCCGAAGGACCGCCAGGTTACCGAAGAAATTACCCAGGTCAGCTTAACCGACCCATCTTCGGCCTGAAGGTGGGTCTCCTTTTTTCTGGCGCAGCCACCGGAGTCCAGGGCCAAGCAGGATGCTTTCGCCAAAAAAGATGAGATGGCCAGGCAACTTATTTGATCTACAAAATCAGAGCAGGACCGAATTTTATTCCAGAGGAGGTTTGGCATGGCAGGCAAAATCAAACAGATGATCGATCTTATTATCAGCCAGCGGGCAAACGGCAACCCGATGCTCGAGCGGGTTATAAAGACCAAACTGATGCTCAAAGGGGTGAACCCGAAAAACTTCACTTCCGAATCTCAGGACGACCCCGCTGTCCTGCAGAAACTCGAACGCATGATGCACACCTTCAAATAGCCACTTTGTTTACTTTTTTCAGGAGGCACCCGTGAATATCAAGACTGCATTTTCCACCAAAGATACCGCTGAAGCCAGCGTCCTAGAACTCGCCGCAGACTTAGCCGCTCTCGACCCCAAGCTGGTGCTGTTTTTCGCATCCACCAAATACGCTCCGGACAGCATCTGCCAGCTGGTGCAGAATGCCTTTCCCCAGGCAGAGGTTTTCGGTTGTTCGACTGCCGGTGAAATCGTCAGCGGGCAGATGTTTAACAACGGGATCGTGGCCATGGCTTTTTCAGCCGAGGCCGTTAAGGATCTGAATATCCAGGTGGTGGAAAATCTGCAGGACGAGGAGGCCCTGAACATCGCCTTCGACGCCTTTGAAAATCATTTCAAGACTCCGATGGCCGAGTTGGACCCTGCGGAGCACGTTGGGATTATTCTAATCGACGGCCTGGCCGGAGCGGAAGAGGGTTTCATCGAGACCGTCGGCGATCTGACCAACGTGATGTTCATCGGCGGGTCGGCAGGAGACGATCTGAAATTCAGCGCTACCCATGTCTACGCCCACGGCAAAAGCTACCAGAATGCCGCCATCCTGGCCGTGCTCAAACCCGGCGTCGAGTTTACCTTCATCAAAACCCAGAGCTTTCGGGATCTGGGAAAAATCCTGGAGGTCACCAAAGCCGATGAAAGCCGCCGCGAAGTCATCGAATTCAATGGTCGGCCTGCCGCCATCGGCTATGCAGAGGCCGTCGGCACCTCGGTGGACAAAGCACCCGAGCACTTCATGCAAAATCCGGTGGGTCTGTTCATCGACGACGAACCTTACGTCCGCAGCCCGCAACAAATTCAAGGTTCAAGCATCCTGTTCTATTGTGGGGTCATGGAGGGCATGGAGCTTTCCCTGCTGGAATCCACCGACATGATCGCGGACACCCGCCTGGCTATTGAAGAAGCCAAACAGGAGCTGGGCGGAATCTCCGGCATTGTGAATTTCAACTGCATCCTGCGGACCCTGGAACTGACCCAGAAAAATCTCACCCAGGAGTACGGAAATCTGTTTTCGGACGTCCCGACCATCGGATTCAGCACCTACGGCGAACAGTTTCTCGGCCATATCAACCAGACGGCGACCATGCTGGTGTTCAAGTAACCACGCACCTGTCCAGTACAGCCGGGTAGACGGCTCGAAAGCGGAAGGATTGCGCAACGGCCGGCAAGCAGGCGCTTCGACCCAATCTGGTCGACGAAAAATCGACCAGAGGCCAATGCTTACTGATTCTCCTTACTTCACGTAAAGGTCTTGCCATGTCTAAACAAGCAGCACATATCCGGATTGTCTCTGCGACAGATAACGATCTGAACGAAGCGAAGCACAACCTGAAAGACAGCGATAACGGCCTGCAGGGGAACCTATCCCTGACCAACATCACCAATCTTCTGCAATTTCTTTCCCTGAGTTCCAAAAAAGGGGTGATCGAGCTGGTTCGCCATGCCGACAACAAACAGGGCCGGATCTATTTTGTTGCCGAAGAACTGGTTTCCGCTACTTCGGGCAGTGTCACAGGAATTGAGGGGTTCGCTGATCTTCTCGGCTGGGAGCAGGGGTCCTTCAACTTTATACCGGACGTTGTCTGCAGCCAAAAAAATATCGGCCTTAAGGTGCAGCATGCAATTCTCGAGGCCGCCACATTAGTTGACCACCAGGCAAACGAAAAAGCCGACGGTCATAATACCAAAATTGAAGAACGGAGTCTTTTAATGGAACAGACAGCACGGGATTCGAGCGAAGTCATGAACAGCCTGCTGGAAGTACCCGGTATCGACGCGGTGGTCGTTGTCGGCCGGGACGGTTTCGTCATTGAATCGGCCGGCAGCAGCTCCCGGATCAACATCGAGGAGCTTGGGGCATCACTGGCCCACGCCATCAACGGCATAGAAGAGATGGGCAGCGAATTAAACGTCAACCTGTTTCAGGACATGTTCATCGAATATGGCCGAGCCGTCATCATGTGTCGCCCGGTCGGGGATGCGATAGCCGCCATTATCACACCGGATGCATCCAAACTGGGAGTGATCCGCCACAAAACGAAAAAACTCTTCGTCGAACTCGGCCAATCATTCTAGGAGATTAGTACAATGGCGTTGAATTTAGAATTCACCATGGACAATGCAACCAATCGTCATTCGCTGAACGGACATGAAGTGGTCATGCATTCACACCATTATCTGGCGCTGATAACCAAGTTGGTGGATGACCTAAGCGACCTCGGCGGTCCCGATATTCTCAGCGACGTGACAGAAGAAACCATGAGCATGATCCTGAACGATTACTTCCAGAAGCAGGGGGTCTCCTCGACCGAAGAACGATTTCGCGCCGGTGAAGAATATTTTTCCGCTTTTGGGCTGGGCAAAATGAGTATCAGCGGAGATGAAAAGGGCGGAGAGGTACAGCTTTCCAGCAGTCATCTCGACGAAGGCTGGACCATGAAATGGGGCCCTCACGGTACGCCGATAAACTATCTGAGCTGCGGTTTTATTTCTGCCATTTTTTCGGCGGTCTTCAACAGACCTCCCAAAAGCTACGGCACTACCGAAACGGCCAGCATGGTAACCGGTGCACCGAAAAGTACCTTCATTGTAACTGCATTGTCATAGGAAAGGACAGATCAGCATGACTGTAATGCGCGATACGGTGGTCAAGGCCCTGGCCAAAGTCAGAGTCCAGAGCGATGAAAACGGCCTGATCCCGGAATACGAAGTGTTGGTGAACCTGCTTCCGGTCAAGCTTCTGAATGCCTTTTCGGAGCGGATCTTGGAGGCAGCCCCCCCAGAACGCAAGGCTGAAGTCGAGGCAGGTCTGGTTCGTGCCGCCTATGAATGCGGCTATCACACCGGGTGCGGTATTATCACCTCGGAAATTTTCAGTGACGTCGTAATGCCGATGGTCACCGAAGACGAGAAGGATATACTCCGAGGCGCCTACGCAGCTTTCACAGCCTGGGGCTGGGCCAAATCGGGCATTGTTCAACTTAAACCCGCCGAAAAAATGACCATTCGGGCCTTTGACTATTATGAGGCGGACAGCGGCGGTGAAGGCTTGCGGGGCTTCATGCTGCGGGGTTTGAGCCAGGCTTTCTTTGATCTGGCCTATGCCGAACCCTATCCTGACGGCATGGATACTTTTGTCTGCAAGCAGACCAAAGGCATTGAGGTTGGCGACGCCTACGGCGAGTTCATCGTGACAAAAAAATGAAGTTAAGCCGGCAGGCTGCCGGACGCTCCATACGCCGGCGTAGAGGAAAACCGCTTCTTGATTGAAACGGAAGCAGATGAGAAGGGAAATGCATTTATTTGATGGACAGCCCGTTGCCGAAGCCCTGGTCTCGGCGACAAAAAACCAATGGAGCGGAGTACTGCACGCCCTGGCTTTGGATGAACAAATCGGCATGATCGTGCTTCGCCATGGACGCATCGCCTGGGCGGTCAGTAAAAATCAGACGGAAGACTTTCCTTTTTTCCTGGAAACACTCGGTAATATCCCGCAACAGAGGCTCAAAGAGCTTGTGGAGAAGCAAAAATCTACGAGCAAGGCGAAAAAGCTTGGTCCGCTCCTTGAGGAAGCCGGGCTCCTCGATCAGGCCGTTCTCGAGAAATGCCTGCTGGCGCATGTCCGCAGCGCTCTGAGCTCCTTGTTGACCACCCCATTGCTGGTCGTTCAGGCTCACAAGGGCGACATTGCGGCGGATACCAATCTGACCTTTTGTCTGCGGGATTGCCTTGAAAATCCGACCAAAGACTCCGCGGCGAGCCTGTCTTCCCTGGCCGTTGCGAATCAAGAACCGGTCAAAGGGGCCAACGATGAACTACTGCTGAACCTCGCCCCCGTATCGGGCTACATGTATTCCCTTGTCGCCAACATTTCAGGGGAGCTGCTGGCTTTTCACGAAGAAGACCCCTTGGGGGATCTGCGGGATACCGTCGGTGCAACTGTTGGTGACTGGCTCAAAACCTCGCTGCATACCGCCCGGAGAATAGGCATCGATTTACCCAGAACAACCTTTATCGAAGGCGTCGGACACTCCCTGCTGGTCCAGGTAACAGACCCTGAATGTCAGTACTTTCTGGCCGTGGCCTTCAACGAAGCCGGTAGACTGGGAGTCTTCAAAACCAAACTCAGCAGTATGATTCCGCTGGTCCGAACCTTCACAGATACGCAGTAGACTGGAGACAACGTTCATGGCAAACATTATTTCCATTGTAAGTTCCAAAGGCGGGGCCGGTAAGACGACCGTCGCCCTGAATCTGGCTGTGGCCCTGGCTGAAGGGCTGGAGCCGACCCTGCTGATCGATGTGGATCCCCTTGGCGCTGTCGGCTTATCCCTTGCCTGCAGTGAAACCGAATGGCGCGGTCTGGCGGAATACCTGATGGATCTGGCAACCATCGACGAGGTGATCATGCCGACCAAGCTCCCGCAATTGTCCCTTCTCCCCCGCGGCTGCCTGGATCCTCTGGACGTGGGCCTCTATGAGCAATTTCTGCATGCGCCTAACATCCTGCAGCAGGTCCTCGACGCGGTTCAGGATCGCTTCAGCTACATCATTATTGACACCCCTTCCGGGCTGGGTCAGATCACCCGGGCGGCGCTTTCCGTCAGCACCCATGCCATACTGCCGCTGCAGGCCGAGCCACTGGCTTTACGCACCATTTCCCAAACCCTGCGGGTGTTGCAACACGTTAAAGAAAACGAGAATCCAGACCTGGAATTGCTTGGTATTCTGGCCAATATGGTGCAGCTAAAAAAAGATGTGTCCTTCACCATTATGAATACGGTCTGGTCATCTTTAAGCGGGGTTCTGGAGACTTATATGCCGCGCTCCGACGTCTTTACCCAGGCCAGCGAAAAAGGATTGCCCGTGGCCTTCCTCGCAGGCACATACCCCTCCGAAGCGATCCGGTTCGAAAGTCTGGCCACCGAAATCAAGAGCATCATTCATCGCATGGGTGGTGTTGCAGGAGAAGCCAATGAAAGACCACAACGCGCCCTCATATAACCTCAATCAAGCGCAACTGATCCTAAACAGCCTGATTCCGTCCAGCCCGGGGCAACCTCCGGTGCTGCCGACGACGACAGATGATGCGCGTTTTGTACGCTTGTCGCGCAAAGATGTTCCGCCAGCCGAGTCCCCACCAGCCGTTACGGCTTGCTCGGTCAAGGGGCCGGAGCCGGAAGAAAAATTGGTTGTACCGCCTCTTTTCAAAACCTGGGAGGATTGCATCTGTTGGTGCATGGAAGTGACCCGGGCCGAGGCGGCTTTCGTCGTCGATTCGCAGGGCTTTATCATTGCCAGTCGCGGCCGGCTTCCTGGTCGGGGGATCGAGTGCACCGGAGCCGAGATGGTCTGTTCCGTAGAGTTGTTGGAACGTGTAGATCCTGACGCCGGCAAGCTGGCCTGGATTGACCTTGATTTCGACCGCCGCCGAATTGCCGGTTTCATTGCCCCCATCGATGATCATAATTACTTCATTGTCGGTCTGCTTTCCCCGGAGCCCGGCTATCATGGACATAAAAGAATGCTCAGCCGCCAGATTTTGGAGAGCCTGCCCACCATTGACTGATCTGTTTCGAAGCTCGTGCCGGTCCCGGTTCCGTGGGACCGACTGTGCCTGCTAATTCCGAGGAAGCGGTCCTGACGGACCGCCCCTCGGATCACAGCAATCCAACCGGTTTGACCTCATTCCCCAAGCCCTGTACAATAGCCCCCACAGATGACGCCCCGCCAGGGTGTTCCGATCTGGTCCCGCAAGGAGGTCGTCAAGATCATCGCCCCGTGCCATGTATCGCAGATCTCCCTGTCTTTCAGAGCAACTCCTGATACTGGCTGGCCCGCCGTATCCGGTCGCGGGTTGCTCTGCCCCCGCTCCCAATCAAATAGAACCATTCAGGACGCTGCCCTCCACAGCCGGCTTTTTTGCACTCCTAGCTCTTTTCGTCTGCGGTTTTGAAGCAGCTTCCTTCGCGTAATCATTTCCAGGATTACGCTCAGCCGCTATCCCTTAACACACCGAAAAACAAGGAGACCCCATGCAAGAAAATTGGATTGAACAGATGGCAAACCCGGTGAACACCCTGGAAAAGCTCGCCCGCTATATCCATGTAACCGACGAAGAAAAAACCGCCATTCGTACCCTGCGGAGCAAATGGGGCACCACCCCCTATTTTGCTTCGCTGATGGACCGGGAAGACCCGAACTGCCCGATCCGCAGACAGGTGCTGCCATCGATGCAGGAACAGGTCAATAAATTCGGCATGGATAACTATCTGGTCTGGAAAGAGAACCGGGATACAGACGAAATACGCCCGGATAGCATCGCCCGTCAGTACCACGATCGCATCGCTTTTACCGTCACCGAACTCTGCGGCGTCTATTGTCGACATTGCTTCCGCAAAGAGCTGGTGGTCGATCAGGATTTGGAGCTGCGGCTGGATGTGGAGGAAGGATTGACCTGGATCGCCGAACATCCGGAGATTCGCGACGTGCTGGTGACCGGTGGCGATCCGCTGCTGTTATCCGACGAGAAACTGGCTTACCTGATCGGCAAATTGCGGGCGATCCCCCATATCGAGATGATTCGCATCGGCTCACGGCTCCCCATCGTTCTACCCCAGAGGATCACCGAAGGCCTGAAACAGGCGATCGGGGGCTTTCACAAAGTGCCTGTCTGGATTAACACGCAGTGCAACCACCCGAAGGAAATCACCGCCGAAACCGAGCGGGCCGTGTACGAGCTGATGAGCTGCGGCATCAATGTCGGTAATCAGGCGGTGCTGCTCAAGGGCATCAACGACGACGTACCGACCTTCCGGGAATTGCACCAGAAGCTGTTGCGCACCCGCATCCGGCCCTATTACGTTTTTTATTGTGAACCGGCGCCGGGCATCGATCACTTTCGCACCCCGGTGGAAAAAGGCGCGGAACTGATACGCGACGCGTTACGCGGGCACACCACGGGCCTGGCTCAACCGATGTACGTACTGGCCACCAATATCGGCAAAATCCCCTTGATGCCGGACTATTACATAGTGGATAAAAATGAGCGTGAATATACCTTGCGCAACCATAAGGGAGAGACTACCCGGATTCCCAATGTACCGGAATAGCCTGAACCGGGCAGACATCTAAACTAGCCGGCCCTCCGGAAACGAGCGCGAGGGCCATCACCCGAGGCTGAGGAGGCTGTCGGACATGCCGGGCCGAATTTGCAGCTGGCGCATGGAGTGTCTGACAGCCGCCTAGCGACCGTGCTGGCGAAAGGTCGTCTTGAATTTGGCGAGATCGGCCTGCACCTGCTCACGGCTATATTCGTAGACGATCTCCCTTCCCATCACCGTCCCGGCATAGGCGCGGCCGTTGGCGGTCGGCAGCAGTTCGCAACGCACGCTGTGGTCGCCTTCGCCGAGAAGCACCTTGATTCGCTCGGGCCTTTTCTCAAGCACCTCGACGCTTACGACCTGGTCGCTTTCCGTTACCCGTACTTTGATTTTCTCTGAAATCATAGGGATCCTCACCTGTGTCCTGTATGGTTGAGCCTGTCAATTAATTCTGCGAAATTCTGGTCGCCGGCAGCGCGTGCTGACACAGGCCGGGCTTGAGCCCGTCCTCTTTGGTCTGCTTGCCAATCGCCATCCTGCGGGTGTTTGCGAAACCAGCAGCAATGTCCCGGTCACTTATGTATTGGGCGGCTGATCCGTTCGGCGACCTTTTCGATATCAAAGCAGATCAACGAATTGGAATCATACCCCATCGCCTTGGCGGCTAACACCATATTCGGCAGGACCAGGCCGATAGAACACTGAAAGCCATCGGGGCCGGCACATTTCTGTTTACCGACGACTCAATCCCTCAAGGGAATCCCATCATTTCCTGACGTCTCTCATCCCACAGCTTTAACTTGGCACAAGAAAGACTTCTGACAAAAGTCAGCGGCACCTTTGCTTGCAATTCGGGGACGGTCTCATAACAATTTTTCAGCAGATAATTGGGGATCCGCGGGCTCAGGTGGTGCACATGGTGGAAGCCGATATTGCCGGAAAACCAGCGAAAAACCGACGGCAACTTATAAAAGGAGCTGCCCTCCATAGCAGCGCGTAACGGCAGCCAGTCACTTTTCCGAGCCCAATAACCACCCGCGAACTGATGCTGAACGTAAAACAGCCAGATTCCCGCAGTCCCGGCAAACAACAGAACCGGCACCTGGATCAACAGGTAAGTCTTCCAGCCAATAACCTGAGCAGCAACCCAAATGACCACAACCAGCAGCAGATTGGTAAAGACAACGCTCATATGCTCCTTACGCTTTGCCCGGCGCGTCGGCAGTCGATTACCGAGAAGGAAAAAGAATATGGCGCCCAGCCCAAACAACACCACCGGGTTGCGGTAGAGTCGGTACAGCAAGCGTGTCTTTTTTGGAGAATCCTGGTACTCCCGCAGGGTCAGGGTCCAGATATCACCGAACCCCCGCGCATCGAGATTTGCATAGGTTGCATGATGCCTTAAATGGCTGAAGCGCCAGTCTTCAAAGGGAGTGAACACCAGCAAGCCGAGAAGATAACCGAAAAAGGTGTTGGCGCCCTTGCGACTAAAAAAAGAACCATGCACACAGTCATGAAACAGGATGAAAATTCGGATCAAAAAGGCTGCCGCAAACAGGGCGAGCAGGAGCGTTACCAGGTAGGAGGTGCCGAGCTGAATCGACCGGATCATCAGAACCCATAGAACACCATAAGGTACCAGGGTGTTGAGCAATTGCCAGATGGCCTTTCGGCTGTCGGAATGCCGGAAGGTTGCCAACTCCGGATACCATTCGGGCCACAAATGATCAGAGCTTCCCTTTTTTTTATTGCGGTCGGCGCTATCCGGTTCACCTGTGACCATTCTCAAACCTCGTCTGGCTATGTTTTATCTTAACAGACCCGGCCCTGATCCTGGGCGACCTTTTTTCGTCTATGAGGTGATAAAACCCACTCCATAAAAGACTATCAGGCTTGCGTGTTCGGGAGTCGGCGCAGCAGGAAATTGTAGAGCCAGGCAAAAATCACGCCGCCTATTCCGCCGTCCACCAGCCCGTAAAGGGTGCCGATAATGACCGATACGAAATCGGGGCGGACATGATATCCAGGGTAGATTGAAGCGGCGAGATCGAGAAAAACCCGACCATAAGGAGGCCAAATCAGGTTGGCACAACCGACCAGAAAGATTGCTCCGGCCCAGACCAGCGCAACGGAAACGGCGAAGGCAATGACATTGAGTCGCATTAGATTCCCCCGATAGAGATGGATGAAAAAGGATTCAGCTTCTGCCGATCAACCGCACGAAATCCTCATAGGGACTGAATCCCACAATCTTTCTGCCACCGCAGAGATGGGTCGGTACTCCGCTGATCCCCAGTTCCCTAGCCCTACGCCAGTCGTCATCCACCGCCTCGGCGAAACACTGGGTCGCAAGAACCTCCCCCACCTCATCTCCCGGCAGACCGGCGTCCTCAGCGATTTTGACCAGCTCATTTACCAGCGCGATATTTCGCCCATCGGCGAAATAGGCCCGGTACACCGCCATCATGAAAGACTTCCCTTTCCCCAGAGATTCTGCCCATTTGCCCAATTCCTGGGCTCGTCGACTGTTGCAGGTGCGGTTTCGCTCCGCCAATGGCAGACCCTCCTCGATGGACAACTGACACAGCCGGGCCTGCATGGCCGCGATCTGTCCCTCCCGCCCGACAAACAGCTCGGCCAGGTCCATCCCTTCTTCCGGCACCTCTGGATGGAGCGGAAAAACGCTCCAGCGCAGTTCGACTCCGAAGTCGCGCTGCAGACGGTCGGTACGCACGGTACCGAGATAGCACCAGGGTCAAATGTAATCGAAGAACACCTCTACGACGGGCGTTTCGGACATGAGGTCACCTCCTCGGCGGATTTGGTTCAGTTCAAGTGTAACGGGATTGTCAGGATGGGCAAGGGATTGGCGGGGTATTCCACATGCCACAGGCCCAACTCCCAGGGTAAACCTTCCAGCCCATACACCGTCCAAGACACAAGGACGGCAAAACAGATATTTTGCGTCAACTGACCGACAGGTTCATAATTATAACAAGACCGTGCCGTGCCCTACCGGCTTTCAGGAGGTCGTCATGAAGGCAGCAACCGGTTACCGTTTGACCATTGGCTTAGTCATCGTTGGTTCGCTTGTTTTCGGTTGGCCCCTTTTGCCGACCCGGGTTTGGGCCGAGGAAAGGGGTTATGGAGAAGCGGCCGAAACCTATAGCCGGGAGGAACTGGCACAGATGCTGGCGCCCATCGCCCTGTATCCCGATACCCTGCTGTCTCAGGTGTTGATGGCCTCGACCTACCCTATTGAGGTGATCGAGGCCGAGCGCTGGCGCAAAGACCACTCATATCTGCAGGATGTCGCTCTGGATCAGGCCCTGGAGGCTAAACCCTGGGATCCGAGCGTCAAGGCTCTGGTTCACGTTCCCTCGGTCCTCAGCCTGATGAGCGAGCGAATCAGCGAAACCACCACCATCGGTAACGCCTTTTTGGCTCAGGAGGAACAGGTTCTGGACATGGTGCAGGAGTTACGGGCGGCCGCCTATGCCGAAGGCAATCTGACCGCCGATGGCCGGCAAACCCTGGTGGTCCAAAACCAGACCTTCATTATTGAGCCCGCAAACCCCAGAATCATCTATGTGCCCTACTATGATCCGTTAACCATCTACGGACCCTGGCGTTACAGAGCCTACCCTCCCTACTACTGGGCGCCCTCCAGAGCCCGTTTCGGCGTCGGGCTCTCCTACTGGCCCGGTCTCTCCTTCAGTTTCAGCTATGGCCAGTGGAGCTATTTTGACTGGCCTCGACGTTATGTCACTATCGATGTCCATAAACGGCCCCGCTATGTGTCCAAAGATCGTTGGCGGACCTCCTCCGGACGCTGGCAGCATATCCCCAGTCACCGGCGCGGGGTTGTTTATCGCGACGCCCCAACCGCCCGGAAATACCACCAGGCCCCCCGCATCATGGATTCCCCCCGGGAGCTGAGGGGTTTCCCCGAGCGGCAGCCGACGGACAGGCGGCAGAGGACGGACTACGGACGTCAGCAGCGAACCATAGAGGGACAGAAGCGCCAGCAGAGAAGCATCACAAACCAAAACCGGACCATACGGGAACAGATTGAAAGGGACCGAAAACAACGGGAAATCATTCTACGCAACAACCGGCAACAGCAGCGAATCGATACCATCCGACATCGGAAAGACGCCGGTGACAACCGGCAACCCCAAGGGTCCCGTTCAGCCGATCCAACCCACAAGGCTCAGCAGACCAGGACACAACGGCCGGCAGCCAGCGATCTGCGGCGAGCTGAGAGACAGACTCATTTCAACCGAGGCGAAGAGCGGTCGCTGGGACGGCCGTCCAGCCAGCGAGGCCGGACCCTTCGGCAAGAGAATTCAGGAAGCCCCTCGCGAAAAGAGCCCTGAACCAGAGGATGCTCAAAAAGGCTTTCCCGGTGCGGGAAAGCCTTTTTGAATATCCTAATTTTTAGGTTCCTCCGGCCGTAAGCTGCGAAAAAAATCGTCCAGCAAGGCTCCCCCCTGCTCTGAGAGGGGAAAGCCTGCCTCGTCCAACAGCCAAGTGTGCAGCAGGCCCACCATCAAGGCACGCAAGGTCAGGGCTGCCCGGGCACAGTGAACATCGCCTCGCACCAGACCAGCGGCCTGCAATCGCTGCAGGGCATCCTGGTCTTTGCTCTGCAATCGGCTTAGCTTGTTCTGGTAATGCTCTATCAAAGGCTGCAGATCGTCGGTAAACTCAGTGCGGAACAAGACCGTTTTAAAATAGGTGCGAAACCGCAGATCCTGTTCCAGATTACGAAAGAAACGGCGCAACCCCTCCTGCAGATCGTCCAGCGTATCGACGGGCAGATACAGCAGATCCTCCAGACGCATTCCGGAGGACGCCTCGATCTCATCCTTGAGCTCGATAAACAGTTCCACCTTGTCCTTGAAGTGCCAGTAGATCGCTCCCCTGGTGACCCCCGCCTTACGGGCAATGTCCTGTAGAGTGGTCCGGGAATACCCCTGATCGTGAAACAGTTGCAGCGCCGCCGAAAAAATGTCCTGCCGGGTCTGTTCGGACTCGGCTTTGGTTTTCCGTGCCATCAGTAAATTTCCTGTAACATCATCAGGACTTCCGACCTTTCCAGCGAAGGCGCATCTTTTCACTGGCCCGCTGAATGACCACATAAAAAACCGGCACAAACAGCAGCAATAACAGGGTAGCGACCATCATGCCGCCGAACACGGCCGTGCCGAGAGCCTGGCGACTGGCGGAACCGGCACCCCGGGCCACTACCAGAGGGGCCACGCCAAGGATAAAGGTGAAGGCGGTCATCAGCACCGGCCGGAAACGCAGTCGGGCTGCTTCTTTGGCGGCTTCGACTATATCCTCGCCTGCTTCGCGCCTGGTTTTGGCAAACTCGACAATCAGAATCGAGGTTTTGGAAGCCAGTGCAATCAACAGCACAATTCCGATCTGGGTGTAGACGTTGGCATCCATGCTCCGGACATAGAGAGCCCCGACAGTGCCGAGCAGAGCCAGGGGCACCGACAAAATAACCATCAACGGACTTGACCAGCTTTCGTACTGGGCGCAGAGAACCAGATAAACGAAAATTACCGCCAGCAGGAAGATCATCAGGGTCTGGCTGCTGGTGACTTTTTCCTGATAGGACATGCCGGTCCACTCAAAACCGAAAGAAGCCGGAAGATTCCTGGTCGCCAACTGTTCCATGAGATCCAGAGCTTCACCGGAACTGTACCCGGCTGCCGCCTGGCCGTTGATGGAAGCCGATGGATACATGTTGTAGCGTTTGACCAGTTGCGGCCCGACCGTCTCGTCAATAGCCACCACACTGCCCAGAGGGATCATCTGGCCGCGGTCGTTACGAACCTCCAGTCGGCGGATATCTTCGGCGCTACTGCGAAACACACTGTCGGCCTGTACCTTGACCTGGTAGGTTCTGCCGAATTTATTAAAATCGTTAACATAGACCGAGCCAAGATAGGCTTGCAGAGTGTCAAATACTTCATTTAAGGGGATATCGAGGGTCTTGACCTGGGTACGATTTACATCGGCGAAAAGCTGGGGAACATTAGCCCGAAACGAAGTATATACCCGTTCTAACTGGGATTGACCGTTAGCGGCTTCAATAACTCCCCCGGCCACCTGTTGCAGAGCGTCCAAACCCATTCCGCCACGGTCCTGCAACTCCATCAGAAAACCGCCGGCGAACCCAAGGCCACGAATGGCTGGCGGTACGAAGGCGAAAATCTGTGCTTCCTGGATATCGGCAAACTCCTGCCACATGCGTCCCACCAGGGCTTCCTGCTGGAGATGCGGCGCTTTACGCTCCTCCCAGGGATCAAATACCACCCAGACGGTGGCCACATTGGAACTTGCCGCCATGTCGATGAGGGAGAATCCGGTAATGGTGACCCAATCCTGAATGCCGTCCATCTTGGCAAAGCGGCGATTAATTTCCTCTACCACCTCGGCGGTACGCTCCATGGACGCGGCATCAGGCAGCTGTATGCTGACAAAGGCATAGCCCTGATCTTCGGTAGGCACGAACCCGGTAGGCAAACGGCTGAAGCCCCAAAAAGCAACCCCCGCCAGAACCACAAAACACACCAGAGTCAGAACTGCCCCGCGAATCAGACGAGCCAGCAACCGATCGTACAGCCCGCGGGTATAATCAAAAGAGCTGTTGAAGAGCCGGAACAAACCGTGATGGGTCAACGTGCCCGGCCGCATTACCAGGGCGCAAAGCGCCGGGCTGAGAGTCAGAGCGTTGAACGAGCTGAACACTGTGGCGGCGGCAATGGTCAAAGCAAACTGGCGATACAGTTGACCGGTGATGCCGCCGAGAAATGCGGTCGGCACAAACACCGCCAGCATCACCAGGGTGGTGGCGATAACCGGACCGGTTACCTCCTGCATCGCCTTGATGGTGGCCTCACGGGGCGACAGGCCGAGCTCATCGATATTGCGGGCGGTGTTCTCCACCACCACGATGGCGNNCACCGGATGCTCGCCCAGATGGCGGGCGCGGAAATCGGCATGTTCGCCCACCACGATGGCGTCATCGACCACGATACCGATTGCCAGTACAATGCCGAACAATGACACCATGTTGATCCCGATATCCAGAGCGGCCATCACCGAAAAGGTGCCGATCAGCGAAACCGGAATAGTCAGGCCCGGAATCAGGGTGGCCCGCCAATCCTGCAAAAACAGAAAGATGGTGAAAAAGACCAGCAGCACCGCGATAAGCAGGGTCATGACCACCTCTTCGATCGCGGTATCGACAAAGTTGGTGGTATCAAATGGAATATTATAGGCCAGTCCGGCCGGGAAATCCCGAGACAGCTCAGCCAATCGGGCCTGCACCTGATCAGCGACATCCAGGGCGTTGGCACCGGGCAACTGATAAATGCCAAGACCGACCGCAGGGCTGCCCTTGTAGTGCAGGCGTTCGCCATAATTCATGGCCCCCAACTCGATACGGGCCACATCCTTGACCCGGATCAGCCGGCCCCCCTCCAGGTTCTTCAGAATAACCTCGCCGAATTCCTCGACATTTTTGAGGCGACCGAGAGTCGTGACCGTGTACTGAAAATTCTGGCCGGACGGCGCCGGGTCTTGACCGACCATGCCGGCGGCCACCTGGACATTCTGTTCCCGGAGGGCCGCCACCACATCGCTGGTAGTCAGCTGACGGGCTCTGAGCTTATCGGCATCGAGCCAGATCCGCATGCTGTAGTCCCGGGCACCGAAAATGCGCACATCACCGACCCCCTCAATGCGGGACAGCTCGTCCTTGATGCGCAGAGTGGCATAGTTGCTCAGATACAGGGTGTCGTATTGTCCTTCGGGCGCAAACAGAGAGGCAATGAGCAGGATATTGGTCGACTGCTTTTTGGTCGACACTCCAAGCCGGCGGACCTCCTCGGGCAAGGTCGGTTCGGCGATGGCTACCCGATTTTGAACCAGCACCGCAGCCATATCCAGATCGGTTCCGACCTCAAAGGTTACGGTGAGGTTGTAGTTACCGGTATTGGTGCTCGTCGAAGACATATAAAGCATGCCTTCAACACCATTGACCTGCTCTTCGATGGGCTGGGCCACCGTTTCCGCCACCACCCCGGCGTTGGCTCCCGGATAGTTGGCCGAAACCTGCACCGTCGGGGGCGAGATTTCCGGGTACTGGGCGATGGGCAGGCTGCGCATGCTCACCAGGCCGACAATCACAATGATGATAGACAGAACCGAGGCAAAAATCGGTCGATCGATAAAGAAACGACTGAACATGTGTGCTCCCTTAACCCGCTTGCGACTGTTTGGCTGCGGCCTCCGGCTCGACCGTGTGGGGATCAACGGTCATGCCGGGCCGAACCCGCTGCAAACCGTTGACGATGACCCGTTCCCCGGCCTTCAGACCTTTCTGCACCACCCGCTGCCCGGCACTGACGCTGCCAACCTTCACGCCCCGGTATTCGACCTGATTCTGGTCATTGACCACCAGCAGGAAAAATCCCTGCTGATCCACGCCAAAGGCCCGTTCCGGGACCACCAGTGCCTCTTTTTGGACGCTGATGGGAGCCCGCAAGCGAGCGAACAATCCGGGCAGCAGGGTCCGGTCGGAGTTCGGAAAAACCCCGCGCACTTGAATAGTGCCTGTCTCCTGGTCAACCCGATTGTCGACGTAGTCGATGTAACCGGAACGGGGATAGTCTTCTTCGGTGGCCAGACCCAGAAAGATTTTGCTGCGGCCATTGCCGTTGGTCGGCGTCTGTTGAAGTTCATGCTGCTGGTATTCGAGGAGATCCCGCTCGTTGATATTGAAATAGACATAAACCGGTTCATCGCTGACAAGCGTCGCCAGCAGGGTCTGGTCTCCGGCGCCGACCAGGTTGCCAACATCGACCAGATGGCGGCCGATACGGCCACTGATGGGAGCCTGAATCCGGGTATAGGACAGTTGCAGTCGCGCCGTTTCCCGGGCCGCCTGGGCTGCTTCGATGGCAGCGGCGGCCTTGGCCCGTTCAGCCCGCGCCGCAATCACCTCCACCTCACTGACCGCGTTGTCCTTAAAGGCATTTTCCTTACGGCTCAGGGTGGCTTCGGCCAGTCGCATTTCCGCCCGGCGCATAGCCAGTTGGGCTTGTGCTTCATCGAAACGGGCCTGATAAGGGCGGGGGTCGATCACAAACAGCAGGTCACCCTTACGAACATTACTACCGGACGCAAAATGAATGCTTTGCAGATAGCCCTCGACCCGGGCCCGCAATTCCACCGATTCCACGGCCGCGGTCGTACCACTGTACTGGGCGTAGTGGGTGACGCTCTGCACCTGGGGCTCGGCGACAGTCACTTTCGGCGGCGGCGGAGCCACAAAGGCCTTTTCCTCGCCGCAACCGGCGACAAACAGCAGGCCCAGCATCAATACCGGGGTCCACAGCCCCCGCTTCTGCTTCATCCATTGCATCAGGGATTCTCCTTGGTTATGTCTTGCGGCGCATCGGAGCAGACCGGAACCATGTCGTCCTGCAGCCCGCTTGGTTTCCAACCACCGCCGATGGCCTTGTACAGCTGGACCAGATTGATGACCGCATCGCCCTGGGCGGCCGCCAGCTGATTTTCGATATCAAATAAAGCCCTCTGGGCATCGAGCACATTCTGAAAATCGGACAGCCCGTCCTTGTAGAGACCGGTGGCCAGCCGTACAGATCGTTGCGCCGCCCTCTGCGATCTCTCCAGGGCGAGCTGCCGGCTGCGCTGCTGCAAATGCTCGGTGAGAGCGTTTTCAGCCTCGGCCACCGCATTGAGCACCGTTTTCTCGTAACGATAAAGAGCCTGTTCTGCAAGAGCTTCTTCAGCTTCTATACGACTGCGAACCCGGTTGCCATCGAACAGCAACCAACGCACCGCCGGGCCGAAGGAAAAGACCCGGCTGGAAGTTTGGAACAGATCGCCGGCAGAAAGAGATTCGAGGCCAAAACTACCGGACAGGGACAGACGGGGATAAAGATCTGCCGTGGCGATACCGATACGGGCCGTCTGCGCCGCCAGTTGCCGTTCCGCCCGTCGTACATCCGGACGGCGGCGCAACAGATCTGCCGGCACGCCAATGGCCACGGTTGCCGGCGGCAGGGGAATCGGCTCCGGCACACTGAGCTCATCGGACCATTCACCGGGCATCCGCCCCAGCAATACGGCAACAGCGTTGATCGCCTGGCGCAAGGCGATGCGCAAGGGCGGCACAACCGCCTCGGAAGAGGCCAGCACCCGCTCAGCCTGGGCCACGTCAAGACCGGTGGCCAGGCCGTTGCGAAACCGTGCCCGGGTCAATCCCAACACTTGCCGTTGCGATTCCAGATTCCCTTCAGCAGCTGCCAGACGGGCCTGGAAGGTGCGAATGGTAAAATAGCTGCGGGCAATCTCCGCATAAACAGAAATCATGACGTCGGCCCGGTCCTCGGCGCTGGCCTGATAACCTGCTCGGGCCTCTTCCACGCCCCGGCTGATACGGCCGAAGAGATCAATTTCCCAACTGGCATCGAAACCGACGCTATAGAGCGTCTGACTGCCGTCACCGCTGGCCAGGCTGTTTTCACTACCCCGCTGACGGGCAACTGAACCACCGGCTTCGGCGATCGGCCAGCGTTCTCCGGTGGCCAGGGCCAGACGAGCCCGAGCTTCTCTGACCCGCGCCAGAGCTCCGCGCATATCGAGGTTGCCCCGGGCACCCTCCTCGATCAGACGCTGCAGCCAGGGATCCTCGAACAAGGTCCACCAGCAAACGACCACCGCCTCGTCCGACTGCAGAGCCGGATCCGATCCATCTTGCCAGGCCGTCGGCAACTGTTTCTCCGGAGCCTGGTAATCCGGCCCTACGGACATACAGCCGGCCACCACCATAAGCAACAGCAGACCAGCCAGACCCCGTACCCACCCCTTGCTCAGCAAACTACGATCTGTTCTTTTTGACATATAAAACCTCACTCCAGCAGTCCAGGTAAGCAGCAAACATACATGAATGTTTGTTTGCTGCCAAGATTAAATTTTATGTCAACCCAGGCAACGCCTTAGGCAAGGTTGCACAGCTCCGCAGACAAGGGTACAGTGGAACAAAAGATTACGGACAAGCGGCTTAATGCTTTATCGGAGGATTCCAACGACTCAACCAATGAAAGGGAGGACCATGAATCTCAAGGACTATTTCGACAGTACTGAAGGAACCGGCATTCTTGCCACCGCCGATGGGCAGGGCAAGGTCGATGCGGCCGTCTATGCCCGTCCTCAAGTTCGAGAGGACGGCACGGTCAGCCTTATCATGCTCGACAGGCTGAGTCACCACAATCTGAAGAGCAATCCCAACGCAGCCTATCTGTTTCTGGAAAGCAACGGTCGCTACCAGGGGGTCCGTCTGTTTCTGGAAAAACTCAAGGAAGAAACCGACCCGGAACTCATCGCTCAATTCTCAAGACGTTGCCCGGCACCGGAAGGCGCATCTGGCGATCAGAAAAAATTCCTCGTCACCTTCCGAGTGAACCGCTTGCTCAAAGTGCTGGGCGGAGACAGTCCCGAGGTCTCCATGGCCTGACAGCGACCGATTTTTCAGGAAGTCTGGTTGGGCCTGTGCAAATACACAGTCCGCAGAGGGGAAGGCGCCCTGCATTTTTTACGGAGAGACACGTGGCAGCGAAGATAGCCATGGGATAGAGTATTTCCAGAGACACGAAAAACTAAAAACATTTCGCGTTTCGCAGGTTCCAACCTCCATCTTTTGGCGCGCCCTTTCCCTCCTGAAAGGCGCGCCCTTTTTTTCTCCCGCCGGCTCTCACCGAGACCTATAACTCCCAAGTGTCTACAATCTTCTCGACACCTGTTATACATAACAGTGGCAACCGAAGGGAGGTTTTTCATGCAGGAAGCTCTGCTCTACGACAAGCTGCCGGATCAGCGGGTACACTGCCGCCTCTGTGCCCATCGCTGTGTCATCGACCCAGGTCGGCTGGGACTCTGCCAGGTGCGGCAAAATCGACAGGGCATTCTCTACAGCCTGGTCTACGGCCGCACCATCAGCAAAGCGGTGGACCCCATCGAGAAAAAACCCCTCTACCACTTTTATCCCGGTTCTCTGGCTTTTTCCATCGCTACCCCGGGGTGCAATTTTCACTGCCACTGGTGCCAGAACTGGGAAATTTCCCAGCTTTCCGGAGAAGGACAGCTGCTGGCGGGTCATATAGCCACGCCCCAACAGATCGTCAGCAACGCCGGGCATCATGGCTGTCGCTCCATCGCCTACACCTACACCGAACCGACCATCTTTTTCGAATACGCCCGCGATACCGCCCGTCTGGCTGGTAAAGCCGGCCTGGCCAACGTCTTTGTCAGCAACGGCTACATGACCGCCGAAGCGTTGGATATGACCCGGGGCTGGCTTGACGCTGCCAACATCGATCTCAAAGCCTTCCGCGATCAGACTTACCGCCAGTATACGGGGGCCCGACTGCAACCGGTGCTCGACAACCTGCGGCAGATGAAAAACCTTGGCATCTGGCTCGAAATCACCACCCTGATCATCCCCGGCATCAATGATGACCCGGAGGAACTTACTGAAATGGCGACCTTCATTCGTCAGGAACTGGGCGCCGACACCCCCTGGCACATCAGCCGTTTCTTTCCCTGTTACCGAATGGGGCAGACGCCCCCCACCCCATTGGAAACCCTGCACCGGGCCGAAGTAATCGGTCGCGAGGCAGGGTTAAACTACATCTATCCGGGCAATTTGGCGGAAGAAACCGGTACCCATTGTGCCAGCTGCGGCGAACTGCTGATCGGCCGGGTTGGTTTCAGGGTCACGGATAACCAGATCCAGGCCGATGGCAGCTGCCCGGCCTGTCAGAAAACCGTGGCGGGTGTCGGCATGTCCGGCAACGCTCAAAAAAGCTGAACCGGTCCCAGGACGGCTGTCGGATACTCCATGGGCCGCTTGCACCTTCGGCCCGGCGAGTCCGGCAGCCTCCCCACCGAAAAAATGCGGCAGCCCCGAATGGGGCTGCCGCATTGTTTATCCAGTACAACCAGTTGAAATCAGAGTTTTGCCGTCCAGAGTCCGTGCAGACTGCAGTATTCCCGCGCCACCAGGGTAGAGCTCGGAGTACAGGTTTCGGCGTCGGGATGCTGGCCGGCGGCACAGACAATCGCTTCAGCCACGCCGGGGGTCCCGGATACGGAGAACTTGGCTACCGGCTTATCACCAGGCTTAAGATGCTGGCGATAGACCTTGCCATCTACCAGCAACTCTATCCACTCGATATAATGCTTTTCTTCCATGGGATGGGGGTCGCTACCCACCTCCACCTTGTATCCGGTCACGGTTTTTTCGATTACCGGGACATGCTTTTCCTTGGCCGCATCGACGGTATTTTCCACCATCAGTTTCATGGGCTCACCGCAGCAGACCAGTTCTCCGGCACCACCATGAGTCACTTCAACGATATTGCCGCACGCATCACATTTGTAAATTTCCTGTAGTTTAGGCATAAATTTCTCCTTTTGATGTTAGTGGAACATCCTCTTCCGCAAAGAAAGCGTTTCCCGCTGGAAATGAGCCGGTTCTCCCTAAACATGGTTTCTCGCAAAAAAGACCCTTTGCGCCTCATTCCGGCACAGGCGACTGTCCTCGTGGTTTACTTGTCTGCAAAATCACAACGTTCAGTATAACAGGCTATACCCAGGTAACAACAGGCGAACCCGATTCAAGGTTTCCGCTAACTGCTCAGCAGGTTCCGTAACAATCCTAACACACACAAAGCCAGAATCCAATTAATCCAGCCATTTGACCGTCATTTCGCAACTGATTTTTTTTGGAGACTTGCCGAGCTTACCGGCATAACCTATGGGGATAACCGCCATAAATTCCCCTTCCTGCTCCCCGAGAAGGCGCAGAACTTGGTTCTTGATGAGAAACAGAACCCCCAACCAAACAGTGGCCAAACCAAGAGAAGTCGCCGCAATCAGCATATTCTGTATGGCCGCCGCCGAACTCTGAATTTCCATGGTTTTAAAAAATTCCCGCGCCTGTTGATTTTCAATCTGAAACAGCTCCGTTCCATGACGGATCAATTCTCCGGTATTTGCCACCACAACCACTACCGGTGCCGAGTTGATACTCCGGGCCGCCAGGCGTAACAAAACCGAGGCCGCCTTGGGAAAATCCCCAGCTTTAGCATTTACCAGTGCCGCCAATTCCTTTTTCCGCCTGCCCCGAATAACCAGAAAACGCCAGGACTGCTGGTTATGGGCCGACGGCGCATGATTGGCGGCCCGCAAAATGCTCTTTAAACTTTCTTCAGGAATTGGCTGATCCGTAAAAGAACGAATACTGCGGCGCTGCTCGATGTTCTGCAGGGTGATGAGGCTGTTATTATTCGAAATGCACATCTGTCATTGCTCCATCAATGAGGATAAAGGTATCCGGACGGCGTATCGTCGCACCAATTACAACCCAGATCAAGTCTCTGCATAGCGCCTTTCAGCGAGATCCTTTGTCAAAAAGGTCGGCTCCATTCTGGGCCGGGCCTTCTCCATCCCCGTGCTTTTTGCGACGCAGAAAAGGATTTTAACGAACCTCGGTAGTTGTCAAACTGCTTTTTTTTGTTACATTATTATTCGCACGACCTTTTTCCGCTTACAGGTCCCGGAATCCGATTATGCGGGCAGCTGTTCGACGGCCCCGGGGAAACAGCCCGAAGCAATCCATCCATCTTCACTTTTTCAAAAAGAGGCGTAACTATGACCGAGAGTGCCATTCAAAAAGAACTGCAAGCCCTCCGAAACGACCTGAAGCAGTTACAGGCCGACACCATCAAGCTGAAAGACGACGGCAAGGAACTTACCGGAGACATGGTCAAGGCCGCGCGGGTAAAGCTGGAAGAAGAAACCCAGAAACTGGTTTCCCGCCTGCAGGATGCCGCCGGAGATATTAAGCAGCACGGCCATGAGGCCATCAACAAGGCCGAAAAACAAGTCGAGGACAACCCCCTGATAGCCTTGCTGGCAGCTACCGGGATTGGTTTCGCCATCGGCATGTTTATTTCGCGCAAGTAGCCCCATGCTCACTCCCCTTGCCGATTTCATGATTGCTTTGTTGGACCTGGTCGAGGCCGAAATCAAATCGGCACGACAAGGCCTGGTTCTCCTCGGTCTGGTGCTGATCATCGGATGCCTCTCAGGGCTGATGATTCTCGGAGCGTTGGGGCTATTGATGTGGGCCTTTTACATCAGCCTCACTAACGTCATGAGCCAGCCCAGCGCCCTGACCCTCTGTTCCCTGACCTTGCTTTTCATTGCTGGATTATTTCTATGTTATGCCCGAAAAATAGTCCGTTGACCGTCAGGCAGGCCAAGGCGAGACTTCGCCTGACGGCGATGGAAAATCCGTCGTGGCTACCTTGCCTGGTGTCCGCAACAAGACAGCATCCCAAAGCCGGCCTGTTGAGCGCCTTTGCCACCGGGCTGTTTCTCGGAGCCTCACCCCGCAGCCGGCGGATGATTCAAAACCTGCTGCCCCTGATCCTAAGGAAAATCTGCCTGCCCGCCCCGACGGTGGACCGTCGCCCTTCACTGAAAGACTAAGCCGTCCCGATTTCCGGGGCGGCTTAGCCAGCCTTCCTATTGATAGGTCCGTTCAAATAGACGTCCGTGTCAAGCCGCCGATATCCAAAACCTGAGATTAAAGTTATTGTGTTGCGGGGCCACTCTGTACTCAGGAAGATTCGGCTGCCAGCTCCGCAAACCGCTTGAGAAGTCCGGCACTGGCCGGCGTCTCGCAAACACCGGCTTGCAGGGCAACAGCATCGCGACCGGCCGCGCCCAGGGCCGCCGCTTCCGTAGCGAGGTAAAGGCGCATAATGGCCGCATCAAATTCGGGATGAAACTGTACGCCCCAGACCCGATTGCCATAGGAAAAAGCGTGATGGGGCTCGAAATCGTTGCCGGCCAGCAGGCAGGCCCCGGGCGGCAAGGTCCGTACCGTCTGAAAATGGAAGGACTGGGCACTGAAGCGTTGCGGCAGGCTGGCGAACAGCTCATCGGTGCGGGCTTCAGGATAGGTTCGCACAGTCACCGTGCCGGCCTCCGGCCCACCAGGGTGGTAGCCGACCTCGCCCCCTAAAACATGGGCCAGCAGCTGATGTCCAAAACAAATGCCCAGCACCGGGATGCCACTGGCCACCACGTCGACCAACCACTCCCCAAGACGCTCGCTCCAGGTTTCCCGCTCTGTCACCATGGCATGGGAACCGGTAACCACCACCCCTTTCAGACAATCGATCTTCGGCAGTGGAGAATCGTCCCATGCCGATACCAACCGGCAAGCATCCGGGTTCAATTCCATGCCGTCCGTCACCCAATGCCCAAAATCTCCCCGCCGGCGCGCCAGCCAGGGATAAGTTCGTCCCGCTTCAATGACCGTGATCCAGGCCATGGTGCCCCCATTCCGACGTTTTTTTTACGACTCCTGTCTGTAGCAAACAGTAGGCCATGGTGGCAAACACATTAGAACCCCCCGAAAAAACCCGCCGATATTTTTATAAGGCAAGGGAATCAGGGCCGGTGAAGAAGGGCTCGGGGACGTCCACCCAGGACCTGCAATGCCTCGATTGCCTAAAAGAGTTTCAGCTCTTCAATAATCAGGGCAGCTTTTGGGCAGTCCAGCGTTCTGTTTCTTCCAGGGCTAAAATTCCGTCGAACCTCCATCCATAGTTCCCGTCACCAGGCCCAGAAACGGTTTAGTCCTTATCTCTGTCATCCCGGTGCGACAGGGCGCGCTTGGCGCCAATCACAACCATGGTATAGAAAACCAATGCCACCAGCGCAAGGACGGCACTCAGCCAGTCAGGATTTAGCAGGGCCCTTTGCACCCCTTTTTTAAAGATGGCGATTGTCAGAATGCCGGGCGCCATACCCAGGGCCGTGCCCCGGACAAAAGAGGACAGGGAGATTTGGGACGAGCCCGCGACCATATTGACGATCGTGAAAGGAGCAACAGGAACAATACGCAGAATCGCGATGGTCAGCCATCCCCTCCTGGCGAGTTTTCGATTCAGACGGTTGAGATTTTCCCCTGCCAGCCTGCGCACAGCATCCCGGCCGAGCCAGCGCCCAATGAGGTAACTGGCCAATCCTCCCAGGAGGCTGCCTACCCAGGCCAGAACAAATCCCAGATAAGAACCAAAACTGAGAACGGTAACCAGGATCAGCAGGGTCACCGGACACATCAGGCAGCTGCCAATAACATAAACGACCAACACAATCGGGATCGCCAGAGGCGACTCGCGAAGGGATGTGGCCGAGGCCAGCAAAGTATCTTTATCCAGCCATTGGCCCAGCGGCGACCAGCGCCAGAGAATCGCCATCACCAGGGCTGCAACAAGGAAAATGGCAAACANNAGGCCCTGCGACCGACCTTGCCCCCCGGATCAGGCTGCCCGGTCTCATAGCCGAAATGCTCGAGCAGATCAGGCAGGCTTACAGGGCGTTCCGGGTCGACGACTTTTTGAGCCGGAAAATTGTCCTCGACGTCCCCCGGCGGGATGGGCAAATCGTCCAGGAATCGCAAATCTTTTGTCAGAGAGCTTACGGTCGACAGCAGAGAGCCGCTGGCCGCCAGATGTTCCGCGACTTTTTGCGGAGTCGTGCCCAGATGTTCAGCGAGCAGGCGGTTGCGCAGACCGGCAATGGCTTCTGCGGCATGGGGCTGATCCTGCGCCGACAGGGCCAGATTGCATTCGGTGTCGAAGCTCATGGAGCGGTTGTTGAGATTGGCAGACCCCACTGTCAGTAACGTATCGTCGATGATCAACACCTTGCTATGCACATTGATCATCGCCGTACCGAGATCCGACCGCTCGGGATAACAGACCCTGAACCTGCCGTGCCGATCCTTTGCTCTGAGCGCCTGCAAAAGGCCTTGCCGCAGCCTGCCCATGGTCTCCTGTTCCAACCACCCGGAACATTCCCGGGGCAACAGCAACAGGATTTCCGGACCTGTCTCTCTTTCAAGAGCACTCTGCAAAGCCTGTTTCACGGTGCGGGATGCCAGGTACTGATTTTCAATATACATAGACCTTCTGGCCCGGGCGATGGCGTCGCGGTAGAAGTTCTCGATTTCGCAGACCGGCTCGCTGTTGTTGTGCCCGGGCTCGGTACGGAGTATGGCGACCTGGGCATTTTCCAGTTCCGGGGCAAGCCCGGTCGGCCAGGGGCTCTCCCCTGTTTGCTCGCTCGCCGACAACCTTTCTCCGGTGGCCCGTTGCCAACGGCTTCGGCAGAGACGCCCCAGCTCTTCCGCCGCAGGCCCCTCGACGATCATCTGCACATCGTGAAAGGGTTCATAAGCCGTTTGATTGTCGCAACGGTCTTTATGCTCAGGCAAATGCTCAGAGGTATCCCAGCGATGGCTTGCCAGATCCAGCCCTCCGACAAATGCCAGACAATCATCCACCACCACGATTTTCTGGTGATGGGAAGCCCCCAAAGGATGTTGATCGTCGAGAGCAAAATGCACCCTTTCATGTCTTTGCCAGCCAAAGCTCAGCGACGGAAAGCTTTCGCGCTCCAGGGCATAAAGCATGGCGAAATCCCAATCCAGAATATAGATGTTCAGAGCTGGATTTTCACAGGCCAGACGATCAACAAACTGTCCCAGACTCTCCTGTTTTTCTGGTCCGCCTCGGCGAAGCCGGATTCGACTGTCAATATCCCAACCGATGATAAAAACTGTTCGCTGGGCCCTTTCACAGGCATCGGCAAAGGTTTTGAAATAAGCCTCCCCATCGATCAGAAAGGCTGCCCGATGCACCTTGGCAACCTTCCAGCAGTTTCGTCCCTCTTCAAAGAACATCTTGCGGCTCTCCCTGGCAGAAAAATGGCTTGATCCTACGAGCCTCTTATAAAAATTCTTGAACTGGCGCCAGCAAGGCACCGTCAAGGTAACATCAACGTATGCATAACAGATCGGCAAAAAAGACGATAGTGCCAGTGCTTAGTCAACATTATAACCGGCCCTGGAGCTTTTCTTCCGGAGTTTTTCAAGTAAACTACTTTAACAAAGGGGCAATCTACAACGTTGGTGTCTTCATACATTCCATTCCATTCATTATGCCCGAGTGACCCTGTCAGGCCGATATGCTTCCAGCGACTTAATGCCTGACTTACCGACCAGGGAACTTGGGCAATGAC